>Ga0075322_1000015_pt1 | contig 15629 bp, 19 predicted proteins | sample MayberryNW_Catta_FD_120086 | JGI IMG/M metagenome (GOLD analysis project Ga0075322, IMG submission 120086) | Natural and restored wetland microbial communities from the San Francisco Bay, California, USA, that impact long-term carbon... | ecosystem: Environmental > Terrestrial > Soil > Wetlands ... | reverse complement strand
TCGACCACGATCAGGTCAAAGGTTTTGGGGAAGTCACCAAACAGGTGCTGATGCCGGAAGAAAACAATGTCTGAGGATTTCAGTAACTCGTCCTGCTTCAAGTACCCACTCGTCCGGCACTCGGCCCGGAACTTACAAACGGTCTCACAAAAGTGACGAATGTCATGGTGCTGCTGGCCGAGACTGGATTGCAGGTCGTAGTTGGCGCAGTTCTCGGCATCACGCGGCTGGTAGTTGAACCAGCTTTGGGTGTGTGCGCCGGTCAGTTCCAGGTTGACGTAATTGTCCTTGTATTGCGCGAACCAAGCCACTGATGCCAGAGAGAATTCGCTGATCTTCTGTTCCAGAACCGACAGGCGACGCTCCAGCGAATCGCGGACATCTATGGGGACATCGCCTCCGAGCGCTTTGGTCAGCGTGGCAACCTCGGCGTGCATTGCGTCCAGAATTTCCTGGCGCTGACGCCGGTATTCTTTTGCTCGATCTTCGACCGTGCGGATCAGCGTATGAGTTTTCCCTGCTCCTGGCCCTGCACCGAGTAACTTGATAAGACCTCTGGGGAAATCTGAGCGTAGCTCGTCGTAGGAATCTAAAAAGTCATTGACGTGGCGTGTGATTGACGCTTCTCCGTCTCCCCGTAAATCGTCGAGGGATACGATGGCCGTTTCATCTGGCTGCGATGAAATGTCATCCACTGCTCGCGCACGACGATGGGTAAGCCGATTAAGAAAAGGTGTGACCAGATGTTCTTCAAGAAATTTTTTGGTTTCAAATTCACCATAAGCCGCCAGATAATCAGTCAGGTCCTTTGTTTCTTCGTCGGGCGGCCAGCCCAGATAAAATGCCTGGAAGCCCATCGCTGCTGCCTGGGCAGATAACTGGCGGTTAAACTCACGGCCTTCGTCGTCGTTGTCTCCCAGGACGTAAACTACTTCAAAAGCAGGGCTGCCTGTGCCGCGATCATACGTTCTCAGGAAGGCGAACTTGTCCTTGCCATCGTCGCTGTTTCCCCAATGATGCACCCCAAATGAGACAGTGAAATTGAAGCCAAGCTGTCCGGCACTGATCCCATCTTTCTCTCCTTCTGCGACGACTAGCACTGGCGATTGTGGCGCAACGGTATCTTCGATCCACAGGTACGGTTTGATCGTACCCTTACTGTGAACTACCTTGCGGTCACGCTGATCTTCAGGCGTCTTCTCACTGACACGCCCGGCCAGATAAAACGACTTGACCACTGTGCCGACTCGTTCCTTGCGTTGGGACTGGACAACCCGGCGTAAAGTCATGGGAATAATATGACGTTCATCAAATGTGCCGATGTCGCCATAGGCCAGTTGATAGTGGTCGATAGTTTCGTCTGTCCACCCGAAAGCTTTCCAGTAATCGCGCTGAACCCGGTCGTGCGCCAGTCCTAGCTGAAGATCAGTCCACATCCAATCCAGGACGGTTTCTTCAGGCCGATATGCGCCAGAGACTTTCAGACGATCCGCGACCTTGATCCCAAACAGCGCGGCAATATCTTCAGGGCGGTGTATTCCGCAGCGGCGGCAGATTAGCCGGGGGTGTTCCTCTGAAAACTTCCAGAAGAGCCTATCCTTGCCGATGAAATTTACGCCATTGAAGTTGGTGATTTCGCCTGGATGTCGCCGAGCATCACAGAAAGGACAGGGAGAGGACCACTGGCTGCTCTCGTGGTTGATGCTGCCCGGAGGAAATAGAGACTCTAATTCCCCCAGATCGTGGATAATCTCGGTCATGGAGGACTCCTACCAGTGTAAGCGGAGTTCCTGCTCTCGCAGAATTTGAATCATCTTTTGATTGTTTTCAGCGGCCCACAGCGCGCGGTTGGCTTTCTTGGCTGTGGCTACGTCTTTGGAGCAGCCGACCAGTGTGAGTTTTCCGTTCGACCCTTTTTTGTAATTACATTTTCCACGTCTTATATATGGCATTGTAGACCTCACTCATTTTGATGGGGCCGTTTGAACTCACCAAAATGTTCTTTGGCCGCCGTTTGATAAGCTTCGGATGCCGATTCAGGACTTGGGTGATACCCCAAGTAAATTCGTTTTTTATTAACTGAAATCATGGCTAACCACTGACCATTTGCTCTACAAAAACTAACCCCTTTATACCCACTTGAATTGTTCTGGTGTTTTTTTCTGTTCTGCGAATTTTGCTGGCGTGTGGCTAGCCGAAGATTTTTCAAAAGATTGTTCATGGGATTTCCATCCACATGATCTATCTCTAGCCCTTCGGGTAAATCCCTTCCTGCTTCCAGCCAAAGCCGACGATGAAGAAGTTCAATAGAAGGTTTCCCATCCACTCTGAAAGATCGACGAATTTCTCCTCGTTCGTCAACATACCAGTGATAATCCCGCAGCAGCCAATCATATCCTGGCTCAACTAATATTGACCCACGCCCATTCAAATTTGATAAAGACATTGTACACCGCCTTAGACGAAAGTGCCCCCGATGAAGGGGCACTTTCAATTTCTTTATTGAACCTCAATGCAGATCAGGCGTCTTCGATAATGTCATCGTCGGGGGCGTCGAACTTCTCGAACTCCTCGTCGCTGACACCGGGCTGTCCTGCACCGAGCGCACCGGCTGCCGCGCCGCTGACCAGCACCGATTGCTGAAGCTGAGTCATGCGCTGTGTGGCGAATTCCACATCTTCCATCCCCAGGAAAATGTCACGCAGATTCTGGCCGGTGTCCGCCTCACGCTTGTAGTATGTCTGCTGCGCCGCGAGGTAGTTGGCATAAGCCAACGCCGTCATAGGATGATCTTCGTCGACCACGAATTTCGGCACATAGGTGGGGTTGGGCGCGCCGTCCAGTTTGAAATCGTTCTCGACCACCATCACCTTCACTGGATAGACCAGCGTCATTTCCCCGACATGCTCTGGCTTGCCATTAGGCGCAATCGGATAAGTCGGAACCGACAGGATCACCCCCACCAGATCAGTGTTGGCCTCCAGAATCTCGAAGAAGCGTTCGTTCTTTTTCCCTTCGAGATCGTAGGCCCGCATCTTCAGGTAGTCATCCGCATCTTCCAGGCTGTTCGCCAGACCGATGACGCCGTAGTCATTGCTGTGCAGGCTGAACCCGTGCCACTGATTGGGGCGAAGCTCATCCACACGGCTGCGAGGGATGACGATATGGCGCTCCCCATTTGGCAGGAAGGGACGTTCAACGCCCTCCAGGGTCGTCCCGTCTTTCTGATTTCCCTGCTGACCTGCACGCCGCCCACGCAGCGCCCATTCCACGCCCAGGTTGCCGCCACTGAATTGTGCCAGACGATCTCCCTGAATGTCATAGACGACGAAGCGTGTGTTGCGTTTGCACAGCGCCGGTGAATCGTTCCCGTCCGCATCTTTGACCGCGCCCCATTTAGCGAAGGGGCAGACATCGCAGATATGCCCATCCAGTACCGGAATTTCTGCACCCCGCGCGTTGAAGGTCATGCCGATATGCAGTTTAATTCCCAGGTCAGGGTGCAGCAGTTCCTTGCCCAGATAGATCGGGATCGGGGCGATGCCATTGCGTGAGGCGCAGGCGACACCACCACTCATGTCTCGCTGACCATCGGCTTTGACCGGCCACATCAGACGCCCGCCTTTGCGCATACGTCCATCCCGGTGCATCACCGTATCAATCAGCATGATCTGGAACGCACCACTCTTGTAGTAGGCGTCCGGCTCCTTGTTCTGCTCACGATTGCCGACAAAAATCTTGCCAGCCTGATTTTGGGGAGGGCTGTCTTCGTCCTCCTGGATGGAATATCGCGCGGATTTGGGCTGAGGAATCGCCACAAAATCCATCGAGATACCCGCGCCATCGACGCCGATACCGGATTCTGCGGCAACGTCTTCCTCCATTGCGGTGTCAAGCATCGCACCCAGGAGGTCGACGCCGCCGTCGTCGTTTGCCAGGATGTTCGCCAGAACGTCCTCAGCATCCGGCTTCTCCGATACAGTCTCTGACTTCTTCTTCGATGTTGCCATTTGATCCTCTTCTGATTATTCGACTTATTCTCTGATTGCGCACATAGGCGCTGTTATGATTGTATCATGAACCAGTCTAGTGTCAAGCCCCTCCTCCGCTGGTTGCGATTTCCTCTGCACGAACACGCTGGAAGATTTGCAGGGCAAACTTATCCGCCAAGCCTCCCAGATGCGTTGCCTTGAGAACCGCCTTCTCCAGCCAGCTACTATCCCCGTTGTTCGCCAATGAGGTCAGGATCACATCGACCCACTTCTCATCGTCATCTTCATACGCCGCGATGAGGTCGAAGGAGTCGATCATATAGTCGGTTACGTTCGGGTCATGGGACTGAGACAAAGCCCATGCCAGAAATGCTTTTTTCTGCAAAGAGTCCGCCGACAGGAACGCCGGAACCAGCCCGTAATCCGTGCGTTCTCCCAGGATTGCAAACAGACGCATCCACATGAGCGGCGCAGGATCGTAGCCAATTACCGTGTCGATCAACACATCCATCTGCGCCGGAGGCGTATGGTAGAACAGGAAAATCAGGGCTGCGAAGATCATCTGATTGTAGGGCCATGCGTCGTCGATGATCTGCTTACAGGCCAGCAGGAGATTGGTCATCTGCGGATGGGTATCCGGCATGGCTTCGGCCAGGATCGTCAGCAGATTAACGACTGTCATCATCTGCTCAGGAGAAATCTTCGGGACGACGCCTTTTCCCGGCATGGTGGGCAGCAGAGTCAGCAACTGCGTGATGAGTTCGTCACTGTTGATGGTCGTTATCAGCCCGGCCACCAGATCAATGTTGCGCGTCTGCGGATTGGACAGAAATAAATCTTTGGCGATCTCCACCAGATTGTCAAAATCCTGCGTCCTTGGCGTGACCAGATCGTTGTCCATCGCGTAGCGCATGACGGCCAGGATCGCACTATGTACAACATCACGACCTGCGCTTATGCCGGTGGCGGGCAGCGCCGGTTCCACGCCAAACAGGTAGGCTACCACGCCGATAAATTCAGGGATGTCGACGACGTTGTTGGCGACGAAAGGCGGCAGCTTGGTGTAGAACTCGGCAGGGGTGGCTCCATATTTGGGGGGGACGTTCCCGGCGAATCCGTTGTAGTAGATCGCACTCAGAACCCGTAGAATTTCAACGATCATCTTTCACTCCTTTGAGGTAGTGTTTATCGGTCGATGGGACCAGCCCCAGGTCACACATCTCCTGCCATGTGTCTATCCCCTTGAACTGCCCGGTATAGGTATTGTCGTTGTCGTGGGTAGGGATATAGACTGTCTGAGGCATGTGTCGAGCCAGAGGAGAAATCTTCCCATATCTGGCCCAGATTGGCGCGCAGTACAGTCGCGCGTTGCTGTCTCCGCATTGTGGATGGCCCTCCGGGTAGAAAGATACGCGCTGGATAAAGCGCAGATCATATAGCGGGGGCGTATCTTTGAGAACAACCTGATAGCGGTAATCTGTGCTGTGGAAAGACGTGGGTGCAAACAAGGCGATAATGGCCCCGTTGTTTACGTACTGGTGTAGAATTCGAGGGAAGAATTTCTTTCCGGCAGGCTTCGAGAACATATAGAAAGGCGGGTTGCCCATCACCAAGTCGTAGTTATATCCATGTGGACTGTTCAGGTAATCGCCCACCGACCCACTGTATAGCGCTGTATATCCGCGTGCCTCGATTCGAGAAGCCTGCTCCACCGTAAACGGTGCATTGTCATAGCCATATATTTCGGCGTCCGGCCAGAAAGCATGGGCGACAGTTCCCCATCGCCCTGTGCCCGCGCCAACGTCCAGGACACGCCGGATCAACCGATTCTGGGTCAGGTCTCTGACCACTGTCAATACGATCTCGATCACGCCCCAGGGCGTCGGGTAGAAGTCAAAAGGATTGCGCTCGTTGAAGTCTCCCTCATTGAGCGCATTATCCAGGCCGGTCATTCCTCTTCACTCTCGGCGACAGGTTCTTCCTGGGGCAGCCATTTGTCATCGCCATCCACATACGCTTTGAGCATCTGCTGATCCACTTCCATCAGAGGGATGCCGAAGGCGTTGACCGGGAGATGACGTTCCTTCTTCCAGTCGTCTGTCTTTGGTGCATCGCCCGGAAGCTTGATGGTATTGTTCGGCAAGGAGATCGAGATCACACTGCCCCACCCACGTTCAACCAGCCAGTTCAGCGCCGACATCTGGCTGTAACGATCCGAGGGGAAGCTGACATAGGTGGCGTGCTTGATGTCCACGTGTTCGTTGACCACACGTCCTTTGCCGCCGATCACGCCAAGCTCTTTGGCGATCTGTTCGACGACCTCGACCAGTTCAGGCTTGGCGGCATTGCGCTGTTTCTTCAATTCCGCTGCAATCGCCTGCTTCGTGTTCCAGGCTTCGATCAACCCTTCCTTGCCTGCGGCGCGCAGTGCATCTTCGATGGATTCCCAGGTCTGTGCCGCCTGTGCTTCTGCCGCTGCGGTGTCGATGACCAGCCGCTGATAGGCGTCAGCTTTCTCCTGTACTATCGCTTTCTGTTCCTTCGTCAGTTCTGCCATGTTCTTTACTCCACAGTCTAAACTTTAACGGATCGTCGATCTCATCCAGGTCGCCCTGAATGCTTTCAACCGCAGGACTTACGGATTCGGCGGAGATCGTATCGGGGGGCAGGTAAATCATGCCCAGGATGTCCTCCAGCGTCTCCTTGATTTTCTGGCGCAGCGCCTCCACTTCAGACTCATATAACGACCGCTGTGTCGCCAGTTCTACCTTTTGTTGGGCAATCAGCGCATCGAGCGCCGCCTGATGATCCTCCGGTGAGATCATCCCTTCACAGGGATCAGGCTCAGGCTCCGGCTCCGGTTCAGGCTCCGGCTCAGGCTCTGGTTCCGGCAGAGGTTCCGTCAGTTCATAGAACCATGCGGCGCTGTAGCCGGTCTTATTGCGTGGTGTGGTGATCTGAATCCACTCCCCATCCTTACCGACTTTAGCCCCCTCCGCAGGGTCAACCAGTGTGGCGATTTCGCCTTTACTCATCCCGTCGACGACTGTGCCGCTGACCGGGCTGATACGTACACGAACACCACTATCAATCGCTCTGACTTGAATTGCCACAGGAGGCTCCTTCCAGCGCTCAATCTGCATTTCATTTCGGCGGGTAGCCAGTACCCAGATGCCGTTCTCGGTCAACTCAAATGTGTCGCTGTCATACCATGTCAGGATATTGAACGCGCTGACCGGGATGCCATGCGGCAGCAAATAAGCTTTCCAGGTATCTACATAGTGATTGGCCGTGCGTGTCTCACTCCAGCCAAGCGTTTTATAACCGGCTCGCGCCGAGGTCACGCTCTGAAGAACCCCGAACTCCCCAATGGAAATATTGGGACGCCCCAGATAAATCCACCACTCAACCCCTTTCACGATGGCGTCGTAATTGTCGGGGGTGTAGTACCAGTTGGGAGTCAGGACGTGTTCCGGCCAGAGCTTGAACGCTTCTCGCAGACCATGCACAATGATCGGGTTTTGCCCGTTGATGTCGTAAGTGACGACCACTTCATCAAATTGAGCAAACTGATCCCGATAAGGATGCCATGCCGGAAAACGGCCAATTCCCAGGCGGATGCCGTCATCGTGGCCGTAGCGCATCTCCTGGATCAGCCAGTGCGTATAAGAAATCTTAACTTCTGTTCCGTCATCTTTGTAATAAGTCAGCAGCGGGGTGTTGTAGGCAGGCAGCGTCTGTTCGTTGCCTGCCACGAGGATAAGATCATAATCAATGTATTGCCGGACAATGGCGATGTGGTAGTCGCGGGGGTTGGGATAGACGATGATGGTGCGCTCGTCTCCCTGAGATAAAGAACCAAAGCGATGTCGGACAAAAACCTGGGTGGGAGTCTTCGACATTTCAATGGCGAATCCCAGAGCTTCGTTGGCATTCTGCGCCCGCATGATGTTCATCCAGTCCGGGTTCAGATTATCGCGCATGTTGCGCACCCGCTGCTGGTTAGCTGAACTATAATTGTCGGCGCAATGTAGCCCAATGGCAGTGTGAGTCATGACTTTTCTCCATGTTGTTCAGGGCCAGTATAGAAGACTGGCCCTGGCGTTACAACATTAGAAAGCAAGGTCTCCGTTCGGGACTTCCTCGACATCCTCGACCCGGTTACTGTGCAGTTCCCGGAACACCGTGATGATCCGCTCCGGGACATTTGACCAGTCGCGGCTGGCATCCAGCGCCAGCAGGAAGGTCTGGCCGCAGTCCGCCAGAACAGGATCGTCGGCACATACCAATGACACGCCAAGCTCCACAGCGTTCGGCGGCATGGTCGTCTGGGCTTCCTTGACTAGCAGTCCCAGGTAAACGATGGCGGCTGTACGGCGCACCAGATCGGGGTAGGGATTGTCTCGATCCAGAATTTTGACCAGCTTGTCCTGGATGGCTGACTCCATCTGGATATGCTGTTTCTGGTAGATGGTGGCCGCACTGTTATGCAGCGTTTTCCCGTCCTTCGTCAGCGTCGCCGACTTGTCATAGAACTCTGCCGCGATGATGTTCCCGTTGCTGTGCAGAAACACCTGAAGCGACAACACCAGCCCCGCCCGGATGTCATCCGCGAACGACGGATTGTCGATGCCGGTGAAGATACGGCTGACCTCGATCTGAAGCAGAAATTGTGGGACGATTGTCATTGTGACCTCCATATACTAGGCTGATTTTAACTGGTTTCTGACAGAATTGTCAACTCTCTGTTGAGAGTTCCGACGCCGTGTAGTGAATGCGCTGATAGAACATACGCCCCGCATCAAGCAGCAGCATCACCGGATCGAGCCGAGGGCGCAGGGCAAAGACTTCGCCAATGACTTCTCCGCTGAGGAAGGTCACGATCACGACCTCATCATTGTCTATCGTGACTGCCTTCATGATCGGGTTGACTTCACGCCCTCGACGCAGCCCGAATTTCTTGGGGAAGATAGGCTTCTCGGTCTTATCCAGTACCTCCCCTGGCCCTTCCTCTACCAGCAGTGTATGCAGCAGATCGTACTCTCCCATGCCCAGGTCCTGAAGATTCTGGACTTCTTTGCGACCGGGGGTGTCGACCTGAATTTGCATCCGCACGCCATAGCGCGGCGACTCATAAATCTCAAGCTGGACTGTCACTGGTTCCTCCTGCCAATGCCGCCAGGATTTCTTCACCTTTGTCCAGGATTCGCTGGCGATCTTCCGGGGTGATGGCGATGGCGACGCCGACTGAAAATTCCACTCGGACAAATTCATTGGCAGGTCGCATGGTCACGATCTGCAATGGATTTATATCAATCGAGTGGCCGGTGTTGGTTTTGACTGTGATGAACATCAATCCTCCTGATCCTTGATTGGAACAATATCGCTGGCAAGATAGGTAGGCAGCGCGGCACTGACAATCGTGAAGCCATCAATTCCTGGCAGATGCAGGCGATAGCCATGCATGGTCAGGCTGTAGACATAGACCGTGAACGCGCAAGCCGCCAGTTCTTTTCCTGGGAAATCCCAGACGACGATCACAGGAGAAGGAAATACCGGGCGACCACCTTCTGGCCGATCTGCATTTTGCAGACGACCATGATTGGCCTGCGCTGTCAGGATGCCTCCTACCACCCAGACGTTATATTCACGCGGCCAGTTATTCTGGCTGATCTCTCGGCCCATCCGCATCCTCCTCTTCTGACCAGCGGGTCTCTGGCATGATCGGCATGAAACGTTCAACGAAGGCGACTGTGCCGCTGAAGCTGCTGGACTTGGGTGTGGACATCTTGTGAAGCTGGTTGCGCATCAGGTTGATGTGATTGAGCGCCCAATACAGACGCGGATCATAATGCGCATCCCCCTGCTTAGTATGGGGCAACTCCCAGGAACCAATCTTTTCCCAGGCAGACCACAGCCCTCCTTCTTTTGCCTTTTCCGAGTTGAAGGCGTAGTGGTCGATCCCGCCCAGGTACACCCCAGATTTAGTATTGGCCGGGTTGACATGAAACCACGCCAGTTCCAGCATATCCAGCGCCAGGATTGGCTCTCGAATGACCAGATCATCATGCAGGAACTTGATCGCCAGGGCCACACCCTGCCGGGCCTCTTTGCTGATGTACAGATCGTGGTCATCCGCGAACGACCACAGCCGATCCGGGTCCACGTCGACCCACTCCCAATCGCGGAGCGCAAACGTTTCCCGGTCGCGGATCACCTGCAAGATTCGCAGGTTCTCCAGCGGATAAGGATCGCGGTCGCCGGACAGCATCTTCGCCTGCACCGGTCCTACAATCGAGGTCCAGTGCCGACGATTGGTTGTGTTCACTGTCCAGATCGGCGCGACGTTATCCGGCAGTTCAGTTTTCTTGATCTTTGCCATGTGCTACCTCCACCGGATCATCCGGTCGATAAAGGCTTCCGTTGCGGGGATCGAGCCACATGCGCTCTTCCATAACGAAAACCGCGAGTTGTAGAGTCGCCGCGATCACACTGCCGGATGACGGTTTATTGGTCGATGTGACATAGATAAACCCGTCCGGTGTCTGCCGCAGCCATTCAGTGGTCAGCGAATGCACCCGCAATTCGTTGACCTCTTCGGTGTGATAGACTGCCCGTTCCAGATACAGGTCATCCTGTATGTTCAGCTTGAGCCAGGAACACACGATCCCAAGCTGGCTCACTGCCAGTGACCTGTTCACCCAGGTCGGTATACACCCGGCCAAGTTCCCGGAACTCCGCAGCCCCCGATGCAGGCTCATCACCTGCTGAAGATTCCAGCGGCTCTCCCACTTCAGTTGTGTCCGCATCAAATGCCTCCTCGTATCCATAGGGGGGAATGTCTGTGGCGATGAGCATGACTCCATCATCGGTGACATCTCTCACGTACCAATCGTTGCCAAACAACAGTGTCGCATCAGCCACCGAGCTAACACGAGCGCCGTACTCATACGCACGTCGGGCGAGATGCCAGAGTTCGTCTGACACATCCACTTCTCCGACCTGCTCTGATGGCTTGACATAAACGTTGACTTTCTTGACGACTGTGCGCGGCGGGCGCAGAAGGATGGCGATTTCCAGCAGCAGCAACAGCAACATCGTAACGAGAAGCATGGTGTTCATGGCTTTGTCCTTTCACGCGACATAAAAAAGGAGCCACGAGAGTGTGGCTCCATCCTATCACAGACTGGTGAGTGATGCAACTAACGGATGAGTTCGACCTGGAAGTCGCCAACTTCCTCCCACCCGGCATCCTCACCTTCTTCCACGTGGATTTGATTGACGACCAGCATGTTCGTGCCGCCGTCTTCGTGGATAGATTCGACCTCATACTCACGGCCTTCGTAGAGTACGTGGTCGCCTTCCCGGATGGTGTGATTGTACTTATCTCTTGCCATCAGTGCCGATCCATTTCTCCTGGACAATCCAGGTCCTCGTGTTTGTAGGCCAAGCAGGTAAAACGTGGATAATCCACATACACGACCTCTATGGCGGCTTGGCCGGTATCGTCATAGGCCGTGCAGTCGGCAGGATGAATGTAAGCTGACAGGACGAGTGTGCTGAAACGAATCGTGGTATCCAGCGGTTTCCAGTAGAGAAATTCAGTGGGGGTGATGATGGCCGCTTTCTGGTCGTCGACCACAAGAAAACCCATACAGACTCATAAAGATTGGCCTGCGTTCAGCACCGAGACCTGATAAGCAGCGGCTGCCGGGCGATGCCGGTTGACGCCGGGCGACCCCTCTTCTTCATTCGGATTACAGATTTCCCGTGTGTCGGCCCAATCGGTCTGGCCGTTCGCCCGGACACGCATCCAATTCGTCTCAGTCGAGATCAGGGCCTGCATGGGCGCGCGATCCGGCCATAGACGAAGCGTGCCTCCATCCTGGCCGCTGCGCCAGTTAAATTCCTGCGACTGGTCGCCTTGCAGATAGCGCAGAACGTACCAGTAGTACCCGCCCTCGCAGTGGCCGAAGCTCACGTCGAAGCGGATGCTGGATTCTGCGGCTGTTACCAGACTTGCGCCCAGGAGCAGCAGCAGGACAATCAGAAGAACCTTGCGGATGCCTGTGTTCATGTGACCTCCTTATTCACAATGTACTCTATACCGATTTCTGCCCGTTCTCCTGCGTTGAACCGGGTCAAACGTGCCCGGTAGGTGCTTCCTGTTCCTTCAGGAGCGCCCTGTAAAGATTCGGATCGTAGCAGCGTTCGGTGATTTCCTTGACTTTTGAGAAGTCGCGCTGTTTGTAGGCCAGATACAGCGCGGTCAATTCGGCTCGATAGTTGTACTCCAGGTCGATCAACTGGCCGCCGATGTAGTAGGCATAGATGCGGTTGTCGGGGAAGTGACGAAGGCGCAGGAGCAGGTTGGGCTGCTCCTTCCCCAGAAGTTCCAGACGCATCTTGCACCAGCTTGGGTGCGCGTGCATATATCCCATGACCGGCTTGCCTTCATCCACTGTGCCCCAGGTCCCCTCATCGACGGGTATCCAGTTCGGCTGGACTTCTTCGTCGATCACCAGTTCCTCGATCACGTAGGATGCGATCACGACATCGACACCCGGTTCAGTAACGCCCCCGGTATACATGGCCTTTACTTCGTCTGCGATCTCCCTGACGGCAACTTCATCAAGCGCGTCCCAGGTGAGAAGACGACCCTCGGCCCGCAAACAGCCCATGTAACTATCGGTGTTGACCTCAATTAGCCAGACAACTTCCTGCTCCATAATGCCTCCGTTCTGAACCAGTCTAAACTATTTCTGATTTCAACACAAGAAGAAAGGGCCAGGAAACCCTGGCCCGATTACTTTTACTGCTGCGCCACCACACCACGCTTGACCAGCGCGTCAAACAGCGGCTTCTGTTTCTCGTCCTCCGGGTCGAGATATTCCAGATCGAGTTTGTCCACCTGCGCCACCAGCGCATCAGCAATCATGTCGATGTCGTAGTGCAGATGCGCGCCCTGATCTATGAGCGTGACCCGCGTCAGCATGGCCTTTGCCATCGTTTCGTACAACTGCGCACGCTCCACCCGATCTCCTGGGATAATCCAGCGCAGACCGAAATCCCAATCGACCCAATTATCCAGATCGCTCTCGATCTCTTCCTGGATCACCGCATTGAATGTGTCCTTCAGAAAATCCGGGAGCTTGTTCATCTGGAAATACTGCCCACCGGCGTAGTCGAAATCCTGCCGATAGACGAACGTGGCAAAGGCGTCGAAGCTGTTGGCCTGACTGCGCTGCTCGTTGTCGTGCATGAACGGCCCGAAGTTCTTGAACCAGAACTTCGCAATCGGCGTCACCAGCTTGTCCGACCACGCCGAGGCTTCGGTGTCCTTGACGAACGCCCGCAGCCAGAGCGATTCGGTGTGGTAGCTGAAGGCTCGGAACATATAGTCTTCGCCTTCAACCCACCCCTGCGCCTCGGCATTCTCCTGCATCCAGCGCAGGATGGCCTTGATCGCCAGATTGCCGGTGTAGTCTCCGTAGGAGGCTACGTCGATCCAGTTGTGGCCGTCTTCAACGAGGTTGAGGTCGAAGAATTTCTCGTCCTCGTAACTCGGCTTGTTCCACAATTCCCGAATCATTGGCAGAAAACCTTTGATGGGGTGATCGGCTTCCCAGGCGGGCTGGCCGTCCACTTCCACCCCCGCATCGAACTCATACGGGATGTGCTGAACGGCCAGGATTTCCACGATCTGCTGGACGGCGCGCTGCGCATCGCTGAAGTCTGCCGTCTGTATCCCCTGGCTGTTGAGGATGATGGGTTCGATGCGCTGTCCATAGCTCCACGACCAGCTTTGCCGTCCGATCAGGTTCAGCACCTTCACTTCACGGTTTTTCAGTTCCCAGGGCATGGCAGGCGTGGCCCGTTTGTAGACCTTGCAGCGCACCAGATCGAGATTGCCCATCGTGATCGCCCCACGTACTGCGTGCAGGCTGCCAAACGTGACGACGTGATCGTGGGCGTAGCTGTGATAGCCACGCGCACGGATCGCCATTGCGTGCAGGATGCACTCCGTCAGATGTTTCGCTTCGACTTCCACAGGCTGACCTTTCTCGAAGACTTTGGCTCCTTCAGGAACCTCGTCCTCGAAATACACCCACCAGTCCCGAACCTGTGTATTGGACCGACCGATCTCGGTCTGGCGCGCCGCTTTGACGCGGACACCTTCGACCGGGACTACCGCCACATTGAACTTCTTGAGGCGGCTCGTCAGCCAATACGTCGCGTCGTCGAAGTGACGCATAGTCGTGCGTGAGAACTGCCGCGCTCCCTGCAACACTTCGATTGTGTGATCGTCGATCCAGCGGGCGATCTTCATATCGTAGCTGTACAGCGAATTGTCTTCAGCGCGATAGATGACCGACTTTTTGCTGCTGGCCCAATCACGGGTGTGGTCGCCAAAGGCGAACTCCCACCACACACGCTCCATCGAGCCGGATTCCGGGCGCATTGGTACTTCATTGTTCTGCATTGTGACCTCCATATAGATGCGAACTAAACTTTCAGGCTCGTTCCTGAGCCTTATTTCGGCTGAGTGAAACCAACGAAGATGGGTGAATTGGCGTCGTCGAAAGTGGGAACCTTGTGTTTCCACTCCGCATCCGCAGCTTGCCGAATGTCACGCTGTGTGCGGTGCAGAAAACGATGGAAACGCCGCGCCTGCCCCGCGACCATGCCTCGCAGTCTGGCCCCCATCACGTCAATATCTTCGCCGGTATTTGGCAGAGATACCGACCCATAGAAATCGAACGAGATGTCTTCCTCTTCCGGCATGACCGTGAACTGATCCCAATGCGGATAGTCATGCCCCGCCAGATTAGCCGTCAGTATCTGACGTTCGATCTGCTGATTGAGCTTGTCGGCCCGCGCGAAATACAGCAAATCGCCTCGGCTGTAATTGCGCTTCAGGGATGCCCTGGCTTTGGCGATGTCGCGTTCGGTCACATCCCGGATGCCCAGAGATTCCCAATTCCGATGGGCATAGAACGTGTCCATGCAGTTGAGCGTCCAGAAGCGCTGCAAGCCCTTCTTGATCTGGTCTATCGGCATCCCTGCCGGTGGCCGCACCCCGCCCTCGATCTCGAACTTGACCTCCACGACCTGCGGATTCTGGTCGTAGAAATCAGGCGGTATGCAGACATAGACCCAGATACCATACGGCCCGACACCCCGCCAGAGATCAGCCGCGAAGCCATCATCCAGCGAACGGCCACCAGTGCGCAGTTCGTCATGATGCTCAATCATGGCATCAATGACGCCTTCAAGAAGCGCGTCCCGGTCAGCTTCATACTTCCGATCAGCCGCTTCTTCCTCGTCCCAGGACTTCTTGTCGCTCATCTGTTCCTCTCGACCATGCGCATCTGGATGCCTGTCTTAGCTGTCCTGTCGCGCATGAACAGGACACCACCCACCTTGACGACGGCATCTTCCGGGTAATATTCCAACCAGTATTGTGTCGCGTAGTAGCCCAGGTCCTGACCGGCGTGCGACAGCATCCACTGGCAGGCCCATCCGTTGTTCATCTGAGCCAGATCGCTGAACTCCCAGGTCAGCCACAGCAGAGAACGGAAGATTGACTCAGCCCGCTCCCGTGTGAAATACTGCCCTTCCGGGTAGTAGTAGCTG
>Ga0075322_1000014_pt1 | contig 15672 bp, 16 predicted proteins | sample MayberryNW_Catta_FD_120086 | JGI IMG/M metagenome (GOLD analysis project Ga0075322, IMG submission 120086) | Natural and restored wetland microbial communities from the San Francisco Bay, California, USA, that impact long-term carbon... | ecosystem: Environmental > Terrestrial > Soil > Wetlands ... | reverse complement strand
GTCGTCCTGCCCCGCTGGCGCGGCCCCCTGCTGCGCCTCTTCGACCTCTCCCCCAGGCTCGCCCTGCGCCTGCTGCCCTGGGTGATGAAAGACGCGCGGCGCCGCCAGCGGCGCTACAAGAAGAAGATTGAGTCCGACCGCTGGCCGTAGGAACTAGATCTTGCGGAAGACGCCGACCACCTTGCCGAGCACCGTCGCCTCGGTGGTCCGGATCGGCTCCATCGTCGCGTTCTCGGGCTGCAGGCGGACGTGGTCGTCCTCGCGGAAGAAGCGCTTGACCGTCGCGTCCTCGCCGAGCAGCGCGACGACGATCTCGCCGTTGGTCGCGTCGTCGGCCGGGCGCACGACCACGTAGTCGTTCTCGAAGATCCCGGCATCGATCATGCTGTCGCCGCGCACTTTGAGGATGTAGTCGCCGTCCTCGCCGCCGATCACGTCTGGCACTTCGATGTATTCCTCGACGTTCTCTTCGGCGACCACCGGCTCTCCGGCCGCGACGTGGCCGACCAGCGGCAGCCCGCTGCCCGGCCGAATCGTTTTCTTCGCCTTGTCGAAGAGCAGCTCGATCGCCCGCGGCTTCGAGGGATCCCGCTTGAGCAGCCCGATCTTCTCCAGGTTGGCGAGGTGCGCATGCACCGTGGAGGAAGAGTGCAGCCCCACCGCTTTGCCGATCTCCCGCACCGTCGGCGGGTACCCGGTCTTCGCCGCATAACGGCGAATGAAGTCGAAGATCTCCTTCTGCCTCTTGGTCAGGTCGAGCTCCACCAAGCTTCCCTCCAGGTCAAATGCCAATCCGTTCGAACACCTGTTCGCAAAAGCCTACCGCCTCCCCCGGACAACCGCAACCAAGCCCCAATCCCGGCAAGCATCTAGAATCCCCGCTCCCCGCGGCTGTGGCGGAACTGGTAGACGCGCAAGGTTGAGGGCCTTGTGCCCCTTACGGGGCGTGATGGTTCGACTCCATTCAGCCGCATGGGAAGACCCCCGTCATCGCGGGGGTTGCCATTGGGCCATGGCTACCGCCGTAAAGAAGCTTGATCTTGAGATCGGCGAGTTGGTTGAAGTCGGCGGGCGGCGTTACGAAGTCGTCCCAGATCGGGTCGGCGGTCTCCACACTTGAGCCGCCGATCACGCCGGTTGCCGAGCTTGAAAAGAGATGGGGAACGAAGCCCGCGTCCGCCAAAGACTTCGAGCGAGTCGCCGGCTACTTCCCGACTGACGGAGAGGGTTAGCCCCGCCCGGCCGTTCAAGCCGAGCGCGCCCGCAGGGAAATCGAAGCCGGCAAGCCGAAACTGGCGTGGAAACGATGCGAAGCCGAGAACGACGACGGCACCGCATTGGCGGGGTGCAGCAAGCTCTACGTTCCACTCGACGCGGAAGGAGCCTCAGCCGCACCCTACGGATTCGTCTTTCGGCTGGCCAAGACGGATGATGACGAGCTCGTCTGGAACTTCATCGCCTTCGGCGAGCGCCACCCAGAGAACCCGAGCACCCGCAGCGTCTACGAGCGGGCCCACAAGCGTCTGCACGGCCGCTACCCCAATCAGTCGCCCTGAGTTCCCATTCGCTCTAGCCAAAACCAGCGAAGCCGAGGCCGACGCGATCGGCTGCCGAAGCGAGATCTCGATCCCAGGTGACGAGAACGATTTCCTCGTCACCGAGTTCAAGCGCGGTGGCGAGGTGAACCGCGTCGTAACCCCGCAGCCCGAGGCGTTCCGCGTGCTCTGCCGCGCTGCGGGCAAGCTCTTGGTCAACGCCGATCGTGACCAGCTCCGCATAGAGCTCCTCGAAGGCGACAAGTGCCTTCGCGTGAGCGTTCTCGTCGAGCCGACCGACACGCCGAGCAGCCGCGAGGGCCGCCCGACCCTCCGGATAAGCGAGGATGCTCGACGCCGCCGGGTAGGCGCTGCCCCAAAGCTCGGCCGCCAACTCCGACCCCTCCTCGACAACGACGAGCTTGACCAGCGCCGAGGTGTCGAAGTAGAAGATCAGGCCCGCTGCTCGGAGACGAGGTCGGAGACCGAACCGGTGCCCTTTACCTGCGCCAATCGAGGAGAACGCGACCCGTCCGGCATCCGCACCAGGCCACGGCGGGCAAGAGCGTCGAGTGGCCGCTCACCGAGCCCGCTGAGGCGCGCGACGGGCCGGCCACGTCGCGTGACGACGATCTCGCCCCCTCCCTCCACTCGCTCCAGGTACTCGCTGAGGCGATCGTGAAGCTCACGGACACCAACTTCGCTCTCGGCCTGATGTAGCGTCATAAGCAGATTATAGCAGCTACATTGCAGGGTCCGGGAGTCTGAAAATCGAAATGCCTGCGGTCGCTCAACGCGCTCAGCTGAGATGGGATCCGTAGCGCAGCCGCAGGCCGACGACCTTCCATCGTTTGAGGTCGGGCCGACCCTGATCGGCGGCTTGGCTACCGTCGATCAAATGGGCTGCGACTCGCATCATCGGGTAACAACGGACTGGCTGGGCGAGCGGGTCGAGACGCTCGCAGATCTTCTCCGTCCGGGGCTGCGGGCGGTCTGCATCGGGATCAATCCCTCGCCAGTCAGCGTCCCCGCCGGCCACTATTACCAGGGACAAATCGGCCGTCGCTTCTGGCAGCGCCTTCAGCGGGCGGGCGTGACCGAGGAGACCGACACGGGACGCGAGGACGATGCGGCATTTCTTGCCGGCATCGGCTTCACCGACATCGTCAAGCGTCCGACCGCTCGTGCCGACGCGATCTCCGCGGCCGAGTTTGAGCACGGTCGCGCGCTTCTGGAGGAGAAGCTGCGAAGGCACCGACCTGCCCTTCTGATCTTCACCTTCAAGAAACCCGCGACCTCCTTGTTCGGCCACTTCAAGGGCCACGGCCACCGCCCCGAACTCGAGCTTGGAGGCGCCGAGGCCTTCGTCATGCCCGGCCCCTACGAGCGCACAGATCGCGTCGTCGTCGCTCTCGAAGAACTGCGGAGCCTTCTCGCCGAGTGAAGCCTCAGTCACGCAGCCGCGGCGTGCTGGCGAGCCAGGGCTGTACGCAGGGCAAGAGCCTCGATCGCGACCTCGGAGTTCTCGGGGGTCTTCTTGCGATGCGGATGGCCTTGATCTCTCCCCGGTCGATCATCTTGTAGACGGTCGACTCGTCCAAGGAGAACCTGCGGGCGTAGTCCCGCACACGCATGTAGTGGTCGGAGAGCTCGGTCATCGCGCCTGCGTTGGATTCCCAGGGCCGACTGCAACGACAACAACTCAACGAAGCAGGGCTTCGGCCCACCCGCCGATTCCATCGACCAGCGCAACCGTGACCCTTCGGTCGAGGGGCTCGGTATCCAAGATCTCGTCGTAGCGCAATGGCACCGCGTGCTCGGTTAGCGCGACCACCTCGGGGACATCAAACGGAAACTCCGCTTCTGCGCTTGGGTCACGCTCCGGCAAGGACACGCCCCCGGTGCAACGCCTCGTTGACCATGCTTCCGCGAACTCCGCCCGGCGGCTCTTCAGCTCGGGCTCGATAACGAGCAAATCCAAATCGCTGTCAGGCCGACCTTCGCCGCGAGCGCGAGAGCCGAACAAGATCACCTTGGCGTCGGGCGCGGCTGCGGCCAGGCGGCCCCCATCGGCACGACTTCGGCGTTGTGCGACTGGGGCGCGGCAGAGTCCATCAGGTCAAGAGAGAGGGCGGCGGCGACAGGAGTGGCCGCCGCCCTCCCCGGTCCATCGAGCAGTACCGGGACGCTCAGCAAAGAGGAGCGCGGCCGATCGACGTTGCGCCCATTTACCTTGCGTCCCGATACCGTGAGTGATCCTAGACGCGGATTGTCCGGTTTTCCCTTTTCATTTTCGGCGGGTCAGCCGCGCCGCCGGATGAGGTCCTTGCCTTCGGCGGAATCGAAGACGAGCATTGCGGCTGTGGTCGGGATTTCCTCGCCATCGCCTTCGCCGTTTTGGCGGCGGCTGTCCGATTCGACGGCCGCATCGGCGAATATTTCATAGAACTTCGTAGCCGCCTCCTCGATCCTCTGTCGCGCTTGACCGTCGAGGTTCTGTGTCTCGCGCGCCGCCACGAGATCGTCTCTCCTGCCGAATGTCCCGGCGGATAGCGACGTATTCGTGTCATGCTCGATGTCCTTGAGAACCGGGTCCCAAGCACCGCGCTGCGCCGACTTCGGAATCAGCTTCAGTTCCTCGGCCGTGATGAAGACCTTTTCCGTGGCCTTGTAATAGTGCTCGACCGCGCCCCGCCGCGGCATCGTTTTGACCTGTTCGATCATCTTGAAGTCGCGCAGGACTTTGATGTGGTAGCTGACCTGGCTTAGGCCCTCTTCCAACTCCTTGCGCAGTTCGTTCGGGCTGGCTACGCGGTCGTTGAGGATCGCCAAAATCTCGATCCGCAGCGGATGGGCAAGTGCCTTGAAGAGCCGAACGTCGATTGATGGGCTGGACGCCCGACGACCCCTCTTCGCCTTTTTCTTGGCCGCGCCTTTGGCCGCGCCTCTCCTCTTCTTTGCTGCCACGTCGCACCCCTTTCGTAGTCGTTGGTACTTGCATATCCGCTGATCGGTACGCGTTGCTTGCGCCGAAAAGGTAACCGCTCAGCTTTTGGAATGCGCTAATTGCTCTAATCTCTTTCGCTTAATCAAGAATATTTAGAGCAAATGAAAGGAGGTGAGCGAGCAATGACGGCCAAGCTGTGCCCGACGACGATCCCGGCGCTTTCGCTAATCAAGAACCGCTGAGGGCGACCAGGGCAAGGCTCGGCCAGACGACGTGTCGAGCCTTGCTCTGGGCGGCCTCCCTCGGGGAGGCGGACCAGGCCGCGGCGCACGAGATCTTCGAGCGGATCGCCGCCGACGGGTGTCAGGTGTCCGAGTCTCGCAACGCCAGCTCCAGCGCCGTCGCGCTCACACCCTTCACGCTCACGACCTTGTTCCGCGACCTCTCACCCCAAGCGACGCTCACCTTCGACGGCGCCACGCCGATTCGCTTCGCGATCATCCGGCACAGGGCCTTGTTCGCCCTGCCATCCACCGGCGGCGCAGTCACTCGCGCCTGTAGGACTCCGCCCACCACTCCCATCAGTTGATCGCGGTGGCCGCCGGGGCGGAGCCGTACGTCGATTCGAGCCTCGGCCATCCCGCCCATCCTCACCGAGGCGGCTCGGGAAAGCATGCTGTCAGGATGGCATCGGCGATCGCCCCGGGCGCGGGTGGACACCCCGGAATCCGAATGTCGACCGGAAGCAAGGCGTCGAGCGGACCGGCGAGCTCGGCGCCGGCGCCGACGACTCCGCATCCCAGGGCGCAATCGCCGAGGGCGGCCACCAGACGCGGCTCGGGCATCGCCTCGTAGGCGGCCCGCAGCGACGCGGCCATGCGAACGGTGACCGGGCCGGTGACCAGCAGGACGTCGGCGTGGCGGGGAGAGGCGACGATGTCGAGGCCGAAGCGCTGCAGGTCGTACTGGGGGGCCGCAGTGGCGGTCATCTCGTGCTCACAGGCGTTGCAGGAGCCGGCGTCGACGTGGCGGGCCGCAAGCGAGCGGGCGCCGCTTCGCCTCGGCAAGCCGGCTTCGCGGCGGACGCGCTGTAGGTGGCGGAGCAAGACGAACATGCTCAGCGATCCACGCAGGCGTAGCAGAGCTCGAAGCTCTTGTTGATCAGGGGGAAGTCCGGGAGGAAGTTTTCCGCGGTGGCAAAAGCCAGGGCCGGCCAGTTGGCATAGGAGCCGGTGCGCAGGTGCAGGCGCTCGACCCGGAACATGTCCTGCGCAACCGCACAGACCGTCTCCCCAGGTGGGCCCTCGACCCGCGCCACGACGAGCGCCCTCGGTGCGCTGCCCGGGCCGGCGATCGCGGGAGGAAGCGGGCCGGCGAGCAACTCCTCGAGCATCGCGAAGACATCGATGAGCTCCAGGGCGCGGACCTCGAGCCGTGCCGCGACGTCTCCTCGAGCGCCGGGCGGGACGACAGCCGAGAAGGACGAGCCATACCAGAGGCCGGGACTGGCCGCGCGGGTGTCGATCTTCACCCCGGCGGCCCGCGCAGCTGGGCCGACGGCGCCGAGCCGGACCGCGTCATCGTGACCAAGGACTCCCACGCCCTCCAGTCGAGCTTGGACAGAGGGGGAGAACTGGATCTCCCGCCAGGCCCTGGCCGTGTCGTGCCTCAGCTCGCGAAGCTCTCCACGAGCGCGGCCGACCGCGCTCGTGGAGAGCTCGAGCGCGCTGGCGCCGACCTTGACCGATCCGAACAGAAAGCGGTGGCCAGAGATTGCCTCGTTGAGTCGCATCGCGCGCTCCTTCAGCGCCGCGAAGGCCATGTTCCCGGCCGCGAAGCCGACCCCGGCGCAGACCGCGGCAACGTCGTTGAGGTGGTTGTAGAGGCGCTCCAACTCGAGCAGCAGCGTGCGGGCCCGGCGCAGCTCCCGCGGAGGCACCAGTCCGATCGCGCTCTCGCAGGCCAGCGCGTAGGCAACCGAGTTGGCGACCGCGCAGGCGCCGCAGGCCCGCTGCGCGAACGCCAGGCCCTCGACGAGCTCTCGGCCCTCGGCGGCGCGCTCGAGACCGCGGTGCTTGTAGAAGAGGCGCGGGTCGAGGTGGAGGATGCGCTCGCCGACCACGTGGAAACGAAAGTGCCCGGACTCGATCACCCCGGCGTGGACCGGGCCTACCGCCACCTCGTGAACCCCCTCCCCTTCGACCGGAACGGTCCAGCTCGCGGTGTCCAGGGTGTGGGCAACGAGCGGCCGCAGCGGCTCGTGGCCCTCGAAGCGCAAGCCATAGAGGTCGTGGGCCTCGCGCTCGTCCCACTCCGCGGCGGGAATCAGCCCGACGATCGAGGGCAGCTCGCCCCCGGAGGGAAAGGTGGTCAGGACCCGCGTGTCGGCGCCCTCCGCGAAGAGCGCATGCCAGCGCCTGCGCGAGCCCGAGCGGTCGGCAAAGGCCCCGCAGAAGCGCCCTCCGCCGGCCAGCGCAGCGGCGCAGGCCTCGCGCCAGTCCGCCGCCGCGACGTCTCGACGCGCGGCGCCCTGGCGCGTCGATGCATCCGGGCTCATCCGCCGCTCCCCATCAGCGCCGCGACGATGTCCGATCCCGGCAGGGCATAGGCGGCTACGGTCAGCGCAAGCAACGCCACGGCCGCGGCGCCGGAGAGAATGCCGATCGCCCGCGCGGAGCGGGAAGGACGGGGGCGCGGGCCCCGCCTTTCCCCGATCAGCCCTTCCAGCAGAGCGTGGGCGAGCCCCAGGAAGCCGAGTGCGAGCAGGACCGCGGCAATCGAGGAGACCGCGATCAGCCCGGCGTCCATCCCCCCAAGCAGGATCATCACCTCGGAGACGAAGAGCGGGGACGGGGGCAGGCCCGAGAGCGAGAAGAGGCTCACCGACATCGCCGTGGCCGTCGGCGCGCTCGCCCGGGCGATGCCTCGAGGCGCCCTCTCCCCCGTGCCGGGGTCCTGGCGCAGCAGCGGGATCGCCGTGTAGAAGCCGAGCGCCTTCGCGACGCCATGCCCGGCAACGTGAACGACGACGCCGGCGATTGCCAGCGGGGTGCCGAAGCCGATCCCGAGGGCGAGGATGCCCATGTGCTCGAGGCTCGAGTAGGCCAACAGGCGCTTCCACGGCAAGGGCCGCCAGAGGAAGGGGATCGCGATCAGCAGCGAGGCGAGCCCGAAGCCGATGAAGAGCTGCTGGACGGTGCCCGGCCCGAGCGCCGGCTCAAGCGCGAGCTTGGTCCGCCAGGCGATCAACAGGACGGTCGGCAGCAGCGCCGCGGAGAGCATCGCGCTGACCGGCGGGGGCGCCTCGCTGTGCGCGTCGGGCAGCCAGTTGTGCACCGGCGCCCAGCCGATCTTGCTCGCCAGTCCGACCAGGATCAGCAGGAAGGCGACGAGCGTCGCCCGCCCCGGCAACCGCGTGCCAAGTTGGGCCAGCGCCTGCCAGTCGAGGCGACCGAGGCCAGAGCCGTCGGCGCCGGCCGCGACGAAGAGCACCAGGATCCCCAGCAGCGCGACGGCGAGGCCGAGCGTGGTGAGCACGACGTACTTCCAGCCCGCCTCGAGCGCGCTGCGCTTGCCGCTGAAGGCGACGAGCAGCGCCGAGGCTGCGGTGGTCGCCTCGATCAAGAGCCAGGCGAGAGCGAGATTGTCCGCCAGCGGCAGGGCGAGCAGCGCCGCCCAGAAGAGGTTGAAGGCGGCGTAGTACCAAGCGTGAGAGCGCCGTGCCGTGAACCAGCTGCGACCGGCGTGGCGCAGGTAGAGCATCGACATCGCGGCGCTGGCGAAGCCGACGACGGCGATCAGGGCGAGGAACACTCCCCCGGCCGTGTCGAGGAGGTACCAGCTTCCCCGCGCAGCGACGCCAGGCGCCGCCGCCAGGCCGACGATGGCCAGCGCAAGCGCAAGCGCAGCCGTCAGGGTCGAGGTGGCCAGGTTGAAGCGATCCGCTGCCCGGGACGAGGGCACCAGCCAGATCAGCAGGGCGGCGCAGAGGGGAACCGCCAAGACCGCGACGATCAGCGCTGGGGCGGCGTCAGTCACGAAGCCCTCGCAGGAGATCGGTGTCCCCGGTGCCGACTTCGGCGTGGATCTTGTGGGTGAAGGCAGCCGCCACGGTCACGACGAGCACCAGATCGAACAGCACGCCAAGCTCGATCAGCGACGGCAGCCCGCCCGGAACCGAGATCGCGAGCAGGTAGACGCCGTTCTCGGCAACCAGGATCCCGAGCACCTGCAGGAGCGCCGGCCGGCGCATCACGACGATCGCGATCCCGAGGCAGAGCAGCGCCACCGAGCCGTGCTCGGCGGCCGGATCGCCGAGCCCGAGCGGCGGGATCGCCGCGACGGCGAGGAGCGCGACCACGGCGGCGACTAGCAACCGGGCCACCACGGTCGTCGCCGGGGTGACGAGGTAGGGCTCCGGCGTGCGGCGACGAGTGAAGACCAGCAGCGCCGGAAGCGCCACAGCGCGGGTGAGGAGGATGATCGCGGCGACCAAGAACGCAGTCGGCCGGTCGGCCGCAAGCGAGAGCGCCGCCACCCCGAGCAGCATCGCCTGGGCGGCGACGAGCGAGGTCGCGAGGCTGCGCCGGCGCACCAGCATCACGCCGAAGCCGAGCACGACGAGGGCTGCGATCGCGGCGTCGCTCACGTCATCCCACCAGCCGACTGATCAGCCCGACGAGAGCGAGGAGGGAGCCGCCGGTGAGCAGCGCCGGGGCGCGCAGAATCCGCATCTTCGCCTGAGCGGTCTCCGTAAAGGCAAGCGCCGCGCAGAGCACGGCGACGCCGGTGAGCAGGCAGGCGAGCTGAACGCCGAATCCTCCCCAGTGGGGCAAGTACAGCTCGGCTGCGACGAGGAGGAAGATCCAGTGCCGTGCCGCCGCGCTCCACTCCAAGAGGGCCAGGTCGCGGCCGGCGTACTCGAGCAGCGGGCCCTCGTGGATCATCGTCAGCTCCAGATGGGTGTCCGGGTTGTCGATCGGTTGGCGCCCGGTCTCGACCAGGAGGACGAGGGCGAAGGCGGCGCCGGCGCACCAGTGGGCCGGTTCGCCCCAGATCGCCGAGCCACTCGCGGCGGCGCTCATCGCCACCAGATCCGTGCTGCCGGCGGGCGCCGCGGCGAGGATCAGCGCCAGGACGAGGAGCGCCTCGGCGAAGACCGACAGGGTCAGGTCGCGGCTCGATCCCATCAGCGCGAAACCCGACCCGGTGTCCCAGCCGGCCGCAGCCAGGGCGAATCGGGCCAGGGCGAGCAACCCGACGAGGACGATCGCGTCGTTGCCCAGCGGCCAGTCGGGAGAAAGGCCGCCGATCGGCACCAGGAACAGGGCAAGGATCATTGCTGCGACCACGAGGCACGGTGCCAGTCGATAGACGACCGTGGTTGGCTGAGGGTCGACAAGCGTCTTTCCCCAGAGCCGGCGCAGCTCCCGGTAGGGCTGCAGCGGGGAGGGACCGCGGCGCCCCTGCAGGCGAGCCTTGAGTGCCTGGATCGTGCCGGGAAGCAGTGGCGCGAGGACGAGGCCGCCGAGGATCTGGATCGCTCCGGCGAAGGCGCTCACCCGATCGCCCCGATCCGAGCCAGCACGAGCAGAGCGAGGAGCAGCGCGAGCAGATACGCGGCATAGGCGCGAACGCTGCCGGATTGCAGGCGGCGGGCGACGAGGGCGCTCGCCAGCGCCCCGCGCTGCACCGGCCCGTAGAGCAGCGTGTCGAACAGGTGGGGGACCTCACCGCGATAGCGGATCGACTGGAGCCGGCCGCGGTGGCGCACGGCCTCGATCTCGCGGCGCGGCCGAAGGACCGACTCCAAAACCAGCCGCAGCGGCTTGGTGAAGCCGGCCGAGCTCCAGCTCAGCGAGGGCTCGATCCGCCGGCCGCAAGCCCAAGCCGGCGTGGGCGCCGCCCGGCGGGAGCCGCGCAATCGCCAGAGCACCCCGGTCAGCGCAAGCAACCCGACCAGCAGCCACGGCGAGGGAAGCGAGCCGGTTCCGGGAATCGAGAGGCCTGGCTCCGCGGTCAGGCTCTGCGGCTGCGGGGCAAGCTTGATCAGCGAGGGGACCAGCAAGCCTGGCGCCGCGCCGAGGGCGATGCAGCAACCGGCCAGAAACACCGGCGCGGCCCAGATGCCCGCCGGCGCCTCGACCGCCGCCTCGACCGCCGCCCGGCGGGGGGTGCCGAGCAGCACCAGCCCGACGACCTTGACGAAGCAGAACACCGCAAGCGCCGCCGTCGCGGCGAGGCCCGCGGTCGCGAGGGCGCCGGCCAGGCCGAGCCCCGGGGACGGATCGAGGGCAACGTGGATCAGCGCCTGGAGCGTCAGCCACTCCGAGGCGAAGCCGTTCAGGGGCGGCACGCCGGCGATCGCCATCGAGCCGACCAGGAAGGCGCCGCCCGTCCAGGGCATGCGGGGCAGCAAGCCGCCGATCCGGTCCAGCTCGAGCGAACCGACCGCGCGCTCGAAGGCGCCGGCCACCAGGAACAGCAGTGCCTTGAACACCGCGTGGTTGAGGATGTGAAGCAGAGCTGCGGCAAAGGCAATCGCCGCCCAGGTCCCCTCGCCCTGGGAGGCGAAGAGGATCGAGGCGCCGAGGCCGAGTGCGACGATCCCGACGTTCTCGATCGAGGAGAAGGCGAGCAACCGCTTGAGGTCCTGCTGGGACAGCGCGTAGAGCACGCCAGCCAGCGCCGAGAGCAGCCCCAGCCCGAGCACGACGAGTCCCGCCCAGAGCGGAGCCGGGGCGGCCCACTCGAAGAGGACGCGAATCAACCCGTACAGGGCGACCTTGATCATCACCCCCGACATCAGGGCCGAGACGTGACTGGGCGCCACGGGGTGGGCACGAGGCAGCCAGGAGTGCAGCGGCATCAGGCCCGCCTTGGTGCCGAAGCCGACGATCGCGGCGACGATGATCAGCGCCTGCGCCCCCGCGCCCTGGGCGGCGAGCACAGCCGGCTCGCTCATCGCTCCGTAGTGCGCAAGGGCGAGCACGCAGATCCAGACTCCGGCGCCGCCGAGATGGGTCACCGCCAGGTAGACGAAGACGGCATGGCGAACGTCTGCATCGCTGCGTCGCACCAGGATCGCGGCGGCCGGCACCAGGGTGATCAGCTCCCAGCAGGCAAGGAACGAGGATGGGTCCCGCGCCATGACGACGCCGACAAGGGCCAGGAGGAACAGCCCGAAGAGGCCGACCAGCGCCCGGCTACGGGGCAGACCCGCGAGGTAGCCGCGGGCATAGATCGCAGCCGGCACGGCAACCAGGGCCAGCGTCGCGAGGAAGAAGCCAGTGAGGCCGTCGACGCCCAGCCCAGGGTCGAGGCCGCTTCGGAAGCCGGCCCCGAAGCAAGGCGCCCCGAACAAGACGAGGGCGCCGCCAGTGCCGAGCAGGGCGATGCCCGCGGCCTGAAGGGCGATCGCGGCTCTCAGCCCCCGGGGAACGACGGGCGCCAGCGCTCCGGTGACCAGCAGGGTCAAACCCACCGAGACGAGCAATTGGACGATTGCCGCGCTCAGCGCCGCTTGGCGCCGGCCTTGCTACGGGTCGGTGGTGTCTCGTCCAACTCGCCAAGCAGTGCCTGGGTTTCCTCCAGGTAGGAGCCGATCAGCTGCTTGGCCGTCTCGAGCAGCTGAAAGATGCGCGGGTCTCGCACACGGTAGAAGACGCTCGTCCCTTCGCGCCGGGACTCGAGCAACCCTTGCCGGCGCATCGCGGCGAGATGCTGGGAGGCGCCGCTGGAGTCGATCTCGAGCTCGGCCTGCAGCATGCCAACGGTCAGCTCTCCATCCTTCAGCAACTCCAGGACGCGCACCCGGGCCGGGTGACCCAGCGTCCGGAAGAAGTCCGCCTTGATCTTGTGGATCGGCTGAGGCGGCCCCATGTCAGAAAGATAGCATATCTTAGAAAATGTTAAGATTACGCCTTGGCGGGCTTGGTTGGGTCGTCGGCGAGTTGGTGCCTGCTACTGTGGCCTCGTCGGGTTCGGTACTTCGCCGCCCGAGAGGTTCCGTTTCCTCCTTGTGCTTTGGCGCGTCGGGGTCGCAGGATCTCCCCTAGACGTTTCACACACAGGAGCAGACAACATCACTTCCTTTGCCGATCTCGGCACCTCCAAGCAGGTGGTCGATGCCCTTCGGGCGCGTTCGATCGCTGAGCCTTTCCCTATCCAAGAGATGGTCATCCGCGACGCGCTCGCCGGTCATGACCTGCTCGTCCAGTCGCCCACCGGGTCGGGCAAGACGCTCGCCTTCGGCGTGCCGCTGGTCGACCTGATCGACTCCAGCAAGGGCGGGCCGCAGGCGCTCGTCCTGGCACCCACCCGGGAGCTCGCCGGGCAGATCGTCACCGAGCTGGCCTCGCCGGCGAAGGCCCGCGGGCTGCGGATCGCCGCGGTCTACGGCGGCGTCGGCTTCGGCCCGCAGATCGCCGCGGCCAAGCGCGCCGACATCCTCGTCGCCACTCCCGGCAGACTCGAGGACCTGATCCAGCGCGGCGCGGTCGCCCTCGGCGGCGTGCGAGTGCTTGTCCTCGACGAGGCCGACCGGATGCTCGACATGGGCTTCCGCCCCGCGGTCGACCGGATCGTCGCCAAGACGCCGCGCGACCGCCAGACGCTCTTCTTCTCGGCCACGCTCGCCGGCGCGACCGGGCGCATCGCCGCCGACTACACCAGCGACGCGCGGTCCCACACCCACGCCGAGCCCGAGCGGGCGGAAGCGAAGATCGAGCACCGCTTCCTCTCGGTGGAATCCCAGGCCGCCAAGCTCGACCAGCTGATCGAGCACCTCGCCGAGGGCGACAGCGGGCGCTCGCTCGTCTTCGTGCGCACCAAGCGCGGCGCCGACCGTCTGGTCAAGCGACTGCGGAGCCGCGAAGTCGAGGCCGTCGCGATGCACGGCGACAAGAGCCAGGGCCAGCGCGAGCGCGCCCTGCGGCGCTTCGAGCGGGGCGAGGTGCTGACCCTGATCGCGACCGACGTCGCCGCCCGCGGCATCGACGTCCCGGATGTCGCCCGCGTCTTCAACTACGACGTGCCCGGCGACAGCGACGCCTACGTCCACCGGGTCGGGCGCACCGGCCGTGCCGGTCGCACCGGCACCGGGATCAGCTTCGTCCTCGCCGACCAAAACGAGGAAATGCATCAGATCACCTCCGCACTGGGACTGGAAAGCGGCCTTCCCGGCGGCCGGCGCCCCGAGACGCCGCGCAAGCCCTCCGGAGGCAATCGCCGGCGCCGGCGGCGGCGGCGTCCAGCCGGACGCGCGGCCTAGCACTCGCGCCAGAGGCGGAGCGCCCGCAACTGGCTCAGGTCAACGCGGAGGGAAGGAACTCGCCGCGGGCGACGATTGCGGCGGGGCCACCTACTTCCACGCGTTCGATGCGATCGAGGCTGCCGCCGGCTCGGGCGTGGAGGATCGAGGGGCGGCCGATCTCGGCGCCCTGGCGGATCTGGATCTCCTCGCCGAAGGGAGCCTGGCCGTGACGGCCGAGGTGGATCGCGAGGGGGCCGGCGGCCGAGCCCGTGGCCGGGTCCTCGGGGACGCCGTAGGCGGGGGCGAACATGCGGGTCTTCCAGCGGGCGCCGCCGCCGGCGAAGCAGCTCACGCCGATCTCGCCGAGCTCGAGCAGGGCGCTCATGTCAGGGCTCAGCGCGGCAACCTCGTCTTCGCTCGCCAGGGCGACGAATACGTGCAGCGGGCCGTTCGGGTAGGTCTCGATCGGAAGCTCCGCGCGCTCGACGCCGAGCGCCGCGAGCAGCTCGTCCTGGCGTTCGAAGGGCTCTGGGGCTGGAATCGGCTGCTGCATCCACCCGAAGGCTCGCCCCTCCGCCCCATGCACGAGCTCAACGGGCACGACCTTCACCGCGGTCTCCAGCCGAACCGTGGCCAGGCGCTCCTGCGCCGCGATCGCCAGCGCCGAGCCGAGGGTCGGATGCCCGGCGAAGGGGATTTCACGCCCGGGGGTGAAGATGCGGATGCGGGCGTCGCCCCCCTGCTCCGGCGGCAGGACGAAGACCGACTCCGAGAAGCCCAGCTCCCGGGTCAGCTGTTGCATCTGGGGGCCGGAAAGCGAACGGGCGTCGGTGAAGACGCCCAGCTGGTTCCCCTCCAGGGGTCTCTCGGCAAACACGTCAACGAGGACGTAAGGGACTGTCCCGCCGGTCGGCACGACGCTCAGGCTATCCAGCGCTCAGCGGCGCAGTAGGCGGCCGACCGCGCCCATCAGCTCGTCGGCGCGCTCGTCGGGATCGTCGGGCGCGCTGCCGCCCTCGACCATGCAGACGCGGGCGTGGCCGTCGAGCAGGCCGAGTGCGATCTTGTCGAGCGCTGCCTGGGCCGCCGAGATCTGAGTGAGGACGTCAACGCAGTAGCGGTCCTCCTCGACCATCTTCGCCACCCCGCGCAGCTGGCCCTCGACCCGGGCGAGCCGGGTCAGCAGCTGATCCTTGCTTGCCGTGTAGCCGCGCTTGGTCGCCTCGGTCGCCATCCGTTGAGAATACCCCTATGGGGTATGAAACGTCAAACCGCGCCTCACTCCGGCGAGTCGGCGACCTCGACCCGGCCCTCGTCGACCGCCGCCCGCAGCGCCTCGTAGTCGCGCTCGTTCTGGTCGGCGTATGCCTCGGCGAAATGGGCGATCCCCTTGTCGAAGGCGTCGCCCTTGCCGAGGTACGCCGCAGTCGCGATCCGGTCGCCGCCCCGCGCGTGGGCGTGCGCCAGGGTCATACCGCAGACCTGGGCGTAGGCGGTCAACGCGGCGCGGTCCATGCCCTCGACCCGGGCCGAGCCCTTCTGGTCCCAGAGCTGGCGCACGTAGAAGTCGCGCTGCTCGCCGTCGACTCCGGTGGCCCGCACCCAGCCGAGCATGATGTCGCTCGCCGCCTGCATCAGGCGTTGGCCCTGCACGACGCGCTCGCCCTGGTTGGCGTAGGCGCTGGGACTCGCGTAGGGCTCGAGCACCGAGCGCTGCGCCTCCTTGACCTGGAGGAAGAGCGGGTCGCCCTGGTCGCGGCCGACCAGCAACGCGATCCAGGCGCGGGTTCCGACGCTGCCGACCCCGACGACCTTGAGCGCGACGTGCGCCGGCCGGTAGCTGTCGAGCAGGACGCGGCGGTCCTCCGAGAGCGTCTGTCGGTAGGCGGCGAGGATGCCCAGCACCCGCGCCTCGACCTCCTCGCGCTCGATTCCCG
>Ga0075322_1000013_pt1 | contig 15770 bp, 12 predicted proteins | sample MayberryNW_Catta_FD_120086 | JGI IMG/M metagenome (GOLD analysis project Ga0075322, IMG submission 120086) | Natural and restored wetland microbial communities from the San Francisco Bay, California, USA, that impact long-term carbon... | ecosystem: Environmental > Terrestrial > Soil > Wetlands ... | reverse complement strand
TTGATCTGGGCCGCGTGGTGGCAGAGGACCTCCGGCCGGAAGGTCCGGATCGCTTCGACGGAGGTCTCCGATCCCGCGTCCCCGAAGACGAACCGGGCCTTCCCGGGGACGTTCTCCTTCTTCCCGGAGGACAGGTCGTCCAGCACGAGGACCTCGTGACCCGCCCCGACGTACGCGTCCGCGACATGGGAGGCGATGAATCCCGCCCCGCCGGTCACCATGATCCGCATCGTTCCCCCTCCCGTCCCGGGCGTCGACCCCGGAAGATCCGTCAGTTCCCCACCGAACCGATCCCCTTGAGCCCGAACGTCAGCTTCACGCTCGTGTCGTCCGGCTGCGTTTTCCGCTCGACGTTGAAGCCGACGTTCCAGCAATCGCTCCGTGGAAACACGGACATCCCAACGGCCCCGCCGGAGAGGAAGCCGTTCCGCATCGAATAGTTCGCCTGCGCCTGGAGCCGAAGCCAGCGCAGCATGCGCCAGGCGAAGTTCGCCCGCACGTCTTCCGCCAATCCCCTCGAAAGACGGTATTCGGCGAGGAACCGGTGGTCGTCGTCCTTCTTGTACTCCCCGCCGACCGCGCCGACCGTGAAGGCGGTGTTCACCGGGTCGAACAGCATCTCGCCCTGGAACCGCCACCGTTCGACGGGGGTCACCCCGACCTTCGCGTAGATGTCCGAGGCGGCGTCGTTCTTCCTGGGGGGGCGCCCCTCCCCCGTGTCGATCTGGTCCCGCAACGCCCGCACGTAGGGGGCGAGCGGATCGACGTACGGGCTCCCGGACGTCTCGTTCCCCCCGAGATCGTAGGCCCATTCCACGTGGAACGACAGGATCTCCTTCGGGGCCGCGCCGTCCCTCACCCCCAGGAGCCGCTGCGACAGCGAGAAGAGAAACTGGCTCTGGGGCGCGAGAAGCGACCATCGGTCGGTGACGGGGAGGCCGTCCTGGCGGACCTTCGGAACGTGGCGGTACCCCGCCGTGACCCCCGCCGTATGGACAAGCCCCCGGTCGGCGATATCCCTGCGGGCGTCCGCCGAGAGGGTCGCCCCGCCTCCGGGCACGATGCGCCCGCGATCCGACGTGCCCGCGGGGGAACGGTCGTACCGCGTCCCGAGAACGTCCGTGAAGACGTACGGCACGAGGACGATGGAACGATACAGCGGAATCGCCCGTGAAATCTCCCCGAACCCCCTCGCTCGGGTTTCGTCGAGCCCGTCCTTCCGCTGGAACCGGGTCGCGGAGAAATCTCCCGAAAATTCGGCCCCGGCGACCGGTATCCCCACGGGAAGGAGCGTCATCGTGTACTCCGGCACCCGCTGCGCGGTATTGTCCGGGCCGGGGATCTCCTGAAGGTCCTTGTTCCAGAGGATCGAGACCGCCTGTTCCGAGTGCATGCCCGTGGCGGACACGAACCCCTCGGACCGGGCATGGCGCGCCGACAGGAGCGCGTTGTTGTCGACGAGGTCGAGGTAATACCGCGGATCGGTCGCCGCTTCCAGGGTCGCGTTCGCCGTGAACGGTCCGGAACGGTAAACGTTTTCCCCGTAGTACCGCGACCGGGTCCGGTCGTCGGCGCGGTCCCGGAAGGTCGTCGCCCGGATCGCCCCCTCCGATTCCGGGTTCAGGACGAAACGGTACTCGACTTCCGGACGGTATCCGCGGCGGCTCATCGAATCGAGCGTCAGCGTGGCGTCGCTCCAGCGATTGATCACCGCGTAGTACGGCAACTGCAGCATGTACCCCCTGGACCGGTTGGAGGAGAAATTCGGAAGCAGGAGGCCGCTCTGCCGCGTCAACTTGACCGGAAACGCCCCCCACGGCAGCCACAGCACGGGAAAGCCCCGCACGCGGAACGTGATGTCCTTCCCGACCGCGTATTGGTCGAGGGTGACCCGCGCCCGGCGCACCTCGAACTTCCAGTCCGGCTCGGGGTCGCACGGGCACGTGGTCAGGCTTCCCTTTTCGATCAGGAAGGTGCTCTTTCCGGTTTTTTCGATCTTCCGGCTCGCGATGAGATAGTTGCTGGTGCTGATCCGGATCGTCCCGTTGTAGAGGATCCCCGTCTCCGAGTCGAGGTTGATCGTGATCCGGTCGAACGCGAACTCCTCGTCGGCGTCCTTGTACCGCACCTTGCCGGAAAGGTCCGCCTCCCCCGTCTCCGAATCGTACCGGATCCGGTCGGCCCGCATCGACCTCGTTCCGAACGCCATCTCGACGTTCCCCTCCGCCAGGGCGACGCCGGTATCCTCGTCGTAGGAGAGTCTGTCGGCGGTCATGTGGACCGGGGCGTCCAGGCGGATTCCCGGCTTCGGGAATTCCTTCAAGACGGAGGGGAGAGGAAAGCGAACCTCCGCGGGGACGCTCCCCGCCCCCGCGAGGACCAGCAGGAACCCGACGAGGAGGCGACGGACCCGGTTCACGCCACGAAACCGACGCGGTGCCGGTAGGCGTCTCCGGCGGCGGCGAGCGATCCGCAGACCAGCACGACGCCTCCCTTGCCGGCCCACCGGCGGGCGATCCGCCATCCCCCCGGGAAATCGTCCGCGAGCCGGCAGGCGACCCCCGCTTCCGCGCAGGCTTTCGCGAGCGCGTCCCTTTCCGCCGCGCGCGGATGCGGCAGCGGATAGGTCACGACCCCGTCGAGATGATCCTTCAGATTCCGAAGGTACCCCGTGGCGTCCTTGTCGGAGAGCATGCTCCACAAGGCGACCAGCCGCTTCCCCCCGCCCCACGGGGGGATCTCCGAGATCTCCCTCGCCAGAACGGCCGCCGCCTCCGGGTTGTGCCCCCCGTCGACCCACGTCCCGGCGTTCCTCCGGAGCGGGAGAGGACACCATCGGCCGGGCCATAGCGACTCCGGCAGCGCCTTCGCCGCCGCCGCGGCGAAGGCGTCTGGAGCGATCCCCTCGCCGGACGCGAGGAGCCACGAGGCGGCCAGCGCGACGGCGGCGTTGTCCCGCTGGAAAACGCCGCTCCTCCGTATCCGCACCCGGGCGAGTTCGAGGCCCGGAAGGGACACCGCGATCGCGCCGTGCCGCCCCCCGCTCCAGTCGAAGTCCCGGCCGAGCTCCCGGACGGCGCATCCGAGCCGCCGGGCGCGCCGCAGGACGACGGTGCGGGCGGCGGGACGCAGCCGGCCGGTGACGAGCGGAACGCCCCGACGGAGGATCCCCGCCTTTTCCGCGGCGATCTTCCCGAGGGTGTTCCCCAGCCACTCCCGGTGGTCATACCCGATGGTCGTGATGACCGACACCGACGGGCGGCACGCGCTGGTCGCGTCCCATCGTCCGCCGAGCCCCGCCTCCATGACCGCGATCCGGACGCCCTTGCGCCGGAACCAGTCGGAGGCGGTCCACGTCATCCTCTCGAACCAGGTCAGGGGATTACCGGAAGGCGAGAGGCGCTCCGCGGCCCGAAACCCGTCCCGAAGCGCGCGGTACGGGATCGTCTTCCCGTCGATGCGGACCCTCTCCTCGGGCGCGACCAGGTGCGGGGAGGTGTACAGGCCGACGGGACCCAGCGGCAGGCGCCGCAGGACGTCGTACGCGAAACAGGCGGTGGATCCCTTGCCGTTGGTCCCCGCGACGTGGAGGGTACGGAACGCCCTCTCCGGGTGCCCGGACAGGGAGAACGCCGACACGATCCGGGACAGCCCGGGGCGGACGATTTCCGGGGCGGAAGGTCCGGTGCCCCGGATCATCGATCCCCGGAACCCGACAGGTACCGCAGGATCGTCGAAAGCGTCGCCTTGAGGCGGCTGCGTTCCACGATCATGTCCACCATCCCGTGGTCGAGGAGGAACTCGGCGCGCTGGAACCCCTCCGGAAGCTTCTGAAGGATCGTCTGCTCGATCACCCGGGGCCCCGCGAACCCGACCAGCGCCCCCGGCTCGGAGATGATGACGTCCCCCAGCATCGCGAAGCTCGCCGCCACTCCGCCGGTCGTCGGATCGGTCAGCACGCTGATGAACGGGATCCGGGCGTCGGAGAGGCGCCCGAGCGCCGCGCTCGTCTTGGCCATCTGCATCAGGGAGAGGGTCCCTTCCTGCATGCGCGCGCCCCCGGACGCGCTGAAGATGATGAGGGGGAGGCGGGATTCGAGGGCGACCTCGGCCGCGACGGCGATCTTCTCCCCGACGACGCTCCCCATCGACCCGCCCTGGAACTCGAAGTCGAGCACCGCGAGGACCACCTCCGCCCCCAGGATCTTCCCGTTCCCCGTGATGACGGCTTCCTTGCGCCCCGTCTTCTTCTTCGCCTCCTTCAGGCGGTCGACGTACTTCTTCGTGTCCGTGAAGTTCAGTACGTCCACGGATTCCATCTCTTCGCCGAACTCCGCGAAGCTCCCATCGTCGATCACGGCGCGGATCCGCTCCCGGGCCGGAATCCGGAAGTGGTAGACGCACTTGGGGCAGACGTTCAGGTTCCGTTCCACCTCGGGCTTGTAGATGATCTCGAGGCAGGCGTCGCACTTGATCCACATCCCTTCGGGGATCTTGATCTTCCTGTCGCCTTCGTCCTTCTTGCGGAAGAGTCGAATCGCCATGGCCATGTCACCTCAGTGCCTTTTTGAGGGATCGGACGAATCTCGAAAGCTCCGCGGGTCCCCGGGAACCGCGGCCGTTCCTTTCGACGATCTTGACGCACGCGCTCCCGACGACGGCCGCGTCGGCGTGCCGGGTGGCCGTCGCCGCCATCGGCGGCGTGGAGATCCCGAACCCGACGGCCACCGGCAGCCGCGCCGCCTTCGCGACCCTCCGGGTCCACGCCGCCACCTCCGGGGGGAGCGTCTTCCGGACCCCCGTCACCCCCGTGACGGAGATCAGGTACAGGAACCCGGATCCCGCCCGGTCGATCGCGCGGACCCGCTCCATCCCGCTGGTGGGGGCGGCCAGGGGGATCCAGTCCAATCCCGCCTTCCGGATCGCCGCCAGCGCCTCCCCCCGTTCCTCGAACGGGAGGTCGACCACCAGGAACCCGTCGGCGCCCGCCCCACGTGCATCTTCGCACAGCGAAGGCCAGCCGTACCGGAAAAACGGGTTGCAATATCCGAAGAGCACGATCGGCGTGGCGTGCGTGGCGCGGAACCTCCGCACCAGCTCGAGGGCCCCCGCGACGCTCATCCCGGCGGTCAGCGCGCGCCGGGAGGCCGCCTCGATCGTGGGACCGTCCGCCGTGGGGTCCGAGAAGGGAACGCCCACCTCGACGATGTCGGCCCCCGCGTCCGCGGCCGCCCGGAGGTACCGGAGGGAGTCCGCCGGCGTCGGGTCCCCCGCGGTCAGGTAGACCACGAGCCCCTTCTCCCCGGACGCCCGGAGGCGCCCGAAGGCGGCGTCGATCGCCGTCACGCCCGCCCCCCCCGCAACTCCATCAGGATCCCCATGTCCTTGTCGCCCCGGCCCGAGAGGTTCACCAGGACGGACTCGGCCGGCCGCATCGATTTCGCCAGCCGGTACGCGAAGGCGACGGCGTGGGACGACTCGAGGGCCGGCTGGATCCCCTCGTACCGGGACAGGAGGGAGAAGCCGGAGAGCGCTTGCGCGTCCGTCACGGAGACGTACGCCGCCCTGCCGGTCTCCTTCAACCACGCGTGCTCCGGGCCGACCCCCGGGTAGTCCAGTCCCGCGGAGATCGAATGCGCTTCGAGAATCTGTCCGTCCGGGTCCTGCAGGAGGAACGATTTGCTCCCGTGGAGCACGCCGACCTTCCCCCGGGAAAGCGTGGCCCCGTGTTTCCCGGAAGAGAGGCCGAGCCCCCCCGCCTCCACGCCGTAGAGTCGCACCCGCGGAAAGCGCAGGAAGGAGGTGAAGATCCCCATCGCGTTGCTCCCCCCCCCCACGCACGCCACGACGGCGGCCGGCAGGCTCCCTTCCGCCTTCCGGAACTGGCCGAGCGCCTCCCGCCCGATCACGGACTGGAAGTCCCGGACCATCCCGGGGTACGGGTGGGGGCCCGCCGTGGAGCCGATCAGATAGTAGGTGGTCCGGACGTTCGTCACCCAGTCGCGAAGCGCCTCGTTCATGGCGTCCTTCAGCGTCCGGCTCCCGGAGGTCACGGGGTTGACGCGCGCGCCGAGCAGGCGCATCCGGAAAACGTTGTGGGACTGGCGCCGGATGTCCTCCTCCCCCATGTAGATCTCGCACGGGATCCCCATCCTGGCGCACACGGTGGCCGTCGCGACGCCATGCTGCCCCGCCCCCGTTTCGGCGATGATCCGTCGCTTCCCCATCCTGCGCGCCAGCAGGCCCTGCCCCAGCGTGTTGTTGATCTTGTGCGACCCGGTGTGGGCGAGGTCCTCCCGCTTGATGTAGATCCGGGCGCCCCCCGCCTTTCCCGTCAGCCGCTCCGCGAAATAGAGCGGGGTCGGCCGGCCGGCGTAGTTCTTCAGGAGCCCGTCCAGCTCCCGGTGGAAGGACCGGTCGGTCCACGCCTCGCGGTACGCCTTTTCCAGCTCGATCAGGGCGGACATCAGCGTCTCGGCGACGTACCTCCCGCCGAAAGGGCCGAAGTGGCCCGCCGGGTCCGGCATCCTTTTCCCCTTACGATTCGGCAATGCGGAATCCCGCCTTCGCGCGCTCGATGAACGATTTTACCTTGTCCGGGTCTTTCCGTCCCGGCGACGACTCCACGCCGGAGGCGACGTCGACCCCGAACGGGCGCGCCGCCAGGATGGCGCTCTCGACGTTTCGGGGCGTGAGCCCGCCCGCCAGGAGCCAGGGCTTCCGGGCCCCGCCCGGACCGGCCGCGACCGCGACCCCCGGGTACCGCCCCGCGAGTTCCCCCCACGGAAGTTCCCGACCCGTTCCGCCGTACGCCCCCCGTCCGCCGGCGTCGAACAGGAACGCCTCGCACGGATACGCGAGGAGCGCCGGGAGATCCGGAGAGCGGTCCGCGTGGACCGCCCGCATCCTCCAGAGCGGGATGCGGGAGGCGTCCCCGGGAGGCTCGTCCCCGTGAAGCTGGACCCGGCGGATCCCGAGGGTTCCGCACAGCGACACGATCGTCCCCGGAGACTCGTTCACGAACACGCCGACGACCTCCGCCCGATCCGCCACCGCCTCCACGATCTCCCGGGCAAGGTTCGCGGGGACGAAGCGCGGCGACCCCGGGAAGAAGTTGATCCCGATCGCCTCGGCTCCGCACGTGACGGCGTGCGCGGCATCCTCCGGACGGGTCACCCCGCAGATCTTGATGCGGAACATCCCCGCGGGTCTAAACCTCGACCTTGGGGAGGCGGTGAAGCGCCTCCGCAACCTTTTCCATCGGGTACTCGAGATCCCTCAGGCGCCCGTTGAGGTAGTCGTCGTAGGCGGTGAGATCGAAGAAACCGTGCCCGCTCAAATTGAAGAGGATGGTCTTCTGCTTCCCCTCCTCGTCGGCGCGCTTCGCCTCGGCGATCGCCGAGTGGATGGCGTGGGACGACTCGGGCGCCGGAAGGATTCCTTCCGTGCGGGCGAAGATCATCGCGCTTTGAAACACGGCGATCTGGCCGTACGCCTGGGCCTCGAGCAACCCCTCGTTGTGGAGCTGGCTGACGAGCGCCGAGTCCCCGTGGTACCGGAGCCCCCCCGCGTGGATCCCGTCGGGCACGAAGTCGTGACCGAGGGTGTACATCTTGATCAACGGCGTGAGTTTCGCCGTATCCCCGAAATCGTAGGCGTAGATCCCCTTCGTGAGGGTCGGGCAGGAGGACGGTTCGACCGCGACGATTCGCGGATCCTTCTTCCCGGCGATCTTGTCGCGCAGGAAGGGGAAGCCGATCCCGGCGAGGTTGCTACCGCCCCCGCAGCACGCGATGACGACGTCGGGGTACTCCCCGGCCAGCTTCATCTGCTCCTGCGCTTCCAGGCCGATGACCGTCTGGTGGAGACAGACGTGGTTGAGGACGGACCCGAGGGCGTAGCTGGTGTCCTCGCGCGTCGCGGCGTCCTCGACCGCCTCGCTGATCGCGATCCCGAGGGATCCGGGGGAGTCCGGGGACTCCGCAAGGATGGCGCGTCCGGAGTTGGTGTCCTTGCTCGGGGACGCCACGACCTTCGCCCCCCACGTTTCCATGAGCATGCGGCGGTACGGCTTCTGGTTGTAGCTGACGTTCACCATGTACACCTTCACTTCGAGGCCGAAGAACGAGCCGGCGAGGGCCATGGCGGAGCCCCACTGCCCGGCCCCCGTCTCCGTCGCGATCCTCTTCCGTCCCGCCATCTTGTTGTAGTACGCCTGGGGGATGGAGGTGTTCGGCTTGTGGCTCCCCGCGGGGCTGACGCCCTCGTACTTGTAGAAGATCCTCGACTTCGTGCCGAGCGCCGCCTCGAGTCGCAGGGCGCGGAACATCGGCGTCGGCCGCCAGAGGGCGTAGATGTCCCGGACCGCCTCGGGGATCGGGATCTCCCGCTGCGAAGAGACTTCCTGTTCGATCAGCGGCATGGGGAAGAGCGGCGCGAGGTCGGCGGGCCCCACCGGCTTGCCGGTTCCGGGGTGGAGCACGGCCGCCGGGGGATTCGGGAGGTCCGCCATGACGTTGTACCAGGTCTTCGGTATCTCCGAATCCTTGAGAAGATATTTCACCTTCATCGAATCGCCTCCTTTGCGCCATCGACGGACGTCGGGCGTCCGTTCATTTTCCCACATACCCGCGGATCGTGTCAGCGGGGTCCCCGCTTCCGGCCAGGGACTCCCCGATCAGGAAGAGACGCGCGCCGGCCCCGTGGAATCCGCGAACCTGGTCCGCCGTCGAAAGGCCGCTTTCCACGACCGGGTACACGCCGGGAGGGAGGAGCGGAAGCAGCCGCGCCCCCGTGGACAGGTCCACCTCCAGCGTGTCCAGGTTCCGGTTGTTGATCCCGATCAGTCGCGCCCCCGAACCGGCGGCCACCGCGATCTCCGCCGCGTCGCGCACCTCCACCAGCGGTTCGAGACGGTGCGCGAAGGCCAGCGCCGCCATCTCCCGCGTCCTCTCCCCGAGGACGGAGACCATGAGCAGGACGAGATCGGCGCCGTGCGCCCGGGACTCCGCCAGCATGTATTCGTCCAGCACGAAATCCTTCCGCAGAAGCGTCGCCGCCGGGAAGGCGTCGCGGACGTCCGTGAGATCCTTGAGCGCCCCGCCGAAGAGACGGCCCTCCGTCAGCACGGAGATCCCCCACGCGCCGCCGGCGAGGTAGGAGGAGGCGGCGGCGACCGCGTCCATGTCGCGTCGGATCCATCCGCGCGATGGGGAGGCCCGCTTGATCTCGGCGATGACGCCCGGGCCTTCCGGGATCGTCCGGAGAAGATCCTTCGCCGGCCCGCGCGTCGAGGCGATCCGAAGAAGGTCCCCGATCGGGACGAGCGCCTTCCGTGCGGAAAGCTCCTCGCGTACGCCGGACAGGATGCGATCCAGGTGGGTCAGCGCGCTTCCCTCTTTCCGAGGATGGCGAGGAAGGCCCGCAGCCTCTCCGCCGCCGCGCCCGAATCGATCGACCGCGTCGCCGAGCGCACCCCGTCCCGCAGGTCCGCCGCGACCCCGCCGGCGACCGCGGCGAAGGCGGCGTTCACCAGCACGGCCTGCCGCGCCGGTCCCGGCTCTCCCGCGAGCACCCCCCGAAGGATCTTCGCGTTCGCGGCGGCGTCCCCGCCGCGAAGGGCCCCCAGGGGGACATAGTCGAACCCGAACGGGCGCGGATCGAAGAGGAAGCGCTTCACCTTCCCCTCCCGCACCTCCCAGACGATCGTCGGGGCGGCGAGGGAGACCTCGTCCAGCCCGTCGGACCCGTGGACCACGAACGCGTGCAGGTGGCCGGATTCCGCGAGGACCCTCGCGTACGTGTCCCCGAGTTCCTCGCTGAAGACGCCGACGACCTGTCGCCGCACGCCGGCGGGGTTGCTGATCGGGCCCAGGATGTTGAAGATCGTCCGGATGGCCATCTCCCGCCGCGGGCCGATGGCGTATTTCATCGCGGCGTGGAACCTCGGGGCGAACATGAAGGTGATCCCGGCCTCGTCGAGCGCGTCCTGCACACGGGCCGGGTCCGCGTTCAGGTCCATGCCGAGCGCCTCCAGCACGTCCGCGCTTCCGGAGCGGCTGGTCACGGACCGGTTCCCGTGCTTCGCCACGGCGACCCCGGCGCCCGCGGCGACGAACGCCACGGTGGTGGAAATGTTGAACGTCCCCGCCCGGTCCCCGCCCGTTCCGCAGGTGTCGAGGACCGCCTTTCCCGCGGGAGGGACGATGCGGACCGCCTTCTGGCGCATCACCTCGGCCGCCGCGGCGATCTCGGTGATCGTCTCCCCCTTCATGGTGAGACAGGAGAGGAACGACGCGATCTGCGCGGGGGAAGCCTCCCCTCCCATGATCATCCGCATCGCGTCCCGCATCCCGTCGGCGGACAGGTTCTTCCGCCCGGCGACGGCGGCGATCGCCTCCCGGATGTTCCCGAACTCGCGCAGCACCGGCTGGGAGGGGTCGATGAGGGAAAGGAAATTCTCGAGGAGACGCATTCCCGATTGGGTCAGGATCGACTCCGGGTGGAACTGCACGCCGAAGACGGGTTTTTCGAGGTGGCGCACCCCCATCACCTCTCCGTCCTCCGCCTCGGCGCAGACCTCCAGTTCCGGCGGAAGGGTCCCGCGCTCCACGGCGAGGGAATGGTACCGCGTGGCGGTCATCGGGTTCTCGACCATCGAGAAGATCCCCTTCCCGTTGTGCCGGATCCGCGACGTCTTCCCGTGCATGAGCGCCTGGGCGTGGACGATCCGACCCCCGAACGCCTGCCCGATGCACTGGTGCCCGAGGCATACGCCGAGGATGGGGATCCGGTCCTCGAACTCCCGGATCGCGTCGAGGGAGATCCCGGCCTCGTCCGGACCGCCCGGCCCCGGAGAGATCACGAGCCCGGCGGGGTTCCGGAGCGCCAGCTCCTTCACCGTGATCGCGTCGTTGCGGAACACCGCCGTCTCGGCGCCGAGTTCGCGGAAATATTGCACGAGGTTCCAGGTGAACGAGTCGTAATTGTCGATGACCGCGATCATGGCGCCTCCAGCGCCTCCGTCGGCACGCCGACGGCGCGGAAGAGGATCTTCGCCTTGGTCAGGATCTCGTCCCACTCCCGCGCCGGGTCGGAATCCGCGACGATCCCCGCCCCCGCCTGGATCATCGCCTCCCCACCCGCCATCACGATGGTCCGGATCGCGATGCAGAAGTCCATGCTCCCCTGCAGGTCGAAATACCCCACGGCCCCGGCGTAGATCCCGCGGCGGAACGGTTCCAGCTCGGAGATGATCTGCATCGCCCGGACCTTCGGGGCGCCCGAGACCGTCCCCGCGGGGAACGCCGCGCGGAGCACGTCGAACGCGTTGAGCCCCTCGCGAAGCTTCCCGACCACGTTCGACACGATGTGCATGACGTGCGAGTACCGCTCGATCCCCATCAGTTCGTCGGCCTTCACGGACCCCCACGAGGCGACCCTCCCCACGTCGTTGCGGCCGAGGTCCACGAGCATCAGGTGCTCCGCGAGCTCCTTCGGGTCCGACAGCAGCTCCGCCTCCAGCCGGCGGTCCTCCGCCGGGGTGGCGCCCCTGGGGCGCGTCCCCGCGATCGGCCGGAGCTGGATCTCGTCCCCCTCGAGGCGAACGAGGATTTCGGGAGAGGAGCCGACGACCGACAGCTCCCCGATCCGCAGCAGGTACATGTAGGGCGACGGATTGAGGGCGCGAAGGACGCGGTACACCTGCGCGGGGGTCCGTCGCGTGCGCACGGTCGCCCGGTTGGAGAGGACCGCCTGGATGATGTCGCCGTTCCGGATGTGCTCCTTGGCCCGGCGCACCGCGTCGAGGAACGTTCCCCGGGGCATCTCGAACGCCGGGGGCGCCTCGGCGTCGTATCCGTCCGGGACTTCGGAACTTTCCAGCGGCTCGCGAAGGATTCCGCGGACCTCCTCGATGGCGCCGAGCGCACGGCCGTAGGCCGCGCCCGGATCCTCCCTCTCGCGAACCGAACAGTGGGCGACGATGAGGATCGTGTGGCGGACGTTGTCGAAGATCACGAGCCGGGAGGGAAAGAGGAACATCGCGTCGGGGGCGTCGGTCAGCGGCCTGTCTCCCCCGATCCTTTCGAGATACCGGACGTAGTCGTACCCGATGTACCCGACCGCCCCTCCGGAAAGCCTCGGAAGTCCCGGCTCCGGAAGATACCGGATCCCCTTCAGGATCGCCGCGAGCGCCTCGAGCGGATCCCCGGCGACGGGAACGTTCCGCGTCCCGCCGTCCTGCCGGATCGAGACCCCGTCCGCGTCGGCGCGAAACCGGAGGTGAGGGTCGAAACCGATGAAGGAGTACCGGGCCCACTTCTCCCCCCCCTCGACGCTCTCCAGCAGGAAGTGATCGGTCGGGAACCGGTTCGAAATCTTCAGGTAGGCGGAAACCGGCGTCTCGAGGTCGGCATGGAACTCGAGGAAGACGGGGACCAGCGTTCCCACCTTCGCCTGTCGGAGGAACCGTTCCTTGTCGGGGACGATCAAGGCGTCACCTCACCCCTTCAGCAGGATCACGTCGATCTTCATCCCGGACCGGATCGCCTTCATCGCCTTCACGGCCTCGTCGCGGGACCCGAACGGTCCGACGCGGACGCGGTACACCTCCCCGTGCTCCCGGGTCGTCGCGCGGACCACCTTCGCCCTGTATCCGCCCCGGTCGAGGCGCTTCCGCAGGGATTCGGCGGTTTCACGCGTTTTCATCGCCCCCGCCTGGAGCGTGAACGTCGCACCGCCGGCGGCGGGGGCGGCCGGCCGCTTCTCCTTCTTCCGGGCCATCGGTTCCGGAGAGGGGTCCTTCCGGGAGAGCGACAAGGGGAAGGTGGCCTCGGACTCCGTCTTCCTCAGGTCTTCCCCCGCGGTCGGGGCCTTCGCGGAGGGCGGGGGCACCTCCGGGATCTTCGACGCCTCTTCCGAATACGCCGACAGGTCCTTCCGGATCTCCGCGGAGGTGGAGATCCGCGCGCCGTTGTCCCCCGGGGAGGGGTACCTCCCCGCGGCTTTCCCCCCGCCGCCCTTCTCGACGACCCGCCCCAACTGGAAGCCGAGAAAAAAGGCGATCGCGATCACGACGATGGAGCCGACGACGAAGAAGGCGAAGGAGTGCCGATCGGGATCCCCGCGTCGAAACCGGAGTTTGTGCCGGAGCGTTCTCACATCCGCTCCGGTGCCGTCACGCCGATCATCGAAAGTCCCGAGGCGACGACGGTCTTCACGCCGAGGGCGAGCGCGAGCCGGGCCTGCGTCCGTTCGGGAGACTCCCCGAGGAACCGGTGCCGGTGGTAGAAGGCGTGGAAGAGATCGGATACCTCCAGGAGGTAAAAGGGAATCCGGTGAGGCTCCATCGTCTTCGCACTCTCGGACACGACGTCGGGAAACCGGGCGACCGCCTTCATCAGCCGCACTTCCTCGGGGAACGTGAGAATGGAAAGGGGCGGGTGCCCGGCGAGCGGTTCCCCCCGGGATTCCGCCTCGCGGAACACCGAGCAGATCCGTGCGTGGACGTACTGGACGTAATACACCGGGTTGGTTCGCGACTGGGTCTTCGCGAGGGTGAGGTCGAAGTCCAGGTGGGTATGGAAACTTCGAAGCAGGTAGAAAAACCGCGCGGCGTCCACGCCGACCTCGTCGAGGACCTCGCGCAGCGTCGTGAATTCCCCCGACCGGGTCGACATCTGCACCGCCTTCCCCTCCCGGATCAGGGTCACGAACTGGACGAGAAGCACCTCCAGGCGGTTCTCGTCCTCCCCGAGCCCCCGAAGCGCCGCGCGAAGCCTCGCCACGTATCCGTGGTGGTCCGCCCCCCAGATGTCGATCAGCCGGGAGAACCCTTCCCGCAGCTTGTGCCGGTGGTACGCGACGTCGGCCGCGAAATAGGTGGTGCGACCGTCCGCGCGAACGAGGACCCGGTCTTTTTCGTCCCCCTGCGCCTGGCTGCGGAAGTATGTCGCCCCTTCGGCCTCGTAGAGCTGTCCCCGCTCCCGGAGATCCGCGAGGGCGGCCGCGACGAGGCCCCGGTCGTGGAGCTCCCGCTCCGCGAACCACCGGTCGTACGTCACCCGGAAGGTCGCGAGGTCGTCGCGGATCCCGCGAAGGATCCGGTCCCGGGCCTCCTTCCTGAAGACGGGGAGGGCCTCCTCCTCCGGGGCGTCGGCGTACCGGTCCCCCACATCCGCGCGGAAGTCCCGCGCGATTTCCACCATGTACTCCCCGCGGTATCCGTCCTCTGGGAGCGACTCGCTGCGTCCGCACAGGACGCGGTACCTCGCGAGAAGCGAGCGGCCGAGATTGTCCATCTGGTTGCCCACGTCGTTCACGTAATACTCCCGGACGACCTTGTGGCCGGTGAACTCGAGGATCCGCGCGAGGGCGTCCCCGACGGCGGCGCCGCGCCCGTGGCCGACGTGGAGCGGACCGGTCGGGTTGGCCGAGACGAACTCGACGTGGACGGTCCGCCCCTCCCCGGCGTTCGACGCGCCGAACCGGTGCCCCTTCTCGAGGGCGACGGTCAGGACCTCCCTCCAGAACTCCTCGGAGAGTACGATGTTGATGAACCCCGGCCCGGCGATCGAAAGGGACGCGAGACGCGCCTTCCGGTCCTCCTCGCGGAGCGCGGTTGCGATCTCCTCCGCCACCTCCCGCGGTTTTCTCCCGAGACGCCCGGCGAGCTGCAGGGCGGCGTTGGTGGAGAAATCCCCGTGCGACTCCTGGCGGGGGATTTCGACGGAGACGGGGATTTCCGCGTCCTCCCCCCATTCGGCGACCTTTTTCCGCACCGCGGAGAAGACCAGGGATTCGACGATCCGACGTGCGTCCAAACGGCGCCTCGATGGGAAAATGATTGTAAAGTTTGCAGTTTATCCCCCTCGCCGGGGGGTGTCAACGCGCCGCCGCGCCCGGGTACACCGTCACCCGGTCGCGGCCGCCCTGCTTCGAGAGATAGAGGGCCTCGTCGGCGTGTTTCAGAAGTTCCTGGACCCCCTTGCCGTGTTGCGGGGAGCACGCGACGCCGAAGGAGGCGGTGACGGCGATCTCCTTCCCCGCGCGGGGGAAGCGGATCTGCCGGATCATCCGCCGGAACCTCTCCGCTCCCTCCCGGGCCCGTTCGGCGTCCGCCATGTGCAGGTAGAGCACGAACTCCTCCCCCCCGTACCTCCCCACCGTGTCGCCCTTGCGGACCCCCTTGCCGAGGACCGACGCCACGCCCCGCAGCACCTCGTCCCCGAACGGGTGCCCGTAGTTGTCGTTGACCCCCTTGAAGTGGTCGATATCGAGCATGACGACGCCGCACGGATGCCGGCCGTCGAGCCGCGCGAGATCGGCCTCCAGCCGTTCGAGAAACGCCTTCCGGTTCGACAGCCCGGTCAAACCGTCCGTGGTCGCCTTCTTCGCGAGCGACTCGAGCCGCTCGACGTGGGAAAGTCCCAGCTGCATGACCCGGGTGATGTCCCGCGCGATCTCCGCGTGCCGCTTGAGGAACCGTTTCTCCTGCGGATGCGCGCAGACCAGGGCGCCCCGGAACCCGACCCCGCCCTCCACCGGAAGCACGAGGAACGATCGGTCCCCCTCCCTCTCCCACGGCTCCGGAAGAACCCCCTGGCTTCGCGGGGGTCCGGTCGCGCCCGGAAAGATGCGCTGGGTCCCGGTGCGGATCACCCAGCCCACGTAACTGTCCCCGAGAGGTTCGTACCCCTCCGGTCCCGGTCCCCCCCCGGCCCGGGTCGCCGACCAGGCCATGCGACCGTTCCCCGGGTCGTCGCCCGATT
>Ga0075322_1000012_pt1 | contig 16066 bp, 14 predicted proteins | sample MayberryNW_Catta_FD_120086 | JGI IMG/M metagenome (GOLD analysis project Ga0075322, IMG submission 120086) | Natural and restored wetland microbial communities from the San Francisco Bay, California, USA, that impact long-term carbon... | ecosystem: Environmental > Terrestrial > Soil > Wetlands ... | reverse complement strand
CGGGACCGCACCGGCGGCGGCGGGAGAACCTGGAGAAGGTCTTCTCCCTCTTTCCCGTGCTCAAGGCGCGGCATCGGCAGATGACGGGGACATTGTCGGGGGGGGAGCAGCAGATGTGCGCCATCGGGCGCGGCATCATGTCCGAGCCGTCGCTGCTCATGCTGGACGAGCCGTCCCTGGGATTGGCGCCCCTGCTGGTCGAGGAGATCTTCCGGATCATCTCGGACATCCGGAAGGAGGGCGTCACGGTGCTCCTGGTGGAGCAGCACGTCGAACGGGCGTTGGAAGTGGCCGACCGCGGGTATATCCTGGCGGACGGGCGTACGGTGGAAAGCGGCACGGGCTCGGAGCTGCTGGCGAACCCCGAGGTCCGGAAGGCCTATCTGAGCGTCTGACAGGGAGAACATCGCCTGTCGGGGAGGAACCTTTGGAACGATTCAATTGCACCAGATGCCCCAGCAATGACAAGGCCTGCCGATCCCCGGAGGGGAAGGGGCCGGAATGGTGTCCGACAAAGACGGAAGAAGAGGCCGTGGCCGCCGGGATGGAAAAGTACCGGGCCCCGGAAGTGATGGCGTTCGCCCGCGCCGCCTCCCTCCAGGAGGCCGAGTGCTACGCCGGCCGGGACGAGCGGCCCTACGTCATGAACCCCGTCAAGACCAGGCTGCAGGAGTTGATCGAATTTTCGCGAAGGATGGGGTACAAGCGGCTCGGGATGGCGTTCTGCGCCGGCCTTGCCCGGGAAGCGGCCGTCCTTTCGGGAATCCTCGAAGCGCACGGGTTCGAGGTGGTGGCGGTGATCTGCAAGGTCGGCGGGGTGGCGAAGGAGGAGGTCGGGATCCGGGACGGGGAGAAGATCCGGATCGGAGAGTTCGAGTCGATGTGCAACCCGGTATCCCAAGCGGGCTTCCTGAACCGGGCCAAGACCGATTTCAACATCATGCTGGGGCTGTGCATCGGCCACGACTCGCTTTTCCTCCGCCATATCGAGGGGCTGACGACGGTCTTCGCGGTCAAGGACCGGGTGACGGGGCACAACCCCCTGGCGCCCCTTTACACGTCGGGATCTTATTACCAGAGGCTGGCGAAACCGCGTCGACGAGAGGCGGCCGCCGGGGAAGAAGAGAAGTAGGGGAACCCCCGGTTTGCGCCGGCAGCCGCCAAGCACCGGTGGCGGACCCGTGGGAATCTCCCCGGGGACGGCGGCGGAGAAAACGGGATCCGGGATCGTCTTTCCGCTCGCGATCACGCTTGCGATCCAGGCGCTGGTGGCGATGGCCTCGGTCACGGTTCCCGTGCTCGCGCCCGTAGCGTCCGCGGAGGCCGGGATTCCCCTCGCCTACCTCGGGGTCTTCATGTCGTTCTTCTACGCAGGGGGCATGGTATCCAGCCTCGCCAGCGGGGACTTCATCTTGAGGTACGGCCCCATCCGGATCAGCCAGTGCTGCCTGGGCCTTTGCGGGCTCGGGCTGGCCGCCACGGCGGCGGGATCCGTCCCGCTCATGGTCCTCGGCGCCCTGCTGATCGGGGCAGGGTACGGGCCGGTGACGCCCGCAAGTTCCCATATCCTGGCCCGGACCGCTCCGCCCGGGCGATTGTCCTTGACGTTCTCCCTGAAGCAGACCGGTGTTCCGCTGGGGGGAGCGATGGCCGGGGCCCTGGTTCCTTCCCTGGTCCTGTTCTACGGCTGGAAGGGAGCGGCGATCGCGGTGGGCGCGGGCTGCGCCCTCCTCGCGTTCCTCTCCGAGCTGCCCCGGGCGAGCCTCGACATCGACCGGGAAAAGGGACGGCCGATCGGTTTCCGGGGGGTCTCGGGACCGCTGAAAATGGTGCTTTCCATGAAACCTCTCCGGGAACTCGCCATGACGTCGTTTTTTTTCGCGTCCATGCAGTTTTGCCTGAGCACCTATCTCGTGTCCTTCCTGACGACGAGCCTCGGCGTCCCGCTGGTCCGCGCGGGGCTGACGCTGACCGTCGCCCTGGGCGCGGGGGTCGCGGGGCGCATCGTCTGGGGCGGCATCGCGGACCGGCTGATCTTGCCGCGCCGGATGCTGGGGACGCTGGGCCTCGTCATGTCCTTCTCGGCGGCGGCGACCTGCTTCGTCTCCCTGTCCTGGCCGTACGCCGCCATCGTCACCCTCGGGGCCCTGTTCGGCGCCTCCGCCGTCGGCTGGAACGGCGTGTACCTCGCCCAGGTCGCCCGCAAGGCGCCTTCCGGCATGGCGGGCGTGGCCACGGGGGGAACCCTGTTTTTCACATACTTCGGGGGAGTGATCGCTCCTCCGCTCTTCGGCGGGATCGCCGGCGCCGGGCACCGATACCCGCTTGCCTACTTTCTGTTCGCCCTCCCGGTGTTCCTGTTCAGCCTGATGCTCTTCCGTGCCCCCGAAATGCCGGTGACCCGCCCGTGACGTCTCCCGGCATGGCCGGCGGCATTCGAGGGAGGGCTTTCGCATGACCGAACGGTCCTTGCTGTTCGTGCCGGGCATCCGGCCCGACCGGTTCGACAAGGCATGGAACTCGGGGGCCGATGGAGTGATCCTCGACCTGGAGGATGCCGTCCCCTCCGGCCGGAAGGCGGAGGCCCGTCGGGCCGTCGTGTCGTGGATGTCGGCGGACCGGCCGGTATTCGTCAGGATCAACGGAGCGGGAACCGGAGAGTTCGGCGTCGACGTGGCGGCCATCGCGCGCCCCGGCCTTGCCGGCGTGCTGCTGCCGAAGGCGGAACGGGTGGAGGAGATCGCGGCGCTTTCCGGCGGACTGGCGGAGACGACCCGCATCATCCCCATCGTGGAGACGGCCGTCGGAGTGTGGAACGTCATGGCGCTCGCCTCGGCGCCCGGGGTCCACAGGCTCGCCTTCGGCTCCCTGGATTTCCGGCTCGACGCGGGGATCGAGGGCGAAGACATCGAACTGCTGTACGCCCGATCCCGGATCGTCCTGGCGTCCCGGGCCGCCGGCATCCTCCGCCCTCTGGACGGGGTGACCGCCTCGATGGAGGACGACGCCCGGCTTGCGGCCGACGTGGACCGTGCGCGGCGACTCGGGTTCGGCGGGAAGCTCTGCATCCACCCACGGCAGGTCCATGCGGTACACCGCGGGTTCGCCCCCACGGAAGCGGAGGTCGCCTGGGCGAGGAAAGTGATCGAGGCGGTCGGCGCCTCCGGTGAAGGGGCGTTTCGGCTTGACGGGGAGATGGTGGACAGGCCCGTGATCGAGAGGGCCAAGGCGATCATCGAGCGGGCGCGGAGGTAGTCTCCCCCCGAAGGACGTTCAAGGGAGGCTGGCTCCGGGGGAACGAGGGACCCCGCTCCCTCGTCCCGATACCGACGGAATACGGGGGGGGCCATGACCGAACCGCCGCATGGGGTGGGCGCTTACAGGAATCCTTTCTCTCGGCACGAAGACGTCCGACAGGGAGTTCGGGACCTCTGCACCCGGTATCCCGACGCCTATTGGCGAAGGATCGACCGGGAGCAGGCCTACCCGGAGGAGTTCGTGAAGGCATTGACGGGAGCGGGGTGGCTCGCGGCGCTGATCCCCGAGGAGTACGGCGGCTCGGGGATGGGCGTGACCGAGGCGTCGGTCATCCTCGAGGAGGTCAACCGCTCCGGCGGAAATTCCGGCGCCTGCCACGCCCAGATGTACATCATGGGCACCCTGCTCCGGCACGGCTCGGAGAAGCAGAAACGGTCCTACCTTCCGAAGATCGCCTCCGGGGAACTTCGCCTGCAGTCGTTCGGCGTCACCGAGCCGAACACGGGGACCGACACCACGAAGCTTCGGACCACCGCGGTGCGCAAGGGGGACCGGTACGTCGTCAACGGGCAGAAGGTCTTCATCTCCCGCGTCCAGCATTCCGACCTGATGACCCTCCTGGTCCGCACCACCCCTCTGGACCAGGTGAAGAAGAAGTCGGAGGGGATGTCCGTTCTCCTGGTGGATCTCAGGGATGCCATCGGGCGCGGGATCACGGTACGGCCCATCCGCACCATGATGAACCACGAGACCAACGAGCTGTTCATCGACGACCTGGAGGTTCCCGCAGAAAACCTGATCGGCGAGGAGGGGAAGGGGTTCCGGTACATCCTCGACGGGATGAACGCGGAACGCATCCTGATCGCGGCGGAGTGCGTCGGCGACGGGTACTGGTTCGTTGAGCGGGCGACCGCCTACGCGAAGGAAAGGATCGTCTTCGACCGTCCGATCGGCCGAAACCAGGGGGTCCAGTTCCCCATCGCGCGGGCCTACGTGAACATCGAGGCGGCGAACCTGATGCGATTCCACGCCGCGGAGCTGTTCGACGCCGGGAAACCGTGCGGCGCCGAGGCCAACATGTCCAAGCTCCTAGCCGCCGACGCCTCCTGGGAGGCCGCGAACGCGGCGATTCAGTCCCACGGAGGCTTCGGGTTCGCCACGGAATACGACATCGAGCGCAAGTTTCGCGAGACCCGGTTGTATCAGGTGGCTCCCATCTCCACCAACCTGATCCTCTCCTACGTGGCAGAGCATGTCCTCGGCCTTCCGAGGTCTTATTGATGATGTCCCTTGCCGAACCCGGCGAAGGCGCCGGAATCCGGCGGCCGAGGCGGGATTCGGTCGCTCGATTGGAAATCCACGAAGGAGGAGGGCGGCGGACATGGCGCTCAAGGAAGGATGGCGCGGAAGGTATTTCGAGGATTTCGAGGTGGGGGACCTGTATCAGCACCCCCTTGGGCGCACGGTCACCACGACCGACAACATCTGGTTCACCCTGCTGACGCAGAACACGGCGCCGATCCATTTCGATCACCATTATTCGGCCCAGACGGAGTTCGGCAAGCCCCTGGTGGATTCCACCTTCACCCTCGCTCTCGTCACCGGCCAGAGCGTCACGGACATCTCCCAGAACGTGATGGCCAACCTCGGCTGGGACAATGTCACCCTCCCCCGGCCGGTGTTCGAGGGGGACACGGTCTACTCGCAGTCCGAGGTCCTCGAGAAGCGGGAGTCCAAGTCCCGGCGGAACGTCGGCATCGTCCGTGTGAAGACGGTCGGCTACAACCAGGACGGGACGGTGGTGATCGAGTTCACCCGCACGATCATGGTCTACAAACGGGGGCACGCCCCGAAGATCCGGCGCCTGACGCCGGAGGGGACGAAATGACCGCTGCCGGGGAACATCCGACGCGGGTGCTTTCGGAATTCGTTGCCGGACTCCGGTTCGAGGACCTGCCTCCCGGGGTCGTCTCCCGGGCGGAGGAACTGTTCCTCGACTGGTTCGCTTCCGCGCTGGCCGGGAAAGGGGCGGGGCCGGTGATGGTTCTCGAGCGATTCTCCGGCGCGATGGGGCCGGCAGGCGGCCCCGGGGAAATCCTCGTTTCCCGCAAGCGGACTTCCCCGTTCTTTGCCGCTCTCGTCAATGCCGCCTCCTCGCATGTCGCGGAGCAGGACGACGTGCACAACGGGTCGGTCTTCCACCCCGGGGCCGTCGTATTCCCCGCCGTTCTCGCCGCGGCACAGCAGGCCGGGGCCTCCGGGAGGGAATTCCTTTGCGCCGCCGTCGCCGGGTACGAAGCCGGAATCCGGGTCGGAGAGTTTCTCGGCCGCTCCCACTACAAGGTGTTCCACACGACCGGGACCGCCGGGACCGTGGCGGCCGCGGCCGGCGCGGGTCGGCTTCTCCGTCTCGGCCCCGGGGCGATGGCGGACGCATTGGGATCCGCGGGGACCCAGGCGGCGGGCCTGTGGGAGTTCCTGCGGGACGCCGCCGATTCGAAACAGCTCCACGCGGCGAAGGCGGCGGCGGACGGGCTGCTCTCGGCCTATATCGCCAGGGACGGTTTTACCGGGGCGGCGCGCATCCTGGAAGGCGATCAGGGGATGGGGGCCGGCATGTCGCGCGACGCAGCCCCGGACAGGATCACCGGGGGGCTGGGGACCCGGTGGGCGTTGACGGAAACGTCCTTCAAGTTCCACGCCTGCTGCCGCCATATCCACCCCTCCGCGGACGCGCTCCTTGCGTTGATGCGGCGACACCGGCTCGCGGCGGGGGACATCGCCCGCGTGACCGCCCATGTCCATCAGGGGGCCATCGACGTCCTCGGACCGGTGACCGAGCCGGGGACGGTGCACCAGTCGAAGTTCTCCATGGGCTTCGCCCTGGGGCTGATCGCAATGCATGGCCGGGCGGGGATCCTCGAATTTTCCGAGGAGGCGCTCATCGATCCGGCCTTGCGGGATTTCCGCAACCGGGTGACGATGCGCCTGGACGCGGAGATCGACAGGGCCTACCCGCGCCGCTGGATGGGCCGTGTGGAGGTGGAGACCCGCGACGGGCGGCGGCTGGAAACGCGGGTGGACGTCCCCAAGGGGGACCCGGAATCCACCCTTTCCCGCGGGGAGCTGGAGGACAAGGCGCTGCAGTTGGCCGCATGGCGGGGGGGCGCCACGGAGAAGGAGATGCGCGCCGTCATCGATCGGGCGTGGAGACTGAGGGACGAAAAGGACGTCCATGCGTTCCTGCCGCCCGACCGGGAACGGGGGGAAGGCGTTTGAGGGCGTCAGATCCTGCGGCGATTGTCGTCGGGAAAGGGGTACTCCATGTGGCGGGCCGTCGCCCGGGCCACCGCCTCGCCGTGGCAACGCAGGACCACCCGCAACGCCATGTCGATCCCGGCCGAGATCCCCGCGGACGTCACGACGCGGCCGTCCTCGACGACGTGCAGTCCGTCCTCGACGGTCACGTCGGGGAAGGAGTCGCGCATCCGGGCGAGGGATCGCCAGTGGGTGGTAGCCCGCCGGCCGTGCAGGAGCCCCGCCTTCCCGAGCAGCATCGCGCCGGTGCACACGGAGGCGAGGATCTCCACCTCCGTGTCCCGGGCGGCGATCCACCGGATCAGGGTCCCGTTTTCGATCTCCTTCCGGGTCCCCCACCCCCCCGGCACGACGAGGATCTCCAGCGGGGGGCAATCCTCGAACGTGCGGTCCGGGAGGACGCGGAGACCGCCGGAGGCCTGCACGGGGCCGGCGTGCTCGGCCACCAGCACGACCTCGAACGGCGAGGCCTCCTCCCGGCGCCGTTCCTCGTCGAGCCGGGCCACGGTGAAGACTTCATAAGGCCCGCAGAAATCGAGGACCTCGACATTGGGGAAAATCAGGATCCCTGCCCGTTTCCGTCCGTTCGTCGCCATGGGAAGTTCCTCCGGGGACCGTTCTCCCTACGGGAACATTAGAGTGCGGGCCGGGCCCGTCGGGTTTCGAAATAACGGGCGAAGCGTCGAGAACCCCCAACCGGAGAGGAGAAGGCGGATGGCAAAAGGAAAAACGAAGAGGGAAACCGGTTCCGGCCGGGATGTGTTCAGGAAAGGCCTGGCGATCCGCCGCGAGGTGCTCGGGGCGGAGTATGTGGAGCGTTCGTTCCGGGATGCGGACGAATTCACGCGCCCCATGCAGGAGCTCACGACCACGTATTGCTGGGGAGCGGTCTGGACGAGGCCGGGTCTGACCCGGAAGACCCGAAGCTTCCTCAACCTCGCCATGCTCACCGCCCTGAACCGTCCGCACGAGATCGAGATCCACGTCCGGGCGGCCCTTACCAACGGGCTCACCAAGGACGAGATCCGCGAGGTGTTTCTCCAGGCGGCGGTCTATTGCGGCGTTCCCGCGGCCGTCGACAGCTTCCGCATCGCGAAGAGGATCTTCGCCGAGGCATCGCTTCCCGCCCCGGAATGATTCCTCGAAATGAACGGGGCAGGGGCGTCTCCGCCCCTGCCCCGGGATCGCCTTCGGACCGACCGGCCGCGGTTCCGGTTATTCCCCGATCGGGGTGAACGTACCCGCCTTCGCCTTGAACAGGGCCTTGTGGAACTCCCGGTTGAGGCGGGCGATGAACTTCACGTCGACATCCTTCGGGCACACCGCCTGGCACTCGTAATGGTTCGTGCAGTTCCCGAAGCCGCACTCCTGCATCGCCTGGATCATGGCGGCGACGCGCTCGGGCGCCTCCACCTGGCCCTGTGGCAGGGCCGCGAACTGTGCCACCTTGGCGCCGGCGAAGAGCATCGCCGCGCCGTTGGGGCACGCCGCGACGCACGCCCCGCAGCCGATGCACTCCGCGGCGTCCATCGCGTAGTCGGAATCGGGCTTCGAGATCGGGATCGCGTTGGCGTCGGGGACCCCGCCGGTATGGCAGGAAACGTACCCGGCCGCCTGGATCAGCTTGTCCAGCGCCCCGCGGTTCACCACCAGGTCGCGGACGATCGGGAACGCCCGGGCCCGCCACGGCTCGAGGTAGATCGCGTCGCCGTCCTTGAACTTCCGCATGTGGAGCTGGCAGAGAGTGGTCCGCACCTGGCCGCCGTGGGGGACGCCGTTGACGACCGCGGAGCATGTCCCGCAGATCCCCTCCCGGCAGTCGTGGTCGAAGGCGATCGGCTCCTTCCCTTCCTTGATCAGCTCCTCGTTCACCACGTCGAGCATCTCGAGGAAGGAGTGGTGCTCGGTGATTCCCCTGGCGACGTGGGTCTCGAACCGGCCGGGCTCGTTCGGCCCCTTCTGCCGCCAGACGATCAATTTCACGCTCATCGTCCTGTGTTCGGAAGTTTGCGCGCTCATTATTTGTAGCTCCTTACCGCGAGGTGGATGTTCTCGAACTTGAGCGGTTCCTTGTGGAGCTCGGGCTCCTTGTCGACTCCCTTGAACTCCCAGCCGGCCGCGTAGGCGAAGTCCGCGTCGTTGCGCTTCGCCTCGCCGTCCGCGTACTGGTGCTCCACGCGGAAGTGCCCGCCGCACGACTCGTCGCGGTTGAGGGCGTCGCGGCAGATGAGCTCCCCCAACTCGAGGAAATCCGCGGTGCGCCCGGCGTTTTCCAGTTGCTGGTTGAACTCGGCCCCGGCTCCGCTCACCTTCACGTTCTTCCAGAACTCCTCCCGGATCGCGGGGATCTTCGCGATCGCCTCCGTGAGGGATTCCTTGCTGCGCGCCATCCCGCAGTTGTTCCACATCAGGGTGCCGAGCTCCCGGATGAACTCGAAGGGGGTCCGGTTCCCGTTGATGGAGAGAAGCTTCCTCGTGGTCCCCTTCACCTCCTCGATCGACCGGGCGCACTCGGCGTGGTCCGCCTTCACGCTGCCCGGCTTCGCGTCCTTCAGGTAGTTGGCGATCGTGTAGGGGATCACGAAGTAGCCGTCCGCCAACCCCTGCATGAGTGCGCTGGCCCCAAGGCGGTTCGCACCGTGCACGGAGAAGTTCGCCTCGCCCAGCACGAAGAGGCCGGGGAGGTTGCTCATCAGGTTGTAGTCCACCCAGAGGCCTCCCATCGCGTAGTGGGGGGCGGGGTAGATGCGCATCGGCACCTTGTACCCGTTCTCGTCGGTGATCCGTTCGTACATCTCGAACAGGTTCCCGTACCGCTCGCGGATCACGTTCTCCCCGAAGCGATTGATGGAGTCGCGGAAGTCGAGGTAGACGCCGCGGCCGCCCGGGCCGACCCCGCGCCCCTCGTCGCACTGCTCCTTCGCCGCGCGGGAAGAGATGTCCCGGGGAGCGAGGTTCCCGAAGCTCGGGTACTTCCGCTCGAGGTAGTAGTCCCGGTCCTCCTCGGAGATCTGGTTGGCCGGTTTTCCGCAATCCTCATTCTTCTTCGGAACCCAGATCCGGCCGTCGTTTCGCAGCGACTCGGACATGAGGGTCAGCTTCGACTGGTAATCGCCGGCCTGCGGAATGCAGGTCGGGTGGATCTGCGTGAAGCAAGGGTTGGCGAAGAACGCGCCCTTCTTGTGGGCCTTCCAGATCGCCGTGACGCTGCAACCCATGGCGTTCGTCGAGAGGTAGAAGACGTTCATGTATCCGCCCGACGCGAGCACGACGGCGTCGCCCGTGTGAACGCGGATCTCGCCGGTCACGAGGTCGCGGACGGTGATTCCCTTGGCCTCGCCGTCGACCACTACGAGATCCAGCATCTCGGTCCGCGCGAACAGCTTCACCGACCCCGCCTTGATCTGGCGGGAGATGGCGGAGTAGGCTCCCAGCAGGAGCTGCTGCCCCGTCTGCCCGCGTGCGTAGAAGGTCCGGGAGACCTGGGCGCCGCCGAAGGAGCGGGTGTCGAGGTATCCGGCGTAGTCGCGGGCGAACGGCACGCCTTGCGCGACGCACTGGTCGATGATGTTGTTGCTCACCTGGGAGAGCCGCCAGACGTCGGCCTCGCGGGACCGGAAGTCGCCTCCCTTGATCGTGTCGTAGAAGAGGCGGTAGATGCTGTCGCCGTCGTTCGGGTAGTTCTTCGCGGCGTTGATCCCGCCCTGGGCGGCGATGCTGTGCGCGCGGCGCGGGCTGTCCTGGTAGCAGAACGCCTCGACGTTGTACCCGAGCTCTCCCAGGGAGGCGGCGGCGGAGGCGCCGGCCAGGCCGGTCCCCACCACGAGGATCTTGTACTTGCGCTTGTTCGAGGGGTTCACCAGCTTCATATCGAAGCGGTGCTTGTCCCATGACTGTTCGATGGGACCGGTCGGTGCCTTTCCGTCGAGAATCACGGTGTTTCCTCCCTTATTTGGCCAGGATGCCGGCGAGAATGAGCACGGGAATGGCGCTGTAGCCCACGAGGAAGATGGCGGAGAGTACTTTCCCCAGCACCCCGAACTGCGGCATGGTCTTGTCGTTGTTCAGGCCGATCGTCTGGAAGATGCTCTGGATCCCGTGGTACAGGTGGAGGAAGAGCGTCACCATGGCGGCCACGTAAAGAAGGGCGATCGGCGTGATCCGGAAGCTGGAGAAGACCATGGTGAAGACGTCGAACCGGTTCTTCGCGTCGTTTCCCAGGACCACGTCGGGGGTGACGCGGAGGGTGAACTGCAGCAGGTGGTAGACGATGAAGGCCAGCAGCAGGAGCCCGGTCCAGATCATCGTCTCGCTGGCGAAGGTCGCCTTCAGCATCTTCTTGACGGCGTACTTCTCCGGGTTCGCCGCGCGATTTTCGAGCGTCAGCAGGATGGCGAAGATGACGTGGAGTACCAGCATCGCCGCCATGAAGACCCGGAAGACCAGGACGAAGGGACCCAGTCCGTGGAGCTTCTCGGCGTACGCGTTGATGCCGTCCGGTCCCGCGAAGATGGTGGAGTTCCCCAGCAGGTGCGTGACGACGAACAGGACCATGAACAGCCCCGTCACCGCCACGACCGCCTTCCTTCCGATCGAGTCCGAAAGCAGTCGCATGAGCCTTTCCTTCTTTCGTGGATTTATTGCGGCCTTTTGGGGTCGCGACGAATAGCGGAATTGGCTAAGGATAGGACGAACGCCGGGGAAATGTCAATGGATACAGTGCGCAGGAAACGGGGAGGGAAAAAGGCGTTCCGGAAAGAATCGCCACGGTTTTTTTTCCCCGTCGTCCGCGATGATATATTATGCAACGTGCCGGCGCGGGGAGAGGGGAGATCGTTGCCGTGATTCGCAGGACGACGGCCTCGGGGATCGTGTGGGCCGCGGCGATGGCGTGGGCGGCGGTTTCCTTCGGCGGCGGGTACACCCTCCGGATCGACGGCGCGGCGAAGGTTCTCCGCGTCCCCCTTCCGGGGAACGTCTTCGGGCTTTCCTGGACGCATTCCGTCGAGCGGACCGTATGGCGCGAGACGTACGCGGCGGGACCCGGCGGGGAGATCCGTCTCACGGCGTCGAGGTTCGAATCCGCGGGCGCGGGGCTCCCGGACCGGCTTGCCGACGGAGAGGTTTTCCGGCTGGAAGGAGGGGCGATGCGCATCGAGGGACGGAGGATCCCGATCGGTGACCTGCGGGTGCGGCTCTCCGGCCTGTCTCCCCACGTCCTGCACGCGGGAGGACGGTCGATCGACCTGAATCCGCTCTTCGGGGAGGGAGTCGTGACGATCCGGGTGGAGGCGTCGGACGGACCATAAAACGGGAAGGGGGATGTCGATGAAACGGAGCAAGTCAGGAGTGGGAATCGCCGTCGCGTGCGTTCTGGTTCTGTCGACCGCGGCGCTGGCCGCGCCGATGTTCATCTCGATCGCGACGGGGGGGACGGGCGGCGCCTATTTCCCGATCGGGGCGGGGCTGGCGGACATCATCAACAAGAAGCTCACCGGATACAACGCGTCCGCGGAGGTCACGGCGGCGTCGAAGGTCAACTGCATCAACGTGAACGACGGCAAGAGCGACCTCGCGCTGGTCCTTGGCGACACGTTGTCGTACGGCTACAAGGGCGACAAGCTGGGCGGGTTCGCCAAGCCGCTCGCGAACCTCCGGGTGATCGCCAACATCTACCCGAACACGATCCAGATCGTCGCGCGGAAGGAGTCCGGCGTGCGGACACTCGCCGACCTCAAGGGGAAGAAGGTCTCCGTCGGGGCGCCGGGATCCGGCACCGAGATCAACGCGCGCCAGATCTTCGCGGCGGCCGGGATGACCTACAAGGACTTCGGCCGGACCGATTACCTGAGCTTCTCGGAGAGCGCCGACCAGATGAAGAACCGGGCGATCGACGTCACCCTGATCAGTTCCGGCATGCCGAACCCCGGGATCATGGACATCGCGACGTCGCAGGAGGTCGTGATCGTTCCGATACCGCCGGATGTGGTCGAGAGGTTGAGCAAGGAGCACCCGTTCTTCGTCGCCACGACCGTCCCGAAGGGGATGTACAAGGGGCAGGACGAGGCGGTCCGGACGGTCGGCGTCCCGAACTTCCTGATCGCCAACGCGAAGATGGACGAGAAGACCGCGTACGACATCACGAAGGCGATGTTCGAGAATCTCCCCCGGCTGGTGCAGGCCCACGCCGCCGCCAAGGGGATCCGGCTCGACCAGGCGACGAAGGGGTTGCCCGTGCCGCTGCACCCGGGGGCGGAGAAGTATTACCGGGAGATGAAGGTTCTGAAGTGACGGGAGGGAATCCGGGCGGGACCGGGACGCGCGGATGACCCGGATCGGCAAGGAGCTTCGAGAGGACCTCGATGCCGCCGCGGGGGTGGAACACATCGAGGTAGAGAAGGAGATCGCGAAGTACGACCCGGAGTTCCGGTTCCGGGACCTCGGGGGGGCGTGGAAGTGGGTCGTCTTCGCCGTCGCGGCGGGGATGTCCCTCTTCCAGCTCTACACGGCGGGGTTCGGGCTCCTGAATCCCCACGTGCAGCGGTCGGTCCATCTCGCGTTCATCCTCGTCCTCGCCTTCCTCCTCTTCCCGTTCCGGCGGGGGAGGAGGCGGCGGGGAACCGCATCGACCGCGGTTTCCGTCCCCTGGCACGACGTTCTCCTCGCGGCGGCGGGAGCGGCCGCGGGCCTGTACATCTTCTGGGACTACCAGGCGATCGTGCTCCGCGCCGGGATCCCCTCGACGACGGACTACGTCCTCGCCTTCGCGACGATCCTCCTCGTTCTCGAGGCGAGCCGCCGGATCGTCGGCCTGCCGATGGTCCTCCTCTCCGCCGTGTTCCTCCTGTACGCGTACTTCGGCCCCCGCCTCCCGGGGATCTTCGCGCACAAGGGGTACGCCCTCACGGACATCGCGGAGTACATGTACCTGACGACCGAGGGGATCTTCGGCATCCCCCTCGGCGTCTCCGCCACCTACATCTTCCTGTTCATCCTGCTGGGGGCGTACCTCGAGCAGGCGGGGATCATCTCCTTCTTCTCCGACCTGGCGATGAGCGTCGTCGGGCACACGAAGGGGGGGCCCGCCAAGGTGGCGGTCTTCTCGAGCGGCCTGCTCGGGATGGTCAACGGGTCGGCCATCGCCAACGTGGTCACGACCGGGGCCTTCACCATCCCCCTCATGAAGAGGACCGGGTTCAAGGCGCACTTCGCCGGCGCGGTGGAGGCGACCGCTTCGATGGGCGGGCAGATCATGCCGCCGGTCATGGGGGCGGTCGCGTTCATCATGTCGGATACGCTGGGCATCCCGTACATCGAGATCTGCAAGGCGGCGGCGATCCCGGCCGTCCTGTACTTCCTCGGGGTCGGGGTGATGATCCACTTCGAGGCCGGGAGGACGGGGCTGCGGGGCCTTCCGCGGAACGAGCTGCCGCGCCTCGGGAACGTCCTCGCGAAGCGGTGGTATCTCCTCGTCCCGCTCACCGCGCTGGTCTACCTGCTTCTCGCGGGGTACACCCCGATGTTCGCCGGGTTCTACGGGATCGTACTGACGATCGCCCTGATCATGCTCCAGGCGCTCTGGGAGGTTCACCCGGGCGCGGCCGCACGCGCGTCGATCATGGCGGGCGCCGCGGCCTCGGGGTTCCTGATCTACCGGTACGGCATCCTCGGGGTTCCGGCCCTGCACGGCTTCCTCGCGGGGGTCTGCTTCCTGCGGCGGGAGACCCGGAGGACGCTGTTCGAGCTCGTGAAAAGCCTGCAAAACGGGGCGCGCAGCGCCCTCGGCGTGGCGATCGCCTGCGCCGTCATCGGCCTCGTCGTCGGCGTGGCGACGATGACCGGGTTCGGCGTGAAGCTTTCCAGCGCCATCACCTCCCTCGCCCACGGGAGCATGTTCCTCACCCTCGTCTTCACGATGGTGTCGTCCCTCGTCCTCGGAATGGGACTGCCCACCATCCCGACCTACATCATCACCTCCACGATGGCCGCCCCCGCGCTGGCCACGTACGGGGTCCCCCCGCTGGTGGCGCACATGTTCGTCTTCTACTTCGGGCTGCTGGCGGATCTCACCCCTCCGGTCGCGCTGGCGGCGTTCGCGGGGGCGGGGATCGCGAAGGCGGACCCGACGAAAACGGCGTTCAGCGCCGTCCGGCTGGCGCTGGCCGGATTCCTCGTCCCCTTCATATTCGTCTACGACAACTCCCTCATGCTTCTCGACACGACCGCGCTGAGGGCGGTCGGGATCACGCTGTCGGCCCTGGCGGGCATCGTCCTGCTCGGCGCGGGGGCGATCGGGTACTTCGTGACCCGGGCGAAATTCCATGAGCGCGTCGTGTTCGTCGCGGCCGCGCTCTGCCTCATCATCCCGGGGGCGGTCACGGACACGATCGGACTGGGGCTGGGAACCGTGGCGATCGGAAGCCAGTGGGTCCGCCGGAGAAACCTGCTTCGCGCCGGGGCGGCGGCGGAGGCCTGATCAGGGGAACATTTTTTCCGCGTACCGGTTCAGGTCCCCCTCGATATCCCGCTCGAACCCGCCCCGGTAGACGATCGTCGACGCGATCTCGCTCGCCAGGATCGCGAACCGGTACTTGGCGGGAAGGCCGGGGATCCGGCGGCGGAACCGTGCGTTCCCGATCAGGAACCGCGGAAGGTGCGACAGGAGCGCGCGGCGGAACGGGGGCGACTGGGCCAAGGCGGGCCGCGACCGGAAGAAATCGAACATCCGGGCGTAGTGGCCGTTGATCTCCACGCTGATCGCATCGGAGATCTCCGTGTGCGACAGGGACGCTCCCGCTTCCCGCTTGCGCCGGAAGATGAGCCGCGCCTCGTCCTCCGCGCGCTTTTCGAGGATCGCCAGCACGTCCCGGACGTATTCCTCCTTGTGCGCGAGGAACTCCTTCCCGGTCATCAGCAGGTTGCCGATGATCTCGTAGGAGGAGGAGATGACGCCGCACTTGTTCGCGGAGGCGTCCCGCAGGACGATGATGCCCCGCTTCTGCAGTTCCGTCCGGGCGTCGGGAGTGAGGAAGGAGTTCGCCCCCTCGACGATCACCCGGACCGTGGCCGCCCCGTCCGGTCCCAGGAAGCGCCCCCAGTTCGTGGCGTCCACCGTTTCGGGGCGCCCCCCCGCCGGGAGGAAGAGGTCGGCGGGGACCGTGAACAGGAGCCCGTCGGTCTCCTTGTTGAACTCGTCCACCGTGACCCACGAGGGAACGATTCCCGCCACGGTCCGGTCCACGCGCTTGTACAGTTCCCGGAGCCCTTCGGTGCGCCGCTCGTTCCGGTAGAGGAGAAATCCCCCCGGGTGAAGTTTCTCGGGGCGGAACGCCTCGACGTCGGCGTGAAGGACGATCCGGGAGAGCTCGCCGCGGTCGATCCCCGCCGGATCGCAGAGGGCGCCGGTGCCGTCGAGGATCAGGCGGATCGCCGCCTTCGGGCACCGGTCGAGGAGGATGCGCATGGCGTTCCCGGCGACGTCTCCGTTCGG
>Ga0075322_1000011_pt1 | contig 16085 bp, 13 predicted proteins | sample MayberryNW_Catta_FD_120086 | JGI IMG/M metagenome (GOLD analysis project Ga0075322, IMG submission 120086) | Natural and restored wetland microbial communities from the San Francisco Bay, California, USA, that impact long-term carbon... | ecosystem: Environmental > Terrestrial > Soil > Wetlands ... | reverse complement strand
CGTAATCCGGGATAAGATTTTCAGGAGAGTCGATTTCCCTGCACCGTTTTTTCCGATAATGCCAACGCCCTCTCCCAGAGCCACATGGAAACTTACGTCCTTCATAGACCAGATACGATCCTGGTGAGGTGTCCGCGTACCTTGGCCACGCAGGGTCGAAGGCCGGAAGATCGAGGCGATCTGTTCCCTGAGGGTGTCGGCCTGTATCCTTCGCCCGCCGATCACGTACTCCTTCGAGAGATTTTCAACCGTGATCGCTGCCAATCCTTCTCCTTGAGGGGGTGTCTCCCCAGCCCCTAGATGATATCGGCAAAGCGGCGTTCCACCTTCGCGAAATAAACCCCACCGACCACCAGGATAGCGACCGATGCGACACAGGACAGGGCAAGAGGGGCCGGGTCGATCGGTTTCCCCAGGAAAGCGGCGCGAAAACCTTCGGTCAGCCCCGCCATCGGGTTGAGGTAAAGGATCCAACGCCACCGTCCGGGTACCAGGCTGGCCGGGTAGACGACGGGGGTCGCGTACATCCAGACCTGGAGGAGGTAGCCCATGAGTCCGACGAAATCCCGGTAACGGACGATCAGGGCGGAGAAGAGCGTCCCTACGCCCAACGCAAGGCACAGGACCATGAGCAGGAGCACCGGAACCCAAAGGAGCGATGGCGTCCAGGCAACGGAGAACAGGGGAAGGACGGCCAGGAGAAATACGGCCGAGATGAGGAAATCAACGATTGCGCTCCCCACGGAAGCCATCGGGATGATGAGCCTTGGAAAGTAGACCTTGCCGATCAGCCCCGCCGAGCCCAGCAACGAGTTCCCCGACGCCGTGACGGCGCTGGAGAAGAAGGTCCACGGGACGAGGGCGGCCAGCACGAATACGGGATAGGGAAACCCGTCCGAGGGGATCTTCGCGAGATATCCGAAGACGGCGGTGAAGATCGCCACGCTCAAGACGGGACGAAGGATGACCCACGCCACCCCGAGGGCCGTCTGCTTGTACCGGACCTTGATGTCCCGCCCGGTGAGAATCCACAAGAGCTCGCGATAGTTCCAGATTTCCCGTACGTCGAGGGCCCTCCACCCCCGGGAGGGCGAGATGAGCGTCCTGCGGCCGGTGGCAACCCCGGAAGCCCCTTCCCCCCGCTGGACAATCGGGCTTTCACCCACCTCCTTCACCCCGTCCGACATTCTCCTCCCGCTGCCCATGGATTTCCCCGCCATTCTATCAACTACCGTTTGGCGATGTATCCCCGAATCTGCCAAAAGAAATCGGGACATCGGCGAGGGGAGATCGGATAAGATTTGCGAAAGCGCGTTGCGAAAGGAAGTACGCCGGATGGCCGCTACGGAAGCGGGGGGGTATCCCCCTGCGGTGTCGGGAACGAGCGCTCCGACGCTGAAGATTGCATACGTACTTCCCAACATCGAGTCCGGCGGCGCGGAAGGACACCTCCTTTCGATTGCCCGAAGTCTCGACCGGTCCCGCTTCTCTCCGTTCCTCATCACGACCGCGGGCGGCGGATTCCTGTACGAGTCGTTCCGATCTCTCCTGCCGGTGTCGGTGATCGGAGACTACCGGCAGGCGAGGGCCAATCCACCGAGGAACCCCTTCGTCCATCTGCAGGCCATCCGCCGACTCGCGGCGATCTTCCGGGCGCGCTCCCCGGACATCGTCCACAGCTACCTTCCCGCCGCGAACGTGCTGGGGACCTTCGCCGCCCGCTGGGCCGGCGTACCCCGGGTAGTCGTCAGCAAGCGGTCGCTCGCGGACTACAAGAAGGGACATCCGTTTCTGAAGAGACTGGAGTCCTGGGGGAACCGCCTCTCGGACGTGGTGATGGTCAACTCGGACGCGGTCCGGAGCGAGATCGAGCGGACGGAACGGTTCTGCGAGGGGAAGTTCCGACGGATCTACAACGGCGTCGGTCCCGTCGAGGCGTGGGCGGCGGAGCGGGTCGAATCGTTTCGCGCGCGCGAGGGGCTGCCTCCCCGGTCACGCGTTGCGGTCTGCGTCTCCAACTTCTTCGAATACAAGGGCCACGATGACCTCGTAAAGGCCATTGCGCGACTCACCGGGGAGTATCCGGAACTGAACTGCGTTCTGATAGGAAGGGATGCGGGCTCCCTCGAAGCCACACGGACACTCGCAAGGGAACTCGGCCTCCACGAACGCATCCGTTTTCCCGGTGCGCGTTCGGACGTCATCGATTTCCTCCGCGCGGCGGACCTGTTCGTGCATCCGTCCCGCCAGGAAGGGTTCTCCAACGCGATCCTGGAGGCGATGGCGGCGGGGCTTCCCGTGGTGGCATGCGACGTCGGAGGGAACCCGGAAGCGGTCGAGGACGGCGTCACGGGGCGCCTGGTCCCCCCCCGGAACCCGACGGCTTTGGCCTCTGCGATGGAGGAGGTCCTCGCCGACCCACGGAAGGGAAGATCGATGGGAGAGGCCGGACGGCGGCGCGCGACCGAGCGGTTCTCCCTGGACCGGATGGTGCGGGAAATCGGGGAGATGTACGAATCCCTGACGCGGCGTGGCCGGTGGGACGGATGAGCGGGCGAAGGGACAGGGATCCCCGTCCGTACTACGAGGACAAGCGGGATTCGCTGAGGGATCTCTTCGGCGCCACGACCGTGGGCGTGGAGACGAACCGAATCGTCGTGGACGGCAGGGAATACCCCGTCCTGGACGACGTCATCCTTCTGCTTCCGCGCACCCTGTGGCCGGCGGCGGTATCGGACCGGCTCCCCGCCGGGGCGGGAAATGGAGGACGGGGGCAGACAGGCAAGGACGGCATCGCGAAGGACATCCAGTTCACCTTTGGCGAAGAATGGCAGGGCTTTCCGGATATCCTCCCGGAGCACGAGAAGGAATTCCGGCAGTACTTCGACCAGGTGGACCTCGGTTCTCTCGCGAACGCGCGGATATGCGACCTGGGTTGCGGCATCGGACGCTGGAGCCGCTTCTTGAAAGGCCGGTGCCGGGAGATGGTCCTGCTGGATTTTTCCGAGGCGATCTTCGTCGCCCGTGAAAACCTGCGGGGGGCAGGCAACATCCTCTTCTTCCTCGGAGACCTTCGGCGTATGCCGTTCCGCGACGACTTCGCCGACGTCCTGTTCACGTTGGGAGTGCTCCATCACTTGCCCACCGGCGCGTTGGAAGAGGTCCGGGCGCTCTCTCGGTGCGCGCCCACTCTCCTCGTCTTCCTGTACTACGCCCTGGACAACCGCCCGGCATTCTGGCGCGGGTTGCTCTCCGCGGTCACCGGGGTCCGACTCGCCCTGAGCGGGACGAAGGGCCCGCGGCTCCGATCGGCCTTGACTTGGGCGTTGACCATCGGCGTCTACCTGCCGATGATCGCCATGGGACACGCCGCGCGACCCTTGGGGCTGGCGGACAAGGTCCCGTTGTACGATTTCTACCGTGGGAAATCGCTCCGGAGGATCCGGCAGGACGTGTACGACCGGTTCTTCACGCGGATCGAGCAGAGGTTCCGGAAAGAGGAGATCCTCGCCCTCCGGGACACGTTCGGCGAGGTCGTTGTTTCCGACGAGCCGCCCTACTGGCACTTCCTGTGCCGGAGGGAACCCGGCCGATGAGTGCGTCCGCGCGTAATGGAGGCATCCGCCCGTGTGCGGGATAGCCGGGTTCCTTTCCACCGGGGTCGCCAGGCCGGGCGAGGGAGTCCTTCGGGCGATGGGGGATGCGCTGGCGCACCGAGGGCCGGACGCCTCCGGGACGTACCTCTCCCCCGACGGGCGGCTGGGGCTTTCCCACCGGAGGCTGTCGATCCTCGATCTCTCCCCCGCCGGGGCGCAGCCGATGTTCTCGGCGGACGGGTCGCTCGTCCTCTCCTTCAACGGGGAGGTGTACAACTACCGGGAGATCCGGGAGGAATTGACCGGGCTCGGACACGCGTTCCGCGGGGGATCCGACACGGAGGTGATGCTGGCGTCGTTTCGCGAGTGGGGAGTCGAGGACGCGGTGCGCCGGTTCATCGGCATGTTCGCCTTCGCGCTGTGGGATTCCGGGACGCGGAAGCTGACTCTCGTCCGCGACCGGCTCGGGATCAAGCCGATCTACATCGCGCGCCTGCCGGGGATGCTGCTCTTCGCCTCCGAGCTGAAAGCGTTCCTCGCGTACCCGGAATTTCCGCGGGAGGTCGACCGGTCGGCCATCCAGTACTTCCTCGAGTTCCAGTATGTTCCGGGGCCGCACTCGATCTATCGGAACGTGGAGAAGGTGCTTCCGGGGCATATCGTCGAACTCGGGCAACAGGGGGAGTTCACGGACCGACTCTACTGGGACCTGTTCGACCACTGGGGGAAAGCGGGGGGGCGGAAGAGGACCGAGGGGGAGTGCGAGGAAGAGCTCTCGGACCTTCTCGACTCCTCCATCCGGTACCGGATGATCAGCGACGTGCCGCTGGGGGCGTTCCTCTCCGGGGGAATCGACTCCTCCCTCGTCGTGGCGCTGATGCGGAAGGCGGCTTCGGGGCCGGTGAAGACCTTCTCCATCGGATTCCGGGAGAGCGGATACGACGAATCGCCGCACGCCCGGGCGGTGGCGGCGCACCTCGGGACGGACCACCGTGAGAAGATCTGCACCCCTCAGGAAGCGCAGGCGCTGGTCCGGAGAATCCCGGATGCCTACGATGAACCGTTCGCCGATTCGTCGGCCATCCCGACGATGCTGGTCTCGGAGTTCACGCGGCGACACGTCACCGTCAGCCTGTCGGGGGACGGGGGGGACGAGCTGTTCTGCGGGTACCCGCGCTATGCGTGGGTCCGCCGGGGGAACGTGGTGCGGGGGATTCCCGGGTTCCTTCGGCGCCCGTTGTGTTCCCTCCTCTCCCGCGTCCCGATCCACAAGGTGCAGCGGGGGGCGGAAAGCGTCCTGTACGACGACCCGGCGGAGATGTACTTCCACACCGTGGGGATCTTCGAGCGAAGGCGCCTCGGGGAGATCGTCCCGGCGGTGGTCGACGACGCCCATCTCCCTTACTTCCTCACCTTCCGGGATCCCCGCTCCGGGGGGATCGTCGAGCGCGCGATGGCCACCGACATCAGGACGTACCTGGTGGACGACATCCTGACAAAGGTGGATCGGGCATCGATGGCGTACTCGCTGGAGGCGCGGGTGCCTCTGCTCGACCACCGGATCGTGGAGTTCGCCGCGCGTCTCCCCATGGACCACAAGGTGCACGGAGGGGGGACGAAGCGCCTGTTGCGGAAGATCCTCTACCGGCACGTGCCGAGGGAACGGATCGACCGCCCGAAGATGGGATTCGGCATCCCGGTCAACCGGTGGCTGCGCAACGAACTGCGGCCGCTTCTGGCGGAATATCTGAACAAGGAGCGGGTGCGGAAAGAGGGGTTCCTCCGGCCGGACGGGGTGGAGAGGATCGTCCGGGAGCACCTGTCGGGTCGACGGGACCACCAGTACCGCCTTTGGGCGCTGCTGGTCTTCGCGATGTGGGTGGAACGGTACCGCCCTGCGTCCTAACGCCTCCTTCCGCTTCCGGACGGCATCCCGGGGTCAGATCAGGATCATCCCCCAGAACCACCCGCCTAGATAACGGGACAGAAGGGCGGCGACGCAAAGGTACGGCCCGAACGGGATCGCCGTCTTCAACCCCTCCCCGCCCTTTCTCATCGCCAGGATCCCCCCCGTCGCGCCGAGGAGCGACCCGAAGAAGATCGTCGCGAGCGTGCCGCGCCATCCGATGAAGGCGCCGATCATCGCCAGCAGCTTGATGTCCCCGCCGCCCATCCCCTCGGCCCCCCGCACCTTCTCATACAGGAAGGCCGTCCCGTAGAGGATGCCGCCTCCCAGCAGCGCACCCGCGGCGCTCCCTTTCCAATCCCCGCCCGGGAGTAGGGAAAGGAGCAGTCCCGCCACGAGTCCGCCGAGGGAGAGCTCGTCGGGGATGATCCGGTGATCGATGTCGATGAAGGCGATCGGCACGAGAAGGGAGAAGAAGAGCAGGTCGCGCAACAGCGGGATCCCGGGCCCGTCCAGGAGAAAGATCGCGGCGAACCCGGTCGCCGTGAGGAACTCGATCGCCGGGTACCGCCAGGAGATCGCCCCCCCGCACCCCGCGCATTTCCCCCCGAGGAGGAGGTAGCTCACGATCGGGATATTCTCCCGAGCCCGGATCGCCCTGCCGCATCCGGGGCAGCGCGACCGGGGCGACACGATCGATTCCCCGCGCGGCAGCCGATGGATCACCACGTTCAGGAATGATCCGATGCAAGCCCCGACGAGGAATGCCGCCATCGCCGTCACGACCACCCCGGAAACCCCTTTCCCGCGAGGATCTCCGCGTAGAGGCGCTCCTGCCCGCGCACCATCTCGTCCTGGTCGAACTCCCGGACCAGGCGCTCCCGCTTCCTCGTCGCCTCCAGACGCCGCCGTCCCGTCAGGATGTCCGCGACGCCCCTGCAGAGGGCTTCGACGTCCCCCGGAGGGGCGAGCACGCCATCCTCCCCGGCATCGACGATCTCCCGGGTACCGTCGACCGCCGTCGCCACCACCGGGCACCCGGCGATCAGCGCCTGCGGCACCACCTTCGGAAGGCCTTCCCACCGGGAGGTGAGAAGAAACACGTCGAAGGCCGCCATCAGGTCCGGGATCTCGGGCCGCCAGCCGGGGAACGAAAAACGATCCGACATCCCGATCGCGGCAACCGCCCGCTCCGCATCTTCGCGCATCTCCCCGTCGCCGACCATGACGAACCGGGAATCGGGGATCTCCGACGCCACGCGCCGCGCCGTCTCGACGAAATCCAGCGGCGCTTTTTGCGGCTTGAACACCGCGACCGTTCCCACCACCGGCGCCCCTTCCGGAATTCCCAGGAGCTTCCTGCCCGCCGCGCGGGACCCCGCGAGGAATCTGGCCGTGTCGAACCCGCTGCGGATCAGGCGGCACCGCTCCCGCCGGAAGATTCCCTCCCGTACACCCGTCCGGATGTTCTCCTCCGACACCGCGACGAACGCGTCCGTCCAGCGGGACGCCATTCGCTCCAACCCGACGTAGAGAGAGCGCGTCGGCATCGATTGGCCGTCGTGGAAGCCGAATCCGTGAATGGAGTGAACGACGGCGTCCGCGCGTGCCGCACGCGCCGCCGCCCTCCCGAGGATCCCCGCCTTGGAGCTGTGAGTGTGCACGATCAGCGGATGATTTCCGGCCAACCGCTTCTCCTCCCGCAGGATCGACCGCAATACAAGAAACGCCTTCGCGTCGCGGGCGGGACGCACCTCGCGGACAAGAACGGCCGGCAGGATGACCCGGAGATCCGGGATCCGGCACGCGCGCCCGTCGAGCATCCCGCCTTTCCCCGCGACCAGAACGCGGTCGTATCGCCCGGGATCGAGGTGTTCGACGCTGTACAAGGTGTTCTCCTGGGCTCCGCCCCACTCGAGCATCGTGATGACGTGGACCACGCGGGCGCGGGACGCTCCGCCGCGGTTCCCCGTCCCGCTCACCCGGACGTTCCCCGAATCTTCCGGATGGCGTCCCGGGCGGCCCGTATCCCGTCCGCCATCGATGCCTCCATCCCGTAATAGTCCCAGGCGCCGTACCTCCCCGCGGTGAAGATCCCCCGTTCGCGAAGATGCTCCCGCACCCGCCGCACCGCACCGCCCCGTGAGTGATCGAACACGACGTAGGCGGGGTCGAGAAGGACGGGTTCCACGACCTCGGGTCTCCGGCCGGCCGGTAGGACACCCATCCGCCGCAGGCCGTCGGTCGCTTTCCGAACCTCTTTCCCGACATCCACCCGCGCTCCGGAGGGGAAACTCGTCTCCACGAACACGGACGCGCAACCTTTCGGCGCCGCGGCGGCGGAAACGTTCGAGAGGAACCCGGCGCGGAAGAACGGGTGCGCCTTCTCGGGCACGTAGACCCAGTGCCCGTGCGTCGCCGCGGGGTCTTTTATCCCAAGGTTTACGCACAGCACCTTCACCCACCGCAGTGCCGAGGCGGCCGCCCGAATGCCGGACGGAAGTTGCACGCAGGAGCGGCCCATCTCCGGCAGGGGAATCGTCGAAATCACCGCGTCGAAGTGGAACGCCTCCTCTCCCGCGGACCACGCCACCTTCTTCCGCAGGTCGAGCCGCAAGATCCGGGTCGCGGTGCGCACCCGGCCGCGGACCCCCGTCGAGAGGGCGGAGGCGAGAGCGCCGATGCCGCCGGAACGGGGATAGAGGAAGGACGGGTTGTACCCCATCCCCGTCTTCGTCTCGCCGCGGGCGCCCGCGAACAGATCCGTGATCTCCGGAACCGGGACCGACCAGGAGGTCCAGCCGTAGCCCATCCCGCGGAGGGAGGTGCGCCACATCTTCCGGTTGTAGGGAAAGAAGAACTCGCGGCACATCGCTCTCCCGAATCTCCGCAGGAGCCACTCCTCGAAATTCCCCGCTTCGACCGGCCCGTTCACGGCCTCACGGATCCGCTCTGCGACGAAATCGGCGAGGCACCGCCGGACGACGCTCGGCGCATGCCCGTGCAGGTTGGCTTGAAACGGGTACGGGGTGATCTTCCCCCGGAGCCAAACCCTGGCATCGCGCGCGACCGAATCCCAGCGGACCCCCGGAAGATCGAGGACCCACTCCCGCATGCGAGGATCGGAACTGTGCAGGAAGTGGCCGCTCCGGTCGAACACGTATCTCCCCGACCGGATCGAGCGGCACCATCCCCCGGGCTCGGCCTCCGCCTCGAGAACCAGGAAATCCTCACCCGCGGCCGCGAGCGTTCTCGCCGCCGCCAGCCCCGTGATCCCGCCTCCGAGGATGAGAATCATCCCGTCCCCCCTACAATCCCATGTCGATCGTCTTGAGCCACACGGCGATGAGGAGAAACAGGAGTCCGATCGAACCGTAGGCGAGGAGGGAAGGGAGAGGGGGCAATCCCATCCCCAGCAGGCCCGCCGCCGCAGCGACGGCGGCGGCCCCGCAACTGGCGGAAACCGTCTGCGCGCGGGTCAATTTCCAGCGACGGAGGCGGAGGCTGAAGTGATCCCGGCTGCCGGAGAAGATGGAGGCGCCACGGCGGAACCGCAGCCAGGAGACGAAGAGTATCTCGAAGAGGGGGACGGCGAAGACGGCCAGCGCGGTGAACCAGCCGTACGGGTTCCGAGCCGTGTAATCCCCTTCTATCGCAAGCCCTCCGAGGAGGAAACCGATCAGGAGCGACCCGGTGTCCCCGAGGTAGATCTGCGCCGGGGGCCGGTTGTACCGGAGGAATCCGAGGAGGGCGCCGACCAGGGAGAGGCAGAGGATGACCCCCATCCGGTTCCCCTGGAGGAAGAACACGACGGACAGCGCCAGGGCGGAGACCGTCGCCACTCCCGCGGCAAGCCCGTCCATCACGTCGATCAGGTTGAATCCGTTCGTCATCACGATCATCCACAGGAAGGTGAGGGCGACGCAGAGGAGGGGAGGAAACGCCTCGATGCGGATCCGGATTCCGGACTTCATCATGAGGAACACGGCGGTCACCTGGACCAGCATCTTGACCCGGGGTGAAAGCCGGCCGATGTCGTCGATCAGTCCGAGCAGGACGACGATGGAGCATGCGAGGAGCAGCCCGGAGATTTTGTCGCTGAATTGCAGGAACAGGGAGACCGGGAAGAGCACCGCAGCGAAGATCACGACGCCACCGAGGTAGGGAACGGGATCTTTCTGGGTCTTCAGCAGCCCGTCCGGGGCGTCGACGATCCCGAACTGCCGGGCCGCGTCCCGGAAGATCGGCGTGAGGTACAGGGCAAGGAGAAGCGAGAGCAGGAAAACCGCGGCGGGAGCGAGCATGGACGTCGCGGAGAGGATCACTTGAAATCCTTCCGGGAGAAAAGGATGCACGCGAGGAGAAGTACCGCTCCCCCGTAGCAGACGAGATACCCCGCGGCAGGAAGCAGAATCGCGGAGGAGCGGACTTCCCCGTACACGACGCCGTTCTTCCAGTTGAAGATCTCCAGGTTCGGGAGAATGTAGAAGAGGAACGACGACGCCGCCCTCGCTCCCGCCGTCTTCGCCCGGCCTCCGAGAACGAACAAACTCTGCGACAGGTGGCCGATCAGGAACAGGGCAAGCGTGAACATGGCGCTGAGCGTCGGCGTGGTGAACGTGGAGAAGAGGGTGGCCAGGCAGACCAGCAGGACGAGTTCAAGGTATAAACCCGCGGAGGCCAGAAGGATCCCGGGCTCCGCCTTGCCGCTGTATGCGGCATATACGGCGAAGAGCGTCACGGCCATGACCGAGGTCGTGAGCAGGATCGTCGAGCATAGCCCCGCCGCCTTGCCGAGGACGAACTCCCACCGCGGGACCGGTTTCGAAAGTACGAGGTAGATCGTCTTCCTCTCCATCTCCTGGCTGACAAGGGTGATGCCGAGAAAGACGGCGATGGTGACGCCGAATATGTGGATGCTGGCCAGCCCGACATCCGCGACGATGCGGGAGAGCTCGCCCATCGAAAGGTCGGCGAGGAACCAGGTCAACCCGATGACGACCAGGGCAAAGGCGAGAATGACGTACAGGATTTTGTTTCGAACGGTCTCGCGGAACGTGTTCGCCGCGATCGAGAGCAACCTACGCGCCATCGCCTGCTCCCGACCCCTCGGTCCGTGCCAGGTGTGCGATGTATATCTCTTCCAGGTGCGGCCTTACCTGCGTCATCGACCGAAGTCTGGCCCCCCGCGTGCCCAGGCCGTGGACCCAGCGGTTCGCCTCATCGATATTCCCGGCCCGCAGCACGAGCGCGTCCCCGGAGAGGGTTGCCCGGTCGGCCGGAATCCCCTCGGATACGAGCAGGGAAGCCGGTGGGGACGGAGAGAAGACGAGCTCGACGAACCGGACCTCCCCCCCCACCAGGTCCGTTACCTTCCCTTCGGCCACCTTCTTCCCCCTGTCGAGGAGGATGACACGGTCGCACAACGCCTCCACGTCGGAGATGATGTGGCTGCTGAAAAACACAGTTTTCCCCGACGACTTCAGCTCGGCGATGATCCCGCGGACGTCCATCCGTCCCATCGGGTCCAGCCCCGACATCGGTTCGTCGAGGATCACAAGTTCCGGGTCGTGCAGGAGCGCCTGGGCGAGCCCAAGCCGCTGCATCATCCCCTTCGAGTATTTGCGGATGGCGAGATCGCCCGCCTCCGAAAGCCGGACGCGCGCGAGCATCTCCGTGGACCGCCTGCGCGTCTCCTTGCTGCCCATTCCATTGAGGCGTCCGCAAAAACCAAGGAATTCGCGCCCGGTCAGGTACTCGTAGAAATACGGCTGCTCCGGCATGAAACCGATCCTGCGGCGGGAGGCGGAGCGAACCCCCCCCGGCTCCCCGAAGACCCGGACGAATCCCGCGTCCTGGAAAGCGAGGCAGTTCAGGATCTTGATCGTCGTCGTCTTCCCCGCTCCATTCGCTCCGAGAAATCCCACCACCTCGTTCCGACCCACGGTGAAGGAGACGTCGTCCAGCACCCGGACCCTTCGGCGCCAGAAACCGGCGGGGTACGATTTCACGAGCCCCCCCACCTCGATGACGGACCGGGGCCCGCTCATCGATTTCGCAGCACCTTGAGTCTCCCCTCCGGGGCCCGGCTGCTGCGTACCTGTCCGTCGGGCATCAGCAGGTATTTCCCCCCGTACGGCTCTTCCGGAATTCGGGGGAGCACGCCGGAACGGACAAGATCCGCAAGCCTGCTCGGAGGCGCACCGGTCCGCGTGTCGTATTCACTGACCGCCTTCTCCAGGATCTGCAGATCGCGTTCAACTTCGACCTGACGCATCCGCTCCTCCAGGGAGGCCTTTCGCCGTGGGTCCGCCTCCCGCTCGATCATGTTCTGAAGGAATGCAATCGCGGTTTCGGGACGGTGCCCTTCGGAGAGCATCCGCGCGGCAAGCAGGGGGAAATGCGGCGGGCTGCCGGCGATCCGGGACGCCCGGAGAAGGGCCATCCCCCCCTCCACCGGATCCCCGAGCGAAAAGTATCGGATGTAACTCGTGTAGAACGGGAAGCGCCACTCCGAGGGAAACCGCTGCTCCCCCTGGGACAGGAAATGAAGCGCGGAGGAAGTGTGATGGGGGGAATCCGCCAGAATGATCCCGGCGAGAAGGTATGGAACCACGAAGCGGGGATCAAATCGGACCACGGTGGCGAGCAAACCGGTGAGGCGGTCGTAATCGTCACGGTTCATCTTCCGGTTTCCTGAAACCTGCACCGCCTCCAGCCACACGATGTCGCCGAGGAGGTTCCGGAACCCGAACCCGAACTCCACCCGCCGGCTGACGGCCTCAAGCAGGGAGGCGCGATTCCCCGCTCCGGTCGCAAATCCTCCGCCGTGCATCACCCGTTGGGAGATCCCGGCGGATAACAGGATCAGTGCGGCGGGGAGGAACCGGACTGCGAAGCGGATTCCGCGGGCGCGTGTCGGGATGTCTCCGTTCCCGGCGTCGATCGGGGTTCCTCCAACAGCCAACGCTCGTTCTCCTCCAGCGTGCGCCCTCGTGCCGATTCACTGCAGTGCTCGGCTCGGGCTTCCCACGCACGGGACCGTCGCTCGTCCGTCCCCTTCGTCAATTCGGCAAGTTTAGCATAGCCCCGGCAGAAATTCGGCTCCACGGACACCGCCCGAAAGAGAACTTCGGCCGCTTCCCCGGTCCTGCCGATTCCCTGGAGAGTCGACGCCTTCTCCCATAGAGCTTCGACGCTGTACGGATTCACCCGGAGCAGATCGTCCCAGTACCCGAGCGAAACTTTCAGGTCCCCGGGTTCGTTCGTCCATCGGTATCTCTCCCGGAACAGTTGGGCAAGCCGATAGGAATAGCCCTGCTCCATGGGGCAGAGGTCCCTGGCCTTTCCCTGGCGCCGTATCGCCTCCTCCAGGTGCTCCCTGGCGTTCCCGCTACCGTCCGTGCCCGGAGTGTTCAAATACCGGCGGTAGGAAAGCCCGGACAGTGCATCCTGAGTGGTAGATCGAAACGGATCGAACATGGAGGCCGCCTTGTAACACCTCTCGGCGGAGTCGATGTCCCCCCTGCGGATCGCCGACGATCCCCGTTCGAACGCGAGCGTCCCCGCCAACAGGGACGCCGACGCGACGGACAGCAGGGAAAAAAAGAGGACCCCCCCCCTTATCAGCCACGGCGGCAATGCCACGCCGCGGCCAGGCGAACGCGCCGGCAGACACCCGAGCAGCGCCCCGAGGAGGAGCGCATCCGTGCAGAAGATGCCTGCCTCGTGATAATTGAAATTGACGATCGCGTGGCCCCCGGTAAGCACGAGCGCGGCGAAGGCGCCGGCGGCGAGGCCGCGCCTTGACTCCGGGACTTCCTTCCACCCTTTGACCGCCACGATCGTGGGGAGGACAATCGCGAGGAGGAAAAACAGAAGTCCGAGGAAACCGAGGCCGACCAGAACCTCGAGATATTCGTTGTGGGGCGTTTGAGCGTATTTCGCGTAATGACGGAACGCTTGCGGGAATGGCTCCTGGGCCTGGAACCAGAAGTATTTGTACCCGCCCAGTCCCACCCCGAACGGGTGCGCGGCGAAGATGCGCAGGGCGACCTTCCAGAACACCCACCTGCCGTAATTGTAGACGTCCGCGGCGAAGAATCGGGAAGCGGAATGCCATCCGAAGACGATCAGCACCGGCATGCCGAGGGAAAAGAACAACTTCAGTCCGCGGGATACTCCGAATCGAAGGACGACCAGCACACCGAGTGACGGAACGATGGCCAGCGCAACGCCGCGGGAGCCCCCCAGGGAGAGCGCGGACGCAAGGAACAGGAGCGCCCCGGCACCCCATGCATACCTCGACAATCCATTATCCGTCCTCTCCCATAATGCGCGCGCGCCGAGGCACACGGCGGCCATGGCAAGATATTCGGAGAGGAACACGGGATTGCTGAACGTCCCCTCGGGGCGTGACATTCCCCCCACGAGGCGCTGATACAACGCCACGGAGACTTCGATCGCCGCGACGGCGGCAAACCACCGGTGGAACCAGTCGTCGATGGACCATTCGGAGGGGTCGCGGAACCGAAAAACGGCCCAGGAAAGGAGGACGGCGGCCATGCCGATGTTGAGAGCGTGCTGCAGGGAGACCCAGACGTAGACCGACGAGAAGGCGTGCCCGATGGACAGAGCGGTAAACGCCACGACCGCCATCGCGCACGCTGACCCGGATGGAAGGGTGTTCCTGCGGCGCCACAACCAGGCGGCCGCGCAGGCGAACGCCGCCGCCCGCAGGCCCCCGAGGAGGAAAAGGAAGGGAGTTCCATAGACGAGCGTGGCGAGCGCGAAAGGAAGAAAAAAAAAGGCGGCCCGGAGGCCGCCTTTTCCGAATCTCATTGCAATCAGTTTCAGTTTACCACGTCGTCAAACGTGTTCTGGAGGTTCCTCACATCGTCGATCGTCCATGCGTCCAAACTTGGGGAGGCATCGGAATCGATATTCCCCTGTGCTCCCGCCGTGAAGGCATTAATCCCGACGGCAGGAGTCCGGGTGACGGAATCAGGCCCCGTCCAGTTCGCGCCAACAATGGTCACCGCTCCGGCTCCGGTGATGTTTCCCATGTCGTTTGCGGAAGTTCCCATCGTGTACCGGTACCGTGCGGTCCCGACCGGCGCCCAACTGACCTGATTCAGGTCCCCGAACGTATTTTTTTCGCTGAAGTACGAGGTCTCTGCCGTGAAGATCCCGCCGAGGTTCGTCTTCGCCTCGGACTGCTTCGACTTCGCCTGGAACCGCAGGAAGTTCGGGATGGCGATGGCGGCCAGAATTCCGATGATCGCGACGACGATCATCAGTTCGATCAGGGTGAACCCCTTTTTGCTGCGAAGCTGGCTGAACATGCTTGTCTCCTCCTTTCGGGTCTGGAGAATCGGTTGTTGCCCCCTTTATCGCAAGGGGCGGGCCAAATCTTCAGGCCCCCCTCAAGGAGAACGTCACTCGATCCCGTGCTTCTGCAACCGGTACCGTATCGACCGGAGGGAAATATTCAACAATTTCGCCGCTTCCGTGCGATTTCCCCCCGTTTTTTCCAGGGCATTTACCAGGTGGATCTTTTCCAGGCGGTCCATCTCCGTGTCGAGAAAGAGGCCCTCTTCCGGGAGAGATTCCTGAATTTTCCCCTCCTCCGCCCCCTCCAGAGTGACAAATTTTGTCACGTTCGGGGGGAGGGATCCGATCGAAACGACATTTTTTGTCTCCATGATCGTCGCCCGCTCGAGGAGGTTTTCCAGCTCCCGCACGTTGCCGGGGAAGTCGTAGGCGAGCAACGCCCGCATCGCCTCTCCGTCGATCCGCTCGATCGGTTTGGCGTGCTTCTCCGAGAATTCCCGGAGGAAGTGGGCGGCCAGCGCCGGGATGTCCTCGCGGCGGTCCCGCAGCGGGGGGATGGACAGCTGGATGACGTTCAGTCGGAAATAGAGGTCGTCGCGGAACCGCCCCTCGACCATCTCCCGGTGAAGGTCACGCTTCGAGGCGCAGAGGATCCGGATGTCGATGGAGATGTCCTCGTTCCCGCCGACCCGGCGGAATGCCCGCTCCTGGAGGGAGCGCAGCAGCTTGCTCTGCATCGGCTGGGGAAGCTCGCCCACCTCGTCGAGGAAGAGGGTCCCGCGGTGCGCCGTCTCGAAGAGCCCCTTTTTCGTCTGCACGGCCCCGGTGAAGGCGCCGCGAACGTGCCCGAACAGCTCGCTCTCGATCAGCGTCTCGGGGATGGCGGCGCAGTTGATCGGGACGAAGGGGAAATCCTTCCGGGGGCTGCGGGCGTGGAGGGCGGCGGCCACCAGCTCCTTCCCCGTGCCGCTCTCGCCCAGGATCATCACGTTGGCGTCGGTAGGGGCGACCCGGTCGATCAGTTCGAAGACCCCCAGCATCGCCTCGCTGCGTCCGACGATCCCCTCGTACGCGGAGGTCCCCCGGACCGATTCGCGCAGCGCCTTCCGGCGGCCGGCGTCGTCTTCCTTTCGCGCGAGGGCGGCCCGCACCAGCTTGCGGAGATTCGCGTTGTCGAACGGCTTGGTGAGGTAGTCGTACGCCCCGTACCGGATCGCCTCCTTGGCCGTCTCGACGGTCGCGTAGGCGGT
>Ga0075322_1000010_pt1 | contig 16132 bp, 17 predicted proteins | sample MayberryNW_Catta_FD_120086 | JGI IMG/M metagenome (GOLD analysis project Ga0075322, IMG submission 120086) | Natural and restored wetland microbial communities from the San Francisco Bay, California, USA, that impact long-term carbon... | ecosystem: Environmental > Terrestrial > Soil > Wetlands ... | reverse complement strand
TCCCGGAGGTTCCCCGGCCACGCGTGGCGTTTCATCTCCCGCATCGCGGCTTCCGTGAAACCGGCGAAATCGTGGTGGTGGATCCTGCCGTAGAAAGCGAGCAGCCGCGCCGCGATCGCCTCCAGGTCCTGGTGGCGTTCGCGCAACGGCGGGATCTCGATCTGGATGACGTTCAGGCGATAGAGAAGATCCTCACGGAACCGGCCCGCCTTGACCTCCCCTTCCAGCTCCCGGTTGGTGGCCGTGACGACACGGACGTCGGCTTTCCGCGTCGACGGGTCGCCGAGCCGCTCGTACTCCCGGCCCTGGAGGAACCGCAACAGCTTCGGCTGCAGGGAAAGGGGGAGATCGCCGATCTCGTCGAGGAAGAGCGTCCCTCCTTCGCAGGCGGCGACCCGCCCGGGGTTGTCGCGGACCGCTCCGGTGAACGCGCCTTTCCCATGGCCGAACAGCTCGCTTTCCAGCAGCTCCGGCGGCAGGGAGGGGCACGACACCACGCCGAACGGTTTCGCGAAGCGCCGGCTCCAGCCGTGGATCGCCCGGGCCAGGACGGTTTTCCCGGTTCCGCTCTCGCCGCGCAGGAGGACCGCGGCGTCGGTCGGCGCGACCTGTCGGGCGACCTCCATGGCGCGCTGCATGGCGGGGCTATCGCTCGAAAACCCGACCTCCGGAGTCGTTCTCTCCAGGTCCTCCCGCAGGGCCGCCACCTTCCGCTCCAGCGATCGCACTTCTTCCACCTTCCGCACGGCGAGCAGGACCTGCGCCGGCGTGAACGGTTTCGGGATGTAGTCGGTCGCTCCACGTCGCATCGCTTCCACGGCCGTATCGATCGAAGCGTAGGCGGTGATGACGACGATCTTCATCCAGGGGGATCCCGAGAGGAGCACGGGGATCAGGTCCAGCCCGCTCGCCGTTCCCAGTCGAAGATCGACGAACGCCATGTGGAAGGTGCGGCGGGATGCCTCCGTGACGGCGTCCTGGAAGTTGCCGACGGCGGTCACATGGTGGCCTTCGGCTTCCAGGCAGATGGAGAGGGTCTTCCGGATGTTGCTCTCGTCGTCGACGACAAGGGCATGGATGGGAGCGCCGGTCGGCGTCGGAGTGGTCATGGGCCCCCTTTCACATGAGTACCGGGCCCATTATCCCCCATCGCGGGGGTCATTTCCTGAACAACGCCGCGATCTCGCCCACGATGCCGCGCCGGAACGCCAGCACGCAGATGACGAAAATCGTGCCGGTGATCACGATCACCCATTCTCCGATATTCGCCCCGTAGTTCTGCAGGCTGACCACGACGATCGCTCCGATGACGGGCCCGAAGACCGTCCCCATACCGCCCAGCAGGGTCATCAGCACCACTTCGCCCGACGTGTGCCAGTGCACATCCGTGAGAGAGGCCAGCTGGAACACGAGGGACTTCGTCGCCCCCGCCAGGCCCGAGAGGGCCGCCGAGAGCACGAACGCGGTCAGTTTGAATTTTTCCACGTCGTAGCCGAGGGAGATCGCCCTCGGCTCGTTTTCCCGGATCGCCTTGAGCACCTGGCCGAACGGGGAATGGATCGTCCGGTAGACGACCCAGAACCCCGGCAGGAAGATCGCGAACACGAAGTAGTACATGTACAGGGGGTGCATCAGGTCGATCACGCCGAAGAGCCTGCCGCGAGGCACCCCTTGCAGCCCGTCCTCCCCCCCCGTGAAGGGCATCTGCAGAAACATGAAGTACACCATCTGCGCCAGGGCCAGCGTGATCATCGCGAAGTAGATCCCCGAGCGCCGGATCGCCAGGCTGCCGATGACGTACCCGAGCGCCGCGGCCGCGGCGGTGCCCGCGAGGATGCCGAACTCGGGCTGGAACCCGAGGACCTTCACGGTGTGGCCCGTGACGTACCCGGCGGTGCCGAGGAACGCCGCGTGCCCGAAGGAGAGCAGGCCGGTGTAGCCGAGGAGCAGGTTGAAGGCGCACGCGAACAGCGCGAGGCACAGGATCTTCATCGCGAACACCGGGTACACGAGGAAGGGCGCCGCGATACCGCCGACGATGAGCATGCCCCAGGCCACGGCGTTCATTTTTTGCAGGGGCACGCCCTACCGCTCCCTGCCGAACAGCCCCGCCGGCCGCACCAGCAGGACGATGGCCATGATCACGAAGATGGTCACCGCCGACGCCTCCGGGGAAAAGAGGAGCTTGACCGGATAGACGATCGACTTCGCGACGGGCACCGAATCGAACGTCGCGCTGAGCAGGTTGGCGATCATCCCGGACTTGACGATCCCCTCGATCAGCCCGAGCCCGAGGCCGGTCACGATGGATCCCATGATCGACCCCATGCCGCCGACCACCACGACCGCGAAGACGACGATGATGAGATTCGACCCCATCACCGGGTTCACGTTGAAGATCGGGGCCGCCAGGACACCGGCGAACGCCGCCAGCGCCACGCCGTATCCGTAGGTCAGGGTGATCATCAGCGGCACGTTGATCCCGAACGCCTGCAGCAGCGCGGGGTTCTCCGTCCCGGCCCGCAGATACGACCCGAGCTTGGTTCGCTCGATGACGTACCACGTGCCGAAGCAGATGACGAGAGAGGCCGCCACGACCCATACCCGGTATTTCGGCAGGAACATGAACCCGAGATTCTTCCCGCCCGCCAGCAGATCGGTCACAGGGTAGCTTTCGCCCGAGATGCCGAACCGGTACCGGAAGAGTCCCTCGATGATCAGCGCCAGGCCGAACGTGAGGAGCAGCCCGTAGAGATGGTCCAGCCTGTAGAGCCGTTTCAGCATGCCGCGCTCGAGGAGCATCCCGAACGCCCCGACCAGCAGGGGCGAAAGCAGCAGTGCCCACCAGTAATTCACTCCGAGGTACGTCATGCCGATCCAGGCCGTGAACGCCCCCATCATGTACTGGGCGCCGTGGGCGAAGTTGATGATGTTGAGAAGGCCGAAGATGATCGCCAGCCCGAGGCTGAGGATGGCGTAGAAGGAGCCGTTCAGCAGGCCGACCAGCAGCTGGCCGAAAAGGCCCTGTATCGAGATGCCGAAGATCCCGGTCACGGAGACGCTCTCCTCCCGTTCGCTGTCCGCGGGGACCTTCCCCGCGGAAAAGCGGGGCGGAAGCGCACGCTCCCGCCCCGCGCACGGTACGCGTTACTTCTTGACGAGCGGGCACCTGCTCTTGGACAACGGCTGGAACGCCTGGTCGCCCGGGATCACCTGCCGGAGGTTGTAGTAATCCCAGGGGTACCTGGAATCCCCCGGCTTCTTCACCTGGGCCAGGTACATGTCGTGGACCATGCGGCCGTCGACGCGGATCTTCCCGTTCTTCGCGAAGAAGTCGTTGATCGGCGTCGCCTTCATCTTCGCCATCACGGTCTTCGTGTCGTCGGTGCCGGAGGCCTTGACCGCCTCGAGGTAGTGGGTCACCGCCGAATAGTCTCCCGCCTGCACCATCGTCGGCTGACGGTTCTTCTTCGCGTAAAACCGCTTCGACCAGGCCCGGGTCTCGTCGTTCCGGTCCCAGTAGAATCCCGTGGTGAGGTACATCCCCTGGGTGGCCTTGAGCCCCAGGCTATGCACGTCCGTGATGAACATCAGCAGCCCGGCCAGGGATTGCTTCGGCGTGATGCCGAATTCGGCCGCCTGCTTGATGGCGTTGATGGTGTCGTTGCCGGCGTTCGCCAGCCCGATCACCTGGGCGCCCGACGCCTGCGCCTGCAGCAGGAACGAGGAGAAATCCTGCGCCGGGAACGGGTGCAGCACATGCCCCAGCACCTTGCCGCCTTCCTCGACGACCACCTCGGAGGTGTCCTTCTCCAGCGACTTTCCGAACGCGTAGTCGGCGGTCAGGAAGAACCAGGTCTTCCCTCCCTGCTTCACGACCGCTTTCCCGGTCCCCGCGGCCAGCGCGTAGGTGTCGTAGGTCCAGTGCACGTTGGTGTCCGTGCACTGCTCGTTGGTGATCGGCGTGGAGGCGGCGCCCGATACGAGCGTGATCCGGTCCTTCTCCTTCGCCACCTTCATGACCGCCAGCGCGGTGGAGGTCGTCACCAGGTCGACGATCACGTCCACCTTCTCCGTGTCGATCCACTCGCGGGCCTTGATCGCCGCGATGTCCCCCTTGTTCTGGTGGTCCGCCGAGATCACCTCGATCTTGAAGTCCGGCTTCTGCTTCGCGACGAAGTCCGCGACGGCCATCTGGACCGCGATCAGCGACCCGGGACCGGCCAGGTCCGAATAGGTTCCCGACATGTCGGTCAGCACGCCGATCTTCACCACGCCGTCGGAAACCTTGGTGGCGGCCGTGGCGGTCGCGCCGACGGGGATCACCAGGGCGACGCAAATCAGTGCGCTCAGCAGTTTGCGTTTCATCGATTCGTCCTCCTTTTCTCGTTTGGAGTTAGACGCCGAGGTACTCGTGAAGCCTGCCGATCCGGGACGCGAGGTCCTCCTTCTTCACCATCTCCACGATCCGCCCGTGCTCCATCACGTAGTGGCGGTCCGCCAGCTGCGCGGCAAACCGGAAATTCTGTTCCACCATGACGATCGTGAGACCCTTCTCCTTCAGTTCCCGGATGACCCGGCCGAGGGTCTGCACGATGACGGGGGCCAGGCCTTCCGTGATTTCGTCCAGCAGGAGCAGGCTGGCCCCGGTGCGCAGGATCCGGGCCATCGCGAGCATCTGCTGCTCTCCGCCCGACAACCGGCTCCCCTGGGTGCCCTTCCGCTCCGCCAGCTGGGGGAACATTCCGTAGATCTCCTTGAGGCCCATGCCGCTGCTGGACACGACCGGCGGCAGGAGCAGGTTCTCCTCCAGGGAAAGGCTGGCGTAGATCCCGCGCTCCTCGGGACAGTACCCGATGCCCAGGTGGGCGATCCTGTGCGTCGGGAAGTCGACCACCTCCCTCCCGTTCACCATGATCGATCCGGTCCGCTTCCCCACGAGCCCGAGGATGGCTTTCAGCGTGGTGGTGCGGCCGGCGCCGTTGCGCCCCAGAAGCGTCACCAGCTCGCCGCGGTTCACCGTGAAATCGATCCCGTGCAGGATGTGGGACTCCCCGTAGAAGGCGTGCAGATCCGTGACCCGCAGGAATTCGAACCGGGGGGTGAAGGCGCTGACGCGGTCCACCGCGGGTTCCGCTCCGCTACTCATCGGCCGTCCCGACGTAGGCTTCGAGCACCTGGGGATTTTTCGAGACCTCGGTGTACGGCCCTTCGGCGAGGATCGATCCCCGCTGCATCACCGTGATGGTGTCCGAAAGGTTCGCGACCACCGAAAGATTGTGCTCCACCATCAGGACGGTGCGGTTGGCGGAGACCTTCCGGATCAGCTCGACGATCCGTCCGACGTCCTCGTGGCCCATCCCCTGCGTCGGTTCGTCCAGTAGCATCAGTTCCGGATTCATCGCCAGCGTGGTGGCGATCTCCAGGGCCCGCTTCCGCCCGTAGGGGAGCTCGACCGTGGTCACGGAGGCGAAGGATCCGAGGTCCACCGCCGTAAGGAGCTCCATCGCCCGGTCGTTCAGGACGCGCAACGATTTTTCCGGCTTCCAGAAATGGAACGAGGTGCCCAGGCGGCGCTGAAGGCCGATGCGGACGTTTTCGAGGACCGTCAGGTGGGGGAACACGGCGGAGATCTGGAACGACCGGATCACGCCGCGGCGCGCGGTCTGCGCCGGCTTCTCCCGGGTGATGTCGACGCCGTTGAAGGTGATCGTGCCGCCGGTCGGGGGAAGGAATTTCGTGATCAGGTTGAAGACCGTCGTCTTGCCGGCCCCGTTCGGGCCGATCAGCGCGTGGATGGAACCCCGTTTCACGTGCAGGCTGACGTCATTGACCGCGACGAATCCCCGGAACTCCTTGGTGAGGCCGCGCGTCTCCAATATGTATTCGCCGCCCAACGGCCCCCCTTCCCTCTCCGCCTTCGCTGTTTTATTTGTCGGCGACCGGCAAGGGCCGGCGTCGCACTCCCCAGGCGCGGGAGAAAAGATCGACTCCGCATGTCTCCCCAACGATATATGATACAAGGAGATACGCCCGTCATTCGCACAGGCGGTCCCCAAAACATCATTTGTGTGCGGACCCGGGAGGGGCGCGATCGCTTTTCCGACATGATAATGCGATTCGGGCGGTTCCACAATGCCCCGGCGCCGCGCGCGTCCCGGCGATCGATCCGTTTCGATCCGGGACCCGTTGATGTACATTGGTGGAACCGGTCGACCACTTCTCGCAGGAGGGAAACAACATGGGTCCGAAGACAACGGAGAACCTGAAGGCGGCCTTCGCGGGGGAAAGCCAGGCGCACATGAAATACATGATCTTCTCCGACAAGGCGGAGCCCGTGTGCGGCGCGGGGAAGGAGATGTTCCGGGGGTTCTGACGACGCAGACGCGCCCCCGACGCGGGGCGCCAGGGGGGGAACCATGGCAGACATCATCCGCAAGGTCGACTATTTCAAGGCGCAGGTCCCGGACCGGGCAGGCGAAGGGGCGAGGATCCTCTCGACGCTTCGCGGCGAAGGGATCAACCTCCTCTTCTTCACCGGTTTCCCACGCGGGCGCAAGTCCCAGCTCGATTTCGTCCCCGAGGACGGTCCGGCCTTCCGGAAGGCGGCGAGGAAGGCCGGGATAACGGTGACGAGGAAAACGGCTTTCCTGGCCCAGGGGCAGGACCGTCCGGGCGTGATCGCCGGGATCGTTTCGAAGCTGGCGGACGCGGGGGTCAATATCACGGCCCTCGACGCCGTTTCCGCGGGCGGAGGGCGGTACGGCGCGATCCTGTGGGTCGCGCCGGCGGAGGTCCGGAAAGCGGCGAAGGCCCTCGGGGCGACGTCGGCCTGAATCGGCGATTCAAGCGCGGAGGAGCTCGAGGACCTCTCCCAGTTCCTCCCACGTGGTTGTGCGGCCCAGGCTGAACCGGACCGCGCCCATTCCCGCTTCCGGCGGGACGCCCATCGCCGCCAGGACGGGAGAAAGCGTCACCGAGCCGGCATGGCAAGCCGAGCCGGTCGATGCGGCGACCCCCGGAAGCATCGAGAGAACCTCCGCGCCGACCCTGCCAACGAAGTTGACGTTGAGCGTGTTCGGCAATCGCGCCGCCGGAGGACCGTTGAGCGTCACCTTTTCCCCGAAAATCCCTCTCAGCCCTTCCCAGAACCGGTCTCGCAAGGCCCGAACCTGCGGCATCCCGACCCATACCCGGGCCGCCTCGCACGCCGCGCCCAGGGCCACGGCCAGGAGGACATTCTCCGTTCCGGCCCGTCGCCCCGCCTCGTGCCCCGCGCCGTGGACGAACGGTTCGATCCTTGTCCCCTCCCGTATGTAGAGCGCTCCGATCCCTTTCGGAGCGTATACCTTATGGCCGGCCACCGAGAGGAGGTCCACGCCCAGCTCCTCCACGTCGGCCGGGATCTTCCCCACGGTCTGCGCCGCGTCCGTGTGAAACGAAATACCGGCCTCCCGGGCGATGACGGAGATCTCGGGGATCGGCTCGATCGTGCCCACCTCGTTGTTCGCGTGCATGATCGTCATGAGGATCGTCTTCGACGTGAGGGACTTGCGGACATCGTCCGGATCCACCAACCCGAACCGGTCCACCGGCAGCACGGTCACCATCGCCCCGACCGTTTCCAGAAACCGGCAGGGGTGGATCGTGGCCGGGTGCTCGACGGCCGTGGTGATGATGTGGTCTCCGCGGTTCCGGTTGGCGAAGAAGACCCCCTTGATGGCGTGATTGTTCGACTCGCTTCCGCCGCTGGTGAAGACCACTTCGGTCGGATCGCATCCCAGAAAGGCCGCCACCTGCCCGCGGGCTTTCTCCACCGCATCTTTCGCCGGCATTCCCGCCCAGTGGAGACTGGACGGGTTCCCGTAATGCTCGAAGAGAAACGGTCGCATCGCCTCCACCGCTTCCGGGCAGATCGGCGTGCTTGCGTTGAAGTCGAGATAAATACGCCTGCTCACAGGATCACCTCCCGGGTCGAAATGATTTTCATCCGTTTCCCTCCCATGGCCGCTTTTCTTCACCCGCGTTTCAGCGTTTCGTTCATCCGCAAAGCAACGACAAGACCGGAAGCAAATGTCAACGTCCCCACCGCTGTGATGGCCCAGACGACCCCCAACCGGTCCGCGATCATCCCCGAGATGAGCGCCCCGAAAGCGTAGCCCGCGTCCCGCCAGAGCCGGTAGACCCCCACGGCGGAGGCTCTCCAGGAAGGATGGGCCACGTCCCCGATCGCGGCCAGAAGCGTCGGGTACACCATCGCCGTCCCGACGCCAAGGAAAACGGCGCCTGTCATCCAGGGGAAAAACGAGGACGCAGCCGCAATCAAGCCGATCCCCCCCGCTTGAACCCACATCCCGCAGGCGATCATCCACTTCCTTCCGACACGGTCCGAAAGCGCCCCCGTAAACAGTTGGCACACTCCCCACACCGCGGGATACGTGGCCGCCAGGACGGCGATCCGTTCCACGGACAGGTGAGCGGCGGCGAAAAAGAGCGGGAAAAGCCCCCATGCCATTCCGTCGTTCAGGTTGTTCACCATCCCAGCCTGGCTGCAGGAAAAAAGGTTCGGGTCCCGATAGCTTGTACGGGTAAAGATTTCCTTGAACGGCACGCTCACCGCTCCGCCTTGCCCTTTCGCCTCGTGGCGGGCATGCCCGTGCGTCTCCCGGACGAAGAAGACGGACAGGAGCAGCCCCGCCCCGGCAATGCCGATCCCCAGGTAGAAGGGAGCGGGGCGCAGACCGTAGGCGGCCGCGATATATCCCGACGCCAGCGCGGTTACGGCGACGGCGAAGTACCCGGCGAACTCGTTCAAGCCCATCGCCAGGCCGCGCCGCTGCGGCCCCACAAGGTCGATCTTCATGATAACCGTGGTCGACCAGCACAACCCCTGGTTGATTCCCAGGAGGAGATTGGCGACGGTGATCCATCCCCACGACGGGGCCCACATCAGGATGAAGGGGATGGGCAGGCCGACGATCCACCCGCCCACGAGGAGCGCTTTCCGCCCGATCCGGTCGGAGAACCGTCCCGCCGCCAGGTTGGTGAACGCCTTGACGAACCCGAAACCCACGATGAACGAGAGGATGACGCTCTTGGAGACCAGCCCGAACTCCTGCTCGGCGATGAGCGGCAGGATGACCCGCTCCAGGCCGACCATTCCGCCCACGAAGGCGTTGACCAGGACCAGGAGCGAGAACTGGGCGAGGTTCTCCCGAAGCCCCAGGACCGGTGCACTCTCCGGGGGGGCCGTGATACTCCCCATGTCCTCTGCCCTCCGGGTCATCTCTCCTCCATCAGAACGTCACAACGCGGTCCGCCTCCCGTATCAGGGTGTAGAGGTCCTTCATCGTGGACAAGGGGCACAGTTCCGACCCTTGCGAGTTACGCAGCTTGAGGCACGTCCCGCATGCGAGGATCTGTCCACCCACCTGGAGAAAACTCTCCGCCTGCCCCCGGACGTCGAATTTCGGATCGTTGATCCCGTCCAGCTCCACCCCCTCGGCCAGGAGAAACACCTTCACCTCGTCCCCCTCTTTCCGGCTGAAGTTGGCCAACCGGAACGCGTTGAACACCAGCTCGGGGCTCGTCTGGGAGATCACCATTGCGATCTTCACTGTTACCGTCCTCCTTCACCCGGATGGGTCTTTCTTCCAGCATGTTCCAGAGCGGCTTCAAGGGTCGCGGCGCACACGGAAAGGGAATCCGCAAGGCCCGCGTCTCCGCCTTTTTCGAAATCCTCCGTCCGGGTCGCCATCGTATTGGTCACATGGGCAAGGCACACGACAGGCCTGTTCAGGACCTTCCCGAGCGTCAGAAGCGCGGCGGCCTCCATTTCGACGGAGACGATCCCTTCGCGGCGCCTCGAAGCGATGAGGCTCTCCGTCTCCCGGAAAGGTGCGTCGATGGTCCAGGACGGGCCGGTATGTACCGGGACGGATAACCCGTCCGTGCGCTTCCGGACCGCGGCGATCAGCGAGGGGTCGGCATCGGCATACCGGCCGGGAAGCAGGTAGTGGCTGCTCGTCCCCTCGGCGCCAGGCGGAATCCTCGGCGGCCTTTCCCGTGGCGGCGAGGTGTTGGACAAGCTCCCCGTCGAAGTCCAGGAGGCATCCGGCCGGAACGGAAACCTTGGGCAACCCCTTCCGGATCCGGGCCGCCTCCAGTAGGTTTTCCGCCGTGAAGACGGGAGTCTCCGAAGGCTCGTGCTCCAGGAGAGGTGTTCGGGTGTCTTCAGCCACGGACCGCCACCCTCTCCTTCGCACCCTTGGCCTTTTCCCGGTCGATCTGCTCCTTGGTCTTCCGGATGACGGGGTGATCCACCGTGATCAGCGCCAGCACGCCTTCGACCAGCTTCGGCCGGCTCAGGTAGTAGCACCGCACCGCGCCATCCTGGGCGAAGTCCACAAGCCGTGCATTTCGAAGGACTGTGAGATGCTGGGAGATGTTGACCTGGGTGACGGGAAGGATGTCCTCCATGTCCGTTACGCACCGCGTCCCTTTGTGCAACTCGGCCAGAATCTGGAGGCGGGTGGGGTGCGCGAAGGCCTTGAGAAGTTCCGCCCGTTCGTAGGCGCGTTCGGGGTCCATATCTCCTCCTTTTATATGATTAGAAGATTCTAATATAACCGGTACCTGCGCGTCGAACAAGCCGGTCGATTTTCGTTGGTAACATTTCCGGGGCGGCCCTATCTATATAGGCAGGGAAAGGAGGAACGATGCGGCGGGAAGAGGAAATCGACCTGGTCAGGAAAGCGAAGGGGGGCGACACCGCGGCCTTCGCCGTGATGATCCGCCGGTACCAGAATCTCGTCTACGCCACGGCGTTCCAGATTCTGAAAGATGCGGCGCTCGCGGAGGACGTCGCCCAGGAGGCGTTTGTGACGGCATTCCAGTCCCTGAAAAACCTTCGGGCGGAGAGCTCCTTCCCCCCCTGGCTGCGGAAGATCACGAGGAACCTCGCCCTGGCGTCGCGCAAGGAACAGCGCCGTTTCGGGGCGCTCGAAGAGGCGGGAGTCCTTCAATCCCCCCCGGCGGAGGCCGGACGGGATGCCGAGAGGGAGCGGGGCGAAGCCGACGCGTTCGGGGAGGAGGTGAGGCGGATCGTATCTTCGCTGTCCGATACGCTCCGGTTTCCCGTCCTGCTTTGCCACATCGACGATCTCTCGACGAGGGACGCCGCCCGGTTCCTCGGCATCACCGAGGGGGCGTTGAGGAAACGGCTTCACGACGGCAAGAAGAAGCTCCAGGAACGGATCGTACGGATGGCGGAGAAAAGCTTCCAGGTGTACCGGCTCCCGACGGACTTCGCCAAACAATGCATCTGCGGATGCCGACGTGCGCGGACGGCAAAAAACAGAACGGACGAAAGGAGGTGATTCCATTGGCCAAGAAAGAGAATTGCGGATGCGGTTGCGTCCCGCCGGGGAAGAAGAGCAAACCGAACACCAAGGCGGAAAAGACGAAGGCGCCGAAGAAACAGGCAAAGTAAGGCCGTAGGTTCCTCCGACCAAAACCCAGGAGGGAGCTCCACGGCGGAGCTCCCTCCTGGCAAAATTAAACAACACGGCGGTTCTTCACAGGGCCGTAAGCGCGGGGGATGCGCACCGGTGCGTTTCGACCGTTATGTGGACAATTCCGAGATTCCCGGGCAGGAGGTCATAGTAACCGGCGGTTTCCAAGGGTCGAGAGGAGACAACGGCTATTTCCGCCGAATATAATCCGGGACCTACCGACCAAACGTGCATGTCGGAAATCCGGTTGTCGCCCTCGGACTCGACCGCCTCCCTGATCTTTCCCCTCAGTTCTTCCGGTGCCTGCATGTCGAGAAGTACGCGGGCCGACGAATGGAGCAGTCCCCAGGACCAGCGCACCACCAGCGCCGCGCCGACGACGCCCATGAACGGATCAAGCCACCCCTGCGCCAGATACTTGCCCGCCAGAAGGGCGAAGATCGCCAGCACCGAGGTCAGCGCGTCCGCCAGCACATGGAGGTAGGCGGACCGGAAATTGTGGTCCGGATGCCCGTGCGCATGGCCGTGTCCGCCGAAGATCAGCAGGCATATCCCGTTGACGATCAATCCGAGAACCGCAACGAAGATCGCCTGGTCGAATCCGATGGCCACGGGAGACAGGAGCCGTGCGATGCTTTCCCAGGCCATGACCAGAGCGAAGAGAACGAGCACCACCGCGCCGGCAAAACCCGCAAGCGAACTTACCTTGCCGGTTCCGAAGTTGAACCGCGCATCCCTGGCATGGAGGCGGGTGTAGTAGTAGGCAAAGGCGGAAATGGCCAGCGCCGAAACATGGCTTCCCATGTGGAGGCCGTCCGCCAGGAGGGCCATCGAGCCGAAGGCGATCCCCGCCGCGATCTCAACGGCCATCGTCACCGACGTGATGGCGATGACGATCAGCGTCCGGTGCTCAGCGGATTTCTTCCGGTCCTGGCCGAACGTGTGGTCGTGCACCCATCTCTCTATGGATTCGGTATGCATGTGACGAGTCCTCTTTCTGAGCCGTTCGAGCCCGCAAGGAGCCGCATGCTGTTGCCGATGACGAGGAGTGACGCTCCCATGTCGGCGGCGACCCCCATCCAGAGGGTGACCATCCCCATGGTGGCCAGGACGAGGAATACCGCCTTGGTCCCCAGGGAGAAGGCGACATTGAACCGGATGATCCGCAGCGTCCGGCGTCCCAGGCGGACGGCGAGAGGAAGTTTGCGGAGGTCGTCCCCCATGAGCGCCACGTCTCCCGCCTCCAGCGCCACGTCGGTCCCGGCCACCCCCATGACCACGCCAACGGTTGCCGACGCCAACGCCGGGGCGTCGTTGATCCCGTCGCCCACCATCGCCACCTTCTTCCCCATTCCCACGGCTTCCCGGACCAGCGCAACCTTATCCTCCGGCAAGAGCCCGGCATGGACCGTATCGAGGGGAAGCTGCGCCGCGATCGCCTTACCCGTCTCCGGGTTGTCTCCGGTCAACATCGCCAACTCCTTCGCGCCGAGGAGGCGCAGCTCGGCCAGGCCGGCGTTCGCCTCCTCCCGGACGGAGTCCCGGATAGCGATCATCCCGAGCGGCATCTTCTCGATCCCGATCAGCACGACCGTGGCTCCTTTGCGTTCCCACTCTTCCACGGCCGCCCGCTGGGGACCGCTCAACCCCGATCCGTTATCGAACAGCGTTGGATTGCCGAGGATGTAGATCCCCCCGTTCACCTTCCCCCGGATCCCCATGCCGGGAACGGCCTGGACGAACGTCGGCGCCTGCATCGGGCTGGAGCCGTTCAGGATTTCGGAGGCCCCAACGATGGCGCCGGCCAACGGATGTTCTGACCGGGATTCGAGGGACGCGGCCAGGCGGAGGACTTCCTCCTCGGGGAGATCGCAGAAGGATCGGACATGGACCACCTCGGGCTTTCCCCGCGTCAAGGTTCCCGTCTTGTCGAAAAAGAACGTACGGATCCGCCCCAGCTCTTCGAGATAGACCCCGCCCTTGAACAGGACCCCTTGACGGGCCGCCCGCGTGAGACCGCAGACGATGGAGACGGGCGTCGAGATCACCAGCGCGCACGGACAGGCGATCACCAGGACCACGAGCCCCCGGTAGAACCAGGTGGAGAACGGTTGCGCCAACAGGAGCGGCGGAATGATGACGAGCGAGAGTGCGAAAACGATCATCGCGGGCGTGTAGTACCGGGCGAACCCGTCGATGAACGCTTGGCTGCGGGCACGCTGGGCCTGGGCGTTCTCGACGAGGTGGATGATCCTCGCGAGCGAACTGTCGGAGGCGAGCCTGGTGACCCGGATTTCGAGCATCCCACGCCCGTTCAGACTCCCCGCCAGAACGGGAGAGCCGGGAGTCTTCGATATCGGGACCGACTCCCCCGTGATCGGAGCCTGGTCGACGTTAGAGGTCCCTTCGAGCACGATCCCGTCCACCGGGACCCGCTCCCCGGGGCGCAGGACGACCACGTTTCCGACCGCGATCCGGTCGACGGGCAGCCGGATTTCTCCATTCTCCCCGCGGACGGTGGCCTCCTTCGGCGAAAGGTCGAGGAGCCGCCGTATGGCGTTGCGGGCCCGGTCCATGCTGCGGGCTTCCAGAAGTTGGGCGAGTGAGAACAGGAACATGGTGGACCCCGCCTCCGCCCACTCCCCGATGTAGAGGGCGCCGACGGCGGCGGCGGCCATGAGAGTGTTCATCTCCAGCTGACGGTGGCGAAGAGCCTGCCAGGCGCGGCGGGAGACGTACCATCCCCCCGCAACCGCCGCAAGGAGGAGGAACGGCTTCGCCGCGGAAAGCCGGCCGAACGGAAGTTGCAGGATCAACCCGACAACCAGCGATCCCCCGGAGAGGGAGGTTGCGACAAGACGCCCGTGTCGCTCCCAAAACGGAACGTCTTCCTGTCGACGATCCTCGATGTTCGCGAGAAACCCCGTTTCGTTGATCGCCTGCGCTATTCGCTCGGCGGATACGGCGTGCGGGTCGAACTCCACGGTGAGCGTGGAATCGGAATAGGAAGGAACCGCCTTGCCGACTCCGGAAAGGCCCGACAGGGCGGAAAGAATCGGTCCGGATTCGTGGGCGCAATCCATCCCCTCGACCCGGAAGACTCGGCGCGATGCCATGGTGCAGACATCCCCGCAGGAGCACGCCGCAGTTTCTTGAACCGTTACGCCTTTCATACCTCCTCCTCACCTGCGCATCAACGTTAACGCATGAACATACATGCATACGTCTGGAGAAAAAAATTCGGACTCTTACCCCACGCTCTCGCGGACCCGCTCCGTCCCACCCGCAGCTTGACCCGCCCCCTCACGGACGTGGCGCAACGCCACCTTCATCAGGACGTCGATATGGGCATCGTCGAGCGAATAAAAGGCCATCTTCCCTTCCTTCCTGTATCGGACGAGTCTCTGGCTTCTCAGGACCCGAAGCTGGTGGGAGGTCGCCGATTCGCTGACGCATAGGAGCTTGGCCAGATCGCAGACACAGAGCTCCTCCACGGACAAGGCCTGGAGGATCTTTACGCGCGTCGGATCTCCCAGCGTGCGGAACGCCTCCGCGAGCGACAGGATCTCCCGCTCGGGAGAGAGGGCCTGGCGGGCGCTTCGCACATGGGCCTCATTTACATAATGGATTTCGCATACATCCGCGTCTTTGCGTCCCATGGACCCCTCGATCATCTGCACGCCTGTTCATACGTTAAGGGTTCCTGCGAAACCTGTCAAGAACAAATTCGATCCGTATTCTCCGGGCGGGCGGACCCAAACGCCGGAGTGTAGCTTTTGCTTTCCCTAGATCGCGATTTCGCCGCGCTCTCCCGTGCTGATGCGGACCGCCATCTCGACTGGAGTGACACATATCTTGCCGTCGCCCCGAAGGCCCGTATGGGCCGTCTTTTCGATCAGGGATACGATCTCTTCCACTTTTTCATCCTTGCAGAGGATCTCGATCTTCATGCGCAGCGAGTAATCCAGGAGATCTTCGTCGACCCGGTCAGGGGCGCCTTTCGCCCTCCCCCGCCCGAAGCCCTGAACGTTGGTAACGCTCATCCCGGTGAGTCCTTCGACCTTCTGGAGAGCCCTGGTGACTTTCGACAGCATGTGCGGCTTGATGTACGCCTTGATTTCCTTCATCGGCTTCCCTCCGCCTGGGGCTGATGGTTGTTTTCCTTCTCCACCACGATGGAGAACCAGCGGTACACCGCCGGAATGACCAGCAGCGTGAGGGCGGTGGACGTCACCAGCCCCCCGATCACCACCGTGGCAAGGGGGCGCTGCACTTCGCTGCCCGTCCCGTGGGAGAGCACCATCGGCACCAGCCCCAGGCCGGCGGCCAACGCGGTCATGAGGACGGGGCGAAGCCGCAGACACGCACCCCGGATGCACGTCTCCTCCATGGGGACTCCCTCCTTCAGCAACTGGTTCAGGTAGGTCACCAGCACCATCCCGTTGGCGAGGGCGATCCCGAAGAGGGCGATGAAGCCTACGGAGGCCGGGACGGACAGGTTCTGGCCGGTCATCCACAGCCCAACCACGCCTCCGACCAGGGCGAGAGGAATGTTCAGGAGGATCAGCAGGGAGTTCTTCAGCGAGTTGAACGCGGAGAAGAGCAGAAGGAACACGATC
>Ga0075322_1000009_pt1 | contig 17333 bp, 18 predicted proteins | sample MayberryNW_Catta_FD_120086 | JGI IMG/M metagenome (GOLD analysis project Ga0075322, IMG submission 120086) | Natural and restored wetland microbial communities from the San Francisco Bay, California, USA, that impact long-term carbon... | ecosystem: Environmental > Terrestrial > Soil > Wetlands ... | reverse complement strand
GCAGGAGGGCGTCCACGACACCCCGGCAGAGGGCGGACTGGATGCCGACGTGGTAGCGGTAGCCCTTGGTGATGGTGTCCGAGCTGAACAGGCCGGTCTTGACCTTCTCGGTGATCGCCTCCTGGATGAGGTTGCCCCACCAGACGACGTTGGGCCCGGTGATCTGGACCGTGCCCCACAGCAGCGGCACAAACCGCTCCTCGGTCGCGGTGGGGAACTGGAAGTCACCGAGCCCGGCGGGCTTGGCGTTCTCCAGCTTGGGCTTGGGCCGCAGCAGCTCGCTGAGGGCGAACACGACCACGTACCACAGCAGTGTGATCCAGAAGCCCCCCTGGGCCCGCCGCTCGGGGTTCTGCCGCCAGCGCCGCTGGGCCTCCTGCCACTTGGTGAGCCTCACAGGAGCCCCGTCTGGTAGGGGTTGCGCGTCGGCACGAAGGGCCAGCCGCCGTAGTTGATGACGTTGGACTGCGTGTCCTCGGGCGTGTCGAACTTGGTGTCACACGTCGTGACCGTGTGGTCGCACCCGGCGAAGGCGATGACCTGACGACCGACCGCCGACTGCGGGAAGGGGAGCAGCAGCGTCAGGTCGTTGCCCGACTGGGCGAGGACCAGGCGCGCGTCGTCTCCGCCGTCGATCTCCACGAAGCCACCCACCCACCAGTCCGCGCCGAAGGCTCCTGCGCCGGGGACCGTGATGGTGGCCCCGGACTGAGCCGAGACGTTCACGGTGAGGCGCCAGCGCGAGTCCGTGTCGTCCACCTTGCAGTTGGCGTCGAACAGCACGTGGTTGCAGAGGCTCTGGTAGCTGAAGCGCGGGACGGGCCGCGAGCTGGCCGCCTCGATCGGGCGGCATGCGATGACCGCCTCCTTCATCTCATTCTCGAACGCCACCGAGGCCACGAAGCCGTCGTAGATGGTGATGGACTGCGGGCCCGGGAAGTCGCCGCGCTGAACCCGCTTGATCTGGATGGAGGCGCGCGAGCCGGGCGTGGACGCCCGGTAGCGGCGGGCGAAGGTGTTGGTGATCGGCACCCGGATCTCCAGTGTGGCGTTCCGGTCCGTGGGGCTCTGGCCGATCTTCCCACGGCTGATCGTCGCGGGGTTGTATGGCACCGCGTCCACGGTCACCTCGTCCTCGGCGCTCGTGAACTCGAACGTCTGACCGCCTTGGATGAAGCGGTACACCTCGACCGGGCGCGAGGACTCGATGGTGTTTGCGAAGGCGTCGTAGGTCACTCGTCAAACACCGTGATGGTCGGGGAGCTGATGCGGCAGGTCCGCTCGCCGAGGTTGTAGCGGAACCGGATGGCGTCCGAGTCGAAGCGGGACAGCTCCAGGTACTCGATCCGCGCCACCTGGCTCGGAGTGTAGGTCGCGGGCCAGGGCGTGTCAACGGTCATCGTCTCCGAGTCCGCGTCCACCTCCGAGCTGCCCACGATCTCGCGGACCAGCTTGGTGCCGTCCGTGAGGACCACTTGGATGATGTTCCGAGTCTGGCGGTTCTGGACGTAGCGGGCGTAGCCGACGTTGGTCACGGTCAGGCTCGTCCCGAGGTTCAGCAGGTCCGCGATCGGGATGAGGTCCATGCCCTTGGTGGGCAGGTAGAAGCTGACCTGGCGGCCCCGGAGGGCCCAGATCAGCTGGCGGACCTTCCACAGCTCGGCCTGGCCCTTCACCCAGAAGGTCTTGGTGTGGCGGCGCTTCGACTGGGCCCACAGGGTCTCGATCGAGAAGGGCCCCACGCTGTTGTCGATGAGGATGATGTCGCGCAGCAGCTCCTCCTCGACCGCGTTGGAGGTCCCACCCGTGCTGTTCACGTCGTTGAGGATGACCTTGCCGCCGTAGGTGTCCCAGCCGGACGTGCTCGCCAGGGCCGCATCGTTGTCCTGGACCCGGAAGCGCACCCGCAGCCGCCCGGCGTCGGTGATGAGCCGCGAGCCCGGGAGGCTCGCCTCAAGCACCCCTGTGCGGAGGGGCACGACGATGGCGCCCGGCCCGTAGGCGTTCTGGACCCCGTTGGTGAAGGTCAGGTCGGTCGAGCCGATGCCGCCCACCTCGATCTCCAGCACGTCGTACTTGGCCGAGGACTCGTAGATGAGGACCAGGCCACCCTCGCGGTAGTCGGCGAAGGAGGTGGTGCGAACGTCCACCACGAGGTCGTCCACCGAGGTGATGCCGGTGGTGAAGGTCGCCTCGTGCCACACCGGGACGCCGAACACCCTGGCGTGCCAGTCGAACAGGAGGTTGTGGACTCGACTGCGCACAATCGAGTCCTCCAGCACCAGGTCCCACTCGAACTCCTGGCGCGGGGACTTGCGCAGCGCGATGCGGTGCTCCCCACCGTCGCGGTGGGCCTGGATGTCCGTGAGGAAGGCCAGCAGCTCGGTGTAGGGGATCTCCGGCGGGAGGTCGAACAGGACCAGGCGCTCCAGCTGGATGATCGGGCTGATGATCATCGTGTCGAACACGAAGTCCAGCGTGGTGTCCACCACCGGCGGCCCGCTCGGGGTCACCTCCAGGATCAGGCCCGAGAAGCCCGTCTGGGGCTCGAAGGTGTAGGGGTAGCTGGGTTGGTTCAGCAGCTCGACGCCCTGGCCCGCGTTGTTCACGAAGGCGGTCCAGTCGTGCTCGTCCAGGCGGTAGGACGAGTACACGGACACGGGGACCTGCTGGGTGCTCAGTACGTTCCCGAAGATGAACTGCGACGGGAACACGTGGAACTTCTCGAACCAGTCGAACCCGAAGCCCACCTTGTCCGACGCGCACCCGGCGTAGGCGACCGGCAGGGCCTTGGCCGGAACCCAGTCCACGAAGGTGAGGTTGACGCCGACCCTCCCGCCAGGCGGGTTGAGGGCGGTGATCGTGGAGTCCGGGTCCGGGATGTCCTGCTTGCGGACGTAGGTGTGGTGCGCCGCGATGCGCGTGGCGTAGGAGAAGGGGGTGGGGGTGAGGGCCCCTCCCGCCGTGCTCGCGGGGAAGTTGGCCATCAGGTCTTGTAGGCGATGCCCAGGAAGTCGGTGTCACCGAGCGCCGAGCCCTCGACGCGCCGGATGAGGGGGAACACCCGCCAGGTGTCGGGCCCGACCGTGAACGTGTCCTTGGGTGCAAGGTAGGTCATGTCCACCATCCGCACGTCCTTCATGAATCCCAGGAAGTAGACCCGGTTGGGGCTGGGCACCCGGTCGATGTAGGAGACCGAGATGGGCGACAGGGGCGCGAGGCCGGAGGTGTTGCCCGCGAGGAAGTTGCCGAAGGCGCGCGGGATGAGCCCGCCCCGGAAGCCGCCCACGCAGGTTGCGCGGGCGTTCCCAGCCGTGTCGTTGAGCTGGGTGTGCGAGCAGTGCCCGCCGATCGTGGCCCAGACCGATGAGCCACCCTGGTTGGGCGCTCCCGCGAGGCGCATGGTTGCCCAGCGCAGGCGGCCATCGGTGGTCCCGGAGACGGTCCCCGCTCCGCCGTCGAACAGCGTGGTGTTGACTGCCGAGATGGCGCTGTTGATGCCCCGACTGGTGTGGCCGTAGCAGTAGGCTCCGCCGGTGATCGTGTCCCAGTCGCCGAACTTCTCCAGGCCCCCGTCGTCCCCCATCCCGAAGTGGAGGAAGGTGTCGGTGGCGACCTCGACCACGCAGTGGAGGTAGTCGCCCGAGCCGTCGCTGTAGAAGTAGTAGCTGGGGAAGGGCCCGTTGCCGATGGTCTCCAGGGCGCGCTCGTCCTCCAGGCTCGTCTCCGCCACCGAGGTCGAGGTGTTGAAGCCGTTGCCAGAGTCCCCGGGGTGCGTGCCGGAGCGGTTGCCTCCGGTGTAGCCCGTGCTCTGGTACAGGGCGACGCTGTTGGTGGCTCCCAAGGTCGGGTTCCAGCGCATCTGGACGTAGCAGTTGCCCTTGTGGAGGGCGAGCTGCCGGCCCGAGGACACCGTGCCGATGGCCTCATCCTGGGTCCAACCCGGCGTGCCGGTTGCCCAGGTCAGGAACTTCTGCAGCAGGTCCTCCAGGTCGGAGGCGCTTCCGGTCGTCTCGGCCATGGTTCAGTCCTCCCGGATGGCCATGTAGCCGTCCAGCTGGGTGTAGACCCCGTTGGGGTAGCAGCGGTAGTGGGCCGCCGTGTCCGCGTCGTCCATGGTGTCCTCGGGGGTCAGGGTCGTCGAGCCCGCCGCCGACACCCAGTACACGCCGTCCAGCTCCCCCACAATGTGGTAGTCCGCCGGAATCACCGTGTTGGAGATGGTCAGCACGCAGGGGACCAGCAGGCGCTTCTCACCCGACGTGTCCGGCGTGGGCCACATCTGGAACTCGGCGGCGGAGGAGAACAGGCCAGACATGGAGATGATCCGCTCCCAGCACAGAGTGGTGGTCGGCGAGTCAACGACGATGTCCTCACCTACGGTCCGCGCGTTGGGGGCCATCTGGCCGCAGGGGGAGACCGTGTACTGGTTGACCTCAGAGCGCGTCGAGGAGCCGAAGCTGCTGAGTTGGGTGTTGGCCACGGACTTCCAGAAGCCGTCCACGCTGAAGTACGCTCCGGGCCCGTTCACGCTCGTCGTCGAGACCAGCTGCGTGATGCCGGTGAAGTGGAAGGCCGGGGACAGGTCATCCCAGGCGCAGCGCGAGGTGTTCGAGGAGCCGAAGATGGCCAGGGGGTAGGGGAACTCGTCCGAGGTCCCCATGGGGTTCAGGAGCCCCATGTACAGGCTGGAGTAGCGGGGCGTGGTCGTCACGCCGTCCACCAGCTTGGCGATCACGATGATGCGACGGCCCGTGACGTGGATCCAGTAGTCCATCGGGAAGCCGTCGTTGTCCTTGAACACCCCGAACACCCCGGCGGTCGCCGTCGCGGTCATCGCGCCGGTCGAGGTGTTGATGCCGTAGCCCGAGGGGAAGTCCGGCTGCTGGTACCAGGGGAGCGCACCGTTGTAGGAGCTGCAGCCGAACATGGCCCAGTTGCGGGCCTGGCGCGCGCCGGTGTCCTCCTGGTAGGTGCGGAAGCCCACGAACACGCCCCCGCCGCCGGGGCCCTCGTAGATGCGCACCTCCTCGGTGCTGAAGATCGTCGCAGACAGCTCGATGCTCCAGGGATCCGACAGCATCGTGAGGTCGAGCGTGCAGCCCGCGCCGGTTCCACCCGTCACAGCGTTGGCGGACAGCGAGGGGTCGGCGGAGTAGCCCCCGGAGTCCCACAGCCGGATCGAGGTCACCTCGCCCGAGCCGCCGACAGTCAGGACCCGGAACACCGCCGCGTGATGGGAGACCGTCCCGCCCGCGACCGTCAGGATGTCGCCAGCCGTGTAGCCGGTCCCCGCCGCGTTGATAGCCCCGGTGTCCACCCAGTCCGCCTGGATGAAGTTGTCCAGCTCGGTGACCAGGCTCAGGTAGTCTACGGTGGTTCCCTTGGTCAGTGCCATCAGCCGATTCCCAGCTCACGCCGCATCGCGGCGCGGTTCGAGCGAACTTGGTTCAGGATGACCTTGCCACCCTCGGATGTATCCATAGCACTCCGGGCCTCGTCCGGCGACTGGACGTTGACCACTTGGAGGTTGACTTGCGCCGGGGCGACGTTGACCGTGGGCGCTCCGCCACCTCCCGCGCCCGAGGCGGCAAGCGCCTGCTTGGTCTGGTCCGCCGGGGTGATGCTCCCGCCCTGGCCGAAGTTGACCAGCTCGGGGCCCTTCTCGCCCACGATCATGGACTTGTTGGGCTCGAAGTCCCCGCCGGAGGCTGCGCCGGTGACACCAGGAACAGGCGCGGAGATGCCCAGGGCCTTCAGAAGCAGCTGCTGGGCCAGGATTCGGGCGATGTCCGACAGGATCGAGGAGGCGAACTCCTTGAAGTCCAGCTTGCCGGTCGTGGCGAACTCGGCCAGTGCGTCGGCGGACTTGTTGAAGGCCCCCACCAGGATGTCGCTGGTGATCTCCCCGGTGGTCTTGGCCTGCTCCTGGAGTTGTGCGAAGGCGTCCGAGGCCCCGTCCGAGAACGTGACCACGGGGTTCTCGGCCTTGTTCCCCAGCTCGCGGAACTTGGTCAGGAACTCCTCGGCGCTGATCGTCCCCGCCTTCAGCTCGGCGTTGAGCTCGGCGAGTCCAGCCAGGAACTCGGCGGACGGGCCCTTGAACTGCTCCAGGCGTTGGAGGGAGTCGATGTACTGCTGCTGCGTCAGCTCCCCAGTGCGGAACTGCTCGGTGAGCTGCTGGATCCGATCGGCCAGGGGGAGGTCCGTGGCCTTCTGGGCGGTGTCGTTCAGCTTCGCCAGCTCGGCGTTGTACTCGGCGAGAGTGATGCCCGCCTGGCCGAAGGTGGCGATGTTGATTGCGAGCAGAGTGTTGAGGTCCTGGATGCGCTGCTGGCGCTCCGCTTCAGGCCCGCGAATCTCCTCGATGAGGGCGTTGTACCTGGCTTGGGCGTCACTGACAGGGTTGAGCGCGGACTCCACCTCGGCCAGGGCCTTGGCCAGGCGCTCCTGGTTCACGGACTCGTCGCCCAGGAGGGAGGTGAGGATGCGCTTGCGCTCCAGCAGCTCCTCCTCGGGTCCCTTCAAGGACTCGATGACCTGCCGCCGTTCAATCTCGGCCTTCGCGGCAGCCGTCTGGGCCGCCAAGAACTCCTGGATTCCCTTGAGCTGGCCCTGGAAGTCCAGGCCTTCGGGTCCTTTGATCTTGCTGAAGTCCAGACCATTGAAGGAATCTGTAAGCTCGACAATCGCCTGCTTGGCCTCATCCCTGCTGATCTTCCCGGACTTCAGAAGGGCGTCGATGGCGGTCAACCCAGCCTCGAACTCCTGCTGGGGTCCTCGGATTCGGTCGTATGCCTTGGCCTGGTCCTCCAGGGCCTGGGCCTCAGCGATGGCCACCTTCAAAGCTGCTTCCTGCTCCGGGGTAGCCTTGCCTTGTAGCTTGCTCAGCTCCTCCAGGAGACGCTTGCGAGCAGACAGCTCCCGGCTAGTGATCACCAAGGCTTCGCCTTCGCTGCGGATGCGCTCGGCAGCGCTGTCCACAGCCTTGGCGAGGTCGTCCACAGCCTTGTTCTGAGCCCTGATCTGAGCCAGCGTGCGACCAGAGCCGTCGGACAAGGCAAGCCACTCCTGACCCAGATCGTCCAAGCGGGCATTCAGGGATGCAATCTTCTCCTCGGCATCCGCCGGGTCGATCAGCCCCTGGGCCGCCGCCTCCTGAATGCGCTTCAGGGTCCGCTCGATGTTGGCCATGGCCGTGTCGATCTCTCCCAAGTCACCGCCACGGGCCGCTTCTCGGAACGCCTTGTCCAGATTCTCCGTCTCGCGCACGGCACGGTCCAGGGATTTCTCGTACAGGTCCACGAAGAACAGCGTGGCCGCGCCGGCAGCGGCAGCTCCCGCGATGATTGGGTTGAACAACGCACCGCTGGCCGCGATCCTCTGGGCCAGAGCCATCTGCGTGATCCAGGCTCCAAATCCCCGAATCAGTGCAGGCAACGCAGCTGCACTGATCACAGCCATACCGGCTGCGAGGAGCTGGACGTTGTTGGCCAGGACGAGGATCACGCTGGACAGAGTGGAGCTGATTCCGCTCGCCTCGTTGAGGCTGCCCACATATTGGACGACGTTATTGCGGAGAACCGTGAAGGACTGGCTCAGGGTGGGCACGGACTTCCCGAACCGCTCATCCAGCTCGCCCCTGGCCTCCTTGAAGGCATCCAGGACGATCTCCGCAGTGATCTTGCCCTCCGCGCCCAGCTCGCGGAGCTGCCCGCGCGTGATGCCTAGGGACTTGCTGATGACATCGGCGACCACCGGCAGCTGCTCCAGGACCGAGCGCAGCTCGTCGCCACGAAGCGCGCCGGAGGCGAGGCCCTGAGACAATTGGACGAGGCCCGCCCTAGCCTCCTCGGAGGAGGCACCAGACAGGACGACAGCCTGGTTCAAGGACTCGGTGAACGCCAGCAGCTCGGACTGGTCTCGCCCAAGGTTCTTGGCTGCGAGCCCCACGCGCGCGTACACTTCCGCCGTGGCGTCGAACGCGGACCGCGTTCGGTTAGCAATCTTGAACAGCTCATCGGTCGCCATCGCCAACTCCTGTTCGCCCTCAGTGACGGTGCGAAGGCGGTTCTGGACGTTGGTGTAGGCGTCGGCGATCTGACCCAGCTCGCGGATCAGAAGTGTTCCCCCCACAAGGGTGAACGCTCGGAGGAGCGTGCGCTGAAGCCTATCGGCAGCGCCTTCCGTCCTCTTGAGCTGCGATTCGACCTTCTTGGCCCCGGTCGTAGCCGGGCCCGGGTCGATGATCACCCTGATGCGGAAGTCGGTCACTTCGCGCTCCTGCGGCGGGCTCGATTAGCCATGGATAGCCTGGCCTCGGGGGAGGACGTGAGCTGGCTCATCCTCCGTCCGATACGCTCCCTGACATCGGCGCGATTCATCGCCGCCGCGTGAGCAAGGCGGTGCTCACGAGTCCAAGTCCTGCCTTTGTGGGTGGCTTGGATCTTGCGCCTGGCTTCCTCAGAGTGAGAGAACCCGCGAGGTCCGCAATCTCCGCCTCCACAGAGGTTCAAGCACATCGGATCCGCGACCTGATCCGGGCCGACCAACTCGCGCTCGATCCTCGCTGCCTCCGCGCGCGTCTCTACAATGACCAGGACCTGCTTGGCGAAGGCTCCACGTCCCTCCTGGCGCACGAGGGAGAGCAGCGTAGATCCGCTCCCGAGGTAGCTCGAATCCTCGGTTGGCCACACATGACAAGACCGAATCCCGACGTACCAGCGGCCCGTCGGGATGTGGGTGGTCTTGTAGACGTAGTGGAACATCACTGATGCTTAGCTCGGCGTTCGCGCTCCTCGTTACACCACCCCAGGTAGGCCCGGTCCAGCCTCAGGATGATGCTCACGAAGAAGTCGCAGAGGTCATCCATGTAGCCCTTGCGCTGAAAGTAGGAGTGGATCTTGGACTCAGGGATCCTCCCCTGCGTCATTCCCAACGGGCGCTCCGTGTCCAGCACCCAAAAGTGCTTCAGGAAGAACTCGGTGAAGGGAAACACGGGCGGCTCGTTGAGGTACCATGACGGCAGGGGAGCCTCACGCGCGGCCAGCTGCTCGATGACGTACCGCTGCTCGTCGTAGCGCAGCTCAAACCGCAGCCGCTCCGTCAGTTTCCCGACAAGTCCTCCACGTCCTCCTCACCCAATTGGGCATCATCACCGTCCTCGTCCGCCTCGGGGCGGAAGTTGTCGGCGGTCGAGCAGAAGTCGCGCAGCTCGTTGAACAGGTCGCGCGGGAGGGCCGAGCAGAACTCGGCGCAGGCGTCGGCGCTGAAGCGCACCGGCTGCCCCTGGGCGTCCAGCACGCCGTCCCAGCCGACGATGATGAACTTGGGGAACAGGCGGCGGTCCTTCTCGCGGTTCTCCTCCAGCATCTCGGGCGTGAGGTCGCCCGCGCGGAGGCGGCGCATCTGCTCGCGCGAGCCCTTGAGGATCGCCCGCATGTAGGACGGGTTGTCCTCGGTCGCGGGGCGGACGGTCAGGCGGGGGTTGCCCTCCAGCCGCCAGAAGGTGAAGATGGCCGTGCGGTCGGTCGTGACCGACTGGCCCTTGATGTTGCTGAAGTCGAACTTGCTCACTGGTAGGCTCCTGTGTGTTGAGGTGTGAGGTCGGGCCGAGGCCCACAGGATCGTAGGGCCTCGGCCACCGGGTCGCAAGCCCCCGGGATCAGTTGCCGTCCGAGGGGTAGACCGGAAACAGGCTGATGCCGATGGAGGTGCCCAGCAGGGGGTCGGCGAACGCCTCGCCCTGGAGGTTCATGCGGACCGTCTGGCCCACCTCGAACTCCTTGTCACCGCCGCCGAGCGTGAGCGCCGGCACGTCGATGCCGATGGCACCGTCATCGTTCTTCACCACGAAGTCGATGGTGCAGGTGTCGTTGTTGCGGATGGCCTCGGTCACCTCGACGTTGTCAAAGGTCACCAGGCACTCCAGGTCCACCAGGAAGTTGGAGGTGTTCAGCCCGAGCGCCCCGAGGGATCCCAGGCACTTCTCCGGCGTGACGCCGTTCGCCAGCGACAGGGTCAGGTTCTTGAAGCACGTGGTCAGGCCGTCCTCGTCCACGTTCTCCAGGCGCAGGCGCGCGAGGTCCGTGGCCGTGTTGTAGGCCACCGTCTCGTTGGACTCGACCGGCGTGGCGCCGTTGGTCTCGCGGGTGGTCGTCGCGGGCGGGGTGTCCGTCCCGACGAAGCCGAGCGTGACCGTGGCCTTGTCTTGGCCCTGGATGTTGAAGCTGATCGTGTCGCCGAAGTTGCCCTGGGCGTACTCGTAGCCGTCCACCCCCGTGCCGCCGAGGTTGGGGTAGGCCAGCTCGAACTGCTCCGAGCGCTCCAGGTAGTCGGCGTCGAGCACGTCCACGTTGCGGAGGAAGCGCCCGAACAGGATGTCCACGGGGTTGGCGTCTCCCGGGGCCTGGGTCACCAGCGCCGTGGCCGCCGGGGTCGTGCGGATCTTGTCCAGGGTCACCTGCGTGGCCGAGTCCACCGACACGATGCGCGCCGAGCCGTGGCGACCGCTCGCCCAGCGGGTTGCCGACGTGAGGCCACCGATGTAGATGAGCTGGCCGGGGGTCAGGTCGAAGTCCGTGAAGTCCACGGCACCCGCCGAGGTCAGGACCCCGCTGGTGCCCGTGACCGCGATCGACAGGTCACCGGCGGCGGTGCGGAATCCGCACACCTCCAGCGTTGCGCCGTCGAAGTTGCCGGGCGTCTCCGCGCTCTGCGGGTCGCCGACGATGTTGGTCACCGTGGTCGTGCCCGCCGCGTCCACGACGCCGAGGCCGTTGTTGTTCGCCAGGCCGAAGCCCCGGGCGTACACCAGCGTGTTCTGGATGAGGGCAGCGCCGAGGGCCGCGTGGGTGTAGGTGCCCGCGCCCGCCGCCAGCGTCTGGAACAGCGCGCCGCTCTGGAGGGCCGTGACGCCCGACCAGTTGGCGAACACGAAGCCCGGGAGGAACCGCTTGGCGATCTGACCCGTCAGGTCCGCCTCGAACTCCACCCCGGATTCCAGGTCCGTGGGCGTGCCCTTCCGGCGCTGGCGCAGGCGGCTGATCGGGTTCCGCGCGGTCTTGGTGATCGTCGCGCCGAAGCTGTTGATGGTGTTGAACTCCAGCAGATCCCACACGGGGGAGGCCGGAAGCGTGCCCAGCGACGCCTCGATGGCGGCAGCAAGGCTGATCTCGTTGACCTTGACGAGGCTCATGGGGTAGCTCCTTGTGTTACTTGAAGTCGGTCACTTCGACCGACACCTCCAGGAGGACGGGGAACCACTTGCCGTCCGCCTCCTGGGGTCGGACGTCAGCGTTGAGGTAGATGATCGTGGCGGGTGACGTGACCGAGCGCGAGTCCTCGAAGCGGGCCCGCGCGTTCTCGGCCATGGTGTGGGCAACCTTCACCCCCTTGTTGACCGGGGCGAAGCACTGGATGGCGAGGAAGCCCAGGCGCTCGTAGCGCCGGGTGCCCACCACCCCGTTCAGGTTCGCGCGCCCTCCCGCCGCCTCGCGGTAGGTCACACGGTACCAGGGCGCGGTCCCCTCGTCGGGGTTCACGCCGTTGACCGAGTCCTCGTTGCCGAACAGGACGGGATCCGTGATGCCCTGGGCAGCCGCGTAGGCCAGCCAGTCCTTCTGGATCGAGTCAGTGGCTTGGATGAGGTTGGTCACAGGGTCTGGTCCCCGGCCACGAAGGCTCCCCGCACCGCCCGGAGGATCGCCGCTTGGACGAAGCCCGCCGGGGCCTGCTTGGAGTGTCCGTCGTTGAGCCGCTGGATGTAGGGCACGTTGTTCGTGATGTAGATGCGCCCGAGGCTCAGGCGGTAGCCGGTGACAATCGCCGCAATCCCCGCCTCGCGCTCGGCGCTGCGCTGCCCAACGGCAGCAGAGGACTGGTCGTCAGCAGGCGGGGTCCCGTCGAGGTCAGCAGAGGTCCCGATGCTCGGGACCCAGTTTGACCTGGCCCATCCGGTCCGCCTCGGCGTGTCCTCAACCAGGTTCGCCACAGCGTCAAGGGTGATGACCTTGACGTGCTGCTCGGTGAACCGGGTGAGGGCATCCAGGACGAACCGGATGGAGCCGGGTTCCGCCACGGGGTCACTCCCCCGCCGGGGCCTCCGGGGCTTGCTCCTCGGCGGCGGCGGCGGCCTTGGCCTCGGCGTTGCGCTTCCGCGCGGCGGCGGCCTTGCGGCCCGCCTCCTTGCGGCGCTCGGCCTTGGCCTCGGCGCTGTCGTCCCCCTTCGCTGCCGGCACGGGCTCCTGTGCGGGCTCCAGGTCGGAGGCCGGGATCAGGAAGCCGTTGTCGAACAGCTGGAACAGCTTGCGCGCGGAGCACGACAGGCTGCGCCAGGGGAACTCCGCTCCACGGGCGTAGGTCCGCCCGTGGAATCGGAAGGTCTTGCGGGCCACGAAGGTCCCGCCTTCATCGAACGGTTTGCGTTGGCTCTTCACGTGTGAGGTCTCCTTGGAGAGTTGGGGCAGGACCGCCGATCAGGCGACGATCGTGTCCCAGAAGTAGCCCAGGTCGGCGCTGACCAGCTTCTGGTCGAACGCCATCTGGATCTCGATGCGGTCGGACTCCAGGTGCTCCATGCGGAACTTCTTGATGCGGCCGCCCTGCGCGCCGGCACCGAGGAAGCCCGTCCAGGAGAACGTGTAGCCCGCCGTCGGGACCTGCAGGCCCGGGGAGGGAGCGGAGTAGGCCAGCAGGGCCTTCTTGCCGCCGATGAAGGAGTGCGCGTTGGCCGCGCCCTCCGGCGAGGTGTTCTCGATGGCGTTCATCACGACGATGCGCTCCACCTCGAACAGGTCCGCGAGGGCCGCCAGGCTGATCTTGGCGGTGCCGGGGGCCGTCTGCCCGTACTTCACCCGGTCGATGATGTCCGGGTGGTTCTTGAGGGCGGTCCACACCTGGCGACCGACCACGAGGACGTTGGGCAGCATGCCCGTCTCCTCCAGAACCGCGTCCATGGCCGCCGCCACGTCCTCGATGGGCGTGGAGTTGGCGTCGGACCACTGAAGCACCTCGCCCGCGCCCGGGGCCGCAGCCACCCCGTCCACGTCGAAGGTCCAGGTGCTCGGCTGGAAGTAGCGGGCCACCCACAGCTTCTCGCGCTTGATGAGCGCCTTGTGGCTCACCAGCTTGGTGGCGTCGGAGTCCGGCTGGATCACCGCGTCCACGTTGGCGCGCACCTGGTCGGGCACGTCGTGGTGGAAGGCGTACACCTTGGCGTAGTACGTCGGCGTGTTGTCCACCTCGTACCCGCTGCCGGCGGACTCGGTGCCCGGCGCGCGCTCCTCCATCTCGTCGCGGTTGAAGTACCCGCGATCGTAGGTGTAGTAGCGGTCGGACTGCATCGGGACGGGGATGTTGGGGAACACCGTGTCCGCCACGAAGTTGCTCGCCGCCTGCATGAAGGCGATCGAGATGTTGGTCAGGGGCTTGTTGACGTGAACGTCGCCCTTGGTCGGTTGCGTCATTGGAGTGTCTCCTTGGTCGTCAGTTGATCAGGGGTTCAGGTCACGGGAGCAGCATGCGGCTGCTCGGCAGGATCTCGATGAGCTCACCGGCGTCGCCGCCCTTGAGCACGGTGCCCAGCACGTGGTCCCCGGTCAGGGCCGCGAGGGCGTTGCCCGCCGCGTCCGACTGGACCTTGGTGCCGGGGGTCAGGGTCGCACCCGCGACCACCTTCAGGCGACCGCTCATGTTGAGCATGCCGACCTGACCGGCGCGGTCGAGGGCGTCGGGCTTGTCCTGGAGGACGCCCACGCAGTCGCCACCGGCGGACGGGAGCGCGATGCGCCCGTTGCCGTCGATGGTCACGAAGCAGAACTGGGAGGCGCTGAGGTCCGTGCTCGCGGGCAGGCTCAGGCTCCGAACTTCCTGTTGAAGGCTCATGTGTCTTGTCTCCTTGGTAGGGTGTTGGGGAGCCTGGGATCAGGCCGACATCTCGGCGTACAGCTTCCCACCCTCCGGGGTGGAGAGCACGGCGGTCTGGGCCGCCTCGAAGGTCATGCCCGGGTTGGCCGCCTGGTGGGCCTTGGTGAGCACGTCCAGGCGGTCGCCCGCCTTCGCCAGCTCCTCACCGCTGGCCGTGGTGCCGGTCGAGCCCGCCGGGACGAAGGACTTGGCCAGGGCCGCGTCCGCCGCCTTCAGGAACTCGCCCGCGCCCTCGACGCCCTCCAGGGCCTTGAGGATCTTGGCGCGCACCTCGACGGTGCCGGGGCAGTGCCCCAGCTCCTCGCCCGCGCGCTTCTGGAGCTGGGCCATGTCGGCCTTCTCCAGCGCCTTCCGGGTCTCCTCCGCCTGCGCGTCGAGGCGCTTGACGGTCTGGACCAGGCGCGGGTCGTCGGAGGCGCGGTACACCGCACCGTCCGCCGCCTTGTACACGATCTGGTCGGCGGCCTTCGCCTCGCGGATGGCCTCGGCCCGCTGCTCGGCGGACTTGGCCAGGAACTGGGTCTGGTCCTCGCCCTGGAGGGCGTCGAACACGCCGCGCTCGTCGGCGTTCAGCTTCATGATCGCCTCGGCGCGCTCGGCGCGGGCCGTGAGGTCGGCGATGCTCTTGGTGACCGCTTCCGGGATCTCGGTGCCCTTGGCGGCTTCGGGGTCTTGCTTGGTCATCGGATTGTCTCCTTGGGTTTGACCACCGCCGGCACCGCCAGCGGACTTGGTTGCCTCCACCACCGTGGTGGAGGTCGGGATGAGGTCGTGGTTGTGTCCTTCCGCAGCACCGACCACGATGCTGCCGTCAAGCATCCGCACCCAGGGGTGCGAGTGCCCGTACTCCTCGCCCTCGGACTTCGCCCAGGAGGTCTCGCCCCCCTGGCCGCAGTCGTCGAGGACGTGCTGGTGCCCGTCCACCTCGGTGGTGAGCATGGGGCGGTCGAACTCGGGGCCGTAGCCCTTCTGCGCCTCGCCCTCGGCGGGCGCGCGCTTGCGCAGGAGCGCCTGTGCCGGGACCTGGGCAGCGCGGTCCACGCCGCTCACCTCGTCCACGATGAGGGAGCGGAGGATGCGGCGCTTGCGCTGGGACTTGCTCGGGGGCGTGGGCATGATCAGTCCTCCAGCTCGGTGTAGTCGCCGTACCAGCCGCCGATGCTGAACCCGGTGTAGGTCCCGTCGTCGAACTTGGCCAGCACGCCCTCGTCGAACTTGGCCGCCACCATGAGGCCGTACTTGCCCCCGGTGTCGAACTTGAATGCCTTGGCGATCTCCTCGGTCATCGGGAAGGCGAACAGGATGGAGCCCCGGTCGGGGCCCGCGTGCATCGCCTTGGCGGCTCGGCTGTTCTCCATGAAGTCCGTGGCCGCCTCCAGCATGACCGCCTCGGGGATGTGGTCCCCCTGCAGGTCGAAGTAGGGCTCACCATCGACCTTGGAGACAATGGCCCAGCCGAGGACGAGTCCCAGGCTGCGGTCCACCTTCGCCACCTTGAAGTTGGTGCGGATGGGGTTGCGGGTCTGCTCCATGGTTGGCTTGCGCCTCCGGTTGATAGGTGAAGTTGGGGGCAGAAGTCAAGCCCCCTTGTGGAAGATCAGCGATCAGGCCGCCGGGTCGCCCAGGTCGATGTACAGCAGCTCGACCCAGCCGGTGAGGACGATGGTGCCATCCGTCCCCGCCACGTCCACCAGGTTGAGGTACACCGCGTCCGAGGACGAGGCGAGGAAGCCCAGGGCCTCCGTGCCCGTCGGGCCGCCCTGGATGACGCCCGCCGCGTCCGCGTCCAGCTTCGGCACGATGTCGTCCTCACCGGCGTTGCTGAAGTCCACCGAGGCGACCGCAGCGGTGCCCAGGGCCAGGTCGATCGAGTCGAGGGTGCCCGCGTTGCCCCCCGTGCCGGTCGCCACGAGGTCCACGAGGGCTCCGACGATGATCAGGTTGCCGTCGGGGAGGTCGCACAGCTTGACGCTGGCGAAGTCGTCATCAGCCTCGGTGACGACCGCCAGGGCGTCGAGGCGGAACCGAGCGCGGCGGACGGCCAGGCAGCGGTCCTCCAGGCGGACGCCCGCCGCCGAGTTGGCGGTGACACCGCGACCGGAGCCCACGCGGGCCCCGTCGATGTGGAGGTTGGGGAGGGAGGTGGGGACTTTGCTGACGTGCATGGGATGCTCCTACAGGGGTTGGGCGGACACGAGGCCCGCTTGAGCCGCCTCGCGGGCGGCAGACGTGTAACGGGTCGTGACCGCGCAGACACACTGCGCGGTATCCTCCACCGGGGCGCGGTCGTCCCCGGGGAACTCCAGGCTGTTGCCGAGCCCGGAGGTGAACAGCTCGCCGATCCCCACCTGCTGGCCCTCCATGGCCGCATGCGAGTCCCGGACGTTGGGCAGCTTCGAGGTGTCCCACCGGCGGGTGAGGTCGCCCGCGTCGAGGTGCCCCGCCTCGATCGCCTGGCGGTACATCTCGTTGTTGCCAGCGTGGACCGAGGCCAGGGACTCGGTGCGGGCGATCACCTCGGAGCGGTACTTGACCCAGCGGTCGGCGTAGCGCGACACCATCTGCTCGATCTGGTCCTGCCGGAGCGGCACGCCGTCGCGGATGGCGCGGTTGACCGTGCGGTCGAAGCGCCGGTCACGCAGCTCCCGGGCCAGCGCGCGGGGCGACAGCTCGTTGAGGTTGCGCCGGTAGTTGTTCACGATCTCCTGCTGGTAGCGGGTGAGGCCGATGGAGTCGCGGAAGGCCCGCGCCTGCTCGATCGGGTTCACGCCGCGCTCGATCCCGTCCAGGAGGGCGGCGCGCGTCGCCTCGCGCTGCTCGGACACGAACTCCTGCACCCAGCGGAGCCGGTTCCTGGTCATCACAGACAGGGCGTGCTGGTTCACGTGGTCGAAGTCCAGCAGGATCTCCAGATTGCCGGAGATGCTGGCCGCCGTAGCCTCCCCGGACAGGATCACCACCTGGTTGAACAGGTTGCTCATGCGGAGGGCCGCCACCTCCGCCGTGACCAGCGCCTCCTCCACCTGACCCGCAAGGAGCAGCGCGCTGATGTCCTCCAGCGAGCGCTCGTCCTTGATCGACCTGATGACGGCAAGGAAGCGGGCCCGGAACTTGGGCTGCACGCTCGCCACCAGGGCCTCCAAGCGGGAGGCGGGGTCAGTGAACTCGGTCATGGATCAGTTGAAGGCCACGATGCCGCTGGCGCCCGTTCCCGTGGCGTGGACCCGGGTGACCACCATCGGGATGATGTCGCCCGCCGTGACGGCTGCGAAGTTGACCACCGCGCCGCCGATGGTGACGCGGAGGGTCCCCGAGGCCCCGATGTACAGGGCACGGCAGGGGTTCGCCAGGTCGTTGTCGTTGTCGGGGGTGACCGCGACCGCCTGGGTGAAGGGCTGGGTGGTGCG
>Ga0075322_1000008_pt1 | contig 18631 bp, 22 predicted proteins | sample MayberryNW_Catta_FD_120086 | JGI IMG/M metagenome (GOLD analysis project Ga0075322, IMG submission 120086) | Natural and restored wetland microbial communities from the San Francisco Bay, California, USA, that impact long-term carbon... | ecosystem: Environmental > Terrestrial > Soil > Wetlands ... | reverse complement strand
GGTCCCTCTAGAGGCGCTCGAAGGCGACCTCCGACTCGGCGGCGAGGTCCTCGGACCGGTACTCGTCGTCCTTTGCCTCGCGCAGGCCGGTGAGCTTGATCTTCGCCCCCCAGCGGTCGCTGACCTCGAAGTGGCCGCTGACGTGCAGCGGCGTGCCGGGCGCGGCGAGCGCGTAGAGCTCCTCGGCGTCCTCCCAGGAGACCGCCTCGCAGCTGCCGCCGGCGTCGCCGAGCAGCAGCCGCAGCCAGGGCTCGCCGTTGCGCTTGCGGCGCAGCTCACGCTCGCGGACCGCGTAGACGCCGTCGACCCGCTGCCCGTCCTCCAGCTCGGCGAGCGGCACCCTCGCCGCGATCAGAGTGTCGGTGAGCGCCTGCTGCTCCATCCGCGATCCAAAGTAGTCCCGCACCCGGACGCCTCGGCTGACTTCGTGGTTTGGGACGCATATGCCGCCCAAAAGACGAAGTCAGCGGGGCGGGCCGGCGAGGCGCAGGCCGCCCTCGGTGTGGCCGTCGGGGCCGCTGATGCGCAGTGCCGGGACGGTCTCGGCGGTGAGCAGGCCGGTCTCCTCGGTGACCTCGGAGGCGATCTCGAACCAGCGCTCGGAGCGCTCCGGGGTGTCGACGATCGCGGTGACGATCGGGACGTGGCGGCGCAGGGAGAGCAGGCGGTCGCCGTGCGGGACGTGGTCGCCGTGATAGCCCCAGACGCCGCGCAGCGCGGTCGCTCCGGCGGCGCCCTCGGCGCGCAGGCGGCGAATCAACTCCATATATAGAGCCTGGCCGCGATGCTCAGAGCGCTCCGAGCAGTAGACCATCAGCTTGGTCCAGACATCGAGGCCGTCGCCGATCTGGGCGGGGACGGAGCGCGGGCGGGACAGCGCCTGGCCGTCGCGGCGACAGACGCGGATCGCCTCCAGGGTCGCCAGCGGCCCTTCCAGCGGCTCGTTCAACTCCTCCAGCGCGGCGGCGATCCGCTCGCGCTCGCCGACCGCGATCGTCATCGCCGGCACCCAGGCGTTGGCGCCGATGAAGCGGGCCCGCAGGCGGCGGCCGGCGGCGACCCCGTCGACCCCGATCAGGGCGGTGGCGCCGGCGACACCGTGGCGGTGCAGGGCGGCCACAACCGCGACGTGGGCCGGCGTCCCGGCGAGCCTCTGCCGGCGGCCGGTGTAGACGGTGAGTTTGACCTCCTCGTGCGGCTCGTGGGAGGGCTGATGGCCGTCGGCGGCGAAGCGAGCGCGCTCCAGGGTGAGCAGCCCGTCGCCGGCGACCTCGACCAGCTCGGGAACGACGGCTTCGATCCGCTCGCGACGGTCGACGCCGATCGCGACCAGCGGCAGGTCCTCAGAGAGCGAGAGCAGGCGGTCGGTCTGCAGGCGCTGTCCGGCGCCGAAGCCCTCGGCGCCGCGCAGCAGGATGCCGGTGGCGAGCCGCTGCCGCTCGAAGAGGTCGAGCACCGCCTCGGAGAGGAACCGCCCCCTATGCCGATCGTGCTCACCGAAGTAGAAGGCGAGCTTGAGCGCCTCGCTCATAGAACCGTCCCCAGCCAGTGGCCCAGGGTGACGGCGAGGAGGCCGGCCGCCAGCGGCAGGGCGATGTTGAGCCAGAGGAGGTTGGCGCGGCCGGCCTCGCCGAGGCGCTGGGACTCGAACATCCAGGTCGAGAAGGTGGTGTAGGAGCCGAGGCCGCCGCCGGCGACGATCGTCAGCGCCACGCCATGCAGCGCGGCGCCGGCCAGCACGCCGAGCAGCGCGGCGCCGCTGAGGTTGACTGCCAGCGTCCCCGCCGGGAACGGCCCGACGGCGCGCTCGGCGACGGCGGAGTCGAGCAGGAAGCGGGCCAGCGCGGCGACTCCGCCAAGCGCCGCGACCGCGAGCCAGGCCGGCGCCGTCACCGCGCCATCCTCGTGCGGCGCACGGCGGCGGTCGCCAGGTGGACGCAGGCAAAGCCGCCGGCGAGCGTGGCGGCGACGTAGGCGACCGCCAGCGCCAGGTGGCCGGTGTCGATCATCGTGAAAAGCTCCAGCTGCAGCGTGGCGAACGTGGTCAGCGCCCCGCAGAGCCCGGTGCCGAGCAGCGGCCGCCGGTAGCTGGAGGGCGGCAGGCGCTCCTGCAGCCGGGTGACGAAGTACCCGAGCAGCAGCGCCCCGATCATGTTGGCGGCGAATGTCGCCCAGGGCCAGCTCCCCGCCCCATGCGGCGCCGCCTGCGCCAGCCCAACCCGGCCGAGCGCGCCCAGCACCCCACCGACGTAGATCGCCAGCAGCTCCCGCCGGTCGAGTCTCGGCAGCCTCATCCCTTCCTCGATTCGACGCGGGCGACAACACCCTCCACGACCCGCTCGACCTCCGCGCGGCGGTCGGCCGCGATTGGCAGGTCGCGGAGGCGGTCCCGCAGCTCGGCCGCGTCGGCGAGGCGGTGCCTGAGCGCCTCTTCGGCGAACTCCCAGTCGCGCTCACGCCCAGCGGCGCACTTGGAGAGAAGCAGGTCGTGGACCTCCAGGCACCAGCCGGTCGCGCCGCCGGTGTTCTCGTTGCTGACCGGAACCAGGCGCTCCTCCCAACCGGCCGGCAGCGTCGCGGTCTCCGGCCCGACCGCGTGTGCGTAGTAGCCGAAGGTCGAGTCGAAGTAGGAGCCGTCGCCGAGACTGCCGTCGATCTCGTCGGTCCGCTCGGGGCGGTTGCGCGGATAGACGTCGACCTCGCGCGAGACGAGCAGCGCCGCGGGCGCGTCCGGGAACTGGCCCAGGATCGCCTGGCTGCCGACGACCACGATGTCGTCGTCCTCGGTCACGGCGGCAGCGGCGCGCAGGACGTGCTCGAGCTCGGCCCGGCGCAAGTGGCCGCCCCTACCTGACCGTCTCGATGATCCGCCACCGCTCCTGCTCGTTGAGCACCCCGGCGAAGGGGCTGTTCTGGCGGAGGTCATTGCCTTCCTGCGTGTCCGCGGAGATCGCCGCGGCGATCTCGTCAACTGGCCTGGCGAGCAGTGCCCGCCAGTCCTCCGCGTAGCGGGGGTGGAGGTGGCCGTCGGCGGCAAGCCGCTCGATCCTCTCCTTCGCCTCTTCGACCATCCCTCGGTCGAGGCGCCCGGCGATCAGACGGTGGTAGGCGAGCGCCCGCCGCTCGGCGGTGCGGTGGCCGTCTGACGTCCGCCTCCCCTTGCGGTCGATACCCGCGTCGCCGGCCTTCGCCGCGGCCTCCCGGCGCCGCTTCAGCGCCTCGGCCAAGAGGTGACGATGCTTGCCATCACTCAACAACTCGTCGATCGACTCGCGCAACTCGATCACGAACTGTCGCGGCACCTCGCGCCGCCCATGCGGCGTCAAGACAATCGGGACCTGGCGCGCCGCGACCCAGCGGTCGAGCGCCGTCTGGCTGACGCCGAGGATGTGCGCGGCACGCGAGCGCGAGAGCGTCGAGCCAAGTCGCGCTTCGAGGTCGCGGCGCACCGGCGCCACGTGGTGCGCAACCTCGGGGACCCGCTCGGCGCGACGCAGGCGCACGATGCCATCAATCAGCTTGTCGCTCTCAGCCACGGCCGCCATGCTGCGTAGCTTAGCAGCATGTTAAGAAAATAGGTCGCTTTTCCTCAACTTATTATTCATTTATGAGCTTCAATGAATGCTGCTAACCTGCCAGTCATGACCGACCTCCCCGTGATCGATTGCTGCACGCCGCTGGCCGGGTCCTCGCTCTCCGACGAGCGCGCCGTGGAGCTGGAGCGGGTGCTCAAGGCGCTGGCCGACCGGCACCGGCTGCGGATCGTCAACCTACTGCTGCGGGCGGGGGGCGAGCCGGTCTGCGTCTGCGAGGTGCAGCCGCTGCTCGGCCTCTCGCAGGGGACGGTCAGCCACCACCTCAAGCAGCTGGTCGAGGCGGGGATCGTCACGCGTGAGGCGCGCGGCACCTACAGCTACTTCAGCCTCGTGCCGGGGGCGCTCGACGCAGTGCGAGACGTCTTCTCGACCCCGGCCCGGGTCGCGGTCCCGACCAACGCCGACTCGGCGCCCGCCGCCTGCTGCTGAGTCTCGATGGACGGCCGCCCCGACCTCCCCCGCCGCGCCGCCGCCGAGGCGATCGGCGCCTTCGCTCTGGTCTTCGCCGGCTGCGGGGCGATCGTCACCGACGCGACCCGCGGCGGCGCGCTGGGGGCGGTCGGCGTCTCGCTGGTCTTCGGCCTGGTGATCATGGCGATGGTCTACGCGACCGGCCACCTCTCGGGCGCCCACCTCAACCCGGCGGTGACGCTCGCCTTCGCCCTCACCCGCCACTTCCCCCACCGCGAGGCGCTCGCCTACATCGGCGCCCAGCTGCTCGGCGCGATCGCTGCGGCGGCGCTGCTGCTCGCCGTCTGGCCGAGCGCCCCGGCCGACCTCGGCACGACCTTGCCCAGCGTCAGCGACGGCAGCGCCCTCGTCTACGAGACGGTGCTGACCGCCTTCCTGATGTTCACGATCATGGCCGTGGCGACCGACACGCGCGCCGTCGGCGCCGGCGCGGCGATCGCGATCGGCGGCGCGGTCGGCCTCGACGCCCTCTTCGGCGGCCCGATCACCGGCGCCTCGATGAACCCCGCCCGCTCAATCGGCCCCGCGGTGGTCTCCGGCGAACTCCACCACCTCTGGATCTACGTAGTAGCCCCAATCGCCGGCGCCGCCCTCGGCGCCCTCGCCTACCAACTCGTCCGCGGGGGCCGACGGGCCGAAAACGCTCCTCGGAGCAGCGAAATCGGCCCGTCGGCGGTCGAGGAGGTGGGCGGCTGATGGCTCGGGTGCTCTTTGTGTGTCTGCATAACGCTGGGCGGTCGCAGATGAGCGAGGCGCTGTTCGAGCGCGAGGCGGCGGGGCGGCATGAGGGGCGGTCGGCGGGGACTACCCCGGGCGAGCGCGTCCATCCCGAGGTGGTCGAGGCGATGGGCGAGCTCGGCATCGACCTCTCCCGCCGCGTGCCCCACAAGCTCTCACAGGCAGACGCCGAGTGGGCGGACCTCGTCGTGACGATGGGCTGCGGAGACGAGTGCCCGTACGTCCCAGGCGTGCGCTACCTCGACTGGGACCTGCCCGACCCGAAGGGCCGCCCGATCGAGGAGGTCCGCGCCACCCGCGACGAGATCGAGCGCCGCGTGATCGAGCTGCTCGACGAGCTCAACGACTGAGAGCCAGCGTCAGCGCGCGACCGCGCCCCAGCAGAGGGCCGGGGTGACGTAGGAGCCGTCCTCGGCTCGGAAGGGCGCGATGGCCTCCTCGATCGCGTCCCGAGTCGCCTGGCGCTCCGCGTCCGGCAGCGACTTGAGCACCCGGGCGATCGGGCCGGCGATCCTGATCAAGATGTCCCAGAAGTCGTCGAAGTCCTCGTAGCGAAAGTCGAAGGCGATCTCCTCGACCTGGGGCTCACCGAAGCCGGCCTCGGTGACCATCGAGCGGACGAGCTCCGGATCTGCCATCGCGAAGATCCCCGGCGCCCCGGGCTCGGGCGGCGGCATGTGGCCACGCCCGACGATCGTCATCGCGGGAATCGCAGCCCAGGGATTGCGATCGGGAGCCGCCCACACGGCGAAGGCCAGGGAGCCGCCGTCGCGCAACACGCGCCTGGTCTCGCGCAGCGCCGCGGCCGGGTCGGCCATCAGCATGTAGCCCCAGCGGCACACGGCCGCATCGACGCTGTCGTCGTCGAGGTCCATTTGCTCCGCGTTGAGAACCCTGAACTCGACGTTGCCGAGCCCGCGCGCGGACCCGATGCGCCGCGCCACCTCGACCATCTCGGGAGCGAAGTCGGTGGAGAGCACCGAGCCCTCCGGGCCAACCTGCTCGGCAACCCTGAAGCCGAGGTCGCCCGGGCCGGCGGCGATGTCGAGGACCGTCTGCCCCGGCTGGGGACCGGTCTGGCTCACGATCCACTCGTTGACCAGGCCCGTCAGATCGGTCATCCACGCGTTGCGAGCCTCCCAGCCAGGCGCCATCTCCCCCCAGGTCTCCAGGCTCTGCTCGCGGTACTGGTCAAGGTCGGGGCTCATCCCATCCTCCGTTCGGTTCGCTGGGCCGCAGGGCGTCACCAGTCATAGCACGGTCGAGCGCCGCGTTGTCGAGCTGATCGGCGAGCTGCAGGACTAACCGCTTTCGACCACCCTGATCGTGCCGTGCATCGATGGGTGGATGGTGCAGTGGTAGGAGTAGGTGCCGGGCTGCTTGAAGGTTTCCGACTTGAGCTTGCCTTCCTCGATCGGCCCGATGTCGAAGGAGCCGTCGTCGGCGGTCGCGGTGTGCGACGTCGAGTCTTCGTTCTTCCAGATCACCTTGCCGCCGACCTGGATGGTGACCGGGTCGGGGTTGTAGGCGAAGTCGGAGATCTCGACCTTTTCGGAGCGCACCGCCTCCCCGCTGGGGGCGGGCGCGTTGCCGCTCGGTTCAGAGCTCGTCTCAGGGGCGGTCGCGCCGGCGCCTGCCCCTTCGTTCGTGCTGGTTTCGTCTTCGGAGTCTCCACCGCAAGCCGTGAGGGCAAGCGCCAGCGAGACGAGGACCGCGATCAGGGACGTGCGAATCGGAAGCATGGCCCCTTGTACCCCCTTGCGCGAGACCCAATCTGGCAGAGTCCCCGGCGATGAGGCTCTGCCGCTTCGAAGCCGCCGCCGGGCCGGCCCTTGGGATCGTCGCGGGCGAGGAGATCGTCGACCTCTCGGCGGCCGAGGCGCCGCAGGAACCGGCGCGGGCGCTCGAGGCGCTCGGGCGTGACGGGCTGGAACGACTGGCCGGGGGGGCGCCGCGCCTCAGCCTCGAGGAGGCGCGGTTGCTGGCCCCGGCAGCGCCGCGCAAGTACCTGGCGATCGCGCTCAACTACGCCGACCACATCGCCGAGATGGGGATGGAGGCGCCCGAGGTCCCTGTCTTCTTCAACAAGCAGGTGACCTGCGTGGTCGGGCCGGGCGCCGGCGTGCACATGCCCAAGGTCTCGACCTTCCTCGACTACGAGGCCGAGCTGGCGGTGGTGATCGGCAAGCGCTGCCGGCACGTGCCGGTCGAACGGGCGCACGAGGCGATCGCCGGCTACACCTGCGCCAACGACGTCAGCGTGCGGGACTGGCAGGGACGGGCGCAGACGATGACGATCGGCAAGTCCTTCGACACGCACGGGCCGCTCGGGCCGTGGCTGGTGACGCCCGACGAGGTCGGCGACCCGCAGGACCTGCGCGTCCGCTGCTGGGTCGACGACGAGCTGCGCCAGGACGCGAGCACCGCGGAGATGGTCTTCGACTGCTTCCAGCAGGTCTCCCACCTCTCCGAAGCGTTCACCCTGGAGCCCGGCGACGTGATCGCCACCGGCACGCCATCCGGCGTCGGCCTCGGCCGCAAACCGATCCGCAACAACCTCCTCCACGTCGGCCAGACCGTCCGCGTCGAGATCGAGCGAGTCGGCGAGCTGGCCAACCCGGTCATCGAGGAGCCCGACGGCTTCCTCGCCCCACCAGCCTCCTAGCCACCCGGGGACGTGCCGTCACTTAGGTACCACCGGTGGCCCCTAACTAACGGCACGTCCGTCGAGCAGCTGGGAGAGCTCGCGCTCGTAGGCGCTCGCCAGGGGGGCCGGGTCGGCGAGCAGGGCGCTGTCGACCATGAAGCCGGCGGTCACCTCGCCGGCGTAGCTGAAGATGCTGACCGTCATCCCGAGGCTGCCCGAGCAGGGCGCCCAGACGAGGACGCCGTCGATCGGGGCGCCGGCGATGTGGAGCCGCTCGGGCGGGCCGGGGACGTTGGTGACGACGAGGCTCGCCTTCTCGGTGAAGAACTCGATCAGGCGGTCCTCGACCCAGGGCGGGGTGAAGCCGACCGCGCCGACCATGCCGTGGGCGATCAGCGCCTCGTGGGAGTGCTTGATCTTGCCCATGCGGCTGCTGACCTCGCGCAGGCGCTCCGCCCACCTCATCTCCCCCAGCGGCAGCTCGAGCAGGACCAGGGCGAAGGCGTTGCCGAGGGCGAAGTCGACTGGCCTGTCGAGCGGGCGCAGGTTGAAGGGGATCATCGCGTGGATCTCCTCGGGCAGGCCGCCGGCGGCCTCGAGCTCCGACTTCAAGGCCGCGGCCAGGGCCGTCACCAGCGTGTCGTTGATCGTCACCCGGTGGCGCCGGCTCGCCTCCTTCACCTCCGCCAGCGACAGCGGCCGCGACCAGGCCACCTTTCGCCTCCCGGAGAGTGGGCCGCGCAGGCTGGTCGCCGCGTCGGCGGGGGCGGTGAGCAGCCGCGTCGCGGTCGAGACGTCGCGCATGCCCGCCGAGGCGAGCTCGCGCAGGTGCCCGGGGTGGGCGACGGACTCCATCCCCTCGTGGATCGCGGCGCCGCCCAGCCTGCGCCCCGCCGAGAGCGCCTCTCCGGGGATGCGCGCCAGGCGACCGAGCGCGCTGTGGCCACCACTCGGGGGCGGCGCCACCGCCTCGCCGAGCTCCCCGTCGCCCGCCTCGTCGGTGATCGAAAGCATCACCTGCGAGAGGGCGACGCCGTCGGCGATGCAGTGGTGGATGCGCCAGAGCAGCGCGGCACCGCCTTCGTGTCCCTCGATCAGGTAGACGTGCCAAAGCGGTCGGGTCGGGTCGATCGGCGGCACGATCAGGTCGCCCACCAGGGCCTGCAGCGCGGCCCGGTCGCCCGGCGGCGGCAGCGCTCGGCGATGGACGTGTGCGCCGATCTCGAAGCTCGGGTCGTCTTCGAACGCGGGACGACGGCCAAGCGGGTCGGCGACTCGCTGGCGGAAGCGCGGGAAGCGCCCGACCAGGCGCCGCTCGAGCACCTCGACCACAGCCTCGTACTCCGGCTGCTCCCCGAGCAGCGAGATCGAGTTGACGACCATCGGGTTGGTGTCCCGGTCCATGTGCAGCCAGGCCGCGTCGGCAGCCGGCATCGCGTGGCGGGTGGGTGGTGCCATCGAGGCCGATGATGCGCCGGCCCGCCGATCAATGCATCCGTATTTCCCCGACTTGCGCCGAGGATCGCGGTGCGCCGCTAAAGGTACGCCGGAGGTCGCCGATCAGGGGTCCGTGGCAGGCGGGGGACCAACCGAGATGTTTCGCACGCCGGGACGACACGCCTACTCGCAGGTGCGCGCGATCGGCAACCAAGCCCTCTTGGTCGTCGGAGCGGCGGTGCTCGCCCTGGTCGTAGCGTGGTTGCTCGGGCTCTCGGGCCTGGCGCTGTCCGTCGCCACGGTGGCCGTGATCCTGGTTGTGCTCGCCGCCGACCGCCGGTACGGCCCACGCGTCGATGCCTGGCGCCGAGGGGCGGACGGCGAGCGCGCGGTCGGCGAAGTCCTGGCAGGGCTGGAGGCGAACGGTTGGCTGGCCTTGCACGATGTCTCGTTGGGACGCGGCAACGTCGACGACGTGCTGATCGGGCCGGGCGGGGTCTTCGCGATCGAGACGAAAAGTCGGCCGGGCAAGCTCGACGTCGACCGCATCGACCCGCGCATGCTGAGGCAGGCCTACGCAGAGAAGAAGCTGATCGAACGAATCACCGGCCTCGAGACCCAGCCCCTGCTCGTCTTCAGCCGCGCCTGGCTGATCGGCTCCCTCCCAGCCCGCCGCAATGGAGTCACCATCCTCCCCGCCCGCATGCTCCAGCACTACTTCTCGCGCCGCCGCCCGGTCATGACCCCGGAGCGCGCCGCCGAGATCCACGCCCGCCTGGCCCAGGCGCTCTCAGGAGCCGCACTCCCTTCTTGAGGTCGGACTACTCCGCGTCGACCTCGAAGCCCTCGACAAGTTCGAGTGTCTTCGCCCAGAGGGTTCTCAACTCTCGAATTCCGCTGGCGAGAAACGCACGGGCGTCAATCCCGTCGAGTGAAGCGTCGCCCAGAAGGCATTGCCGGGACCCGCGTAGTAGGCGCCGGCCCGAGCGAACGCCGTTCCGGCCGCGGTTCCGCAGAAGACGACTCGCATACCGGGGCGCAGGATGTCTGGAAGGACGCCCGCCATCAACGACACGGTACCCCGACCTATCCGACCCGGCCGCAAATAACGGCGGCAGGCGCCCCTCCTGAAGTTCGCCGGGTGTTGCCCCGGCGTTGACCCGCAGCGCAAAGGCGCTGCCTCAAGCAACGTATTTGGCTCTGCAATGCGATGAGCGAGGGGCGGACTCGAACCGGAGACACCACGATTTTCAGGGACGCGGGACGGGTAGCTGGGATGCCCGCAAATGGCTTGAACTTGCGGTTTACGGCCTCGCTAGCAATCCGCCAATGCCAGCGGATTCGGGCGGATCGGAGCGGATTCTGGACTCCACGGGCAACTGGAGTCCAAATAGGGGAGGGCCGGCGGCTCAGGCCGTTTTGCTCCTGCCGCTTACATTTCCTGCGTAAATCGCCTTTCCTGCTACATTGCGCAGGTTCCTGTATTTACGCAGGAAGTAGCTCAGCCAAGGAACCGAGGCACGACCCATGCAAGCTAGCGCGAAATCGCTTGAACGAGACGCCGTTCGCCGGATTCCCGGCCTCCTCGCCGAGCTCCTCGCCGAGCCCGATCTAGAGCTGGCGACCGAGACCTCCCCGGCAGACTCAGGTGTCGACTTCTCGGCCCGAGACACGAAGGGCCGGCGATGGCTGTTCGAGATCAAGGGATCGAGCGGTCCTGGCCAGGTGGATCGAGCCGCAAGGCAACTGAGGACTTTCGCTGACGCTGACCCGGGCGCGATCCCAATCCTCGTCGTCCCCTACATGTCAGAGGCGGGCGGCGAGATCGCGGAGCGGGCGGCCGTGAATTGGATCGACCTCTCGGGCAACGCCAGCATCCGAGACGAGGGCCTGCGGATATGGGTGCGGGGCAGACCCAACGAGCTGCGCGCCGCAGGCCGGCCCTCCTCCCCCTTCGCGCCGAAGAGCGCCCGGATCTCTCGGGCGCTTCTGCTTGAACCAGAGCGCTGGTGGCGTCAGCGAGACCTCGTCGCCGCGACGCATCTGGACGACGGCAACGTCTCGCGCATCGTCGGTCGGCTCGACGAGGCGGCCCTACTCGAGCGTCGCGACAAGGAGCTGCGTCCCCGCGATCCCGACCTTCTCCTTGACGCCTGGGCACAGGAGTACCGCTTCGATCGCCACGACGCAATCCAGGGCCACATCAGCGGCAGCGGGATCGAGGTCGCACGCAGCCTCTCCGCGAATCTGGCCAAGCAACAGATCGCGCATGCCTTCACCGGCCTCCCTGCCGCCTGGGCGATCGATCGCTTCGCGCGCTTCAGGCTGACCTCGGTCTACGTCGACGGAGACCCGCGGGAGATCGTCGAGCGACTCGACATCCGCCAAGGCTCCAAAGGCGCCAACCTGCAAATCCTCGGCCCAGACGACGCCGGGGTCTTCGCCGGGGAGCAGGAGTGCGACGGGCTGCGCTGCGTCTCGACCGTGCAGACGTATCTAGACCTTCTCAACCTCTCCGAGCGTGCCGCCGAGGCCGCGCAGCATCTCCGAGATCACCACCTCAACTGGCATGGCCGCACCCGATAAGCCCAGGCATCGCAGCGGCTACAGCCGCGAGGAGACCGAACTGGTCGAGGCGGCCTGCCTGACCGTCGCTGTAACGCTCGGCGCCTTCATGGACCGGCTTTGCATCGTCGGCGGGCTGGTGCCGAGCCTCCTGATCGACCGGGAGATCGGCCTCGACCCAGAGAGCGGCGCCGGCCATCCTGGCACGAACGATCTCGATGTCGGCTTGGAGATCGCGCTGCTCGACGACGAGCAGTACGCGGAGATCGGCAGACGGCTGCGTCAGGAGGGCTTCGGGCCTGACCGCAACGAACAGGACAATCCGACGCCGCAGCGCTGGAAGCTCGGCGACCTCGAGGTCACGATCGACTTCCTGTTGCCCCCGATTCCGGGAGCCGAACGAGGCGGCAGCATCCAGCCCCTGGAGGGAGACCTCGCCGCGCTGATCGCGCCCGGGCTCCAGCTTGCCTCAGACGAGCGCGAGGAGATCGAAATCGCGGGCCACACCCTGAAGGGTGAGAAGGTCGAGCGGACCGTCCCGGTATGCGGACCGGCCACCTTCATCGTCCTCAAGGCGCTGGCCTTCAGCGACCGCGCCGAGCCGAAGGATGCCTTCGACCTCGTCTACGTGCTGCGTCGCTGGCCCGGAGGCATTACGGACATCGCCGAGCGCCTTACCCGACACGCAGCCCACAATGTGCGTGTCGTCAAAGACGCGCTCGACCACCTCGCAAGAGACTTCGCCGACCCCGACACCCTCGGCCCCAAACGCGTCGCCGAGTTCGAAGGCGAAGCGGGGGACGACGCCGACGCTATTGCCGCCGACACCCAAGGCTACGTCGATGATTTGCTCAAGGCCTACTCCCAGACTGGCCTACTGCCCTCGTCCGAGCAGCGACGTCGCGAAAGATCAACGAACTGAACCCGGCTCTCGAGGAGTCGGGAGGCGTTTACCGCCGACAGTCAGAACGGCCTACCGCTCGAACAGGAATGGCCTCGATTCGCGGATCGGAACTCATGGTCTCCTCAGTTCGACCTCCAGGCACGAATCTGCGCCCGTGGTCTCGCCGATCACGGTTTCGCATTGGGCTACAGCCAGGCGCCTCATAGGAGATCCTCCCTCTTGTTCTTCTGAGATTGAGAGGCCGACCGAAGGGAGGCCGTCGAAGATCCCGGGGGAACGCATAGAGCCGACCGCCGCGCTCAGAACGACGGAGCCCCAGGGGGATCACCGCCGAAGCGGGAGAGCCTTACCTGGGGCATACGCCAATTAGTCTAGCGCGACCCTCCTACCCTCAAGCCAAGAATGCAGCCAACTCAGGCCACGACATGGATCACGGAAGCCCGCTTTGCCCCCTACCTCGACGAGGCCGGCGGCGAGCACGAGAAGGCCCTCGCCCTCTACATCTGGAACGCGCGGATCTCGGCGGCGGCCTTTGAGACCCTGCATCACGTCGAGGTGATCTTGCGCAACGCTGTCGATGCGCAATTCGCTCCGCTCGACGGCGGTGCTGCTCCACGCGACACCTGGCTCGAGAACCCTGCTGTGCTGAACGATGCCTCGCGCCAGCGAGTGCATGAGACGATCGGCAGGATCTCGAGGGAAGGCAAGGGCCCGACCCGGGGCAGGGTCGTGGCCGGCCTCTCGTTCGGATTTTGGCGGGCGCTGTTTGACAAGAAGTACGCCGGCCTCTGGGTTTCCCATCTGCATCGGGCCTTTCCGGCAGGCTCGGGCGAACGTGCAGAGGTAGCGACGCTGATGTCGAACCTTGTCCCCTTCCGCAACCGCCTAGCCCATCACGAGACGATCATCAGGCGACCGATCTCGACCCATCAGGAGGAGATGCTGGCCCTGGTAGGGCTGATCGATTCCGACGCGAGAGCCTGGGTCGAAGAGATCTCGCGGGTGAACGAGATCCTCGACACTCGCCCGTAGAGCTCGGGTCTCGCGGGATCGCTGTTCATCCATCGGCAGAATCCTCCTCGGTCGACCCGCCGAGATGCAGCGGGTCGATCAGCTCCGCCTTGACGTGATCGGCCGCGTCGCCTCCGCGGCCGCCGAACGAGGACAGGTCCGCGAACAGGCGCGGGGCGCTCACGACGGGCACGTCCTCGACTCGCCGGGAGTGGGTGAAGATGCGGGCATCGGCCGCCCAGAAGGTGACCCGGCCACCCTCGTCCACCTCGCGCAGGCTGGCCTTCTCGATGGCGTCGCTGAGGGGTGCGGCGAAATCGGTGTCAGCTACGTAGATGTGCAGGCTGGGGGTGGTGGTCGCGAAGGGTGCGGCGAGCTCGAGGCCCGCCCAGCCGCTGACCGCCCAGCCCGCCATTTGCCCCAGGGCGGGGACGAGGTCGCTTCGCAGAAGCGCCATCACGTCTTTGGTCGCCCGATGAGCAATGCGGGTTGTGTGGGGGGCATCGGCGACCGCGGCCGACCATGCGGCGAGCAGCCCGTCCGCGTCGACCAGCACCCGGTGCGCGCCGATTCCCCGTGAGGCGCCGCGCTTGGCGGTCCAGCCCTTGCCATCGAACGCCTTGAGGACTTTGGCCGCCTGCGCGGTGGACCAGTCGCTCTCCTCCGCGAGCTCGGCCACCCGCAGCGGGCGATCCTCGCGGATGAGAATCCCCTCGGCGATCGCGATCGCCGACCTCGACCAGGAAAAGGAACGCGGCGCCCTCTGCTTGTCGGGCAGCTGAGCGGGTTCCCGGATCACGACCAGCCCGCCAGGCCCGACGATGCGAGCCTGACCGGCTTCGTCGGCCCAGTTGGCCCCTCGCTCCCGCAACCAATCGATCGCGCCGGGAGAGAGGCTGCGTGCAAGGAGGACGACGTTCTCCGGCCACCGCCCGCCGAGCGAAGCGGCCGCGCGCCGGACGTTCTGCGGCCAGCCCTCTCCGGCCCACTTCACCTGGATCGTGATCGTCCGGCCATCGCGGGTCCGGATCACGAGGTCGGCGTCGCTGTCGCCGGGACCAGCTTTGACGGTCGCGCCCTCCAGCACGAATGCCAGGATCTTCTGCCAGCGCTTTTCTACGTCAGACATATTTTCTACTTCGCCAGTAGAATAGCCTTTTGAGTAGAAAATTGCTCCTAGCGTGGGACGAAGACCAACGCGTGCGATCCAGCTACTGTGACGCTGCAGACGGTGCCTGCAATCCACCCATTCGCACGCGAGGCGAGGCGAGTTCACGACATCGCCGGGCTCACCGAGGCCGACATCGCAAGGGCGACGGGCGCCGTTCCGTCGACCGTCCGGGCATGGCTGGCGGGAACTCGCGAACCCATCGGGGAGCGCGCCGATCGACTGATCGAGCTCTCGGCGTTGGTCGAACGGCTTCAGCGGGTGATGGACAGTTCCTACATCCCCGTGTGGCTGCGCCGTCAGGTCGAGGCCTTGGACGACCGCAGCCGCTGGACCTCTTGGCGAGCGGCGAGTTCCGCGAGATCGCCCGCGTTGTGTCCTCGCTCGAGGACGCTACGTTCACCTGACCGATCAGCCCTCAACCTTCCCGCATGCTCGTGCCAGCTCGCGCCAAGGCTCGACGTCCCAATACCTCCGCGCCGCACCGGACGTCGACGGCAGAACCCAGACCGCAGCGCCGCCGATGCGCTCGGGCTGAAGGCCGTAGTCGACCCCACGGCCGAGCGCGCCGCAGGCAGCGTTCTTGCCGTTGAAGGCGAGGTTGGCGGGTTCCGCGTCGGCGATCCGGGATTCCAGGCCGACCACGTCGAACTCGCCCACCCCGACCTCTTGGTCGGAGCCATGAAGCACCTTGCAGATGTCGGTGAGGCCGATCCCGAAGTCGGGTAGCTGCACGAATTCCCCTGGCGTGAGTTGCACCGGCGTCAGCCCCGTCGAGTGAAGCGTCGCCCAGAAAGCGTTGCCGGGACCCGCGTAGTAGGCGCCGGCCCGAGCGGACGCCGTCCCCGCGGCCGTCCCGCAGAAGACGACTCGCAAGCCTGGTCGCAGCAAGTCGGGCAGAACATCAGCCATCGCGGCACGCTACTTCGAGTTGGCAGCCGGCCGCGTTTCCGCCGAAAGTCGTTGAAGTGGTTGCCCGTACTTGTCGTCTATTTGCTTTCCTGTCCGGAATGTCCTATATTGTCGCCCAGGCTCAACCCGAGGCTCGGGAAGGAACAATGGCTACCACTGCGGCTCGACCCCAGCTACTTACCGTGAGCGAAGCAGCAACCTTGCTCAACGTCAACGAGCGGACGGTACGGCGATGGATCGACGCCGAGTCGATCCCCTACCTGGAGCTCCCCGGCGGCTCCTACCGGATTCCCCAGGGCGCCCTGATCGCGTCACTGCGAGGCAACTACGACCTCGCGGCGGAGCTTCGCGAGCTCGACGAGCGCAATGCCGAGCTGACCGACGCGCAGATCCAAGCCGCACTCGCAGACAAATAGTCTCGACGACAGACGCAGCGCGTACGCTCCTGCGTCGTGCCATTCGTCGTCGTCGACACGAGCGTCTCCCTGCCGGCCACCTTGAGCCCCGGCGGCATGATGCGCCGCTTCTGGATCGTGCTGGCGCTCGGCGCGCTGACCTATGAGATCGAGCATCGACAGCTCGAGCTCGACGAGCTGGCCCAACGAGCCGAGCGCGAAGGGGGCTTCGCATTGGGCTATAGCCAGGCGTGTCGTCGCCTAAACAAAGCCGAATTAGAATTTCTTTGTCGTCAACAAGGAGCGCCGAAACCCGCTCATTTGCAGGGCAGAAAGCGAATGGCGAGGGCCGGAATCGAACCGGCGACACCACGATTTTCAGTCGTGTGCTCTACCAACTGAGCTACCTCGCCCCGGGGTGCGCGGCTGACCGCGCTCTGGGAAGGCTAGCGGCCGCGGAAGGCTGGGGCTGATTCGATTCGGGGGTGACCTGGGGTCGTGCAGCGGTGGGCTTGCTCGTGGCGATTGCCGTGGGCGGGGTTCTGGTCTCCGGAGGCTCGCGGATCGACTCGGTGCGGCAGCGCTACGTGTCGGGGGGCAACGTGCTGCGGACCGTCGTGACCTACGGCTCGGTGCGGCTCGTGGACGTGCGTTCGCTCGGCGATCCGGACGTTGCGCGCGTCGATCCGGGCTGGCTCGCGCGGGCTCGGCCGCTTGGGGTGGGCGCTCCGCCGTGGGCGGGGCGGATGTACCGGCGCTCGTTGCTCGTGCTGCGCGCGCTCACCGACCAGCGCACGGGCGCGGTGCTTGCCGGGGCGCGCGCGGGATGGGACTACGTTTGGCCGCGCGACGCGGCCACCGCCGCGATCGCCTTCGCCGCTGCCGGCTACCGGGGAGAAGCGCGGCGCGTGGCCCGCTTCCTGCTTGGGCTGGACCTTGGCTCGGCGGCCCGCTTCCACCCCGATGGCGCGCCAGTGGGAGGGCGGGCGGCGCAAGGGGACGCGGTCGGCTGGGTTGCTGCCGCGGCGCGGGCGGCAGGGCTGCCCGCGCCGATCGCTTCTCCGGCTTGGCGCGGTCGGACTGACTACCAGGAGGGCTCGGCGGGCGACTACCTGGGGAATGCGCTGGCGAGCGCAGCCGCCGAGCCGCAAGGCCGCTCGGCAGGCGACCTCAAAACGGCCCGGCGGCTGCGGGCTGAGGCGATCCGGCGGAACTTCGAGGTATCCGGGGAACTCGTGCGCTATGTGGGCGACGCCTCGTCGGGAATCGACTCGGCGGCTGCCTGGGCGGTGCGACCGTTCAGGCAGCCCGCCCTGCTCCCGGCTGCGCGTCGCACGCTGCTCCGTCTCGCCGAAGACAGCAGTCGCTACGGCATCGTCCCGTCCCAAACCTGGGACGGGGGGGACGACCCGTGGACGGCACCAACGGCCTGGACGGCTTGGAGCCTCGCGGCGCTGGCGCGGCGCGACGGGCACCAGGGGACGAAGCCGCTCGCTCACCGCGAGCGCCGCGCCGCGCTCCGCCTGATGGCCGCGCTCCGCCGCGACGCCACAGCGACCGGCCTGCTTCCCGAGCGCGTCGACGCCCGCACCGGCATCCCGACCTCGACCACACCCCTCACCTGGTCGCACGCCTTCGCGATCCTCGCACTGCAGGAACTGTGGCCCGGGCCCGGCAATGACCGAACTGCATCAAATTCCCGCTCCAGCAGATAGGGAATTTGGTGCGGTTCGCGCCGCAGCCTGCTTGGCTCAGACCGGGCGGCGCCAGCGGCCCAGCCAGTAGCGCTGGTGTAGGCGGCGGGCGCCCGGAGCGCCTTCCACGCGGAAGGCCTCGGCGCCCGGCGGGCGCTGGGCGAGGAGCTCGTCGATCAGGTCTGCGGATGCCGGGCCGCCGGAGCCGCGCTCCAGCCACTCCTCGTAGTCGATGTCGATCGGGACGAGGCGCTCGCTGTCGAGTGCCAAGCCCGCCGACTCCCCCATGCCCCGCAGCCGCTCGGGCGTGACGCAGGCCCAGTGCGACGGGTCGCGGAGGCGCTCGATCTCCTCGCGCCATGCCACGGCTTCGCCGTCCGTGTCGGCGGCGATGTCGCTTACCAGGACCCAGCCGCCGGGCCGCACCAATCGCGCCATCTCCGACACGACCCTCGCCGCGCCGGGGATGTGGTGCAGACTGAGCCGGGTGATTGCCCCGTCGAAGGAGGCGTCCGGAAGATCGGTCGCCGTCGCGTCGCCGACCGCGAAGCCGACGTTGCCGACGCCCTCCCCGCCCGCTCGCCGCGTCGCCTCCTCGACCATCGCCGGGGTCAGGTCGAGGCCGCGCACCGAGCCGACCCGGCCGGCGATCGCCCGCGTCACCAGGCCGGGCCCGCAGGCGAGGTCTACCCACTCACCCTGAGCGTCCTCCGGCACCAGCCCGACCAACGCGCCGAGCGTCTCAGCGGAGGTCATAACCGCCGCCGTGCCGAAGGACGAGGACTGGTGGGTGAACTCGGCGCGGATCGCGTCGCCGTGATCGGTCATCGCTTGGAGTCTTTCATCGTCCGCATCAGCTCCAGCGCCCCGGCCTTGTGCAGCGGCTCGTTGAGGTTGCCGCACTTGGGGCTCTGCACGCATGAGGGGCAACCGGACTCGCAGGGGCACTCGGCGATCAGCCGCTCGGCGTCGCCGAGCAGGCGCTCGAACTGCTCGTAGCCGCGCAGGGTAATGCCGACCCCGCCCGGGTGGCCGTCGTAGATGAAGATCGTCGAGTGGCCGGTCTGAAAGTGGACGTTGGTCGAGAGCCCGC
>Ga0075322_1000007_pt1 | contig 19073 bp, 16 predicted proteins | sample MayberryNW_Catta_FD_120086 | JGI IMG/M metagenome (GOLD analysis project Ga0075322, IMG submission 120086) | Natural and restored wetland microbial communities from the San Francisco Bay, California, USA, that impact long-term carbon... | ecosystem: Environmental > Terrestrial > Soil > Wetlands ... | reverse complement strand
GGCTTCAGGGACGATAGGTGGAACTAAAATCCGCCGGACAGACAGGGTTTTAGGTCGCGCAGTAAGCGAACACAACGAAGTCTCGCCGAGCTGCGCCGCCGAGGTCAGAGTTCATCGTCACGGCCCACTCACGCAGCTTGGGGACCGGGCCTGACTCGACCATCGAAACGTTGTTGCCGGGGATCACGCCGCCGCTGGTGCTGCGGAGTCGAAGGCCGCCCGAGATGAGCCGTTCGCCCTTCTTGCATCGGGCATGGCCGAAAGCATCGTTGAAGTTGCCATCATGGGCCGTGGTGTCGCGGTCAACGATCTTGCCGGCGCGAAGCCGATACTTCGCATGGTGGCGAGCGGAGGTCGAAGCGTCGCCCGAGCTAGCGGCCCTGTAGCCGAGAGCACTGCCCCCGAGGGCGACGAAGAGGGCGATCAGGGCGACGATCATTGCCGGCGAGGGGAAACGGAGCCTGACGTTCATGGGACTTCCTCCTTGGGTCGAGCTGGTCGCCGATCTCTCGGCTCTGTTGCTTAGCGCCTCACTCGGATGTAGCGGACCACTGACTGGCCCCGGACGTATGGGTAGCCGTTCTGTTCGGGCACCACGGTCCAGAAGACGAATCTCGTAGTTCGAGGGACGGGGGTAAAGGCATAGGCGACGCGGTAGTGGCCGAGTGCATCGGTCTTGGCGCGGCGGACAAGGAAGCGGCGCTTGGCTCCGGGCACGGTTCCCCGAACCACGACGACTCGTCGGGCCGAGCCGGGGCCGGCGATCTCGCCCGAGAAGTAGATGCGGTGATGGGCCTTCGTGCGGTGCCGACTCAGATGCAGGGTTGCCCGAGCTCGCATGTGCAAGCTGAGGTCGGTCGAGGTCTGGAAGGCGCCGAAGCGATAGGCGATGCGAATCGTCCGCGACGGCCCGTGGCGCAGCTTGTACGACCATCCTCCGTTTTCGTTGGTCAGGGCGGTGCCGATCAGGTGGAACGGGCGGCCGGGAAGATCGGTGTGGCCCTCGATGCAGACTTCAGCATTCGCAATCGGGTTGCTGCTTGCATCGTGCAACCGCCCACGGATCAAGGCACGACGGCGGAATGCCAGAGTGCGATGCGACCTGCCGTTTCCAAAACCCGACGAGAGCGTGTTCCCCCCTCCCACTGGAGAGCCCGGACACAGATTGTCCACGAGCACGTTGTACGACTGGCAGGCATTGTTCGGGGTGCCCGTCTGCGCGTAGTCATAGACGCAAACCGCCACCGTGTTCTCGCCCTCTTGGAAGGGCGGCTTCGCAGTGTCGAAGGTGTAGGTCTTGGAGAAGTCCGGCGGGCATGGAGCGAGCCGCGAGGTCATGTTGCCCGGGAGCGGATGGCAGTCGCCCGAGAGGTCGTCGCCTCCAGCCGATGCTCCGTTGATGGTGATCTGCACCGACTGCAAGCCAGCGCCTTCATCATGGCCGGTGACTTCGAGGCTCTGTGGCCCGTGCAGCACCGCGCCAGAGAGCATTGAACCGCCGACAGAGATGGTCGGCACGGCCACATCGGTGAGCTGGATGCGGACCTGCTTGACGTAGGCGTGGGCACCGCCGGCAGCACCGACGCAACGGCCGTTTTCGTTGGGCTGGGTGCATTCCAGGCGGGCCACCAAGAAGCGCCAGTTGCCAGCCGGGATGCCCGACTCATGCCCCTGATCGTCGTTCTGGTTCTCGTAGGAGAGGCCGCCGCCCGTATCGGGGGAGACGGCGAGGTAACCGTGCTGGCCATCTTCGGTCGCCAGGCGGCTGTAGGTGGAGCCCCCGGTGATGTAGGTGCCAGAGGGCGCCGTCCATATCCATGCTCCGTACGCCCCCTGCACCGTGCCCGTTTCGCCCGTGGCGAGCCTGTGCTCAATCTGCAATCCCGGCGCAGACGGCGAGCAGTCGGTGTAGGGCTTGTAATGCGTCGTGGTCGCTGAAAATCCCGCGTCGTCGGCGCCGGTATAGACCCCTGGCGAGCATTGGGCCACGATGTAGCTGCCGGCCGTCGCGGGACTGGCGGCAACCAGCGCAGCAGCCAGTGTCAACAGCCCTAGCCCGGCGAGTCGGATCGAGTTCGTCTTGGAAGTGCCGATCATCACGCTTCACCTACCCGGATTTCGTTTGTCGAGATGGCGCGCTGCGTGGCGTTGCAGCGAACGCTCTACCCCTTTGTCGATCAGCGGCGCCAAATGCGTCACGAATTGGTCGGCGTCGGGCGGGCGCGAGGGCATTTCGTCACGGCCCAAACTGTTCGTTGGCGGTCTGCGTCGGCGAAGGCGCAGGGCTCGATTCAGGCGCCGGGGCCGGTTCGGGTTCTGGTTCAGGGCTGGAGGGCGCCGGTTCCACCGCCGACTCCGGCGCGAACTGCGAGCTGGCCGCGCGGGGCGCGCGGCGCGCTCTGGCTTCCGCCCCGCCACCCGAGCTCGAGCTTCGATGGGTCGGCTGCGCTGCCGATTCCGGCTTGGCGGTGGCTTCGGGCGTCGAGAGGGTCGGTCGAACCCGAGCCTTTGGTTCGACGCGGGGCTCGGGTCGCTCATGGGCGGGGCGTGAGTTCGGCGCGGAACCTTCGTGCAACAGGTCGATCCCGCCAACGCCGGGACCGATCACGCCGGTCACGCACATCGCCGCGGCGGCGGCCGCGCCGCAAACGCCGGCCGTCTTGCCGATCGGCCCGCCGGCCGCGTTGACGATGCCTTCGCCGCCACCCGAGGAGAGCAGGCGGGCCGCGAGGTCTCGCGCTCGGTCGGCGAGGCTCGTGATGCTGCCGCGCACCGAATCGGCAGCGGCGACGAGCTGATCGGTGATCCGGCCCGCGTGACCCTGGGCGCCGGCCAGGCTGAGCCAGGCGGCGAGCCCAACCTCGATCGCGGTGCGGTCGCCCTGCTGGGGCACCGTCTCGATGACGCCGAAACGCTCGCGCAACGCGCGCAGGGCCGAGTTGCAGCGGCGCCGGAAGGTCGGCTCGCTCCAGCCGAGCGCATCCGCGCCCTGGCGGCTCGATTGTTCCTCGAAGTAGTAGAGGCTCAGCGCCTGGCGCTGAGGGACCGAGAGCCTCCTGATCGCACGATGTAGCTGCTCGGCCTCGATATGGCGAATCGCCTCTTCGTCGGGTGGGGCGCTGGTGCCGTCCGTGACATCCAGCGCCGCCTCAATCGACAGAGGGGCAATCCCCTCCCTCTCTTCTCGCCGCAGTTGGTCGATGGCGCGCAGGAACGCGGTGTTGACGATCCAGCCTCCGGGGTTGTCGATCTCCTGGCCCCGCTCACAGGCCCGGGCGTACTCGGCCAACGCCTGCTGAACCAGTTCCTCCGTGTAGCGGTCGATGAACGCCTCGGAGACCTGATGCGCCCTCAGCTTGCCGGGAAGCGCCGCGCTGATCGCCCGTAGCTGGTCGGCGTCGAGCGAATGCTCCTTTTCCTTGAGCCTCGACGCCATTACCCAATTTTAAGCATCGCGCTCGATCCGCCCGATCCGGCGACGACGCGGCTGTATCGCTCATCTGGTCGCACCATTCCCCTCCTTTGTCGAACGGGAGCCCGATTTGCGTCACGGATTTGGCAAATCGGGAAATTGGCGACGCATTTCCCGATCTCCATCGACAAGGGGGTGTGAATCGAAAAAACACACATACCGCGTTCGGTCAGTTTCCAACGCACGCAGTCGAGGTGATCGCGGCGAGGCTCGCGGTGATCGCCGAGCCGACCCGCATCCGGCTGTTGGAGCTGCTCAATGACGACGACGAAACGGCGGGTGGGATCGGCGAGCGACTGCGCCTCTCGCCCGAGGTGGTGGCAGAACACCTCGACGCGTTGCACGCGGCCGGCTTCGTCTCCCGACAGGGCTCGCCTGCCAGGTACCACCTGATCGACTGGACCGACTGGTGGGTGGTCGAGCAGGTTGCCCGCAACCTCGCCGGCCAGCATCGACCCGGCCGAGCCAAGGGAGGTGAGGGCCGGTGAGGGCGACGATCAGCCCGAGCGCTCTGCGCGGCGTGGGGCGCTCGCTTCGCCTCCGCCGCATCGGTCGCGTCGCCCTGTGGGCGCTGGTCGCACTCCTTCTCATTCGAGGGACCGAGAGCGTCCTCGCCCCAACCCCGGAGCCTCGCCAGGCGCCGGCAGGCGCGAAGGGCAGCCCGCTCGGGCCGGCCAGCACCGCCTTCGCGGTGAGCTTCGCCCGGGCGTACCTGGCAAATCCCTCGCTCCGCCGCCTGGGCGACCGCTTCGCCGAAGGCGTCACCCCCAAGGTTGGAGCCGGCACCACCGGCCGGGAGGTCGCTCAGGCGGAGGTCGCGCAGACGCGACGCCTCGGCGGGGGCCGGGCGATCGTCACGGTCGCCTGCGAACTCCTCGGTGGGCGCGTCCTGTACCTGGCCGTCCCGATCGTCCGCAACTCGGCGGGCGAGGTGGCGGCTCTTGGCGCGCCATCCCTGGTCGCGGCGCCGGAGACCGCGGGGCTCGAAGCCGAGCGAACCCAGCCGCTCTCCGGTGCCGACGCCGGGGCGATCGGCGAACTGGTGGACAGGTTCCTGGCGGCGTACGTATCGACCAGCGAGCCGGCCGACCTCTCCTACTACGTCGCGCCCAGGACGAGCGTGGCCCCGATCGGGGGGCTCCGCCTGGTCGGGACGCCGAACGTCCGCGAGTCACAGGACGAGGGCGGACCCGACAGGACGGTCATCGCATCCGTTCGCGCCCGCGACGAGGCGAGCGGTGTCACCTATTTCCTGAGCTACCGGCTGGAGCTGGTCAGGCGCGAGCGGTGGTACGTGAGCGCGGTCGAGGGAGGGCTGCGATGAGCCGGCGGATCACAGTCACGCTCGTCCTGGTCGGTGTGACGCTGCTGGCGCTCTGGCTCGCTCCTGACGCGCTGGCCGCAGGCAACGATGTGGGCCACAACCTCGGTTCGCTGCTGCGTCACTACGCGGGCGAGGTCTACGGCGGGCTCGTCGCGATCGTCGGACTGGTCTTCCTCCTCAACCGCCGCTACACCGACCTCGCTCTGTTCTTCCTCGCGGCGGTGCTGGTCGGCTGGCTCGTCTTCTCCCCAGATCAGGTCGCCAACGCCGCTCGCGCGATCGGCCAACGCGTGCTGCCATGACCGAGACGCCGGAAGCGATCCGCTCCTACCAGCGCATCTTCCGCCCGGAGCGGCGCATCTACTCGATAGAGGGCCGGCCGCTGCCGGTTCCGGGGGGCGTGCCGCTCCGCTGGCTCGCCTACGCGAGCGGAACGCTCGTCTCGGCGATCGCCCTCTCCGCCCGCTCGCCGGGCCTCGCCGCCTTGGTGGCGACCGCCGCGGGCCTCGCCGCGCTCGGTGCCGGCGGGCGAAGGGCCGCGATCGGGGCGGCGCTGTGCGGCTTCCTCTTCGTGGAGGTTGGCGGCTGGGTCGTCGCGGCCCTGGACTGGCCGCTGCGGCTGATCGTCGTCCCGGTCGCGATCGCGACGCTGGCGACCCAGGCGACCCCGGATGGGCGGACCGCCGAGCGATTCGCGCTCTCATGGCTGCTGCTGCAACTCACCCCGACTCGCCGCTCCCTGGGGCGCGAGGTGCCGGCGCCCGATCGTTTCCGGCGCGAGGACGAGCTGTGGGTCGCGGTCGACGAGCGCCAGCCCGACCTTCGCCGCGGCACCGTGCGCGGTCCCGCCCACGTCGCCTTCCCGGTCGCGGTGGAGCAGAGGCGACGGCGGCGAAGGATCGTCGTCCGCCGCCTGGGCTGGCACCGGCGCCGGGGGTCGGTCACCCGAGCGGTCGAGCTTGACGCGGGCGAGGTGCTGGAGGTGCGCCCGTGACCGCCTTCCCGCTGCGCTACGCCCACAGGAACCTGCTGATCGGCCCCGGTGGCGCGGCCGCCGCCCTCTACCGGCTCCAGACCCTCGCCTATCCCTACCTGCCGGCAGCCGAGAAGTGGGCTGCGCTGCGACGGGTCGAGCGCTTCGCCCGGCTCGTCGGCGCCGACTTCTCGCTCTGGAGGGTCCAGCGCGCCTATCCGGCCGAGCGCTACGCCTCAGAGCTGGAGAAGCTGGCGGACGAGCGCCACGCCGAGCCGGCGAGCTGGCGTCGATACCTGGAGGGGCACCAGGCGCGCCTCGCCTCGCTCGCCTCGCACGTCCCCGAGGTCTACCTGGCGGTCTCGCTCGCCGACTCGGCGCGGGGCGGGGCCGGCTCGGGCATCCTGCGATCCGCCGATCGCGCCCGGCGACGGCTGGAGGAGCTGGCGGGCGTCGGCGCGCCGCGCCCGATCTCCGGCGCCGAGCTCGACTCGTTGAGCGAGGCCGAGCGGCGCACCTTCGAGCGGCTGAGGACGGCGCTCGGGCTTGAGCGGGCCTCGACCCGCGAGTTGCAGTGGCTCCTTCGCCGCGCCTCCTGCCGGGGCGTCGCCGAGCCGGCGCTCGATCGCCTCTGGCAACCCGACGCCCTGGTGGTCCGCGCGCCGGACGGCTCGGCCGCCTTCGAGCCGGCCGAACACGACCTCTGGCGCTGCGCGAACGCGCCGATGGGCGAGGAGCCCGGCGAGCCGCCCTCCCTCACGGTCGAAGCCGAGGAGGGAGTCGGATACCAGGCGTTCCTCTGCGCCGGGACGCTGGCATCCGAGGCGGAGTTCCCCGGCCCGCAGGCCGAGCTTCTGTTCGCCCCCGCCGAGGCCGCCGGCTTCCCCGTCGATGCCGTCCTGCACGCGCGCTGGATCGGCAATCGAGAGGCGCTCGCCCAGGTCCGCAAGCGCATCCTCGACGTCGAGCACACCTACCGCGAGCAGGAGCGCGGCGCGGCCAGCGGACCCGGCTTCTTGGCGGAGGAGGATCGCGTGTTGGCGCGCGAGTTCGAGGCGATCCTCCAGGGCACCTCGCACCCGCCGATGCTGCGGGCCTCGATCTCCCTGGCGATCGGGGCGCCCGACCGGGCCGAGCTCGAGCGCCGCGTCGATGCGCTGCGCGAGCAGTTCGGCGAGGTCTCGCTGCACCGCCCGCGCGGCCTCCAGCACCGCCTCTTCCTCGACCACCTACCGCGGACGGACGGCGGCGAGACCGCCGACTACGAGCAGCAGATGACGGTCGAGCAGTTCGGCGCCCTGGTCCCGATCGCCACCTCGCAGCTCGGCTCGCGGGCCGGCATCTACATCGGCACCTCCCCGGCCGGCGGCGGGCGCCCGGTTCGCTACGACCCGACCGAGGCGAGCCGGACCGCCCGGCCCTCGGCCGTCTTGCTCGCCGGCACGCTCGGCTCGGGCAAGACGCTCGCCGCCGAGACGATCGCCTTCGCCGCCGAGCGGCGCGGCTCGCTGGTCGTGGACTTCGATCCCCGCCCCGATCACGGCTTCGACCGGGTGCCCGAGCTGGACGGCTCGGTGGAGGTGCTGGAGCTCTCCGGCGCGGTCGAGCACCGGGGCAAGCTGGACCCGTTGGCGATCGGGTTGGACGAGCTGCGCGAGGAGCTCGCCTCCTCCTACCTGCTGGAGCTCCTTCCCTCTCCCCCGCCCGCCTGGGAGAACGCTGTCCAGCGCGCCGTGCGCGATGCGGTTCGAGCCGGCGAGCGCAGCCTCACCTCGGTCGGCGCGCGGCGCCGCGAGGGCGACGCGAGGGAGGGCCAGGAGGTCGGCGACGCGCTGGAGGTGATCTCCGACTTCGGGCTGGCCCGGCTCGGCTTCGGCGAGGGCGACGGGGCGCGCCTCCAGGCCGCCCGCCCGGTGACGACGATCCGCACGCCGGGCCTCTCGCTCCCCGATCCGCGCGTCTCGCGCGAGACCTACACCCGCGCCGAGCGGATTTCGGTCGCCACGCTCTCACTGGTCGCGGCCCTCGCCCTGCGGTTGGTCTCCGGCGACCGCGGCCGGCACAAGGTCGTCCTGCTCGATGAGGCGTGGTTCGTCCTCGCCTCCTCGCAGGGGCGGGCGCTGCTGAACCGGCTCGTGCGGCTCGGGCGCTCGTCCAACACCACCGTCCTGCTTGCGAGCCAGCGGCTCGCCGACCTCGGCGACCTCTCCGAGCTGGTCGGCACCTACTTCCTGTTCGGCCAAGAGTCCGACGCGGAGGCGGCGCGGGCGCTGGAGCTGATCGGCCTCGACCCCGAGTCCGCAGAGCTGCGCGGCCGGCTACGCGAGTACCGCAGGGGGCGCTGCCTGATGCGCGACCTCGACGGGCGGGTCGGCGAGCTGCAATTCGATCTCGTCTTCCCCGAGCTGCTGGAGGCGCTCGACACCACGCCACGGAGGGCCGAGGCGTGAGTCGCCGACCCCGCTGGACGCTGATCGCCGCGACCCTCGCCCTTGCCGTTGCGCTGGTCGCGCTGGCCCATCCCCACGCCGCCGGCAGCGACGTGTTCGGCAACGTCGGCCCCGCCTCCCAGCTCCCCGGCGGCAGCCTGGTCGATCGCTACCCGCTCGGGCACTACTACCTCGACACTCACTTCGACGCGGTGTCCGCCTCGCTGACCGGCGGGGTCGATGTCTCCGGCGTGCCGCCGATGATCGCCGGCTTCCTGGCGAACGCGCTGTGGGAAGGGACCGCGTTCCTGGCGAGGACGCTGATCTCGCTGTTCACCTTCGCCTTCTCGCTCGACCTGCTGAACGGCTCGCGGCAGACCGGCGGCGCGGGCGCGCTGGCGCCGATCTCCCTGGCGATCCACTCGATCTACGCGAGCGTCTTCGGGGCGCCCTGGCTCGTCCTCGCGGTGACGGTCGTCGGCATGTGGGCGATGTGGAGGGCGCTGGTCCAGCGCCGCTACACGGAGACCGCGGGCGCCCTCGGACTCTCGCTCGTCTACCTGATCGTCGCGCTGGCGTTCGTCGCCCAGCCCGGCCGCACGATCGGCTCGGCCTCGCACTGGACGAACCAGATGTCGGCTTCGTTCCTCTCGATCGCCGGGCACGGCTCGCCCGAGGGAGCCGAACGGGCGAAGCAGGAAGGCGCCGATCAGTTGTTCTCGCTGCTGGTCTACCGGCCCTGGGCGGTGCTGGAGTTCGGCGGCACCGAGCACTGCGTCAAGGACGGCACCGGATCGAGCGACTCCGACCCGATCTCGGTCCCGGTCCGCCCCCTCTCCCCCGACCCTGCCCAGGACTCCACCCTCTCACGCCGACTCGAACGGGGCACCGCCGTCCACGCGGACGGCAAGACCTGCATCAACAACGTCAACAAGTACGCCTCCCACTTCCTGCCCTACTCGGGCGGCTCGGACGAACGAAACGCCGAGTACGACGCGCTGAATAACGGAGACACCGGCAAGCTGCCGGACGCCGACCCCTCCAAGGAACGCGGCGACTACCGCGTCAGCATCGCCGACAAGCCGGCGACCGACGCGATGGAGGAGGGCGGCCAGTACCAGCGGCTGCTGATCGCGGTCGTGATCTTCGTCTGCGAGCTGGGCGCCTTCGTCCTGCTCGGGGCGCTCTCGGTCGGAGTGATCCTCGCCCAGGTCCTCCTGCTGCTCTGGCTGGCCTTCGCCCCGGTCGCCCTGGTCTTCGCCGTGATACCCGGCCGCGGGCACGACTTCTTCCGCGGCTGGCTGACGCGCCTCGCGGGCCTGCTGCTGCGCAAGGCCGCCTACTCGCTGATCCTCGCCGTGCTGCTGGCGGTGAACGCCGCCCTGGCCTCCGCGACCTCGCAGCTCGGCTGGCTGATGTCCTTCGGCCTCCAGGGCATCTTCTTCTGGGCGGTCTTCTTCCAGCGCCGCCAGCTCACCGACCGCCTGCTCGGGGCCTCGGTCGGGCGGGAGGCGCCCGGCGACTCCAACCCGGGTCGCGTGCTGGCCTACTACTACGGCGCCCGCACGGGAGGACGCGTCGCCGGGCGAACGGCTCGCCGCGTGCGCCGCTGGCTCCCGGGAGGCAAGGGATGACAGGCCTGCGGTCACTCGCTGGACGGCCGATCGCCGAGGACGAGCGGCGCGGCGCGTTCTGGATCGCCGCCGCGATCCTCGCCTGCGCCGCCCTCGCGCTGCTCCTCCTGCCGGGCGGCGAAGCGGCGCTCGCGCCGCCGCCCGAGCAGGAGGCGACCGTCGCAGCTCCACCCGGGCCGGCCCCTCACCGCGCCAGGCCCCTCGCGCAGCCGCTGGCGGCGGCCCGCCGCTTCCTCGGCGGATACCTCCCGTTCCTCTACGGACGCGGATCGGCGCGAGCTGTCGCGGCCGCGGCGCCCTCGCTCCGCGACCGGCTGGCCGCCTCCCGGCTGCGCGTCCCGCCAGCCGCGAGCGAGCGCCATCCTCGCGTCGTCGGGCTCGACGGCCGGCGCCTCGCCTCCGGCCGGGTGCTGGTCATGGCGAGGATCGCGGACGGCGGTGCGGCGATCTATCCGGTCTCGTTGACGCTCGCCCGCCGGAGCGGTCGATGGCTGGTCGTCGCGGTGGGGACGGACTGATGGACGCCCCGGAGACCCGGCGCGTATGGCTCTCGCCCTGGCTGCTGGGGACGGCGGGCGCCGCCCTCGTTCTGGTCGCGGTCCTCGCCGGCTCGCTGATGGCGGTGCTCGGCGCCGAACTCGCCTGCGTCGGCGGCGGCAGCGCGGCGGCGGCCCCGGCGACTCGGGCGGCGAAGCGCGAAATCCCGCCGAGCAGGCTGCGCCTCTACCAGCAGGCCGGCCGGCGGTTCGATCTCGACTGGACCTTCCTGGCCTCGATCGGGACGCAGGAGTGCGGGACCGGGCTCTGCGGGCACCTCTACCCCTCCGGCTGCGGCGGCCCGATGCAGATCGCGATCGTCCGCGAAAGCGCGTGCAGTCCCGGCTCGGGGCCGACGCTCTGGGAACGCTACGGCGTCGATGCCAACGGCGACGGGCAGGCCGACCCGTTCGATCTCGCCGACTCGATCTTCACCGCGGCGAAGCTGCTTCGCCAGGTGATGGGCGCACCGCCGACCGGCGGCTCCTACGCCGCCTATCGCCAGGCCGCCTGCGACTACTACGGCGCCTGCGCGGACGCCGCGGCGAACTACGCCGACGAGGTGATGGCGCGAGCGGTGGAGTACGGGTTCCACGGCGCCGGCAGCCCGGCGCCCTCCGAACCCGGCGGCGCAGAACCGGGGGCGGCCGAAGGGAGCAGTTGCGGCGGGAGCGGATCGGCGCTGCCCTCCGGCGCCGGCCCGATGGGGCCGGTGCGCAAGGCCGCGGCGCCCCGGCGCCTGGCGACCCTGCCGGCCAGCGTCAGCGCTGCGCCGGGGATCGAATGCGACGCGCGGATCGTCCCCGATGTCGTCTACCTCTCCCGCCGCTTCGGCGTCATCGTCACCGCCTGCTTCGCGGCCTCCGGGCACGAGGCGACCGGCGAGCACCCGCTCGGCGCCGCCACCGATCTCGTTCCCCGCGACGGCGACTGGAGCCGGACGATGCGACTGGCGACGGCGCTCGGCTGGCGCCCGTCCTGCGCGGCGTCCGGGGTCGCGCCCGAATGCGCCCGCCCGCCCTTCCGCTTCATCGGCTACAACGGCTACCCTGTCCACGGCGACCCGCTGCACTGCGTCCCCTGTGGTGGCGGGCCGCATCTGCACGTCTCCTGGCTGACCTCGGCCTCGCCGGGCGAGCCGGAGGTCCGGGCGCGCTTCAGCTACGAAGCGGCGAGCTGGATCGAGGTCTTCGACACCACCTCGACCTCAACTACCGGAGCCGCGTCGAGACATGGAGGCGGGCGTGGCTGAGCCGTTGATCCTCGACCTCTTCGCGGGCGCGGGCGGCTGGGAGGAGGGCCTGCGCACTCTCGGGCACCGGGCGCTCGGAGTCGAGCAGGACCGAACCGCGTCGGCCACCGCCGTCGCGGCCGGGCACGAGCGCCTCAACGCCGATGTCGCCGCCCTCGACCCCGAGGACTTCGCACCGCTGTGGGGGCTGATCGCCTCGCCGCCCTGCCAGGCGTACTCGGTCGCCGGCCACAAACTCGGCAGGCGGGACAAACAGCATGTGATCGCCTGCGCACACGACCTCGCCGCCGGCCGCGACACCCGCGCCTCCCGGCTGAGGGACTGCCAGGACGATCGCTCCCTGCTCACCGTCGAGCCGCTGCGCTTCGCCCTCGCGCTGCGGCCGAGCTGGGTAGCCCTGGAGCAGGTTCCTCCCGTCGCGGAGCTGTGGTCGATCTTCGCCGAGCTGCTCGGCGAGCACGGCTACAGCAGCGTCGTCGGCGTGCTCTCCGCCGAGCGCTACGGGGTGCCCCAGGTCCGCAAGCGCGCCTTCCTGATCGCATCCACCGAGGGGGAGGTGAAGCTGCCCGAGCCGAGCCACCGCTCGTTCAACTCGCGTCGCCACAAGACGCCCGAGGACGAGCTGCACCTTCCCCGGTGGGTGAGCATGGCCGAGGCGCTCGGCTGGGGAGACGAGCCGGCGATCCTGCGCAGCAACCACACCAATTCCGGCCGCCATCCCGGCGGCGCCCCCCGCTCGCTGGACCGCCCGGCCTTCACCCTGATGAGCAGCTCGCGGGCGTGGAAGATCGAACCGGCCCCGCCGAGCCGCGGCCGCCCGGGCCAGCGCGCAAAGCGAGGCCCTGAGCGCCCGCCGGAGGATTGCCGCCGCCACGGAGAGCGCCAGGCGAACCGGAGGAAGCAGGAAGCTCGATGCGAGGAAGCGCCCGCCTGGGCGCATCGTCGTCCGGCGACCACCGTGGTCGGCGACCCACGGGTTCTCGGCCCTGGAAGCTGGCCGCGCAACGGCGCCCCCTCCGCCCGCGTTCGCGGGAAGCCGGTGAGGGTCACGGTCGAGCAGGCAACCGTCCTACAGGGCTTTCGCCATGACTATCCCTGGCAGGGGTCTCGCGCGGAGCGATTCACCCAGATCGGAAATGCCGTCTGCCCGCCCGTCGCCAGCAGGGTCTTGCGCGAGGCGATGCGCCTGGGCGCCCCACGCCGATCGAGGGGCGGGTCCTGTTGAGCGAGGCGACTTCACCGCGTTCTGCACCGCGTTCTGCGGCGCGTTCTGCGGCGCGTTCTGCGCCGCGCACCCCGGATTGGCCGGGGCCACCGATTCCCCTCTGTGAAGCCGGTTCCCGGGTTCACTCGCCGCTGACTACATACTCCCCCAACCTCATGCGCCATGTCTGATCGCGAGCGTCGCGATGCCCGCTCGCTCCTGGCGCTCGCCATCGTCATCGCCGGCGCGATCCTCATCGCTCGACTTCCCCGCTGGGCCGATGCTCTCGCTGGCTCATCGGTGCATCCGATCCTCGCCACCCTCGCTGGCGCCCTGGTGGTGTTTGCCCTCTCTCTCCTCGTCGCCCGCGCCGTCTGCACCCGGCGCGGCCTCCGCAATCGCTCGACGGTGCTGCTGCTTCCGGCGCCGTCCTTCGATCCGAGCGAGGAGGCGGTCCTGCGGTTCGCCTCCGGCCTCGCCCGCACTCGCCGGGTCGTGCGGGGGCTGCTGGATGCCCCGGCGAGCGCCGTGCGGGTCCGGCTCGACGCCGACCCGAAGGGACGTCTTCGCTACGCGGTCGAGCTGCCGACCCGCGCGCGGGCGGCGCTGGCCGCCGCGGCGGCCGCCTACGGAGAGGTCGAGCTGCGCGACCTGACCGCCGATGAAGCGCCCGGGCCGAAACCGTCCAAGGACAGCGAGGTCGTCCGGGCCGAGCTGGTGCTGGCACGGCCGAGCACCGAGCCGCTTCGCGCCACCGGACTCGATCCCGACCCGCTCGCCGGATTCGCCCGCGCGCTGCGAGGTCTCGCGCCAAGCGACGGAGAGGCCGTCGAGGTCTGCGTCGATCTGCTGCCGGTCACCGCGGCCAAGCGGCGGCGACTGCACCGCCGCCTGCTCCGCGAGGCCCGGCGGCGACGCCCCGCGGGCGAGGCCGCCGGCCAATCGTTGAGCGATCTGCTCGGCGGCGACCGCGATGCGCCGCCGCCCGCGGAGCTGGTCGGGCGGCGGGCCGACCGGCGGGCGCTGACCGACAAGCTCGGGTCGCCCGACCCGCTGTTCACCGTGCAGGTGCTGGCGCGGGTCTCCTCGCCGGTTCCCGGTCGCGCCAAGGCCCGGCTGCTGGCCCTGCTCGCCGCCTTCGACGCCTTCGCCGGAGATAACCACTGGCGGGTCTCCGGCCTGCGGATTCCAGGTGTCGCCTTCCTCGGCTCCGACCTCCCGGGACGCCGGGGACGCTTCGACCGCCGGCTTGCCTCCGGGCGCTTCTCTCCCGCCCGACGGCGCCTCGTCACCGCCACCGAGGTCGCCGGCCTGCTGAAGCCGCCGACCGCCAGGTGTCCGGTTCCCCAGGTGCTGCGCTCGGCGGGCGCGATCCCGCCGCCGCCGGATGGGCTGCCGACCTTCGCCGGCCAGGATGACCTACTGCCCCTCGGGCGGATCGAGACCGAATCCGGCGAGCGCATGGTCGGCGTCCCGCTCGCCGACACCTTCTTCTCCTACATGGCAGGCCGCTCGCGCTGGGGCAAGACGGAGACGGCGATCGGCCAGTTCCTGCACCTCGCCCGGTCGGGGCATGGCTGCTTCTTCCTCGACCCACACGAGGACGGGTTGCAGAAGATCAAGCGCCAACTCACCGACGAGGGGGTGCGGGAGCGGGTCATCGAGATCAACCTCGCCCGCCCGGACGAGCGCCAGCTCGGCTGGAATCTCTTTGCGGTCAAGGGCCGCTCGGAAACCCAAGCGCAGGGACAGGCCGATGCCGTGGTCGATGCAATCGCCAGCACGATGCGCTGGGACGAGCACAACACCCGCGCGCTCAACCTGACGACCCAGGCGGCCCAAGGGCTGATCGGGCTTGCCCGCCATCTGCCGGCAGAGCTGGCGCCGACGATCTTCCAGATACCGACCCTGCTCGCCAACCCCGGCTGGCGCGCGGCCGTGCTCCCGTTCCTCCCGGCGCCCACCCGCCGGTTCTTCGCCGAGCGGTTCCCGCTGCTCAGCGAGGAGGCGGTCACGCCGGTCACGAACCTGATCGACCGTCTGCGGGCGGCCCCCGCGGTCTCGGCGCTGCTCGGAAATCCGCGGTCGAGCTATGACATCCGCCGGGCGATGGACACAGGAAAGATCGTCCTCGCCTGCCCGGGGTCGGGCTCAACGCGAGACCGCCTGATCGCCAACTTCCTCGTCTACGACCTCCTCCACGCCGCCAAGAGCCGCGCCGAGCTGGCGCCCGAGAAGCGGCATCCGTTCTACGCGCTGCTTGACGAGGTGCAGACCTATGACGGCGCCTCCTCGGGCAACCTCGCGGCCCTGCTGGAGCAGACCGCCAAGTACGGGGCGCGGGTGTTCCTCTTCAACCAGAACCCGGAGCGGCTCACCCCGGCGACGCTGAACGCGGTCACGACGAACCGCTCGCACCTGATCTCCACCGCACTCGGCGCCAAGGCGGCCGCGCTGCTGACCCGCGAGTGGGGCGGGTCGGTTGAGCCGGAGACGATCGTCAACCTCCCCCGCTACACGTCGATCGCCTCGGTCACCCTCGACGGAGAGGTGAGCCCACCGTTCCTGGTGCGCGGCGTCCCGGTTGACGAGCTCTTTCCCGATGCCTTGAACGGCAAGGAGCGAGAGGTGACCGAGAGGGCGGTCGGGCGCGGTGCCGACAGGCGGCCGGTCGCCGAGACCATCGCGGACCTCGACGCCCACGACGACAGGATCATCGAGCATCTCGGCGGAGCCTCCGAGAGCACCGGCAGCTTCACCCTGCCGGAGGGATCGTTGTGAGCGGGCAACGGGGCGATCGGGCGCGGCGGCTTGGGGACGCCGCCGTCGCGATCCTCGAAAGCCTCTACCAGCACCGGCTCCTCTCCACCCACCAGATTCACGACCTCCACACCCCCGCGACCAAGCCGCGAGCCACGCAGGAAGCTCTCGCCGGGCTCCGCGAGGTAGAGCTCCTGAACCGCGTTCGCCGGCCGGGTGGGTTGGCCGTCTGGTTCCTAGGCGAGCGCGGGATCGAGACGGTGGAGGAAATCCCGAACAGGGTGGAGACGAGACGAAAGCCGATCTCCGCGACCCACGCCTCCGGCCCTCTTCAGGCTCACACGCTCGCGGTGAACGATGTGGGGATCGCCTTCGTGCGGCTGGCTCGGGAGCGGGGCGACGAGTTCGGGCCCTTCGGCTGGCGCCACGAGATCGCCCATCCGCTCGGACCACGGGGCAGGGGCAGGGAATGGCTGATCGCCGATGCGGTCCTGACCTACCAGCTCATCGAGCCAGGGGCGTCACGCCTTCACTACCGGTTCCTCGAGCTTGATCGCGCCAACCGTCCCGCGGACGATCTGGCGGCGAAGCTCGGTCGCTATGGCCGCCTGTACCGGCGGCCCGCCAACTCCGGCGGCCGGCCCTCCGACCGCCATTGGAGGGAGCGCTACCCGGTCTTCCCGAACCTCCTCGTCGTGCTCGCGGGCAGACCCCGACCGGCCCTCGAACGGCAGAGGAAGACCCTGCTCGCCCTCTGCCGCGCCGACGCCGACCTGACGCGCTCCCCCGAGCTCCAGGTCTTCGTCTGCCTGCTGCCTGACCTCAACGAGAGCGGCCCGGCCGCCACGGTCTTCCGCACGCCAGCCGAGCCCGATCGCCCGGTCGATTGGCTCGGCCGCGACGGAACCGGGCCGGGGGCGCGGCCGTGACTTCGGGGCGGCGGCGAGAAGACCGATCGCATTCGGGTCAAGCCCGACACAATGGGGCGCGATGCGCGCGAGGGCATCGACATCCCGATCGCAACCGAGGTCGCTGCCAGGAGCACGAACCGCGATGCGGCGACCTGAAGGCGAGCATGACCGTCGAGCACGCTGAGCCAGGCTCGGCCCTGGACGATCGGCTCCGTCAGGAGCAGGCGCGGGCGATCTTCGACCTCCTCGCATCGGCACGCGACCGCGAGGGCGGCGAGGACGATGGTTAGCGAGGGGCAACCCCGCCCGACGCCGGGCCAACGGCGCTTCGCCTGGTACGGGCGTCTGTCAACCAAGGACAAGCAGGACGCGACGCTCTCCTTCCCCTCCCAGCGCCGGGCGTGCGAGGAGAAGCTCGCCGAGCTGGGCGGCCGGATCGTCTGCGAGTTCACCGACGAGGAGCGGGGCCGCCGTGACGACCGGGCGGGATGGGCGGAACTGCTGCACGAGGCCAAGCAGCGCGAGGGGCGGCGCTTCGACGCAGTGATCGTCTACGCGACCTCGCGCCTCAGCCGCGACCTGTTCAGCGCCCTCGGCTACGAGCGCGAACTGGCGCGGGCCGGTGTCGAGGTCTTCTACGCCCTCAGCGCGGGCGATCAGTCGAGTCCCGAGGGGCGGCTGATCCGACACTTCTTCCAGGCACTCGATCAGTTCGAGGTCGAGAAGCTGGGGCGCGAGGTTCGGCGCGGGCAGACCGAGAACACGCGCCAGGGCTACCGCAACGGCGGCCGGGCACCCTACGGCTACCGGCTCAAGCGCGAGCCCCATCCGGTGCCGGGCCGGGCGCGGGTCGGCGACAAGAAGTCAAGGCTCGTCCCCGACCCCGAGCAGGCCCCGGTGATAGGCGAAATGTTCGATCGCTTCATCTCTGGCTGGGGCTACAAGGAGATCGCCAACCACCTCAACCGACCCGGCGGTCCCCCATCGCCCAGCCACGTCGATTCCAAGCGCAACACGGCGGGCAAGTGGTCGAAGACGACGATCCGCTCGATGCTCGAAAACCCCACCTACACGGGCCGGCTCTACTGGAACCGGCTCGACTTCCGCGCCGTCAAGCAGGGTGAGGGTCCGCTGGTCCGCCGCGACCCCGAGGAGTGGATCGAGTCCACCGAGCCGGCGCATGAGCCGCTCATCACCGTCGAGCAGTTCGAGCTCGTGCAGCAGGAGATGAGGAGGCGGAGCAACGGAACGGGGTCCAGCCCGCGCCGCAAACCGGCCAAGCGCTTCTACCAGTTGCGCGGCCTGGTCCATTGCGCCACCGGGCATAACCCGCTGCGGATGCAGGGCAAGACCGCCAAGGGCAACACCTACTACGCCTGCGGCTACCGGCTCGACTACGGCGACACCGCCGCGGAGGCGGTCGGCCACGGCAAGTGGCAGTACGTCCGCGAGGAGCCCCTGGTCGAGTTGCTCGACACCTTCTTCGCCACGCGAATCTTCGGGCCGAAGCGGCTCGACCTCTTCCGTATGCAGAGTGACGCGCTGGCGGCGAAGCGGCAAAGCGAGGACGGGCAGCGCCGCGATCGGCTGGTCCGCCTGATCGGCGAAATCGACCGCCGCACCGAGCGCCAGGTGGCCGCGATCGAGGCGGGAGTCGATCCCGCCGTGGTCAGCGAGCGGATCAGCTCCCTCAAGGCGAAGCGGGCGGAGGCCGAGGACCTCCTGAGCCAGCTCGACACCACCCCGCTCGGCATCGCCGGGCCGGAGGACTCGCTGGCGATTCTGGAGGGCCTCCCCGACCTCGGCAGCTCACTGGCGAGCGCCGATCCCAAACTCCGCCGGGCGGTCTTCGACGCCTTCCGGGTGCGGATGGAGATCGACCGCAATGCCGGCGAAATAAAACTGAAGGCGCTCGTGTCGAGCGCCTTCAGTGAGGTTCAAGACCTGGATGGGCTAGTTACCCATAAGGCCATAGCGGGGGCAGGATTCGAACCTGCGACCTTCGGGTTATGAGCCCGACGAGCTACCTGGCTGCTCCACCCCGCGGCGGTCTGCCGATGTTAGCAGCGTTGCGTGGGATGGCTGGGGCGCTGATGCGGCTTTGCAGGCGGTGTTGCTGGGCGTTGCTCTCTATTGTGGCGCGGGCAGATGGCTGGGGGCTCGCGCACTCATAGGGTGGCGGTGGTCGACGTTGGGTCTAACTCGACGCGGCTGCTGATCGCTGACGTCGCCGGGGGCTCGGTCAGCGAGGTCGAGCGGCAGAGCCGGGTTACGCGGCTGGGGCGGGGCGTCGACCTCTCCGGGCAGCTCTCGTCCGAGGCGACCGAGGCGGCCTGTGGGGCGATCGCGGACTACGTGGCGCTCTGCCGCGAGGCCGGGGTCGAGCGGGTCGAGGCGATCGCGACGAGCGCCGTCCGGCACGCCTCCAGCGGGGGCGCCTTCGTCGCCGAGCTGCGCGAGCGCTTCGCGCTCTCGGCGCGGGTGCTCGACAGTGAGGAGGAGGCGCGGCTCACCTACGTCGGCGCCACCGCCGAACAGCCGCCGGCGGAGCCGACTCTGGTCGTCGACATCGGCGGC
>Ga0075322_1000006_pt1 | contig 19184 bp, 15 predicted proteins | sample MayberryNW_Catta_FD_120086 | JGI IMG/M metagenome (GOLD analysis project Ga0075322, IMG submission 120086) | Natural and restored wetland microbial communities from the San Francisco Bay, California, USA, that impact long-term carbon... | ecosystem: Environmental > Terrestrial > Soil > Wetlands ... | reverse complement strand
TGAGAATGTCCAGGATCAGGATAATCTTGGCTGCCGGTAGAAGCAGCTTTGTAAAAGCAGTCCGCGCCGCATTGAGCGCCACTGGCAGAGTCAACTGGAAGAACTTATAGATTGCTGGTCCAATGATCGGGATGTTCAACCGGAAAAAATTCAGCACGGTACTGAGCAGCCCCAGGTTGCCCGCCACCGCTTTGATTGCCAAAGCCAGACCGGTAAAAGTCAATGCGCCAAGCGCGAGTTTGACAATATCTGGCAGACGACTGAAAGCGTCAATAATATTTTTAATAAGCTGGACAACCTGTCCGATAGTTTCAATAGGCAAAGCCACCAGCGTTCCCAGGCTGGTACTGATACGATCCAATGCAAAGCCCAGGGCTGTCCCACCCAACGTCAGCGCTGGAATGTCCAGCGTAAGCCCTGCCGTTTTAAGCAAGTCTGGAACCAGAGCAAAAGCTCCCTGAATGATGTCACGCAGCCCCTCAGCAATATCGACGATGACATAGCCCCAATCACCGTTCTTGACATCTGTCCCAAGTTTTTCAATGACAGGGCTGCCCAGAAGCTTTCCGGATTCAGTAATCAAATCCGGGATACGTCCAATGGCGTCGATCACCAGATTAGCCAGTGTCTGCCCTAAAGACACCAGATCGACCTCGAAATCGGCTTCTTTAAGCTGTCGACCAAGTTCCTGTAGATAAGAACTGCCAGTGGCATCACCCACACCGAGCAGGAAGTTTCCGAGGGTTTCTCCGACCAGTTGGGCGGCCTTGCCGATCAGACCTCCCAGAGCATCGGCTGCCTGGGGAAGAACACCGCTGAAATCTCCTTCAGTGATTTGTGTTCCCAGAACAGAGACAAAGGCATTCCCAATCGTCGTCCCAATCGTGGTCACGACGGACCCCAGGGTCTCCCCGACTTTGACGATAATCTTGCCCACCAGCAGACCAAAGTTATAGGCGGCGGTCCCCAGGGCGTCTTCAAATTGTCCGTTTGAAATCTGTGTACCAAGCTCGATCAGGAAAGAACTCCCAATCAATTGACCGATGTTGACCAGCGTCGTCCCGATCAGATCGGGAACCTTTGCGATGACTTGCCCAATCAAGTCAATAAACGCATTGGCGGCAGTCGTAAGGGCTTCCCCATACTCTCCTGCCAGAATGTCTGTCCCAAGCTTGGTCAGGAAAGGACTGCCGACGAAAGTCCCCAGGTTGACCAGTGCCGTCCCGATCAGTTCAGGAATCTTTTCAACTGCCCGCGAAATAAGCGACACCAGCGCTGTACCAACGGTGGTGAACAGGGCGGGGAAATCTCCCTGGATAAGCTCGTGTCCCAGGCGCTCCAGGAAACGGCTACCCACTGTTCTCCCAATATCAACCAGAATGCCCCCCAGAAACTTTGGAATCTCCTGAAAGGCAATCTGAAGGGATTGGACAATCGCGCTTACAATGTCCTGGAAGGTAAACGCCTGCCCGGAAAAAGCCTTCTGAAGCAAGGTCCCAATCGGAGCAACAATCTTCCCTAGAAGTTCTCCGACCGAGCGCACGAAATTACCCACATCGCTCAATGCACGCTGCGCCGTGAACACGATCAGCAACAGATGATCGTTCAGCGGAGTCAACACCACACGATCCAGCGTCTCAAAAACATCCGCAACGGAGTTAAACACCTGAGTGATGATGTTGTTACCGACCTGCCCGGCGTCCTGTCCACCAAACAGCAGGAAGATTAGACGGGCCACGATCCCGACAAAGCGGTCAATAAAGGTGATAACCCCTTTCAATGCCCGTAATGCTGCCGACGCACCTGATCCAAAGTTTCCAAAGACTGCTTCTTCCAATGACTTCCCGGATACGATGTCCAGGATAGTATTGATCGAGGTTCGGAACAGGTTGACCAACGCCTGCAAAGGCGCACCGATGACATTAGCAACCTGATCGAGACCGAGCAGTTTCAATACACGGATCAAAAAACCACCGGGCAGGAGGAAGGAGAAAATCTGGGTGGCGACATCGGCGATGATCGAGCGATGGGCCACAATCAGTTTTTTAATCTGATTGAAAATTTCCTGAACCAGTGAGTCGATGCCTCCGCGCAAATCACCGGCCTTGAAGGAGATGATCGACGAAAAGAAATCCTCTCCGAGTGTGATACCACGTTTCGCCAATACCTTGCCAAGCCCGCGCAGCGCCTGAGAGATGATCCCGCCCAGGCCGTTCTGAATATCCTTCGCGGCCTGATTACGATCATTGCCGGTCAGAAAATTCAGGATGCCTTTCCCGGTCAACTGAAGAGAGTTGGCGAAATCTGTCAGTTCGCGGCGCACGGAGATAAAGAAGGAACGCAGCTTCTCAGGCGTGACATCTTCCCCGAAAATGCGTTTGATAAAGCTCTTGTTCGCCAGCGATTCCAACTGCTTATCAAAAACTTCCAGGACTTTTGTCCCGTCGCCCATGCTGTCCAGGATAGACGCGGAGAACCCACTGATCCCACTCAGCGTCTCGAAGTCCTTATCTGCCTTGATAATTCGCTGCGGCAGCGTCAAAAAATCCCGGAAAGTCGTCACCAACGCCAGCAGTCCCTGAAGGCTGAATTTGATATTCTGGAACCCTGTGTTAAGCCGGAACAGGAACACTGACAGGGCGTGAGCTTTCTTATCCTCGTCGCCAAACAGACCCTTTGTGAAGAATTTGACAACCTCTCCTGCTACCCCCAGGATGGCAAAGAAAGCATCTTTAATCCCAACAATCTGCTCTCTGACTTTGTTGAACGTATCTCCTGTGCCGCCGATATTGTTGGAGATCAAGTAGTACACATCGTTGATGATGGCAGAGATGGCAGTCAGGGTCGTCACAATGACTGTGCCCACCACCACAATCGTACCAAAGGCTGCCGCCAGACCTGCCACACCAATCACTAATGAGCCGCCGCTAATCAGCAGACTGCCTACCGCACCGACCACCGTAAGAATTACCCCGGCGAATTGTGTCAAGAACCCGATGGCAACCAGTGCGCCACCCACAAATGTTGCCAGAGCCGAAGCCAGGAAAATAAAGGCGGACGCAATTTCAATTACCGGGTCAGGCAAATGCAGAATAAAGTCCACCACCTTACGACCAAGCTGCACCAATGGCCGGAACCCGCGCTGGATCATCGGTAGGAAAGCTTTAGTCAATAATGTCTCGACTGACCCACGAAGCTGCTCTACGTCGCCAGAGAAATTGTTCATCAACTCCTGGGCACGCTCCGAGGCTGGATTGACCTCGTTCATGCTATTCAGCAGGTCCTGGAAGCCGTCGTTCGCCAGCAGGATCGAACCACCGACCTGCCCATACGCACCAAACAGTTCCTTGATAATCCGCACCTGCTCTTCCTGCGTGCGGTTGGACTGCGTAACAATCTGATTTGAAGCAGTCTGACTGCCGGTGATGTCGTCGATGATTCCGGTTGCCTGGGCGATCTGCCGGTTAAACTCAGCCAGCTTCTTATTACGCTTTTCTTCGTCATCCGACCCTGCGGCCAGCCCGTCATTCCACAGCAGCAGATTACGCTGCGCACTCGCCAACACTTTCTGTGCTTGTTCCAGTCGCGCCCGGTCCTGCGGGCTGGCTCCTGGGATACTGACGGTGGTGATGGGCTTATCAATCGCCTTCTGAATGTCCAGGATAATTGCGTTGAAGTCACGAAACTTCCCGGTAGCCTGATCGGTAAGTGTCACCCCCAGACGACGAAGCTGGTTGCGGGCACGGTCTGTGTTCAACTGAGTCAGCAGCGATTTCAGCGATGTACCAGCTTCAGCCCCGCGCAGACCGGAATCTTCAAATGTCGCCAGCACTGCCACTGTCTCATCCATCGACAGCCCAAACTGCGACGCGATAGGACCTACGTTTGCCAGACCAGCCGTCAGGCTCTCCACACTGGCTGTCGACAAATCGGCCCCTGCGGACAGGATATTGGCCGCCTGTGCGATGTTTTGAAATGTCGCCGGTACACCATCGGCGAACTCACGGAATGTTGCCTGGGCCTGAATCAGCGCATTGGTTGCCTCGTCAATGCTGCCACTGTCAGACAGGGCCGCCAGATCAGCCGCCGAAGGCAGGATGAATTGGACGCTGCTGAGGTCCTGACCCGCTTTGATAAGCTTCAGTGTGGCGTCCAGCGCCTCATTCGATGACAGCGGATAAGCAATACCAATCTCATTGGCGAAGTCCTGAGCTTTCTTCAGTTCTTCATCTGTGAGATTGCCGAACACCTGCACCTGTGTGCTGAGTCGGTCAAAACCCACAGCGGCATCGAAAGCGTCCGATTGCAGGAGCTTTCCAATCCCGAAGTTGTTAATGAGATTAAATCCTGCGGTTTTGATCTGATTACCAACATTGATGAACGTCTGACCAATTTCTCTGATCTTGGCCGAAATCTGATCGACGACTCGAAACACACCAAGCTGGAAGTCCTTGATTCGGTTGAGCAGCGCCACCGGATTCAGTTCACGGGCTGCAAATTTAATCGCGCTGGCAAGGAGGTTGGCGATGACTTGATCTTTAATCGAGAGGCGCAAACCCCTCTCAAAATTCAGCCCCAGGAGATTTCCTGCACCAAACCCGGCATCCTTAACCTGACTACTAGATTCTAGTGCCCCCTGAAGCGACCCGAATACTTTTGCTACACGTGACGCAAAGCGTTCGTCGAGTTTGACTTTTTTAAGCTCATTCAGCCCTTTTACAAATTCTTTGAACACAGGCTGAATATTCTTCAGACTTTTAGGATCGAGACGAGAGATAACCTCCAGACCCTCTGCGATACCGACCATGATCCCGCCAATGTCCGGGAAAGTGGCGTTTTTGAATCCTTTCAAAGCGCTGCCCAGGCCCCGAAGTACCTGGATATAAATCTTCAGGGTTGTGCCTACGGCTCCCTTGAGGTTAGTCGCTTTTGTCGCACGCGCCAGCCCAGACAGACCAGTTCCCAGAAGATTAATCGACCGAGCAAATCGCTCAAAGGCGTCGCCTCCTGGAAGCTTGCTCAGTGCCGCAGAAACGAGGGTCAATACGGCTGTCAAACCACCAAAAATAACCACGATATTACGTGCGTCTTTGACAGTGAACCCGCGCGTTGCTCGTACAAGGTTCGAGAGACCCTGGCCGAGCTTCTGAAAAATTGTGGCGAGACCGGCAAAGGATTCACTTCCTGGCAACCTCCGAACCAACCCGGAAATAATTTGCAGGGTCGCACCCAATGCCCCATAAATCGTAGCAATCTCTTTGATTTTTTTGGAGTCAATTTTCTGGCTGGAGACAATATCCAGCAGTGTCTTCAGGCCGAGGCCCACTGTTTTGAAGGCACGAGTGATCCGCTCGATGTCATCAAGATTGGTCGTCTTTGTGGACAGCGCCGAAAGCTGCTCAATAATCATGGTCACGTTTCGGACCACTGCGGCAAGTTTAGCCGACCCTCCTGACCCTACTTTGAGGCTAAGTAGGCGCTCCAGGGTTTTGACCAGTTGATTAAAATTCTTCGAGTCGAACTTGGCATCATTAAATGAAATATCCAGCGCGTTGACCGTCTTAATCAGGTCCTCAATCACCGCGACGGATGCCTTGACATTAAGATCAGTGATGTTATAGAAAACCTTCAGGGCACGGGCAAGTTCGTCGAGTGCCCGCGCCCCCTTTCGGAACTCATCCGAAAAAGAGATCGTCAGCTTCTTTTTAGACAGCGAATCAATTTTACTCTCGGCAGCCACCAGTTTCTTGTAAACCTGATCGGCTTTTTCAATCAACTGGTCGAGAGGGACAAGGTTAATCTGATCTGCCATAAATCAGTCCCTCCCTTTCCGTACCCAGACCACTGCCCAATTCTCAATCCCCTGTTTCTTCAAATTCTTCTTGCTCAGATTGAAAATACGCGAATAGAGATTCAGTGGCTCTACTTTCTTGATTGGCCCTGCTGAATATACGCCTGGGCCACCGCCTGTTCCACGCGGCGCACCAAACACAATCGAGTTGTTGTTGACAAAGCTCTCGCCCTGGCGGGTGCGTCTCACTAACGGGGTCTGGCGCAGACCCCACAACGGATAAGGATGTTTTGGATCACGAGCAGGAAGCGCAGGACGCCCCTGATCCAGCACATCGAACAAATTAAAATCCGGGTTGGGGGAAGCTACAAACACAAAATAGCGTACCCCATTGAGGTCGCCCAGGCTTGCTCTGATCTTGGCGGGTTCAGCGATAATGCTGACGTGGTAATTATCGAAAGCGCCGGAAGTGCTTTTCCCCCGTAGTTCATCCAGGACTGTGTTGAATGTGTCCACGATGATCTCCAGCGCTTTTTCACCGGATCGCGTCTGTTCGGATTCAACATATTCTCGAAGTCGTACAGCACGCGACAAACGCGATCCGGCCATTAGGTTTTCTTCTTGTTCTTCTCTTCGTTCCGCCTCACTATGTTATCGTGTCGTGTTATCGTGTCGATCATGCTTTCCAGATAATGCCGAGCAATCTGCTGCGCCTGTTCATCCAGGTTCATTTCACGCCAGATCGTAGGGGGTATCCCTATTGCGTGAATAACAGAAAGATCGGTATATCTGGGGCTTCCGTAGATCGGTGTCAGACCACCAAAAAGTTCTTCCCGGTGCTTCCTCATCGCGGTGGTATCTTTCTTGTCCTCGATGAGTTTCATGATCCGGGCATATCGCACCAAGATCGAGAGCTTTTTGGTAATCTTCCTGCCTGTGATTGGGTCGGTCTCAACCGTATCTGTTTTAGGAGCTAGCCGGATCAGATACCGGTTCACCAGATGGCTGAGAACGAAACCCGGCCTCGTCGACATCTTCGCCGAGTCCCATCTCCCTCAGATTTTTCGCCAGATCATTCTGAAGAAGTGAGTTAAGGCGGGCATAAAACATGGGGCCTGCCTCAGTAAAGATGTCAATCATTTGCTTCAGGCGACGCTCGAACGGATTCCGCAGATCGTACTTGAGGCGCGGCATTTCATAATCCTGCGCCAACCAGTTGATAACTTCTCCGTCATCATCACTCAGGGATTCGTCATCACTGGACGTTTTGAACAGCTTTGTCATCACGTCCTCTCCGTCTGCATCATACGGAGCCGGGGGACGCTCAATGTCGTTCCCCTTGTATGTCATCCCAATGATATAAGCGTGCTGTTGAGCTTCCCGACGCAGCCGATGGTAGTAACGAGACGCCTTGTACGCCGCCTCTTCACCCGTCAACTGCTGCGTTGAATCGGTGTAGTTCATACGCTTATCCTGATCGAGAATGTAGAGCGTGATGACATCGGTGACGCTGATGTCCTCATCCTCATCAGGGATTCGACGGGACACGATCAATTCGTCATAGGCTTTACGAACGATCTCTAACGACTTTCGGTTGAGAATGACACGAAGCCCTTGTTCAGCCAAAGGCCCTTCGTAGTCATCAGGAAAGGGAAGAACAGTGTCCAGGATATGGGCCTGTTCGTTCTGGCTCCCCTGCGTCTGGCGAGTTGTTTTTCTGCGTGCCATCACTCACTCCTGTCTGGCATTCTAATATACAACCCTTAAAAAATCAACTTTACCGCAATGAAAGGAATTAATGGTTCCTTTTCTCGGCAAAAGACAGGCCGCATAAGCGACCTATCAGATGAAGATTATGCGTTGGGGTAGAACGGTGTCCCGATCACCACTTCGCCCGCATCCGTGCAGGCAGCGAAGTAGTTAAACGCCGCGAAGTCGTTGCGGCCCATCACCAGATCGGTATAGTTCCCCGACACCGTTAGCCCACTCTCCAGCGTGACCAGCTTGAATTCCTGATTGGTCATCGGGTTACGCTGGTAGATGTTGGCGGCAGTGATGAAGGCGGTACGATCCACCGTCCCCACGACTTTGAGGATGGCTGCCGAGGTCGGCACATTGGGCTGCGCCCAGGTCACGCCACCGTCGCGGCTCTCGGCCAGATAGCCCGCAGCGCCTGCGATAACGAGATGATCCTTGCGCAGAACACAGACACCCGCCAGGGATGCCGGTGCGCCAGGGATATTGGCCGTGAGATCACTGACCGACAGACCGCCACCACTCGGACGCGCCACCAGCAGTTCACCCGTCGCGCTGACCATGTAGACCTTCCCGGTCACACTGTCAACTGCCGCGTTGGTGAGTTCGATGGTGGTCAATGCGGTGCTGTCTACTTCAGTCCAGGTCGACCCTTTGTCCGTGCTGACCCAGATTACACCATCGGTGAAATCGGAACCAACTGCGATCAACAGGCCGCCAAGCTGCACGACTTTGGTGATGCCATCGGTAAAGCCAGCGATGATCTTCCAGGTGACGCCCCGGTCTGAAGAGACGGCCAACTGTCCGGCTGTTGCGGTAACGATGTCCGGGTCATCCAGTGCGGAGACCACGATCAGATCACCTTCGTTGAATACCGAAGCAATCACGTTCGTCACCGTCAGCCCGGTCGTCAGCGCGGTCGGGGCCGACCCAAAGCGGTCGTCCGTGAGAAGAGATACCAGCGCATCCGTCCCATTGCCCCCCACCGCCAGCAGACCCTGATCTACGGAGAAATCACAGCCTGCGCAGTCTTCGTTGAGGAAGGTGATCGCGTACATCTCATCCGTACCGGCGTAGACCGGCAGGAACCCAAGTTCCCACCCCCACACGACCTCTTCGACCTGGATTTCCGAGGTCCGTTCGATCATGTTGGTGTCTTCGTTGTTGGTGATAACGTCGGTGGATTCGATGGGCGGGTTGATGGTCGCATTCCGCAGGCCCTGCCAGTGCGAATAGATGCGATCTTCCGGGCACGGGTAAATCAGATACAGATCACTCTGGCAGCCAATGATCTGCTGAAAGGCACGCTGTTGCAACGGAGACCACAGCGCGTGTGAGGGGAAACCTACGGTGTAGGTTCGGCTCAACTCCTGAGCAGGGCGTTTAACCCTGGTGATGGGGATGACCTTGCCTCCACGAAGGCGAACCTGAGTGACTTGCAGGGCGTCGCTCAAATTCTGAGCGGGCGATGTCAGGGCATGACCGAGCAGATTAACGGGTTGCCCGGTCGGGCCATCGACAGGATGCTCCATGTGGAGAATATAATCCTTACTGTCGAGACCTTTTTCTGGCCCCCACAACGCCGGGTAGTAGTTGAGATTAGCCATCGCTTAACTCCTCTAACCCTAGCTTATACGGGAATGCTGTGCGCAGAGCCTTGCCCTTGACTCGCCGGAGATCATCCAGGGAGTAGGCACTCGCTCGAAGGAACGATTTCAGGACATTCTCCACCATCGTGTCCATGTCGGGCAGCACGTACAGCATGATGTGCGTCCGCAGAGTGCCGAGTTCGACCTCTGTGACTTCCTTGTCCGATGGAGAAACCTTGAACTTCCTGACGTTCGGATAATGTCCGACTGGAAAACGGAAGCAACGGATCGGGCTAGATTCAGTGATGGCGACACTGTTTCCGGTTCCGTCATCCAGCATCATCAAAACGACTGGAATCTTCTCGGCTTTGGCGGATGCTTTCTTTGGCTCGGAATCGCCATCTTCCTTTGCCGGTGGAACATAGGCATCCTCTAACGGCTTGTCACTCATCGTTCCTCCTTGTTCTATCCCCGACTGGAAAAAATAGGCCGACTGTACGGGACCAGCGTCTCCTGCATGACGTGATCGTATCGCAGTCGGCCCAATGTTTTCCCAAGATCGAAGTTCTGAACCTGAATACCAGTATACGGATTTATAGACTGAGGAGTCAACATCGTTTGCTGCTCCGCAATAAAACCGACTTCCAGATAGCACCCGCAATCTTTAACAGGAAGATCAGCGGCCACTTTATAACAGATCGCCTGACGCAAGCCAGAGACCTGCATCTTGTAACGCTCATCCAGGGCCGAAGGATCGGTTTTGTACCAGTAACGAATCTTGAAAGATTCAGGTGCAAGATTATACGGCGGACAGTCACAGCCAAGCTCGTTCTCATCCTCGGCAGTGAAAAGATCGCAGGGATCGGCGCACACGACATCCGCTACCCGGATGTGGAAAATTCCATGTGCCGGATCGACCAGTTTGGTTCCAGGATTGACGATAGCTTCCTGATCGGCCACCACCCAGGCAACCTCAAAGTCCGCTTCTTCTTCCCCAAAATACTTGAACTCGACTTCCTGAAGCATCTTCCAGAATTCGCCTTTGATAAGATCAACCTTCTCATAGGCGAAGGCCGGGTCCACCAGCGTGTAGATATAGAATGTCCAGCGCGTGGTCCCGTCGCCGTTATCGGAGGGTGCTTTTGCTACCGGGATTTGCTGCTCTGTCCCCGGATAAACCGGCCACCATGTCATCCCGGTCGGATAATCTGTTCCCTCCGTAGGCGTTGGTGCATCCACGATCACGATCTTCTTGTTCTGCGCATTCAGCGTGTCTGTGACTGCTGCATATTTTTTATTTAACGCCACGACCCAATCGGTCCCCACGCGGCGCGGATAGGAAGTCTTATCAATCTCAATGAGGACCACACCCTCTGTGCCATCTTTACGTATGAACACATCTGACGGGTTAGGATTGAGACTGAGGTCGAAGGCAGCCGTCAGCGTATCCACATCCGGCTCGTCCAACGTAAGATTTTCCTGGATGTGATAATTGACCGCGACCGGGCTGTAGCCAGCGATGTCGCCCACCACCGGCTTGACGTTAAGCGCTGAAACGCCCGGCCAGAACGTGATCGCTTTCCCGCCAACAGGATAATTCTCCTCTACGTAATGATAACGTGTAGAGAGGTTGAACCCGGCCCGTAACTCTGTTGTCTGGGTCACGTCCCAGAGTGTTCGATAAATCGCCTCGCGCAGACAGTTGTTGACTCGGATGTCGTCCCAGGACACGCCCTGGGGGACCCGATTACCATCACTCGTGCCACCTTCCAGCGCCCCGGTCAAAACATCATAAGCCCGCGAGTATAGATGAGAAATGAACGCAAAATCCTCGTACTTGACGGGCATCATATTGACGATCCGCCAAGCTTCCTCATCGCTGAGGATCGGGAAGAACGTAGGCAGATTCACAGCGGTCATGAATACGACTCCGGGTCATAATCTCCATCCTGGCTGGCGTCGTTGACTGCGTAATTGCCAGGGACGTTGACTGTGAAATAAGGCATCCCCTCTTCGAGAAGATCAACGAAGTGGGTCACAATGACCGATCCCCCTGCTGTGGCTAATATGAACACCAGAAACATCGGCAAGGGCATTTCTGTTCCTGCGGCACTCAGGAAAGACAGGGGGATCGAAACCCAGAATGACAGACAGGTCGGACAGGTCCAGACTTCCAGGCGAGTCTGCCGGATATACCACAGCTTCGCCGCAGGATCATCTTCAGCCTGGACAATATCATACAATCCAAAAATACGCCGAAAGTAATCAAAGAGAGTTACCGGTTGGCGATGCTGGTAAAAAGTGAAATCGTCGTCATCTGTCCCTGGCTGGACATGGACAACGGTCTGATTCATCTGAGGAAAGGGACCAGCATGAGAATCCACGTCGGCATAAAGCAGAACGCGCGTGACGTAGAATGTGGCGATCACCGCGATGATATAGGCCAGGAGGATCATACAGCCTTCTTCAACTCAATGTGCTGTTTCAAAAAATCTGTTTGCTCGGTCGGGATCATAAAACGCAGCACTCTGGGCTTATACTTCAGAATTGCAGCAATCAGATCATACCCAATGCGATAAGTTTGCGAAACCTGAAACGCCTGAACTGTCCCGGCGTCTTCTATATCCATCGACGTGCGAAAAAAGACTTTGGCCGTTCTCCCGTCCGGCACATAAGTTTGGGATTTGAATGTCGTAAAAGTGAGCCGGTGGGAAGCAGGTTGCTGCTTCCCACCACATTTTGAACAGGATGCCATTACGGGCCTGTCACCACCACATCTTTTGTCACGACGACGGGGAAGCGCGACCCACGCCCCATCACGATCAGGCTCACCGTGTAGGTATCGGCAGCGCCGTAATCGTGAGTCGGGTCCTCGGTGATCCCCAGAGCGAGATCGTTGGCGTCGCCAAAATCCCAGGCGAACCAATCCACATCTCCCGTGATGGTCTGATCGAAGTCCGCTGTCCCATCCGTCCCGTCAGTCGCAGTGAAGTCGGCCACGATGTCGAGATTGTGGTCATACTCATAAGCGGCCTGATGAGGGACCATCGCATACAGCGAGTCCAGGTTGCGCATCGCCGCCAGAAACGTGTAGATCATTGCTGGCGTGACGGTACTGAGATCAACGGTGATATGGGCGTACAGGACAGTGATGGCTTGGCACATGGCGTAGTACACGTACAACGCCCCGTGTGCTTCGTGGAGCCGCTTGTTCAGCATGTCCGTGTCGTTCATCTCGTCATAGCTGATGTCGAACGCCACATCCAACACGCTCGTTACCCGGACGGGCATTTGCGAATTAGGACTAACAACGTTCGTCTCCAGATCAGTGACGCGAGTCAACGGACCAAACGGACCGGGAACAGCGGCTGCCACGCCATCAAATGTTGCATTGTCAATATCTGCCAGTGGCATGAATCATTCCTCCGCTATGAACCGTACAGGTCAGGTCGTTTCCGGGGCAGTCTCAGGATCAACCTCAGCGTCTTCCGGGCGAAGCTGCCGCAAACGCCGCGACAGCGCGTCCATCGTCGACTGAGGCATGTCGCCACGATCCAGAAGTGCCTGAATCAGATCGTCCGTCGCCACCTTCGTCAGATTAGCCTGAGCGACTGCACGTTCCAGGTCGATCTCCCGATCCCCACGCCGCACTGCCTCCTGCACCGCATGAGCGATCAGAGGACTGTCGGTGATTCCATCATGCGAGTGCTTGGCAGCATCCTGCCAGCGTGTCCGCAGACGAAGCTCCGGGATCGCCACCGCAGGCACATCAATCGACTCGCCAATTTCAGGCATATTGATGACCCTGCCGATGGTGGGGACAAAGATAGATACCGGGCGATTTTTGTCTTTGCGGTCCAGAGAGTTCAGGCCGATATAGTAGACCGTCACCAGTTCACGCGGCTTCAGACGCTCCGCGTCCTTCGGTTTGATCCCAAACGGCTCGGCTCCTGGGTCCTTGTTTTGATTCAACTGTGGCAACATACGGTTTCTCCTGTGTACTACGTGGTAGACTGAGACCAGTCTACCACATAGCCCAGATCACGACAATCAGATTAAACAGGCGAGAGCAGGATGTTCCCGTGTCCGCCCTGCTGTCCGTTATAGGCGTAGAAGTCAGGACTGGTGAAGCTCCCGGCCTCATACTCCCCGTCTTCCAGGGTGTCCACCACCACGTTGTTGATGCGGGCCTGAAGCGGCTGCATGTAGGTCACAAGCCGCCCGGCCATCTCAACATAGTAGTAGAAGCATTTGTTGCTCTCGGTGATCCAACCCGCACGGGCCATCCCGCCCTGGATCGTGAACTTGTCTTCTTCCCCGTTGGTCGGGTACTCCAACTGGTTCCAGTCGATGTACTGCTGCTCCAGCAGCGTCATCCCTTCCACGCGCCGGGTCAGGATCATGATGTCGCCTGCGACCGCAGGACGCTCAGTTTCCTCCCCAACGTCGATGGTGACGTTCAGACCGCTGTTGAGATCGGTCAGCACCGGGATTGGCTCGTTGTCGATGTCCAGAGTCCCAAAGCCCACGCCGCCGCTCTTGACATCGCGCATTTCTGCCCGGAAGTCACGGTAGCTCATCTGACCCTCGAAACCGAAGCTGTTGGTGTAGCGCCACAGCGCACCCATCGCCACGAACTCGCTCAGGTTGTCCCACATCGTCGAAGGCATGTAAACCACCATGTCTCCGAAAGCGAGATTCCAGTTACGAGCCTTGATGCGGTTGCGCAGGCGGCGCACCAGATAGCGGATCGCCCGCAGGATGGTCGCCGGATCAGTGATCGGGCCGCCGTTGATAACCAGCGGGTCCGCCCAATGCGGCTGCCCAGGCCCATAGACACGTGACTGGACATACCCTGGGGTGATGACCTGATTGATGCCGTCCCACTCCATAACAGAGTTTGCGGCGTTTCCGAAGCGCAGGACGTAATCCAGATGTCCCATCGCCACCATCAGCGTGCGAGCCACCGCCCATTCACGATCATCCGACAGCGGCTGGCCGATCCCCGACCCGCGCAGCATAAAGGTGGGGTACTCTTCCGTATAGCGAATCCCACCGTCCGGGTACGGCTTCATCTTGGTGGTCGTCCACGAGAACGAGCCACCATCCATCTTGTACTGGAAGCCTGACCACGAGGTTGAAGGGCCGTAGCCGCATTCCTCAATGGACAGACCTGCCAGATATTCAGGATAGGTCTGCTGACCGTCGAAGCCTTCCGGTGCGACCCATTCCAGGTGAGCCACATGCGAGGTACGGGACTTCACCCCCCGCGACGGAATCCAGTTCAACAGCGGCCCACCAGAGTTGACCGCCATCGAGATCGGGTCGCCATCAATCAGCGAAAACGGCCCGTTGTCATACAACCAACCGGTCGTCGCGCGTGGCGCATCGTTGTTGGGCATGGCGTCTTTCATGAGGCGCATGACCGAATCGGTCGCTACCGGATCGACGCCAGCTTTGACAAGGCTCTGGTAAACCAGAGGCCCCATTGACTGCTCAAAACTGCTTGCCATTATCAGCCTCCAGGTGCGTTGTCTGGGATGCTCGACTTGAATACCCTGGGCTTGGTTCCGTTCGTCCCCGCGATCTTCTTCAGGGGATCGTCTTCTTCATCATCCAGTTCCAGGTCGAGTTCCAGCTTCGATTTGCGAGTTTGAGTCTTGAGAACCGCTTGGTTGCGTTCCTCAAGCTCTGTGACAACAAACTCCGCGAACTTCATCAACGCCTTGCTTTGCTTGATCTGGCCGGTTTTGAGGTTCCCAACCGCAGCCGAAATCATGCGCATGACATCCTGAAGATTCATCGCATTGTTGTCACCGTTTCCATCTGGCGGCGCGAGGACTCCGTCGATACGCAGCATGACCTCCGCCCAGGCTTTCATCTGATTGATGAGCGGCAGGGCGGCATGGATGTCCGCTACCTGCTGCGCCAGGGATTTCATGTCCACGTTTCCTTCGGCGTCGACCGCTGGCGTCGAGTCTGCCTCCGGGGTGATCTCTTCCGGTGTATCTGCCGTCTTATTCAGCAATGCATCCATCGCTGCTTCGACATCTTCACCTTCAGATGATTCCCCTGCCTCGGCATCGGACGCCCCCGCAGTAGCCGTTCCATTGGCTGCCGCTTTGAGACGTGCCTCGATGTCGGGGAGGTCCAGACCAACTGACTTAGCGACCGCGTACACCTTACCGAGCGTGTCCGGGCCTGCCGGAGTGGGTGTCAACGAGATTTCACTCTCGATCCACCGAGAAATATATCCCGTATCCGGGTTGACCATCTTTGTGCCGATGTAGCACTGTGTCGAAGTCCCCAGAAGCCCTTGCTCCTGAAGCTTCACGATCATGTCGTGGTACTTGTGTGAGCGGTCAAGCTCAACATCGTACCAACGCCCCGCTTCGTCCGCTCCTGCGAATTTAGCAGTGCCGACGATCATCAGATCAGTCGGATCGGCTTCTTCATTCAACAGGAAGTTCAAGTGATGGTCGTACATCAGATACTTGGTCGTTACCTGGAATTTGTCTCCAAAATCCGTTTTGGCATCGAACCATTCCCCATGCACGTCCTTATGCCCATCGCCACCGAAGGGGGTGGACAAGAGCTTGAAGCGTGTCACGCCATCATCACTTGCGACCTTACGAACACTGTCGGGGCCGAAAAACTTGAACAGCGTGTTTTTCATTAGCCTCCCTCGCTTGTTCTGATGATCTGCTCGATCTTGGTTTCCCGCAGCGCCCAGGCCCGATAATGGACACGCTCCAGATAACCACATGCAACTAGCTTACGAATGTGTTTCGCGGCAGCTTGGGGGGAACACCCATAAGCTTCGGCAAGCTCTAAACGGGTACACCCTTTATCCCATTTCACGAGGAGGTCATACGCCAGCAGTAAAAATTGGATCGTTTTGCAGGGTATGTCCTCAATGACCATCGCCGCATGGAGGCGCAACAGATCAGGTCTGGACATCAATTCGTTCAACGTCATCGACCACTTCCATTACGACTTCATCAATGACAAGCTGCTCGATCTCGTTCAACGGTTCGCCCGCCAGACATTTCGTCGCGGCAACCCCGATCAACGCGCCCTCGAACAGATACTGCTCCCCGGCCCAGGTCTCTATCGTCTTCTGATGGCGGGGGAATACACGACGAAAAGTATTCTGATTCTGCACACTGGCTGCGTCTACGGCCAGTTCATAAGCTTCCTCAGCAGAAATCTTTTGTCGTTTGGCGCTAAGTTCCTTCTCGGCCTGCATTTCAGCCTGAAGCGTTTTCTCGATGGAGAAAGTTTTGACTCGCCGGTCAATCACATGGCCTTCGCCATCCATCGTGATCTCATCGTAATCCAGAAAATAATGCATCTTACCGGGATCACGAGCTTTGAACAGCGTCTTCACCGCGTTATCAAACGCAGTCGGATCGGCTTCTCCATCCTGCGTCTGCTCATCCGCCTGATTGGTTTGCTGGTCAGAATCCTGGACAATCTGCTGCGGAGCCGCCTTGATAAGCTCCAGGTCATTCGGCAGTGCCCGCAGGAACTGCATCCAGGCCAGATAGGATTTCATCTCAATCGTGGCCCCAAACACTGAAGCGATCTTCTCCAGCGCCTCGGCAGTGTTCTTCAGAATTTCCGCATTATCTTTCGCCGAGGAGCTATCCACTTCTTCAATAAACCCAAAACGTGTGCGGCGCGAGGCCGAAGAAAACTGATCCATGATCCCGCCCACACGATTGTACAGGCGCTGCTCGGATCGCACAAAGGAGGCCGGACCCTTCAACTGCTGGCGCTGCTCCTGAACGACTTCCAGGGCACGGTTGGTCGTGCGTTCATTGTTCCAGAAATTACGCAATGCGAGACCGAGATTGGCCGCGATCTCATTCACATACATGAACGTGAACTCTTCTTCCTTGAAGTTCTCCGGTATTTTCGATAGACCCAGGGTGGCAATCATATCCTGAACACTTTTACCCATCGGATTGTTGACTTCCACTACCGGGATACCGAGTTCGGAGGCATCTCCACCTGTCCACAACGCGATCTGGATGGTGATCGCTTCTGAAATGGCGTTTTTCAGGGAAGGGTTAGAGACAAAGATAATGTCGCGGATTTTGCGGCCATCGAGAGAGGCTGAATTATGTTCCCGCAGCAGCCAGGACAGGGCTGCGGTAGGCAGGATCGGGAAGATCGGAGAGATAAATCCGTTGGAACCAAAAGGCACAGGATGCCCTAATGTCACGTCCTCAAAAGACATCTCTCTGGTTTTGTTGTAGAGCCAGACTTTTTCACGAGGACGCACAGGTGTCGTTACATTACGGTCTCGCTCCCAATCCAGATAGCAGGGATCGAGATATTCCAGGACCCGCTGGCGACCTTTCTTGGGGGAATAATAAGCGGTGCGTCCGACAATGAGATAATCCATGACGCGCCGCTTGAGAAACTGCTCGAAGCCCAGATCGACAAAGCCGGTGGCCGGGTCCTGGGTCTGCGCCAGATTGAAGTATTCTACGGCCTGGGAGACACTGCGGGGTTTGCCTGAGACCATCCACTCACGACTGGCTGAGATGGACTGGAAAGTCGTCACCGCGCCGGGCAGGATGGGAAGTTCCCAAAATCCTTTCTGTCGCAGCGACCGCCCCATCTTCAGCATCTGCTTGTCATTAAAACGCCGGTAGATACCATTGGGCAGCAGGAAAGCGGTCCCCATCACCTTATCAATATGTTGAGCCGCCGCTTGGTAGGCGCGCTCAAATCGCTCGTCATAGACGATGCTGACTTCGGGTTGGGTACTGACTTCATCCGCCATTAGACAGGCGTTCCTCTAACTGTCGAATCTTGGTGGTGTTCTCGGCGACCTGGGTCTGAAATTGCTCTTTCTCTTCCATGCATTTCAGATTGCGGGTGTCCAATTCAAGGATGCGCTGCTTATATTCTTGCTCTCGCGTCTCATAGCCATCAATCATCCGAGCATAGAGTTTGTGAGAAGCGATTTCAGCTTCTTTCCGAGCTTCTTCTATCGCCTCAGCTTTAAGCCGCACCCATTTGCGATCCTCGATGTCCTGATCGTCTTCATCCTCCGCTTTCCTTATCCGGTACAGAATGAACAGAGTCATTACGATGACCACTGCCACCAGAACGAAGAGACCCGGCCCCACGTCCCGTACCGTTTCCAGAAGCTTCGGGTCGATCACCTGGGCTGCGTACATAGGCATGTCCAATGGCATAAACCAGCGTCGCTAGAAAGATAAACCCCCAACAAGAGACGGCGATCCGGTTAGGAATGAACTGCCCCGACGCCAGAGACACCCAGATAACGGTGAACCCATAAATACTCAAGGGGAACGTGAGCAAAAAAATTTCAAATCCGTTCCATCGACGAAACAGGACAAGAATCCCCATAATGACTGCCAGCGCCCCGACCATCTCTGTCGAAAGATGATGATCCCACAGTAGCATAAAAAGTGTTGCACTCTCGACAGGTGGTTCGATCAAAAGCGCCAACCCAAAGAAAACCATAAAAATGCCCAGGGCATTTGGATAGGTTATGAGCTTCGAGTCATAACGCCAAAGTAAAATATCCCGAACCAGTCGCATATATCTGACACCAGTGTACAACGGATTAAGACCCGTGTAGTCATGAGTTACGATTTTGAGTATAGAGGTAACGTGAAGGACTGTCAAGAACAGCACAATCGCTAACACACTAAATTCACGCTAAAATATTAAAAACACGACACATGGAGACTTCTCATGGCTTCTCGGTCAATTACCGCACGAATTGTTCGACGTTTTCAGGCAAATCGACTCTTCGGAAATGCCCAGATCAACCCTCAAGATGCCGATAAATCCTACTTTGCCTCCATCCCTATCCTGGACGAAGAAGGTGTTGAACGCGATTTCGAGGCCCCTCTCGTCGCCACCATTCCGTATGATACTAATCTGGTCAGTTCTCAACAGGATTCCTTTGGTCGCAGCCGTGTCGCTCTACCCGATACTCTCTTCGATTCTAAATTACTCTATGATGCTCAACCTCTTTTCTGGACACAAGCTACCCCCGC
>Ga0075322_1000005_pt1 | contig 19805 bp, 10 predicted proteins | sample MayberryNW_Catta_FD_120086 | JGI IMG/M metagenome (GOLD analysis project Ga0075322, IMG submission 120086) | Natural and restored wetland microbial communities from the San Francisco Bay, California, USA, that impact long-term carbon... | ecosystem: Environmental > Terrestrial > Soil > Wetlands ... | reverse complement strand
AGCGCCGCCCCGAGCATGAGCTTGGGGCGGCGCAGGGCAAACGGCGCTCGCTCACCGCGCCCCACCGATCACCAGGCGCGCGAGAGGGCGCCGAGGCGCGCGCTGCCGCGCTTGTGGGAGCGGTGGTGCTTGGAGTGGGACTTCTTGTGCTTGGAGCGCTTGCATTCGTTGCGCAGCGCCGGGGTGACGTTGGAGCGGCGGTTGTTGTGGGCGGCCATCTTGATCGTCATCCGCCCGCCGCCGGAGCGGCAGAGGTTTCGCGAGTTGACCAGGAGGCCCTTCTTGCCGCCGAACATCTGCACCACGACCTTGGAGACCGGGGCGTCGGGGACCGCTTCGAAGGAGGTGCGGATGCCGCCCTTGATCGAGTCGATCCGCCCGTCGAGGTCGATCTCGATCGGTTGGGAGGGCGGCCCGTGCAGGGCGATCACCAGGTCGGGCAGCTTGTTGGAGGAGGAGCGCAGGTAGGCGTATCCGGTCAGGGGCCGGTCGAGCAGCGGGGTCACCGCGACGACCTTGCCGTAGATCGAGGCCGCCGGGCACTGATCGGCGGCGAACTGCACCCTGGTGCAGACCGTGCCGATGTGGGCGTTCTCGAGGAACTCCGAGTGGGGCAGGGCGACGGAGATCTTCGAGAGGTTGGCGTAGGCGCCCTGGGGGTAGGTCAGGGTCGCGGTGAAGGCCGGGTGATCGCCGCGCTTGGTGCCTCCCTTGAGCTTGCCGTTGAACTTGGGGGCGAAGCCGAGCTCCCCGCAGCCTCCCACCTGGAAGCGGTTTGTGGGGTTGGCGCTCGCCCCGCTTGAGCCGCTCAGCGATGCGCTCACCGACATCGCTTCGCAGGAGGTCGGGTTGAGGGTGAAGGCATCTCGGTCGACGGAGATCGCCACGCTCCTGATCTTCAGCGGGATGCCCCGCAGGATCCTCGGCAGCGGGTCCGACTTCGCGGTCAGTTGGGCGGTGACGGGGTCGAGCTCCAGCGGCGTCCTTACGACCACGTCGCCGAGGTCATAGGGGCCGGCCAGGGCCGGGGTGATCGCCACGGCCGAGAGCGGCGCTCCCCGGTAGGGGCCTGCCAGGTAGAGGCTGCCGCCGACGTGGATCGGCTCGCTTCCGACTCCGGCGGCGGCGTCGATCGTGCCGAGCTTGCTCGCTGCGGGGCAGGAGGGGCTTTGCTGCTCCTCTGTCCCGGTCTTGGCTTCTGCGGCGTGGATCTGATCCTCGGTGCAGTAGGGGATGCCGGCGAGCTTGCCGCTGAAGCCCGGCGGCATGGTGAAGTCGAAGCGGCTCAGTTCCTGTTCGCCGTCGTTGCGGGCGATCTTCACCACCAGGGGGCTGTATGAGCCTGCCTTGGGGTCGGTGGTGCCCGCTTCGAAGGAGGGGCTGAAGGGCCTCGAGCTCGCCGAAGCCGAGCAGTTGCCCGAGATCTCGAAGGAGTCGGTGGTCTGCGCCGGGGGTCCGGATTCGGGTGCCGACCAGGGAGTCCATTCTCCCTCGGCGCCCGAGGTGCCGCAGACTTCGGAGGTGGCGAACTCAGACCTGGGGCCGCCGCCGCGGAAGTGCAGGTAGAGGTCTTCGAAGGGCAGCTGGGGGTTGTTGTCGAAGATCGCGGTCATCCGGCCCGTGCCCGGGTCGAGCTGCACTTCCCCCGGCAGCTTGACGATCACGCCGGTGAAGGGGTCGTTGACCACGAGGTAGACGGCCAGCAAGGACCCGAAGGGGTTTTCTTCTTGGGCGGCGAGGAAGACTTCGCCGGCCAGCGGGTTGTCGAGCAGCGGCGTGTCGATCTTCGCCGTGCCCAGCTTCGAGGCGTCGGGGCACTGCGGCTGGGCTTCGGTGAAGCGCATCGGGGCGGGCATCGGGTAGCCCGAGCCCTTGAAGCCGATCTGGGTCTCTGTGCAGGCCTCAAGGCCGTTGGCCTGGGAGGGGTTCAAAGAGAGGCCCGCGGGAAGCTGGATCACCGAGCGCTTCAGCTCGGGGGTGGCCAGCTCTTCGTCTTCTGTGAGGCCGCCGACGTCGATGTGGAGGTGGGCGGTCGCTTCCACGGGAGAGGAGCCCTGGGTTGAGGTCGGCTGGAAGGAGAAGCCGACCTGGCCGTCGCCGGTTTCGGGGTCTTCGGCTTCGAAGCGCAGCTGATCGCAGCCTTCTAGGGCGGGCTGGGAGAGGACAGTCGGCTCGCTGAAGTGGCCGCGTTCGTTCCAGGTGTCGGCGCTGGCCCTCACCGTGGGCGCCGAGGCGGCCGATTCCGCACAGCTGACCGGGTTGGTCAGGAGCGCTTGGCCGTTGCCGAGCTTCGGTACCCCTTCGAAGGCGGTGAAGGCGCCGTAGATCTTGTTGTAGTTGGGGTTGTTGGGGGCGCGCAGGCGGATGCCGAAGTCCTCTTCGGCGTTGACCGTGGCGAGCACGCTTTGAAAGGGGACACCGACGTAAGCGCTGAACTCCGCCGCGAAGCCGCGCGGCGGGTGGTCGTTGAATAGGCGCGAGTTCAAATCGACGCCCGCGTTGAGACTGGTGATAAAAGGAGAAAGGATGCCGACCGACATCTCTTCGTTGCAGAGGTCCGAGCCTTCTTCGGCTTCGACCACTGAGGACTGAGGGCAGCGCTTGGTCGCCAGGGGGTTGCCGACGAAGCCCGGTGGCAGGTCGAACACCTCTTCGTGGGCGTCCCCGCCGGCGGGGACGATCCTTCCTCCGCCCGAGCGCACCGTGTTGACAACGAACTCTGCACCCGCGCTGAAGGGGTGGGCACCGGCCTGGGTCGAGGGGCTGCCATCCGCTTCAAAGGAACCTGACCAGGTTGCGGCCAGACCGAAGGGGGCGGGTTCACCGGAGACGACGATCGGCAGCTGGTAGGTGGCGGGCGGTGCGCCGCCGCCCGAGATTTCAACCGGGACGCCCGCGCTGAAGGGGTCCGTCGATTGGATTTCGATCGGAACGCTGACAAAGGCGCTCGACGAGCGTGTCGCCTTGAACACGGTTTCAGTGAAGCAGCTCACCGAGCTTTCCCCCGCACCGCCCGAGCAGCTCCAGCCGTTGCCTTCCGCCGTGGCGGAGGTGAGGATGCCCGCGGGCAGCGGCCCGACGTGCACGGCGATCGTGCCGCTTGAGTCCTTGCCGCCCATGTCGGTGGGAAAGACGACGATTTCCCCGGTGCCGTTGCCTCCCGGCAGGGTGGTGAAGACATGCGCGAAGGCGTGTTCGCCGACCAGTTCGGTGGAATTGGCGATGAACGGTTCGATGTCCTCCTCGGCGAGCTCTTCGCCGAAGTCGACGAAGTAGGGGTGATCGGCGGCCCCGCCGGGGCCGCCGATCACCTTGAAGTCGCCCGGGAGGAAGGCGGGCAGGGCGTCGAGGGCGCTCTGCACTTCTTCTGCGCTTGCGTCGAAGGGCAGCGCTGCGGTCGGCTCGAGGACCGTGAAGGAGAGCTGGCCCGTTTCATATGCGGCGCCGGTCACCTTGGAGAGGGTCAGGGTGCCCGCGCCGATCGCCGTCACCTTGGTTCCGGGGGCGAGGCCCGTGCCTGTGAGTTCGTCTCCCACGTGGTAGGGGCCGCCGGTGACCGAGCTCATCTGCTTGGTGAAGATCTTCACCACTTTGTTAGCGGTGCCGCTGGACGGGGCTTCGGGGGCCTTTGAGAGGGTCACCTGGTTGCCGGTGACCGAAACGACAGTGGTTTCTGAGGGGATGTAGCCAGCGGCGGTGACCCGCTCGCCGGCTTCGAAAGTGCCGCTGATCGCGGTGGCGACCAGGTTGCCCTTTTCGAGGGCGAGAAAGCCGGTCTGGGTTACGGGCGTGCCTTTGCCTTCGCCGATCCTGCGTGCAAGGGTGAAGGTCCCGCCTTCGGCTTCAACGGCGACTCTCTGGATCTCTGACTGCTTAGGCGCCAAGTGGGTGGGGCCGGTGACCGCCAGGAGCTTCCAGAAGGGAACCGCTTCGGGGGAGGCCTGGGCGCACGCGGGGAGGACGCAGAGGCTCGCCGCGGCAAGGGCAAGCGTCTTGGTCGCGATCGCTCTCGACTTCGTTCGGCTTCTCACTTGCCTGCCCTCCGGTTAGCGTTTGCGGGTCGTGCGCGCTTGGAATGGCGCTTGTGCTTTCTCTTGTGCGCCTTCTTCTTGTGCTTCTTCTTTGCCTTGGCGCTCTGCGCGGACGGGTTGCCGGGACCAGAGAAGGCCGCACTGGCCGCGCCGGGCACGGATGGGCCCGCCGAGCCCTGTCCCTGGCAGGAGCCTTCGGCATCGGGTTCGCAGGGAGCCGGAGGCGAGGACGGCTCGGGGAAGCCGCCGCCGATCCGCGCGTCATAGACCGAGGAGCGTTCGTCGCCGTCTTCCCAGTTGAGGCTTTCGACCGTGGAGAAGTAGAGATCGGAGCCGTCCTGAGAAGCGCCGGCAAAGTTCACGTAGGCACCGCCCAGACTGAGCCCCGCCGGTTCGCTCGTCACCCGGAAGACCTGGCCGTGGGACCACTCATAGAGGTTGCTCTGACCTTCGACGGCACCGGGAGCCAGGGCGTCCATCGCGCGGAAGAAGACCACTGGCTTGCCGTCGCGCTCGATGATGAACCGGGGCGGGTGAAGCGGCGTACTGCTTCGGTCCCTCAGCGGCATGTAGTCGGTAGCCGTCGGAGGCTGCCCATCCTGACGGCAGGAGGCGCAGACGGTTGCTTCGGAGGGCGCCTGGGAATCGTAGAGGTAGACCTCCACGGCGCCGCCGCTTTCATAGCCGGTGACGTTGGCGCTCGATTCGAAGATCAAATAACGCCCGTCGGGGCTGACCTGAGCGTAAGCGGAGAAGACGTTTGCCGCCCCAGCCACACCGGCGTAGTCGACCCTGCCTCCCGACTCCCCGTAGACCGACCAGGTGCCAGCGCTCTGGTTCTGGGCGAAGGTATTGCCAGCGCCGGGCACGAGCTGCCCCCTGGCGGTGAAGTAGACGTGGGAGCCGTCTTCGGAGGCGCCGAGGAAGCCGGCGACGGCGGCCCCGCCCGCTTCGTGGTCGACCGAGAGGTCGGTCAGCCGTTCGCCTTCGGGCTTGGCGAAGTCGTACTCGTAGAGGTCGGTGCCTTCGGAGCTTGCCTGTGCGGTGAGGCCCGCGTTGGCCGTGAAGAAGACCTTCGAGCCATCGGGGGTGGCCCACCTGAAGGTGGCGTTGCCCCCCGCGGTCGCGGTCTCCGACAGCGAGATGTCGCGGGTCGTGCTCCCGTCTTCGCGCACGAAGAGCGCCGTCTTGCCGATCTCGGCGGGGTTGGGGCTCGTCTTGCGCGCTGCGGTGAAGAAGACCTTCGAGCCGTCTTCGGAGACCGCGTTGGTGCCCCCGGGGGCGCTCGCGGCCGCGAGCGTTTCGCCTTCGGACCCGGGGATGACGCCAGCGTTTCTTAGCGTGCCTTCTTCCCATTCATACAGCCGCTTGTTGCCTTCGCCTGCGATGCCGGGATAGCGGTATTCGGAGCTGAAGACGACCTTGCCGCAATCTTTTGCGATGCCCGCCGGGCGGTAGTTGTTGACCAACGTGTGTTCGGGGTTTTCGGGCGCCAGGTAGCTGATCGGCGTATAGGAGTTGTCGGGGTTGATCCGGTAGAGGTTGGAGCCACCCGCTTCGATCGCTAGGCGCATGGCGGGGTCTTCGGTTAGCGGCTGGAAGCTTTCGGCCACGCCGCAGGAGAGATCATCCGACAGTGCGAGGGTTTTGCCCGAGCCGCTGCTTGCTCCTTTTTGTTCATCAGGTCCGACGATCGGTGTGCTCAACTGGGTCGATTCCCAGGCGTGGGCGGCTGCGTTGCGACTGCCGCGGTAGAGCACTTCTGCGCCCTTGGTCGCGTCGGGGAAGCCCGCTTCAGCGGCGTAGGCGAGGGCGCCGGGGCCGGCGGTGGCCGCCTGAAAATGCATTTCGGCGTTGCTGGGAAAGGCGCCGGGCGTAGCCACCGGCCCGACTTCGCGCGGGGAGACGAGCTCATAGCAGCGGCCTTCGGGCAAGCCGCAGGAGTTGAGGGTTTCGAGCGTCTCGTCGGGGCTCGTCGTGGTGCCGACCGAGCTGGAGGCGACCACCCGGTAGTGGTAGACGCTTGCGGGCGAGAGGCCGCCGACGTTGGCGTTGAGGCGCACCGGGGTGGTGCCTTCGCCGATGAAGGGCTCGTATTCGGCGGGGATCAGGTGCCCGTAGCCTTCGCCGGTCCCCCATTCGAAGCGGTAGGACGTGCCGAAGCCCGAGGGGTCGATCTTCGCTTCGATCGTCGCCGTGCTCTGGGTGGCGTCTCTGGCGCGCACTTCTGTGATCTGCGGCGGGCCGTGGGTCGTGAACTTCAGCTCTTCGCCTTCGTGGGCGCCTTCGGAGTTGATCGCTATCAGCCGGAAGCGGTAGGTCGTGCCTTTCTGGAGCCCCGTCAGGGGGGCGCTCACGGCGTGGGAGGAGAAGTCGGCTTCGATCGCCGCCCCCGGGGGGTTGCAGGGCGATTTTGCTTCATAGCTCGCCGAGCTGGTGAGGCCCCATTCGAAGTAGCACTGGCTGAATTCCACGCCTTCGGGGCGAAGCGTGCCGTTCAGGGTGGCGCTGCTCAAGCCGATCGGGTCGGCCGCTTCGGTTCGCACCGCGTAGGCGGTGTTGAGCGATTCGACCGTGCTTCTTTCGGTGCCGTTTTCGTTCTTGGCGGCGAGGCGGAAGCTGTACTTCGTGCCGTTGGGCGTCATCCCCGTGATCGTCGCGTGGCCGGTGTGTTCGCTTGAGTCCGCGGGGAGGGTGGTCACGCCTTCGCAGGGGGCCGTGTGTTGCCATTTGGTGAAGCCGCCCGAGTTGGTCGGGCCCCATTCGAAGAAGCATTCGCCGACTTCGACCCCTTCGGGGTCGACCGTGCCGGTCAGGGTCGCCTGGCTGCCGGTGACGTTGGCGGCCGGGTTGACGGTGACCGTGGCGACGACGCCGGGGTGGCCGTAGAGGAAGACGTGGGGGTCCTGGGGGCCGGCGACGACGTAGACGTCGCCGGCGGAGTCGACCGCGAGGTCGTCGATCCCGAACCCATGTCCTTCGAGAACGAGGCGAGAGGCAACGCCGCCGGAGGGGTCGAGTTCGGCGGCTTCGGGGAATCCGGCATTGGCGCTCGTGACCGCGATCGGGTTGCCGCTCGTCGGGTCGACGGTGATTCTATTTTCGAAGCCCCCTCGGGCGAGTTCGTGGTACTCGCCGGTTTCCTCATCCATCTCGAGGATCGCATTGCCGCCTGCATTTCTTCCAACCCTGGCGAAGAGGGAGCCGGCGGTGGTGGCCATCCCGGCGGCGAGAGTGCCGGTGCCAGAGGCGAAAAAGCTTGTGTATTCGCTCGTCGAAACCGGGAAGATCGCCGTGTTGTCGGCGTTGACCGGCGGGTTAGCGGAAGGGACGAACTTGGCGATTCCGTTAAGGAATTCGGTGCCGAAGACGCTCGAGACATAGACCGCGCCGCCGGCATCCACGGCGACGCCGCGAACGAAGCCAAAGCCCTTGAGCCCGGCCGCGGTGAGCTGGCCTAGGTAGCGGCCTTCAGCTGAGAAGATGTCGATGAGCTTGTTGCCGGGTTGGGCGAGGTAGATGTCGCCGTCGGTGGGATCGACGACGAGCTGCGAATCCGAGCCCTGAATCCCGTTCTGCGGCGTCTTGTCGCAGGAGGCGGGTTCTTCGGCGCAGGGCTTGCCGCCGGGCCCGGCCTTGCCGTCGATCGCGTTGGAGCCGAGGGCGGTGAAGGGGGCTTGCGTTCCGTCGGCGTGGTAGCGCTTGACCCTCAGGTTGTCTGCGGCTTCGCCCAGATCGCCGACCACTACGTCGCCGCTGGTCGGGTCGGCGACGATCAGCCTCGGCCATTCAAACGTCGGCTGTTCAACCGGGCCGAAGACTTCCTCGAAGGGCCGCTGATAGCTGGTGGCGCCGGCGCTCGCGGCGAGCAGCCCGAGCAGGGCTGCCGCCGCGAGGAGCGCGCCGAGGCCGAGGCTCGCCCGACGCCGCATCAGCGCACCTCGATCGCGATGTTGCGGCGCTCACCCCGGACGTGCAGCGCGTAGCGGCCCGCTCGCAGGTGGTTGAGAGTGCGCTGCAGGCGCCTGGGGGTCGTGTTGCCGTGGCTGATCGTGCGGCCGGCTCGCTTCAGGCTCCACTTGAGGTGATGGCGCTTGTTGGACTTGGTCATCTGCACCTTGCAGATCACCTTCTTGGAGCCCTTGACCTTGCAGGTCACCTTGACCTTGCCTTCGGGGCCGCGGGCGCCCTGGGGGCCTTGCGGTCCCTGCGCTCCCTGGGCGCCAGCCGCGCCGGCGTCGCCCTTGGCGCCTTGGGCTCCCTGCGCTCCGGTGGCGCCGGCCGCCCCCGTAGCGCCTGTGGCTCCGGTCGGGCCGGTGGAGCCGGGGTCGCCTTGGGGGCCCTGGGGCCCGGTGGCCCCGGGGTCCCCCTGGGGTCCCTGCGGCCCGGTCGAACCGGGGTCGCCCTGAGGGCCTTGCGGCCCCTGTGCTCCTTCGATGCCGTTACAGGTGTAGTAGGTGGAGCCGGCGTATTCGATCTTCGCGCCGCCCGCGGTGCAGGGGCCCTGGGCTCCGCTGAATTCGGTGATCACCGGCACGGCGATGAAGCTCGCCGTGACCACGGTGCCGCCCGCTTTGACTTCGACTTCGCACTCGGCGACCGAGGTCGGGGTGCAGTTGGAGCTCCAGGCGACGAAGACCGAGCCCGGTTCGGTCGGGCTCTCGCTGAGGGTGATCGTTTCGCCTTCGGAGAAGGTTCCTTCGCAGGTGGCGCCGCAGTCGATGCCGCCGCTCGAGCTCTGGACCGTGCCTTCGCCCGTGCCGGTCTTGACCACGGTCAACTGGGTCGCCCCGGCGGGGTTGAAGATCACCGAGACGCTCGAGGCTTCGGTGATTTCAAAGCTGCAGGGGGAGGCCGAGCAGCTTGAGGCCGATCCCGTGCCGCTCACCGATGCGAGGGTCGAGCCCCCGGTCGGGGTGGCGGTGACTTCGATGTTGTCCCCGTAGAGCCAGGGACCGGCGCAAGAGCCGCCGTTGCATTTGACTTCGCCGGTGCCGCTGCTCGGTTCTTGGATCGTCAGCGCCTCTTCGTCCAGGGCGAATTCGGCGCTGGCGCCGCTCGCTTCGGTGATCGCGAAGGAGCATTCATCCCCGGAGCAGTTGCCCGCGGCGGAGCCCGAGCCCGTGAGGCTCACCAGGTGGGCGCCCGTGTCGGGGAGGGCCTTGACCTTGACGATGTGGCCGTAGGGGTAGGTGGCCGCGCAGGGGCCGAAGCCGCTTGCTTCGCCGGCGTCTTCGCATTCCAGGGAGCCTGGGCCGTTGACGCTTTCAGAGAACGTTTCCGCGTCGAGGTCGTTGACCGCGCTGACCGACCTTTCGGCGCTCATCGTGAGCACGCATGAGCCCGAGCCGCTGCAGTCGCCTTCCCACTGCATGAAGTGCGAGCCGGTGTCGGGGTGGTCGAGGACTTCGACTTCGGTGCCTTCTACGTATTCGGCTTCGCAGGCTTCCTCGGAGCCGCCCGGCAGGACCTTGCAGGTGAAGGAGCCCGAGCCGCTTCCGGTGCTCGTCGGGTTGAGCGCGTAGGAGGGCGGGCCGGCGGACTCGAATACGGCTTCGACCGAGCTGTTGGAGTTGAGGATGAAGGTGCAGTCGGTGCTCGTGCCGTTGCAGGCGGCGGCTTCGCCGGTACCGCCCGTCCATTCCTTCAGCTGGTAGCCGGGTTCGGGGCTCGCCTGAAGGATTACTTCCTGGCCTTCGTCGTATTCGGGGAGGCACGCCGATCCCGTTTCGTTGCAGTGGACCTGGCCGTTGCCGCCCGGGACGGAGGTCGAGAGGGCTTTCTGGGCCGATTCGTCGTTGAAGGCCCAGGCGACCGTGTTGCCGGCATCCGCTGCGTAGAGGGTGCCGCTGGTTTCATCGACCGCGAGCTGGTTCAGATATCCAACGCCAGCGTAGACCGGTGAACCGAAGCTGCCCGAGCCAAGTTCCGTCATCAGGGCGCCACCCGGTCCGTAGACCTGAATGTGGAACGTCGCCCCGCATTCCCGGCCGACGTAGACGTTGCCGGTGCTCTTGTCGACGGCGACCGTGGTCGCGTTTTCGGTCAGCCCGGCGAAGACCGATTCGGCGCCGACCGGGCCTTCTTCCGGAAGCGCTTCGCCGCCCGGGCCAAGCTTCAGCAGCTTGCCGGCCGCGTTTTTGGTGCAGGTGAGTTTTTTTTCGGTCCCAGAGGTGACGACGAAGACGTCTTCTTGCGCGTCGAGGGCGGCGACGGAAAGCCTCTTCATGTTGGTGGTCACCGGGAACCCTCCCCCGAGCTCTTCCCCCCATGAGGAGAACTTCTGCAGCTCGCTGCCTTCCGAGTTGGGCCAGTAGATCTCACCGGCGGAGTTGGCGGCCGGCTGTCCGAGGGGAGAGGCGATGGCCGCTTCGATTTGCCAGGCCATGCCCCTGATTTCGGCGCTGGATGCCGTTTCTTCGGCGGGGCTGGAAAGCGTCAGGGTCGACGGCCCGACCGCGGCGACCGTCGTCCTGGCGAGGATCGGATCCGCCGCGACCGTCCCGATGGTCGAGAGGGTTGTCTGGGAAAGTTCCAGCTGGAACTGCCCCGGTTCGGGTTCGAGGATCGCGACTATCGTGGTGTTGCCGTCGATGCCGTGGCCGGTGACGCGCTGGCCAACCGCGAAGCTTCCGGAGCTCGCGCTGACTGCGGTGACGAGCGTCGAGGATTCGGATATGTCGCCGACGCCGACGGCGGTTGGAATGCCTGGCCCTTCGATGCCCTGGCCGACGAGGAGCGGGTGGCTCGTCGAGACGTTCGTCAGTTCGGTCGATTCGTTCGTCGTGTCTGCCGTGCCGGTCGCAACCGCGAGTTCGCCGCCGCAGCCCTGAGGGTAGGTGCGCAATTCGCTGGCGGAACGGGTTGCGGAGAGGTCGATCGAGAAGAGGCTGCCGCTGCCCGGGTCGACCGCCAGCCCGGCAGGGTGCTCCGGCGCGGGGCTCAGCGAGCAGGGCTGTTCGTTGCCATTGGAGTCGAAGCGCTGAATCGATCCTTCTTGGCTGCTGGTCGGAGTCAGGGCTTCGTCCACTCCGGCACTCGCCACGTAGACGTCGCGGGTCGACTGGTCGACCGCGACCGAGGTGGTGGCCTTGCCGGTCAACAGGATCGACCCGGAGCCGTAGGTGACCGCCTGGGCGCCGGTGGCGAAGAGCAGCCCGGCGAGCAGGGCGCTCGCCAGGAGCATCGCAACGCGAGGCACGAGCCCCCCGCCGAAGCTGCGCCCCGGACTCGCGCCCCGGTGCCGGTCGGATTGCGCGGACGATGCCTTCGCGTGGCGTATCACGTAGCTCTCTCCTTGTCCCGTGAGCCCCTCTGCCGGCCGCTTCCCTTGGCGGCCCCCGTGGGCTCGGTTTGTCCCTGTGTCCCGCCCGCTCTCAGCGGGCCATCGATCGAGATCCAGGAAAACTGACATCCGTGTTTCTCGATCTGGGCCAAAGAGTAGATAAACGTGTTTCTCTTGTCAAGCCCTTTTTCTTCGAGGCTGCTTCTCCTGGCCACTCTGCGCTAGGATGTGGCCACTTATGACGAAGGCGTCGGTAGGCATCCGGGAACTCAAGGACGGAGCCAGCTCGATCATCGACCGGGTCGAGGAGGGCGAGGCGATCACGATCACCAAGCGCGGTCGGCCGGTGGCGCGAATCTTCTCCATGGCGACACCACCGCACCTCGCCGCCCTGGTGGCCGCGGGCACGGTGCGACCTAGCGAAGGGCCGCGCTACCTGCCCAAGCCCACCAAGCTCCGGGGCGCCGGCAAGAGCGCCTCGGACTATGTCGCCGAGGGTCGTCGCTGAACCTCTACCTCGATACCAGCGCCCTGGTCAAGCTGCTCGTCGAGGAGCCGGGCACCGAGCAGGCGCGGGGCGCGTACAGCGACGCGGACGGCGTCCGAAGCACGGCGATCGCGCACGTCGAGGCGACCGCGGCCCTGGCGCGGATGCACAAAGGCAAGCGCCTGACGGCGGCGCAGCTGCGCCGCTCGCTCGATGACCTGGAGAGCCTCTGGCGCGGCGTGTACGTTCACGCGGTAAGCGAGGCGCTGCTGGCACAGGCTGCCGCAAGCGCTCGTACCCACTCGCTCCGCGCTTACGACGCGGTCCACCTTGCCGGCGCGCTTTCCTTCGCCACCGGCGAAGAGCTCGAGTTCGCCTGCTGGGACAAGGAGCTCCGCAAAGCCGCTCGCGACCAGGGGTTCAGCCTAATTCCGCGGTGACCGGGGGTCTGCTCCGGTGCCTGGCTACGCGGCAGCCGGATGCATGTGCATGCCGAGGATGATCGCCAGGACCTCCTCGACCTCGGCGAGCGTCTCTTGACTCGCCTCGCCGATCCGGCGTAGGAGACGACGGCGGGAGACACTGCGGATTGCCCGCGGAATCGCGGCGGAATCGGCGTCGATGTCGGCCTCGGGGCCGAGCCGCGGACGCAGCGCCGAGCGCGGGAGTGAGCTGGAGAGCGGGACGACAACGACCAGCTCGTGCTCGGCGCCGGTGAGCAACTCGTCAGCCGAGACGACTATCGCGGGCCGGTTCTTGCCCGGCTCGCCGCGGCGAGCCGCCCCGAGGGAAACGAGCCAGATGTCTCCGCGGCGGGGCTCAGTCGAGACCATCGCCAAGCGTCGCCTCCCAGAGGCCGGCCTCGGCGAGAGCCTTGGGGTCCCCCGCTTCGGCACGCGTCGCTTCGCGCTCGGAGCGCAGAGCCTCGGCCCGCTCGGCGCGCAGGGCGAACTCGGTGAGCAGAGCAGACAGCGAGACGCCGCGCTGACGCGCGCGGGCAGCGAGGAGATCCCGGGTGTCGCGAGGGACACGGATGGTGGCGGTGGCGGTCACTGGAGACGGATCATAGCGCCATCAATTGGCGATATCACATCTCAGACGAGCGCGAGAGCCAAGGCGAGCGCCTCGTCCAAGTCGCGCATCTCCACGGCGCTCAGGCGCCCAGCGAAGTCATCGAGGCGCTGCGCATCGAGGGCGCGCAGCTGCTCGATCATCACCCGAGTGCTCTCGCCGGCGATCTCAACCTCGGGCCGAAAGGATGCCGGCAGCACGCTTCGCGAGGTCGGAGCGACGAGGACGGTCGAAAGCCCGAGCAGCTCGTCAGCCTGAACCACTACGGCATAGCGGGGGCCGCGCTGCTCGTGACCGCGACCCGCCGGCAAACGTACGCGGTAGACGTCGCCCCGCGTCACTCCGGCCAATGGGCGGCGACCGCGTCCATGTCAGCCATGACCCGCCCGCGAGCCGCGCGGTCGACGGGATCGGCCGCCAGGCGCGCGACCTCCGCCGCCAACCCTGAGCGCCGGCGCTCGCGCTCCGCCGTCTCGGTGATCGCCTGCCGGGCCGCCTCGGCCCGAGTGATGCCGCGCTTCCGAGCGATGTCCTCCAGGGCGCGACGCCCTTCATCGCCGAGACGCAGAGAAAGCGGCTGAGAGGCAGGAGCGGAAGCCATACAAGATCAATGTAGCGCAAAAGGCACTACGGCCTCGTAATCGCTGCGCTGAAGCCGGCGGCGCCGCGGACTTCGAGGGTGAGGGCGGGGTGGCCGCAGTTGTCGTAGGAGAGACTTGCGGTTCCTTCGGGGTTGGTGGCGGCGTGGGCTACGACCCGGTTCCGCTCGGGATCGCGGAGGGTCAGGCGGAGGGCAGCGCCGGGAGAGGACTGGAGCGCGACGGAGACCTTGCCGTCGAGCGGGGTGCGGATGCGGCGAGTGACCGGGGAGCCTGGGGTCGGGGCGGCGCGCCAGGTCTGTGCGACGGGGCCACTCCAGGGATGGGCGATGTCGGCGTGGATCTTGGCCAGGGCGGCGCTGGTCGGCTGCAGCAGCGGGGTGTACTGCCAGGAGACCCCGGCCGCGGGACGGTTGAGGTCAGCGAAGGACTGGGCGAACGCCTCCTCGGGGTCTTCCCAGTAGTGGGCGCCCTGGTTGCCGGGGTAGAGCCGGCCGGCGCGGGTCAGCTGACAGACCCGCTCGTAGGTGGCCCAGCGGATCGTGCCGGCCTCGAGCGCCGACTGGGCATCGCCGCTCTCGCTGCTGGCGACGTGGTGGCCGTACTCGTGGGCGATGGCGAAGTCGCGGGGGACGCCGGCCACCGGGCGGTCGACGCCGGAGACGACCATCTTCGATTCGCCGGGGACGTAACAGGCGACGACGGCGGCGCCGCAGGTCTGGCGGATCTCGGCCGGGGTGGCGACGTAGACGGTGAGGGTCGACATCTCCGGGCCGTGGTCGAGCGAGCGCAGGGTGCGGGTCACCGAGGCGATCGCGGCGGGGCCGTAGTGGGCGGAGGAGATCTGCAATTCGCCGCCGGCGCCGGCGAAGCGCCGCGAGGAGGCGCGGGCCATCGCGCGGAGGGCGCGGGCGTCGGGGCGCGCGCGCGGCCGGCCGTAGCCGAAGGCGGCGATCCGGGGCGGGTGGGTGATCCGCGCGAGCGGCTCGCGCGTCGCCGCCGTGGCGGAGCCCGCCGGGGCGGCGAGGGTCAGGCCCGCCGCGAGGAGGGCGAGCGCGCCGAGAGCTTGTCCGCGCTTGAACACATGAGTCGCATCGGCCGCGACTCATGTGGGTGAGAGGACCGCCCGCCCGTCTGGACGAACGGTCCCCTCACTTTTGAGGAGGCTGAACGGGTTCTTTCAGCTCACTTCAGGCGGATCAGACGGCTGGTGATAACCGGCGAGCCGGAGGTCTGCGAGGTGCGGGCGAAGAGCCGCGCTTGGAGGCCTTCGCCTTCTTCGCGCGCCGCCGCCAGCTTGGCCAGCAGTTGGGCGCCGAGCGGAATCCGGACGACCGTGCGCTTGCCGCGACGGACCGAGAAGGCGGCCTTGCGGGCGATGCCGCCGGCGCGCAGCACCAGGGTGCCGACGCAGCGATTGGCGATCGTGCCCGAACAGGCGATCTTCACCTGCGCCTTGCCCCGGCGGACCGGGGCCACCGGCCGCACGAACCCGGCGGTCATCTTCCGCTTCAGGGCGAGGGAGTGGCCCTTGCCTTTGCCGTTTTTGCCCTGCGGTCCTTCTTTGCCGGGCGAGCCGTCGTCGCCTTTGTCGCCCTGGTGGCCCTGTTTGCCTTCAGGGCCTTCAGGGCCTTCTGGGCCTTCGGCACCCTGTTCGCCCTGCGGGCCTTCCGGACCGGTTTCCCCTTGCGGCCCTTCGGGACCGGTTTCGCCCTGGGGGCCTTCAGCGCCTTCGGAGCCTTCTTCGCCCTGCGGTCCTTCCGGGCCTTCTTCGCCCTGCGGTCCTTCGGGCCCTTCGGGCGGTTCGACGACCTCGATCGGGGCGTGGCCGGTCTCGCCGTCGAGCGTCGCGGTGACGTCGGCGGTGAGCAGGGCTGCGCCGGCGCTGAAGACGCTCAGCGCCCGTCCGGTGACGGTTTCGTCTTCGGTCGGCGAGACGCTGCCGCCGCCGGCGCCGAAGGCGATCGCGGTGCCGTCGGGGAAGCCGCTGCCGGCAACCTTGCCGTTCGAATCGTGGGTCAGGTCCGCGGTCAGCTGCGACTGGCCGAGTTCCTTGTAGACGGTCGACGGGCCGGCGAGCAGACGCAGCACCAGCCACGGCGATGCGTCGATCGAGCCTTCGACTTCTTCTGCGGTCGTGTCGCAGCCCAGTTCGCCGGGGCCGGCGTTGCAGCCCCACCAGTTGTCCTGGGCTTCGAGCGGGCCGGCGCCTTCGTCGAGGGCGCCGGCGCCGTTGCCGGCGATGCGGTTGAAGTGGGCCTCCATCCGCGCCGTGAAGGCGTCTTCGCTGTAGTCGCCGAGGGCGAGCGCCGCTTCGGCGTTGCCGAGCAGCGTGTTGCCATTCGCCTTGACCAGGAAGCCCTGGCTCACCGCGTACTGGGCGGCGAAGATGCCCTCCGAGTCGGGGAAGGCGGCGCCGCGGGCGTCGATCGTGTTGCCGTCGACCGTCGCCGCGTTGTCGAACAGGCTGACCGCGTAGCGGCTGCCGAGCAGCGTGTTGGCGTCGACCTCGGCGCCGCCGCTTTCCTGCCCGTAGATGCCGCACTGGACGCCTTCGAGCGTGTTGCCGGTGACCGTGGACTCCCCCGCTTCGAACAGCAGGACGCCACCCGCGCACCAGGTGTTGGGCGAGTATTCGATTTCGCGGATCAGGTTGCCGGCGACCGAGCCGGCCGCTCCCTGCCCGACCTGAACGCCGTTCTGGGCGATCGTCGTGGTCGCGCCGGAGCCTTCGATGTCGTTGTTGCTGACGTCGGCGCTGAGGCCGGCGCCGGTGACGACGATCGCGTTCTTCTGGAAGTCGGCGAAGCGGTCGCCGCGGACCAGCAGGTCGCGGCCTTCGCCGTCTTCGTTGGCGGCCAGCAGGCCGACGCCCGCCTGCACGCCGTCGAGCGGTTCGTTGCGGACGTGGACGACGGCGCTGTTGCGCAGGCTGCCGTCGGCGTTGTGGAAGGCGACGCCGACCAGGCGGTTGTTGGCGTTGCCCCGGCCGTCGCCGTCGATCGTCAGGTTGCGCAGCGCGACCGTCGCGCCGTGGACGTAGACGACCGGCTTGTTCGGTCCGCTGGTGGTGAACTTCGTCGCCAGCGAGGCGGGCGCCTTGACGGTGGTGTCAGCGGCCGAGTTGCCGAGCACGGTGAGCGGCTTGCCGATGTCCACCTGTTCGGTGTACGTGCCCGCGCAGACGAGGATCGTCGAGCCGGGGGGCGCTTCTTCGACCGCGCCCTGGATCGTGCTCGAGTCCGGGTGTTCGCAGTCGGCGCCGCCCGGGCCGGGGCCGACCAGGTCGTCGTTGACCACGTAGCCGGAGCTGCCGACGTGCACGTTGAGACTGACGGTCTGGTTGTCGACCGTGGTGCTGACGTGCGCGCCACCCGGACCGGGGCCGGCGGTGAGCAGGCTCGAGGCCTGGCCGGCGGCGGTCGATTTCGGTGTCGGGATCGAGCCGTAGTTGGTCGCGAACGCCGCCGTGACGCCGTCGGGGAACTGGGTCCCGGCGAGGGCGCCGTTCGAGTTGTGGGTGAGGTCGGCGGTGATCGTCGAGCTGCCGTTGGCGGGCACGCTCGCCGGGCTGGCGCCGATCCCCAGGACCAGCCAGGGGTCGAAGTCAGCCGGGCCGCCGGCGCTGTCGCAGCCGGCGTGGTTGGGGCCCGCGTTGCAGCCCCACCAGTTGTTCTCGAAGTTGCCGGTCGTGCCGGCGGCCGCGTTGAGCCCGGCGCCGTTGCCGACGATGCGGTTGAAGGAGGCGTTGACCATTAGGTTGGCGCCGCCCGCCTCGCCGAGATAAACGCCTTCGTCGAAGTTGCGGATCGTGTTGGCGGTCAGCTCGACTTCGTTGTCGGTTTCGCCATAGCCGAAGGTGGTCGTGTCGAGCCAGGCGCCGACCGTGGTCCCGGAGGAGACCGTGGCGCCGCTGCCGTCGACTTCGTTGCCGGCGAAGACCGGCGTCACCGGCGAGCCGGAGGGGAACTTGCCGCCGAAGGCGCCGAGGCCGACGGCGCAGCCGCTGACCGCGTTGTCGTGGACCTGCGGCGCGATGTAGGGGACGAAGACCCAGACGCCGTAGCCGTCTTCCTTGCATTCGCTGACGGTGTTGTTGGCGATCTCGTCGGCTGAGCCGCCGCCGTCGCCGGCGTTGTCGGTATGCAGGCCGCTGCCCGAGTCGGTGACCGTGTTGCCGGTCATCGTCACGCCGCGCGAGTGGTTGGAGGAGATCGCGTCGCTCGCGTCGCTGACCGTGTTATCGGTCATCGAGCCGGCGCCGCCGTAGTTGAAGATCGCGATCGAGGCCGGGTTGGATTTGACGTGCTCGACCGTGTCGTGGTCGAAGGTGAAGCTGCCGCCGGTCGAGGCGTAGATGCCGCGCAGGTAGACGTTGCGCACGGTCGTGTGGTTGACGTCGAGGTCGTTGAAGACCGGGCCGAGCGTGTAGTCGGCGATGATCCCGTTGCGGGCCTCGATCGTGCCGGACCCGTTGACGTTGGGGTTGTCGCCGTCGATCGTCAGATGTTCGATCGTCACGTCGCTGGACTGGACGAGGAAGACGTTGCTCGCTTCCGGGCAAAGGGAGCCAGCGCCGCAGGTCGGACCGTCGAGCGCCGGGTAGACGACGCTTTCGTCGCCGTCGCCGCGGATCGTCAGCTGCTTGTCGACCTTGACGTTTTCTTCGTATTCGCCGTCGCAGACGAGGATCGTCGAGCCGGCGGCGACCCCGTCAACGGCTTCTTCGATCGTCGAGAAGTCCGGCGACGCGCAGCCGGCGCCGGCTGGGCCGGAGCCGAGCGAGTCGTCGTTGACGGTGAATTCGCCGGCAGCCGAAGAGCTGAAGCCGACGTCGTCGATCAGGTAGCCCTGGCCGGCGACGCCTTCGTTTTTGCCTTCGCCGCGGGTGAGGAAGATCAGGCCGCTGGTGGTCGGCACGACGTTGCCGTTGCCGGCCTGCTCGCCGTCGTAGCGGTAGTAGTCCTCCCAGCTGGTGCCGGTGTGGACGAGCTCGCCGTCGATGAAGATCTTCACCACGTCGTTGCCGGCGCCCGGCACGAGGTCCATCGAGAAGCGGATCGTGTGAGCGCTGCCGCGGCTCAGCACCGGCAGCTCGGTCGGTTCGAAGCTCGCAGTGGTCGGCAGCGGGCCGGGGTCCTTGACGTCGTAGAAGGTGACGTGGATGCCGTCGGGCTGATCGACGAAGCTCAGGTAGCTCGTCCGGCTGCCGGTGCCGTCGTCGGGGCTGACCGACATGCTCAGCCCTTCCTGTTCCGTGCCCTCGGTGGCGCCGATCTTGAAGCTCGCCTCGAAGTGTGTGTTGGCGAGCGACTCGCCGGCCGCTTCGCCGAGCTGCGGGGAGATCGTCTGGTCGCCGAAGCTGCCGCTCATCAGCTGGTTGGAGATCCGCAGCGCCTTGCTGCCGAAGCCGTAGCCGGCGGCGTCGGCGAAGTCACCGACGTTGGCCACTTCGGAGTCATAGGCGCCGGTCTTCGACCAGCCTCCCTGACCGTTGATATTGCCCGCGCTGTAGGACTCGAAGTCGATCGGGCCAAGCGAGTCGGCGCCGGCAAGCGGCGCGAAGGCGCACGCGGTCAGCGCCGCGACGCACGCCGCGATCAGCGCGATCGTGAGGCGATGGGGATTGCGAATGGATGAGTCTTCGGTCCTGCCGGTTCCTGCCAGCACTGGGCGTCTCCCTTCGGTGAGGTGCACTGATGAGCGCCCGCACTCGCGACGAAGCAACTTCCCCGCCGCGCGCCGGAGCGCTGTCGTTGAGGCAAGGAACGGGGGCCAAGACCGAGAACTTTTCGATGTCCGAACTCGGACGTACCTGCTACTCGAATCGAGATGCCCGACCAGTGTTCGCTTGGCCGAAATCGTGCAAGCGCCGAGAAGTCGGAGAACACGGACCGGCCCGCCCCCGTCCCTCGAGCTGGAGACGGACAGATCGTCCGCTGGATCGACACGCCAGGCTCGCGGCGGATGCGCCCGGAGAGAATCGAACTCTCGACCTCCGGCTTGAAAGACCGGCGCTCTTTGGGGCTCGTTAAAACCCCGTTGACCACTGAGCTACGGGCGCTCTCAACCCTGCGCCCTGAAGTATGCCGGTCTCAGAGCCCGAGCGTCTTGGCGATGATGTTGCGCTGGATCTCGGAGGTGCCGCCGTAGATCGTCGAGACCAGGGAGGTGCGGACGAGGCGCTCCATGTCGTACTCGGAGGCATAGCCATAGCCGCCCATCATCTGCATGCCTTCGAGGGCGGCTTTCTTGGTCACCTCGGTAACGAAGAGCTTAACCATCGAGGCCTCGCGGGGCAGCATCCGGTCGGGGTCCTCGTCGGTCAGGGT
>Ga0075322_1000004_pt1 | contig 20963 bp, 20 predicted proteins | sample MayberryNW_Catta_FD_120086 | JGI IMG/M metagenome (GOLD analysis project Ga0075322, IMG submission 120086) | Natural and restored wetland microbial communities from the San Francisco Bay, California, USA, that impact long-term carbon... | ecosystem: Environmental > Terrestrial > Soil > Wetlands ... | reverse complement strand
ATCAACAGGTAGAGGCCGGTTTCCGAGGCGCTTTCGCCGAGCGAGATCTGCGCGTACATGCTGGCGAAGAAGAAGAGCGGGACGAAGGGGATCATCAGCAGGAAGAGGATCGCGTTGTCCGCCGCGAAGGCCCGGTCCTTGAAGACCCGAATCTGGATCAGCGGGTTCTCGACCCGCAGCTCGAAGAGCACGAAGGCGGCGAGGATCGCCAGCCCTGCGGCGATGCAGATCCAGGTGAGCGGGTTGCCCCAGCCCCAGACGCTCGACTGCTGCAGGCCGAGCACGGCCAGCGCCATGCCGCCGCAGACGAGCAGCGTGCCGCGGTAGTCGAGCGGCGCCGGCTGCTTGCGGTTCTCGGGCTTGGCGATCGCGGTGAGGACCAGGGCGATGATCGCCACCGGGATGTTGACCCAGAAGATCGCCCGCCAGCTGACTTCGACCAGGTAGCCGCCGGCCAGCGGCCCGATCGCGGTCAGCCCGCCGGTGATCGCGAAGAAGATCGCCATCGCGCGGCCGCGCTCGGCGACCGGGAAGGCGCCGAGGACGATCGCCAGCGCCGCCGGGAACATGATCGCCGCGCCGGCCCCCTGGATCACGCGGAAGGTGATGATCCAGGCCTCGTCGAGGCCGCCCGTGGGCGTCGCGCCGCAGAGCGCCGAGGCGGTGGCGAAGACGATCACGCCGAGCACGACCATGCTGCGGTGGCCGGCGATGTCGGCGATCCGCCCGCCGAAGGCGAAGAGCGCCGAGAGCGAGAGCAGGTACCCGTTGACGATCCACTGCACCCCGGTCGAGGTCAGCGAGAGGTCGTCCTGCAGGCTGGGCACGGCGATCGCGACGATCGTCATGTCGATGAAGGTCATCGCGACGGCGAAGATCATCGCCGCGAGGGTCAGGTTCTTGCGGGGTGCGGCGCCGGCGTCCATGGCGTCCGCTTTGCCGTGAGGCGCCTGAATCCTGCCCGTTCGATAGGCTCGCGCCGCTTATGCCCGACGTATTTTGGATAGGGGCGGTGCTCTTCGGCGTCGTCTTCCTGATCGGCGTCTTCGCCGGGGCCCGCTCGCGCTCGACCAGCGTCGGCACCGGCGCCCTGGTCGGCCTCTACATGGGCGTGATGCTCGCCTTCCCGCTGCTCGCCATCGGCCTGGCGACCAGCTAGCGCCGGGGGTCGGCCGCTAGGTGGTTTGTGGCCGGCGGACCTGGTGGCGGCCATCGCCGTAGAGGCGGGTCTCGTAGACGACCATCGCCCAGAGCAGGGCGTTGACCGCGGCCAGGGCGAGCAGAGCCGGCGCCTCGGTGGCGACCGGGACGAGGATCAGCAGGACGATCGCCAGGCCGAGTCGCTGGCGGTTGAGGGTCTGGACGTGGCGCCAGCGGAAGGCGACCAGGCCGAGCAGGTAGATCGCGACGCCGCCGAGCAGGGCGAAGGCGGGGACGGCGTGAAGATGCTCACCGAAGTGGCCGATCGTCATCTTCAGGCCGAGCGCCGCGAGGATGATGCCGGCGACCATCACCAGGTGCATGTAGGAGTAGGAGTCGCGCGCCATCTCGTTCTGGACGCGGCCCGGCTCGGCCTCGGCGAGGCGACGGCTGGAGACGATCGCGACGATGTCGAAGTAGATCCACCAGAGGGCCGCGGTCAGGGCGACGCCGAGCACCGCGGCCGTGCCGATCCCGAGGTCGAGCGTGTGCTCGGCGCCGACCCCGATCGCGACGATCGACTCGCCGAGGGCGATGATCACGATCAGGCCGTGGCGCTCGGCGAAGTGCCCGGGCACGAGTTTCCAGCCCTCCGAGCCGAAGAGGTAGGGCCCGCCCATGTCGAGGAAGAGGGCGAGCGCCCAGAGCGCCCCCTGGGCGAGCCCGTCGAAGAGCGAGGCCGAGGCCAGCAGGCCGACGGCGACCGCGCTGCTGCCCGCCAGGCCGAGGACCGAGTGGCGCAGGCCGTCGTCCTCGGGGCTGGCGAGGATGAAGAGCCCGATCTGGGCGAACCGCACTACGCCGTAGATCAAGGCGAAGGCCAGCGCCAGGTCGCCAAAGGCTTCCGGCACGCAGAGCGAGACCAGCAGCAGCGCCGCCATCGCCCCGAACATCACCAGCCGCACGGCTCCCTCCTCGGGGTCGATCACGCTGGTCAGCCAGGCGTACCCGACCCAGGCCCACCAGAGCATGCCCAGCACGAGCAGGCCCTGGACCAGCCCCGACCAGGTTGGGTGATGCGACATCAGCGCCGTGCACTGGGTGATCGCCAAGACGAAGACGAGGTCGAAGAAGAGCTCCAGCGGCGTCACCCGCTCGCCTTCGCGCAGGGTTGCGCTGAGGCGCGAGGGAGTGGCGCTCACGCGTCCTCGGCCGCGAACTCGGCCAGCATCTGCTGCTCGCGCTCCTTCTTCGGGAAGCCGAAGAAGACCAGGGCCGCGCCGAGCAGGATCGCGACGATGCCGGCGACGTAGGCCGCCTGGTCGCCGTGCAGGAAGGAGGCCTTGGCCGCGGCGATGATGTTTTCCGCATGCGCCGGGTAGCGCGAGGCGAGGTCGGCGGCGCTGGCGAAGGACTTGGTCAGCTCGCCTTCGATGCTTTCGTTGATCCGCGCCGACTGGCCCGAGTTGGCGATCGCTTCGCTCGCTGCCGCGGCGTACCCCGCGGTGAGCAGGGCGCCGAGGATCGATTGCATGATCGCGCCGCCGAGGTCGCGCTGCAGGTCGGCGGTGCCGGAGGCCATGCCCGCGCGCTTGACCGGCACCGACCCTGTCAGCGAGTGCGAGGCGGGCGTGCCGGCGAAGCCGACGCCGATCCCGACGAAGGCGTAGCCGAGACCCACCTTCCAGTAGGGGATGCCTTCCTTCCAGAGCAGCAGCATGGTGAGGAAGCCGAGGATGCAGAACACGTAGCCGACCAGCAGGGTGAAGCGGGCGCCGCGCGTCTCGACCAGCTTCGCCGAGCGCGGCGCGACGAAAACCATCAGCACCGCCGCCGGCAGGATCGCCAGGCCCGAGTCGAGGGTCGAGTAGTCGAGCACGTTCTGGAGGAACTGCTGGCCGACGAACATCGCCCCCATCAGCGAGCCGAAGACGATGATCCCGGCGCAGGCCGCCACCCAGCAGGTGCGCCGCTTGGCCCCCCCTAGGTCGTAGAGGGGCGAGGGCGCCCGCCGCTGGCGCAGGACGAACGCCCCGATCGCCGCGACGGCGACGATGCCGAGCCCGATCGCCAGGCTCCCCTTGCCGGGCACCGGGGCCAGGTTGATCGCCAGCACCAGCGCCGCCACCAGCAGCATCGAGAGGATGCCGCCGAGACTGTCGACCGGGTCGCTCGCCTCGTTGACGTGGGCGGGGACGAAGCGCCAAGCCATGAAGAGCGCGAGGATCGCGAGCGGCAGGGTGACGAGGAAGACCGAGCCCCAGTCGAACTGCTCGAGCAGCGCCCCGGAGAGCAGCGGCCCGAGCGAGGAGATCGCGCCGCCGATCGCCGACCAGAGCGCGATCGAGCGGGTGCGCGCGTCGCCCCCCCAGAGCGCCGTGATCAGCGCCAGCGTGGTCGGGAAGGCCATCCCGGCAGCGACTCCGCCGATCACCCGGGCGACGAAGAGCACCCCGATCGAGGGCGCCAGCCCGGCGAGCAGCGAGGCCGGGATCGAGAGCCCCATCCCCAGCAGCAGCATCATCTTGCGCCCGTAGCGGTCGCCGAGCGCCCCCAGGTAGAGGACCGAGGTGGCGAGCCCCAGCGAGTAGCCGACCGCGACCAGGTTGAGCGTCGTCTGGCTGGCGTCGAAGGCGGTGCCGATGTCCGGCAGGGCGACGTTGGCGACCGCCAGGTTGAGGTTGGCCACCGCGGCGACCAGGATCAGCGCCGAGAGGACGAGCCCGGCGCGCTTGGGGCTGCTCGACTCCACTGTCGCCAACCTACCTGCTGGGCGCGCGGGATTTGCATTTGAGACTTCTCAAGCGATCCTTAGGTCGTGTTAATTCGCCCTGAGGAGGCTCGGCCGGTGGCTGCCGAGCGACAACCGCGGCGCCCCACCGGCCGCATCGCTCCCTGGCGGCGGGCGCGGCGCGTCGTCCTCCTCGCCGCCGCGATCTGCCTCGTCCCGGTTGGCCCCTCCTGGCTGAAGACGATGAACGGACACCGCAACGTCGGCGTCGACGTCGCCACGGTCGAGTGGGTCCGTGGGCACGGCGGCAACGGGCTGGTCTCGCAGATCGAGGACTGGTACTACACGCTGAACGCCCCCGCTAAGGGCGGGCCCGCGCTGAAGTCCTTGCCGCAAGTCGGGGTGACCGCTGACGTTGCGGCGAGGTCCCATGCGGCCACCGTGCCCTACCGGCCGCCGCGGATCGAGCCGCTGATCCACCCGGCGCTGAAAGGGGAGGGGGTGTGGCGCCCGGCCGCCGCGCACGCCGGGCCAGAGCCCGCGGTGCTGCTCGCCACCTTCCGCAGCGACCCGGAATATCCGCAGTTCGTCGCCGGCGTCGCCTGGATCGACTCGCGGCGCACCCACCTGGCCTACGTGCCCGGCTTGGCCGAGCCGCCGGAAGTCTCCCACCGCGGCCCGGCCGAGGTGCCGTCGGCGCTGCGCCGACGCGTCGTTGCCACCTTCAACGGCGGCTTTCCGCTGGAAACCTCCAACGCCGGGCTCGTCTACCGTGGCCGGACCGTCGCGCCGATGGTCGACGGGATCGCCACCCTGGTCGAGTACCGCGACGGCCGCATCGACATCGTCCGCTGGGAGCACGGCGAAAACCCCAGCCGGCACGTCTGGTTCGCGAAGCAGAACCTGCCGCCGATCATCTACGGCGGCCGGCTCAACCCCGACCTCAGCGACGGCCCCGAATGGGGCGCCACGGTCAACAACGCGATCCGCGTCTGGCGCTCCGGGCTCGGCATCGACCGCCGCGGCAACCTGATCTACGCCGCCGCCAACTACCAGACGGTTGGCTCGCTGGCGGAAATCCTCAAGCGGGCGGGCGCCGTGCGGGCGCTGGAGCTCGACATCAACGAAGACTGGACCAGCTTCATCACCTACCGCCGGCCGGGCGCCGCCGAGCCCTCGAACCTGCTGCCGGAAATGTTCCGTCCCTCGACCCGCTACCTGACCCCCGACGAACGCGACTTCTTCGCCGTCTACCTGCGCCCTGGGGAAGGCTGGAGCGGATGACCCGGCGTCGCGACACGCCGGGCGCCCGCGCGCGCCGCGCCCTGCTGGTCGACCTCCTCCTCGCCGCCGCGATCGCCGCGCTGGCCCTCTCGCTCGCCACCGGCCTCGGCGTCGTCGGCTTCTTTGCCCTGCCGCTGTTGCTGATCGGCCTGCTCTGGATCGGCTCCGAACGCGCCGCGCTTCGGCTGTTCGGGCGGCGTCGGGCCGGAGTCTGAGCGACGGCGTGAGCAGGCTCACACGCGGGTCGCGCCCTCCTGAGAGGATGGGCACCGATGGTGGAGGAGCGAAAGCGGCCCGAGGCGCCGCGCGGGGAACGGGTCCTGCCGGGCGTCTGGCGGTTGCGGCTGGCACTGCCCTGGCCGGGGGTGCCGCACGGCAACGTCTGGGCGGTGGCCGCCGACGGGGGGATCGTCCTCTTCGACACCGGGATCGGCGGCAAGGGGCGGATGCGCCAGTTCGACCTGGCGCTCGCCCAGGCGGGTTTCGGCCTCGAGGACGTCAAGCTGCTCGTCTGCACCCACTCGCACACCGACCACTACGGCCTCGCGGCGCCGATCGTCGAGGGCGCCGGCTGCGAGCTCTGGATGCACCCGAACTGGGAGCACGTGCGGCTGCTCGCCGACGACCCGGCGGCGGCGCTCGAGCAGCGGCTCGAGGTGGCGCGCCAGAGCGGCGTGCCACTGGCGGGGCTCGAACGCTACCGCGAGGCTCGCAAAGGCGACGAAGACACCGGGATCGAGGCGATCGTCGAGCCCGACCGCGATCTGGTCCCCGGGGTCGAGGTGGAGACCGACCTCGGCACCTGGCAGGTCCACGAGACCCCCGGTCACGCCCCCTCGCATGTCGTCCTGCACCAGCCTGAGCGCAGGCTGCTGATCTCCGGAGACCACCTGCTGGGCCGCACGGTGCTCTTCTTCGACCACGGCCACAGCCCCGACCCGGTCGGCGAATTCCTGCGCAGCCTCGAGGAGGTCGAGCCGCTCGAGGTCGAACTCTGCCTGCCCGGCCACGGGCGGCCCTTCCGCGACCCGAAAGCGAAGATCGCCGAGGCCCGGCGCCAGGTCGGCGAGCTGCTCGAGAAGACCGGCGAGGCGCTGGCCGAGGGCGAGCGCACCGGCTTTGAGATCGTCGAAGAGATCGTCGGCGCCGAGAACGTCAACACCCCGGTCAGCGCCTGGGTTCTGCAGATCGTCCTCTCCTGTCTAGACCACATGGCGATCGAGGGTCAGGTGGAGAAGGTGCCGGGAACCGATCCGCAGCGCTGGCGCGCCCTATAGCCTTGCGGACGTGGCCAGCTTCACCCTGACGCGAGAGATCGCCGCGCCGGCCGAGGTCGTCTTCGACGTGCTCACCGATCACGCCGGCTACGCGAAGCTGACGCCGCTGCGCCGCTCCGAGCTCGAGCGCGAGGGCACTCCCGAGCCGAACGGGATCGGGGCGATCCGCAAGCTGACCGCCGTCGGCCCGCCGATGCGCGAGGAAGTGATCGCCTTCGAGCGGCCGCGCCGCTTCTCCTACACGGTCCTCTCCGGCCTGCCGGTCCGCGACCACGTCGGCACGGTCGAGCTCTCCGAGCAGGGCGGCCGGACCGCGATGGTCTACGCGGTGCGCACCCACCCGACGATCCCGGTGGTCGGGTTCGCCGTCGTCGCCGGGATGAAGCAGGCGATCAAGGGGCTGGTCGACGGGGTGGCCAAGGAGGCCGAGCGACGCGCCGCCGGGGGTTGAGGAGCACCGCGAAAACCCTCCTCGCCGGCATCTGGGCGCAGGCGGAGTACTTCTGGCACGACCGGCGGCACATCGCGATCACCCTGATCGTCGCCGGCGTGCTCGCGGTCTCCGGGGCGGGCGTCCTCGCCTATCAGCTGCTCAAGCGGCCGGCCGACGTCCACAACCCCAACGCGGTCTTCGTGCCGCAGAAGGCGCCGAAGCCCGCGGCGAAGACGGTCAATTGGCCGATGTTCGGGCTCAACCCGGCGCGCACCCGCTACCTGCCGGCCAAGGGCGTCAAGCCGCCGTTCCGCAAGATCTGGCGCTTCAAGGAGCACCCGTTGCTCGAGTTCCCGCCGATCTACGTCGGCGGCAAGCTCTACGCGGTCAACAACAATGGCACCGCCTTCGCCCTCGACGCCCACACCGGCAAGCTGCTCTGGGAACGCAGCATCGGCCGCCTCAACGCCTCCTCGCCGGCCTACTCGCGCCACCGCCTCTACATCGTCAACCTCGTCCCCGGCCACATCGTCAAGCTCGACGCGAAGACCGGCAGGATCATCTGGAAGCGCTCGCTGCCGGGGCGCGCCGAGTCCTCACCGGTCGTCGTCGGTCGCACGGTCTACTTCGGCTGCGAAGACGGCAAGCTCTACGCGCTCAGCACCGGCCGCGGAGGGGTGCGCTGGGCGACCAGCCTCGGCGGCCCGATCAAGGCGGCGCCCGCCTACCACGGCGGGCGGCTCTACGTCGGCGACTACGGCGGCTACATGAACGCCGTCGACGCGAAGACCGGCAAGCTGATCTGGCAGAGCGGCTCGCTCGGCCAGGGCTTCGGCACATCGGGCCAGTTCTACTCGACCCCCGCGGTTGCCTACGGGCGGGTCTACGCCGGCAACAACGACGACCGCGTCTACAGCTACGACATCAAGGACGGCGCCCTGGCCTGGAGCTACTCGACCGGGGGGTACGCCTACTCGGGCCCGACCGTCGCCAACACCCGCCACAGCCCGCCGACCGTCTTCATCGGCTCCTTCGACGGCAACGTCTACGCGCTCAACGCGAAGGACGGGCAGGTGCGCTGGAGCCGTTCGGCGGGCGGCCAGGTGGTCGGCTCGCTCTCCGCGGTCGGCGAGATCGTCTACGTCGCCGAGTTCACCTACAACTCGACCAACGGCTTCATGATGCGCAGCGGCCGCCGCGTCTTCCACTACCGGCGCGGCACCTACTCGCCGGTGATCTCCGACGGCCGCCGCCTCTACCTGACCGGCTACTCGAGCATCACCGCCCTACAGCCCTACAAGCTCCGCCGCGCCGTGGCGCCGGCGATCGTCGCGCCCAAGGGCATGCGCCCTAGCCGCGCGGGGCGACGCCGCCGGGCGGCGCCGGCGGCGGCGGTGGGGCGAGCGGCGGGTGCGGGGCGTAGGGGGGGAAGACCTTGTGGTGGAGGAAGCTGCTGAGCACGCCGAGGCTGGCCGGGTAGTTCTGGATCCGGTAGGAGCTGGTCGCCCCGAAGTCCTGGTAGTAGACGAGCATCCGGCAGCGCGGGTGGCGCCGCACCCAGACCATCAGGCGGCGCATGTAGGTCGGGTCGTCGCCGCTGGAGACGCCGAACTCGGGCAGCGCGAACGGCTTTGAGGCGAAGCGCCGGTAGAGCCCGGTGAGCGCCTTCCAGTCCTGGTTGTCGGAGTAGAAGTCGGTGCCGACCCAGTCGACGTATTCGTCGCCGGGGTAGAAGTGACGCGGCCGGTTGGCGGGCGTCGTCGGCGAGCCGGCGGGCAGGGTGCCCCAGATCAGGGCGACGGGCGCCTTGGGCAGGCCGCCCGGGTGGCCCTGCAGCGCCTGCAGGCCGGCCTTGGCCAGGCGTTCGTCGATCGCCGCGTGGCTGCCGCCGCCATGCAGGATCAGGTAGATGCGGCGCATCGCCAGGCGGTACCAGCGCGGCTTGTGGGCGGCGTCGCGGGGCGCGCCGGAGCAGTCATAGGACGAGTAGACGTTGAGGCAGCGGTTCGGCTCGCCGAGCGGTCGCACGTAGGCCGGCATCCCCTTCGTCCAGAACAGCTTGTTGAGCCGGATCAGGTATTCGTCGCCTTTCCCCTGGGCGATCGCCCGCGGGGTGATCAGCTCATGGCCGTCGCCGGAGTCGGCGGTGGTGATGTGCAGCACGGGGCGCGCCCGCGCCGACTGCCAGCGTTCGATCGAGTCGGGGAAGTCCGATCCCCAGGTGCGGAAGCTCTCGATCAGCGCCGGGTGCTTGTGCAGGGCGGCGCTGAAATGGCCGAAGTCGGCCGGGTTGCCGGTGTCGCTGACGCCGAAGAAGACCCGCTTGCCCGGCGGCAGCAGCGCCCCGGCGTCGGCCTTCGCCACGCCGCTGAGCAGCAGGGCGCCGCCCACGAGGGCGGCCAGTGCAAGTCGTCTTCGCAGCACGCGCATGTCCGAGGCTGATTCGACCGGCGAGGAGGAACTCCCTTCCCGCCGGGGGACCGGATACCGGAGGCGTGGTCACACCGGCCCTCCGGCAGGAAGAAGTGTCGCACCTGAAACACGCCGAGCGGACTATCGGACCGGTGTGGACGCGACGATGCGCAGCACCTCGGGCGCGTGCTTCTCGATGAAGCTGGGGCCGACGCCGCGGATCGCGCCGAGGCTCGCCTCGTCGGCTGGGCGGGCGGCGGCGATCGCGGTCAGGGTCGAGTTGTGAGCGACGGTGAAGGCGGGCTTGCCGTCGGCGGCGCGCAGCCGCCACTCCTTGAGCTCCTCGAAGAGCGCTTCGTCGCCCTCGCCGAGCTCCGGCGGCGGCGCCGCGGGGGCCTTCGCTCGGGACGGCCGCCGCACGACGATCGTCTCCGGGTCGGGCAGCCAGCCCTCGGCGTCGCAGACGTCGCAGCAGCGGCCCAGCGGCGCCCCGGCCTCGCGGTCGCCGAAGTGGTCGAGCACGCTGCGCCGCCGGCAGCGCTCGCCATAGACGAACTCCTTGATCGTGCGGTAGTCGCGCCAGCCGCGCTCGCGGGCGACCGCCAGCTCGGGGTCCCCGTTGCGCTGTTCGTTGAAGCGCACCAGGCGGCCGAGGTCGGACTTCATCGCCAGCAGCACCGCCTTCGCCGGCAGCCCGTCGCGCCCGCCCCTGCCCGCCTCCTGGTAGTAGGCCTCGAGGCTGGTCGGGATCGCCACGTGCCAGACCGAGCGCACGTCGGCCTTGTCGACGCCCATGCCGAATGCGTTGGTGGCGACGATCACGTCGGCGTCGCCCTGCATGAAGCGGCGCTGGGTGCGCTCGCGGCTCTCGGAGTCGATGCCGGCGTGGTAGGCGAGCGCCCGCAGGCCGCGCTCGCGCAGCACGCCGGCGAGCTCCTCGGTATCGCGGCGCGTGCCGGCGTAGACGATCGCCGGGCGGTTCCCGGGGTCGGCGAGGCCGGCTTCGAGCAGCGCCAGGCGGCGCGCCTTGGAGCCTTTGCCCTCGAGCCGCACCACGTCGAAGGAGATGTTGGGCCGGTCGAAGCCGGAGCGCACCTGCAGCGGGTCGCGCAGGCCGAAGCGGCGGGCGATCTCGGCCGCCACCGCCTTGGTCGCGGTCGCCGTGCAGGCCATCACCGTCGGCCGTCCGAGGCGCTCGGCGATCTCCGGCAGGCGCAGGTAGTCGGGGCGGAAGTCGTGCCCCCATTCGGAGACGCAGTGCGCCTCGTCGACGGCGAGCAGGTCGACCCGCCGCTGGGCGAGCGCCTCGACAAAGACGCCCGAGGCGAAGCGCTCCGGCGAGCAGTAGACGATCCGCGCCGTGCCGTCGCGGACCTCGGCGAGCGCCGCGCGCGCCGCCTCGGGGCTCATCCCCGAGGAGATCATCGCCACCGGGTGCCCGGCGCCGGTCAGCCGCTGCCACTGGTCCTGCATCAGCGCGATCAGCGGCGAGACGACGATCGTCAGGTCCTCGGTCGCCAGCCCCGGCAGCTGGTAGCAGAGGCTCTTGCCGCCGCCGGTCGGCATCACGATCAGCGAGTCGCGCCCGTCGAGGGCCGCCTCGACTGCCTCGCGCTGCCCGGGCCTCCAGCTGGAGAACCCGAGCCGCGCCAGCAGCGTGTCCGCCTCGTTGCCCGTCGCGACGCTCATCGCCGCCCAGGCTATGGGTCTCAGCCGACGATCTGGGCGGGCACCTGTGACAACTCCTCGGCAAGAGCGTCGATTTCCTGTGCCAGCTTGCGCGTGTCGGCCTGGCTGAGCTCGGTGTAGGAGACGAAGCCGTCGCCGCGCCGGTAGGGCTCGAGCGCCGCGTAGACGTCTTCGAAGCCGGCTTCGATTTCGTCCGCCAGCCCGGGGGCGCTTTCGCTGAGCAACGGCTCGACCGCTTCGAAGGCGGCCTCGGCGCCTTCGACGTTGGCCTCGAAGTCGGCCAGGTCGGTGTGCGAGTAGCGCTCCTCCTCGCCGGTGATCTTCGAGGCCGAGACCTCGCCGAGCAGCTCGTTAGCGCCGTTGGCGATCTGCGCCGCTTCCAGGTCGGCCTTGCGCACCTTCTGCTGCAGTTCCTTGACGTCGGCGAGCAGCTGTTCGGCGACCGGCTTCGTCCCGGCGGTCGTGCCGGCCGCCCAGAGCGCCTTCTCGATCCGGTGGAAGCCTTCGAATTCGCTCGGCGGGACGTCGTTGGCGCGGGCGTCGATGCGCGGGTCGAGATCGCCGAAGGACTCGGCCACCGGCTCGATCCGCTCATAGGGGATGCGGGCCGGCGCGTAGAGGGCCTTGGCCCGGGCGACATCGCCGGCGAGGACGGCGGCGACGAACGGTTCGGTCTTTTCGACCAGCTCGGCGGTGTTCTGCTCGAGGTAGCGGCGGTACCGGGCGACGGCTTCCCTTTCCGCGGCCGAGGCGGGCCCGCTGCCCCTGCCGGTCACGGTCAGCGTGCCGCGTTCGGTCTCACCCCCGGGGCAGTAGATCGTGTACTTGCCGGGGTCGAGCGTCAGGGTGAAGCTTCCCGAGAGCCCGTCGGCGAGGTTCTCCTTCTCGCCGAGGATCTTGCTGCCGTCCATCACCTCGATCTCGGTGACCGCCGTGGTCCCGGTGTTCTCCGCTTCGAAGACGATCGGCCCGGCGGCGACCTCGGTGGAGGCGGGCAGGCAGCCGGCGTCGGTCAGTTCGAAGGCCAGCGTTTCCGCGCCAGCGGGCGCATCTTCCCCAGAGGACCCACAGCCGGCGCCCAGCGCTCCAAGCAAACCAACCGAGACAAGCACAGCAATCCGAGCCATCACTTCGAAATTCCCCCAATCTCGCTGACTTCGCCCTTACCAGTCCATATGCCCCGGTAAGGGCGAAGTCAGCATCGGAAACTGATGAATTAGGGCACCCTAACAAATACCGACAAACGAAGTCGGAATACTCTCAGCCGAGTAGGGACTCGCCTACGTAGCCGCCCGGGGGGGCGCCGGGGGGGATGGCGAAGACGGCGCTGCCGACGTGCTTGATGTACTCGCCCAGCGCGTCGTTGGAGCCGAGCCGGCGCTGGATCGCGACGAACTGCTTCTCGGGGTCCTTCTGGAAGCAGATGAAGAAGAGGCCGGCTTCGAGCTCGCCGAGGCTCTCGTCGACGCCGTCGGTGAACGAGTAGCCGCGGCGCAGGATCCGCTCGCCCGAGTTGACCGAGGCCGAGGCGAGCCGCACGTGCGAGTCGGCGGGGATCGCCGGTTTGCCGTCGCGTTCGGCGTCGAGGTCGAGTGGGTCGAACTCCTCGCTCTCGCCGAGCGGCGCGCCGCTGTACTTGGCGCGGCCGATCGTCTGCTCTTGGTCTTCGAGCGAGGAGCGGTCCCAAACCTCGAGCAGCATGCGGATGCGACGCGTCACCAGGTAGCTGCCGCCGCGCATCCAGGCCGGGCCTTCGTTGCCGACCCAGACGTGGCGGTCCATCGCCGCGACGTCCTCGGCCTTGATGTTGGCGGTGCCGTCCTTGAAGCCCATCAGGTTGCGTGGCGTGTCCTGGCCGCGGCTGGTCGAGGCGGTGCGGCCGAAGCCGAGCTGCGACCAGCGCATGACCACCGTGCCGCGGCCGATCCGGGCGAGGTTGCGGACCGCGTGGAAGGCGACCTGCGGGTCGTCCGAGCAGGCCTGCACGCAGAGATCGCCGCCGCTTTCGGCCGGGTCGAGCTCGTCGGCGGGCAGCGGCGGGATCGGCTTCAGCGCGGCGGGTCGCTTGGCCGCGAGCCCAAGGGCGCGCCTTTCGAAGAGGCTCGGCCCGAAGCCGAAGGTGATCGTCAGGCTCGAGGGCAAGAGGCCGACCGTCTCGCCGGTGTCGTCGGGCGGCGCCGGCAGCACGCCATTGGCGTCGCCGATCATCTTGCCCGCGGTCATTTCCGCAGCCGCCGTCGACCATTCCTCCAGCAGCTCGCGCAGCCCCTTGCGATCGGCGCCGGGCACCAGGTCGAAGGCGGCGAAGTGGAGGCGGTCCTGGGCCGGAGTTGCGATCCCGGCCTGGTGCGCGCCGTAGAAGGGGACGGTGCCCGTGCCTTCGGTGTCCGCCTGGGCAGAGTCGTGACCGACCAGGTAGCCGGCGGCGCCGCCCAGGCCGATGCCCGCCGCGCCCACGCCCGCTGAAGCCAGAAGCCGGCGTCGGGTCAACTCGGTCATCGCAGCTTGCGGTCTAGGCCGGGCTCTCGGCCGGCGCCGCGCTCCGCGCCCGCGAGCGCTGCGCCGCGCGACGCAGGCGCAGCCGGTCGGGCCAGAGCACGTAGAGCGCCATCGGCACCGCGTAGAGCAGGTAGATGGCGACCTCGCCGACGGTTGGCGAGGGCTGCAGGCCCAGCATCCCGGTCAGCAGCGAGCCGCTCACCGTGCCCGGCTGCACCAGCCAGGTGAGGTCGAGCGCCTGTCCCTGCAGGCCGTTGAACCAGCCCGCCTCATGGGCTGTGTGCAGTGAGGTCGAGAGCAGGCCGGCGGCGACGAAGACGAGGATCAGGCCGGTCACCTTGAAGAAGCGGGTCAGATTGATGTGAACGCCGCCGCGGTAGATGCCGACCCCGATCGCCACCGCGGCGACGAGGCCGATCACCGCGCCTGCCCCGGCGGCGGTCGTGTCGCTGGCGTCGTTGAAGGCGGCGAGCAGGAAGACCGAGGTCTCGAAGCCCTCGCGCAGCACGGCGAGGAAGGCCATTCCGACCAGGGCCATGGTCGAACCGCTGGCCAGGGCGCTCGCCGCGTTGCCTTCCAGCACCCGCTTGATGCCGCGCGCGTGGCGCCGCATCCAGACGATCATGTAGCTGACGGCGCTGACCGCGATCAGGCCGATCACCGTCTCCAGCCCCTCCTGCTCGCGCTGGGGCAGCTCCTGGCCGACGACCCGCAAGAGCACCGCGATGCCGATGCAGAGCGCGATCGCGATCCCCACCCCGGCCCACATCTGACGCATCGCATCGCGGCGTCCCTCCTTGACCAGGAAGGCGGCGATGATGCCGATGATCAGCGAGGCCTCGACGCCCTCGCGCAGCGCGATGACAAGAGTTGGGATCATTTCCTGCGGTCGTTCCTTGGTCCGTTGTCGCTCCCTAGCCCAGGAAGCTCGAATTAGGCTTCCCTAATTCAGCGGATCAAAAACCTAGCACGCCGCTAGGCATTGCGTCGTCGGACCAGGGCAGCCAGGGCTCGTGCCACTGGGTTATGCCGCGGGTCAGCTTCTCCGCCTCGGGCGGTCCCCAGGTGCCGGGCTCGTAGGGATGCACCGGGCCGGGATCGTCGAGCAGGGGCTGCACGATGCGCCAGGTCTCCTCGACCGTGTCCTGGCGAGTGAAGAGCTGCCGGCGGCCGGCGAGCGCGTCGCCGAGCAGCCGCTCATAGGGCTCGGGGTCCTCGCCGGGGACCTTCTCGAAGAGGACCTCGAGGTTCGCCGCCTCGAAGGTCTCGACCCCGGCCTGCTTGGCGAAGAGGCCGAGGCGGGCGCCGGGGTCGGGCTCGATCCTCACGGTCATCTGGTTGGAGTCCGGCCGCCTGCCCGGGCCGACGCCAAGCGGCGGCGGCTTCTTGAAGACGACGCTCACCTCGCTCGACTTGGCCGGCATGCACTTGCCCGCCCGGATGAAGAAGGGGACGCCGCTCCAGCGCCAGTTGTCGACCTCCAGCTCGACCGCCGCGAAGGTCTCGGTGGTCGAGTCGGGCGCCACGTCGGGGACGTCGAGGAAGCCTTCGTACTGGCCGCGCACGTAGCGCTTCGGATCGGCGGTGCGCACCGCCTTGAAGAATTCGAGCTTCTTGTCGCGGACCGAGTCGGGCTGGTTGCCGGTCGGCGGCCCCATGCCGACCAGGGCGAGCACCTGCAGGGCGTGGTTCTGGATCACGTCGCGCATCGCCCCGACCGCGTCGTAGAAGCGGCCGCGATCGTCGACGCCGAAGTCCTCGGCGATCGTCAGCTGCACGTGGGAGACGTGCTCCTTGTTCCAGACCGGCTCCAGCACCGAGTTGGCGAAGCGCAGGTAGGTGATGTCCATCACCGGCTCCTTGCCGAGGTAGTGGTCGATGCGCAGGATCTGGCGCTCGTCGAGCACTTCGCAGAGCTCCGCGTTCAGCGCCCGGGCCGACTCGAGGTCGTGGCCGAAGGGCTTCTCGATCACCACGTGGGCGTTCTCTGTGAGCCCGGCCTTGCCGAGGCCGGCGACGACGGTGGCGAAGAGCGAGGGCGGGATCTCCAGGTAGAAGACCGGGCGGGAGGCATCGCCGATCGCCTCGGCCACCCGTTCGAAGGTGGCGGCCTCGGCGTAGTCGCCCTGGATGTAGGTGAGCCGCTTCGCCAGCCGCGAGAGGACCTCCTCGTCGGGGTCTTTGACCGTGTCGCGCACCGATTTGCGCGCGTGCTCGGCGAGCTGCTCACTCGTCCATTCGTCGATCGCGACGCCGACGATCGGGCAGCTGAGCTTGCCGGCGGCCTCCAGGCGGTAGAGGGCGCGGAAGGTCATCTTCTTCGCCAGGTCGCCGCTGATCCCGAAGATCGTCAGCACGTCGGCGGCGGCGTTGTCCTTGGCCTTGGCGTGAGCCATCGGCACCGCAGGCTATCTACCCGCCGGCCTCGTTAGGGTAGGAGCCGTGGAGCTGGGAATGGTCGGTCTCGGGCGGATGGGCGCCAACATGGCGCGGCGGCTGATGCGCGACGGGCACCGAATCGTCGCCTATGACGTCAACCCCGATGCGGTCGCGGAGCTGGCCGGAGAGGGCGCCGAGGGCGCCTCCTCGCTGGAGGAGCTGGCCTCGAAGCTGAGCGCGCCGCGCTCGGTCTGGGTGATGGTCCCGGCGGGCGAGATCACCGAGAAGACGATCGCCGACGTGGCCGCGGCGCTCGAGCCCGGCGACGCGATCGTCGACGGCGGCAACTCCTACTACCGCGACGACATCCGCCGCGCCGGAATCCTGCGCGAGAAGCAGATCGATTTCGTCGACTGCGGCACGAGCGGCGGCGTCTTCGGCCTCGAGCGCGGCTACTGCCTGATGATCGGCGGGCCCGACGAGGCGGTGCAGCGGCTCGACTCGGTCTTCGCCACGCTGGCGCCGGGGGTCGAGTCGGCGGGCCGCACGCCGGGCCGCTCCGGCGACCCCTCGCCTTCGGAGAACGGCTACCTGCACTGCGGCCCGAACGGCGCTGGGCACTTCGTGAAGATGGTCCACAACGGGATCGAGTACGGCGTGATGGCGGCCTACGCCGAGGGCCTCAACATCCTCAAGAACGCCAACGCCGGCAAGGTCCAGCGCGAGGCCGACGCCGAGACCGCGCCGCTCGAGCAGCCCGAGTACTACCAGTACGACCTCGACCTGCCCGAGGTCGCCGAGGTCTGGCGGAGGGGCAGCGTGATCGGCTCCTGGCTGCTCGACCTGACCGCCGCCGCGATGCAGGAATCGGCCGACCTCGCCGACTTCGAGGGCCGCGTCTCGGACTCCGGCGAGGGCCGCTGGACCTCGATCGCGGCGATCGACGAGGGCGTGCCGGCGCCGGTGCTGACCGCGGCGCTGTACGAGCGCTTCGCCTCGCGCGGGCTCGACGACTTCGCCGACAAGGTGCTCTCGGCGATGCGCAAGCAGTTCGGCGGCCACGACGAGAAGCCCTCCTAGGCGGTCGCGGCGTGGCGATCGAGCTCGAGGTCGTCGCCGACGAGAGGGCGGCGGGACGTCGTGCCGCCGAGCTGGTCGCGGCGGCAGGCGCCGAGGCGGCGGCAGAGCGCAACATCTTCTCCTTCGCGATGAGTGGCGGCCGCAGCCCTTGGGGGATGCTGGCGATCCTCGGTGAGGAAGACTCGATGCCCTGGGATCGGACCGAGCTCTTCCAGGTCGACGAGCGCATCGCCTCGCCGGGAAGCGAGGACCGCAACCTGACTCACATGGTGCTCGGCCTCTCGATGGAGCACCAGTCGACGCTGCGCCCGATGCCGGTCACCCAGCGCGACCTCGAGGCGGCGGCGCGCGACTACGAGAGCTCGCTGCCCGAGCGCTTCGACTGCATCCACCTCGGCATCGGCCCCGACGGCCACACGGCCTCGCTGGTCCCCGGCGACCCGGTGCTCGAGGTGAGCGACCGCCGGGTCGCCCTGACCGGGACCGAGTACCAGGGCCACCGCCGGATGACGCTCACCTACCCGACGCTTGCCGAGGCTCGGCGGATCGTCTGGCTCGTCTGCGGGCCCGACAAGGTCGAGCCCCTCCAAAAGCTGCTCGCCGGCGATTCCTCGATCCCGGCCGGCCGGGTTGAGAACGAGCACATGGTCGTCGTCGCCGACCAAGCCGCCTCTCCCGAATAAATCCCTGCCGAGGGGGGCGAGTTTTCGCCGCTGTGCCCTTGAAGGACGTATGGCAATCCCAAGCGCGGCTCCGAACACGGCAACGAGCACCTCCTCCGATATTTCAGTATTGACCGCAGGCTATACTCGACCAATGGCCAAGGTGATGATCTCGATCCCCGATGGGCTCCTCGACGCTCTCGATGCCGAGGTGGCCCGTCGCAACACGACTCGGAGCGGGCTCCTCCAGGACGCCGCTCGTCGAGAGCTTGGCCTGTTGCGCCGCGATCGGGCCTCGCTCCTCGCCGATCTCGATGCGCTCAGCGCCGCCTGGGCCGGTCCTCTCGATGCAGCTGCCCTCGTCCGCGCCGACCGCCGCCGCGACGGATGAGCTCCCCTGTTGCCGCCGGCGCCTGGCTGGTCGACGCCAGCGTTGCGGTCAAGTGGTTCCTCCCGGTCGAGCGCGAGCCGGACGGGGAGCTCGCCCGGACAGCGATCGGCCGCCTCGCGATGCGGACCACGGCCCTGGCCATGCACGAGGTCGGCAACGTGCTCACGATCCACTCGGGCTGGCCGGCCGAGAGGATCGCCTCGGCTCTCGCCCTCCTCGAAGAGATCTGCGGCGACCCGATCGAGCTTCGCCCGGACGATCACGCTCTCGTGGCCGAGCTTGCCCTCGCTCACGGCCTCACCTTCTACGACGCCTCATACGCCGCGATCGCCCGCCGCACCGACCGGCGCCTGCTCTCGGCGGACGCCGACCTGACCAGCCCGGGGCTGGCCGCCGGGCTCAATGCGGCTCTGGGTGGCTGAGCTCCCGTAGGCGCTGCATTCGAGGGTCGTCCTCGCCTACCATCCGAGTAAGCCAGCCTTCGACATCGGCAAGGTCGAGGTCGTCGGTGGCAAGCAGCATCTGCTCGATGTCGAGCCAGTCCTTGCGGCGATCGAACATCGCCTTGCAGACGATCAGGTGCTCGGGCCCGAGGATCGGCACGACGATCCCGGCGAACGGGACGCGGCGCGTCTGCTTGCTCATCGCGTCATGGATCGGCGCGTAGGCGAAGAAGAGGTCGACGGCGTTGTCGCCCCACCAGAGCCGGCACTGACCGTCGCGTTCGAGGTCGGCGGGCTCAAGGGCCTCGGCGTCCACGCCGATCTCCTCGAGCTCGCTCACCACGTCCCGCCAGCGCTCGGTCGGTGCGAAGACGTTGAGGTCGATGTCGATCGTCGCCCGCGGGTCGGCGTAATAGGCGAGGGCTAGTGCGCCGCCGAGCGCGTGCGGAAGTTTGGCGGCGGCGAGCGCTTCGTGGATGGCGATCACCTTGTCGGGCAGCGACGGCTGTTCATCGAGACGCGGCGCTTGCGGGGCGTTCATGGCTGCCGCATGTCGAGTCGTGGGAATCGCAGCGGCTTGCCCTTCCTTCCGCTGGACGGCAGCGCGTCCGCAAGCAGCAGTAGGTCGACCAGTGCCTTGCCCTTCTCCTCCGGGGTCGCAGCCATCCAGATCGCGACCGAGCGGGCCGCTTCGCCGGCCGGGGAGGGCTCCTCGCTCTCCCGCAAGCCGCGGTCGAGCAATTCGCTGAGGATCTGGTGAAGGGCGGGGTCGAGCCGGCGACCCCGCGCCAGCTCCGCGATCAGCTCTCGTGCCGCCTGCTCGGCCGGGGGGCGCGCGACCGGGGCGCCCACGCGCCGCGCGGCTCGTCGCAGCTCCTCCGCGGTCGGGGGTTTGGCGGCCTTCAGTCGCGCTTTCTCGATGACCTCATCGGTCAGTTCCCGAAAGGACGCCAGGGTCTGGCTGCGCGGTCCCTTCGGGGTGCTGCGCGACTCGCGGACCTCAAAGCGACCCTGCTTCGTTGGAGTGATAAAGGCGATAGTGGTGTAAATCTACCACTATGCGCCGAGCACCGTCTCAGGCCGTCTCCAGCGAGACGGCGTGGTTGGCGACGATGCGGTTCTCCGGGTCGTAGCGGCGCTTGACCTCGGCGAGGCGGGCGCAGACGTCCGCGGGGAGGATCGCGTCGACGTCGCAGGGGCGTTCGGTGAAATTGAAGTAGGAGCCGCCGCCGGCCCAGGGTTGCATCGCCTGCTCGATCTTCTCCAGGTGGGCGGGGATCGCCTCGCCGAGCTCGGGGGTCATCGGCATGCCGACGCTGTACATCACCCAGCCGGAGTCGAGATGGGTGAGGGCGCCGCCCTCCGGGCCGGGACGGCCGAGGGCGCCGCCGAGGTGGCGGAGCTCGGTGAGCAGCAGCGGCGATCCCGAGTCGGGCCCGGCCACGCCGACGAACGCCTCGATCGCCTCGTCTGGCAGCTCGCGGATCGTCATTCCCTCGCCGATTCCCGGCACCGGGTGCTCCGGGTCCATGTGGATCTGGCTCAACCCCGCGGTCGGCATCTGCTCGAAGGTGTCCATGATCGGCTCGCCGATCTCATACAGCGGCGCGAACGCCTCGCGCCCGGCGGCCTCGTCGCCGATGCGGGCCCCGTCGATCGTCAGCAGCGGGGTGCCGCGCAGCGGCTCGGGCACGTCGGGGATCGGCGGCGGGGTGAGGAAGCGCACCACCGAGGTCACCTCGTCGCCGACGCCGGCCGCCCACTCGCGGTAGGCGCGCACCGCCTCGGCGCCGACGGCGGCCGGGAAGAGCAGGGCGCCGCCATAGGCCTCTGCGAAGGGCAGCAGCTCGACTCGCAGCGCGGTGACGATCGCGTAGCCGCCTCCGCCGCCGCGCAGCGCCCAGAAGAGGTCGGGGTCGTTCTCGGCGTCGACGGTGCGGGCCTCGCCGTCGGCGGTGACGAGCTCGATCGCCCGCACCCGGTTGCAGGCGAAGCCGTGCTTGCGGCCGAACCAGCTGAGCCCGCCGCCAAGCGTGAAGCCGATCGAGCCGACGTCGGGCGAGGAGCCCGGCATCGAGGCCATGCCGTGCTTGTTGGCGGCCTGGCCGAGCTCGACCGAGAGCACGCCGGCCTCGACCCGCGCGGTGCCCGCGCCGGGGTCGACCTCGATCCCGCGCATGCGCTCGGTCTTGATCAGGATCGCTCCCTCGAGCGAACCGCCCAGCGCTGCGGCCCCATGGCCGGTCCCTTGGCCGGACACGCGCAGCCCGTTGGCGGCGGCGAAGCCGACCACCGTGGCGACGTCCGCGGCGCTCTCGACGAAGGCGACCGCCTCCGGCTGCTGGTCGGCGATCATGTTCCAGGCGGCGCGCGCCTCGTCCCAGTCGGGGTCGCTCTGGGTGGCGATGCGGCCGTCGATCGACAGCCCGGTGAAGTCGCTCATCTTGGGGGGTCTCCTTCTCGTTAGGACAGCGTCAAGCGTTCGACGGCGCCTCCGGCCCCCACCAGCACCGCGCTCACCATATCCGGCCCGAAGAGGCCGT
>Ga0075322_1000003_pt1 | contig 34916 bp, 65 predicted proteins | sample MayberryNW_Catta_FD_120086 | JGI IMG/M metagenome (GOLD analysis project Ga0075322, IMG submission 120086) | Natural and restored wetland microbial communities from the San Francisco Bay, California, USA, that impact long-term carbon... | ecosystem: Environmental > Terrestrial > Soil > Wetlands ... | reverse complement strand
TCCACCCATTAAAATGCCTCTACCCTTTGCGTAGTTATTCAATCAAAACCTAATCAAGAACGAATCAAAACCCAATCAATAAAGCGAATAAATGAATAGTTTTTATTCAAAACAAAAAAAAAGTGTAAGAAATGTTAAAAAAACCACTCTTCAACTATTGAAAAAAAGTGAAAAATATGGTATAATCAACATATGTTGATGATCCAGACGGTGCTGACACACCTTCTTTGTCTCTCTCTTAATAAGAATAAGAATAAAATAAATTAACAAGAGAATATCCAGAAAGAAAAGAACCACTCAGCTTAACACACCTTAGCTTGTAAGGCCATTCAGTTTGGCGCGAAGATAAAAGAAGAAAGAGAGCGCTCGCCGCATAAATGCGCTCGCTCTAATAAAGATTTTCAGTAGTAAGCTTCACAGCGAAATCCGACGAATATGCAGCTTGAGGCTGTATCGGAAGTGAAGGCCACCGAAATATGGTAAAGCCCTCTCCTATTGCCTAAAGAAAAGTGGAAAAATGTGAATAATTTTCTTAAAGAAAGCGCTTTATTTTTCTTTTTTTTTAATTTATAACTTTCTCTATAACAACCTTGGGAGAAAATAACATGGCTGATGAAATTGATTATTATCATGAATATGACTACAAAATAACCTCTCATCACAAAAACGATCATTTAAACGAACTGAATACCTTAATGGACGGAAGCGAACTTAATTTTAGGCAGGTTCGCTATTGGCAAAAAATATTACAGGATTATGTCATGAAAGGTATCGCGCTTCCTTATCCGCGCCAAAAAGAATGGGAACAGGCAATCCAACACCCCACTAAATGGCGTCCTGATCTTAAATATTTTATTCAGCGTGTCAAAACGGCTGCGCGGGCCTATGGAAACAATGAAAGGCCACGAGCGCCGGAGGAGATGCTAGCTATAGATAAAGACAACAGTGCGCCTGCAATGAAATGTATGCGAAAGTATTGTCTGGATGATCGAAATTATCCCTGGGTTAATAGTATTAGATGGTGGGAGCCGCACAAAACGGATGAGATATTTCCCTTAATGTGGAGCAAAATAGCTCCTTTACTAAAAGAGCCTTATTTATATTTCGAGTGGGAAAAACGTATCCATCACTACGGCGTTTTATTGTGTTGGCAGCATTATCAAGATATTTATCGCGCTTGTTTTCCCCATTTTAACGGCATTTATCCCCATGAAAAAGAATATTTCAGAAAAGAAGAATTTTGCAAAAAATAATCAATTTTTTTATTTTAACCGTTGACATTGGTATATAGTGTTATATACTGTGCATAGTTAACAAACTTTAATAGGAGAAATAACATGAAATTAATTAATTTAAATACGGATAGATATTTTATCACGCGATCAAAAAAAGATAACCGTCTTTATTTAAAGGTTACCCTGCACGAAAAAACTTTTTATTTTAAAGTAGATTTCATAGGATTGAGTCGCCAACATGATGAAATCGTCGGAGCTTTTGAGGTGTTTTATTACGATGATCCCACGATGACTGATGACGCTATTATTCATGCCGATACCTACTATGTGCCGGAAAAAAACGATTGTCTTCACTTAATTGCGCCGTTTCAAACGATTCCGTCAACTTTATTTGGCTTTGAGCTTTATATTGAAAAAATATTAAATCCTGAAGAAATAGTCTTGCGTATTGTTCCGCTTAACAGCGCGCAAGAAACCAGAATTTTTCGGGGTGAAATCCATGAAAGATATCGTTGTGGTGTACATGATGATGATCTTTCTAATAATATGGAAAGATTAACAAGTTAGTGATAAGTGGCCAAGAGAAAGAATTAATTATTAGCCTAATTAAGTTTACACCCTCTTTCTCTTTTTTAATAAAGACGTTTCAGTTAGTGTCTGTTATGGTCTGTAAGCTGAATGGGATAATTGGAACGTCTTTTTTAGGAATATAAAATGAAAGTACAAAAAGAAAAATCGACGATGAATGATAAAAAAGCTGCTAAAGCTACTTTATCGTCGATTGGCGTTGAAGCACTTACATTAATTATCAAAGAATTTAGAGCCGAACTCGAATGGTTTAAAGTGGAAATTCGAGAAATGCGCTCAACAGTAACATTATTACGGCGAGAATATCCGCCAAAACGAAACAGTAAGAAGGGGAAAGGAAATGATAGAAAGAACTAAGATTGAGAGGAAAAATGATATAAAATGTATTCTCAAGCATTTTGATTGGATAAATGATGAAAAGAAATGTTTAGAAAAAGTTAAAGAAGATGGTGATGCGCTTCGATATGTAAAAAATCAGACAGAGGAGATATGTTTAGAGGCTGTTAAACAAAATGGTTATGCGCTTCAATACGTAAAAAATCAGACAGAGGAGATATGCTTAGAGGCTGTTAAAGAAGATGGTGATGCGCTTCAATACGTAAAAAATCAGACAGAGGAGATATGTTTAGAGGCTGTTAAACAAAATGGTTATGCGCTTCGATATGTAGATTATATTTTTCTAAAAAAATGGTTAAAAAGTTAATTAATTCAAAGGGGAAAAAAGATGAATGATCGTTCAAATTATATCGGTGCAAGTGAAATTGCAGATGTATTAGGAGAAGGCTACAGAACGCCTTACCAGCTTTATTTAATCAAAAAAGGTGAAATGGTAGTAGAGAATAACTATGCCATGTCGTCCGGTAAACAGTTAGAGCCACTTATTTGCCAATCATACCTAAAATCCAACAATTTGCCCCTTGGCGGTAAGTGGCTCTTTAATACAGATCCTAACGAGTACGGCGTTAAAAGAGTGCACAAAGACTATCCTTTCTTGTTATGCCACATGGATGGCTATAATGAAGAGGCTAACATGATCATTGAAGCGAAAACCACTGATATCTTTATCAATAAGGATAAACTGCCTACTCACTGGCTTTTACAAGTAGCGTATGAGTGCGAAATAACCGGCGCTGACAAAGCCGATATTGTGGTGTGGTATGAAGTTAATAAGCCGTTTCATGTGTATCATTACACGGCAAATAAAGCGCTACAGCAAAGTATTATTAAGAGGGCCGTTAATTTCTGGGAAAATCATATAGTTAAAAACGTTCCGCCTCCTGTGACGTCGCAAGAAGATATTTCAGAAATGAATGCGCGTTTGTTTCATCTTCGTAAACATGAAGTAGAAAGAACAACCATTTTTAATGAAGAACAAATAGCGTTGCTAAATGAATTTAAAGAAGCGAAAGAAGCAGTTAAAAAAGCGGAAGAAAAAGAAAGGCACTTAAAAACGAGGCTGTATGAAAATATTAAGGATTATGATGTAGTTTTCGATGAAAGAAATGAAAAATTACTGACGTATAAATTTAATAGCAAAGGAACGATGACAATTAATAAAGAGCTGTTAAAAACTAAATATCCTGATATTTACGAAGAAGTAACAAAAGAAAGTGTGCCTGTTAGGCAATTGAGGATTAAATAATGAACAATTTACAAATAAAAGAATTTTCCAAAGAAGAAATCAATACCAATGCAAAAGTATTGAGCACGATGTTTTATGATCTAGACCCCAAACGGTTAAAGTTAATTGGCGAATCGTTAAATATTCTTGCGAGAACTAAATTATGGCCGATGACAGGATCTAAAAAAAAGGGGTATAAACCCTTAGACAGACAGCAGGCTTATTTATTCGCTGCGTATGGTTCACGGCTTAAAATGGCCGTATTAGATAGTCTTTATTCGTTTTATGTGATTAACGGCCGTATTACCTTATATGGAAAGATAGGAAAAGCCCTTATATGGAAAAGCGGACAATGTAAACGGCTAGAAGTATTCTGGAATGAAGAAGAGCAGCGAGCCTATTGTATTATGCAGCGTGTCGGAAGCGAGCATCCAAGTATTGTCACTTTTTCTAGAAAAGAGGCAGAAATTGCCGGTCTTTGGATAAAAGAGGCTAAAAATTCATTGTGGCTTGATTATCCGCATGATGGGTGTGGCTGGCGTGCTTTTTGGCGCAATGCGAGCAATGTATTTCCGGACATTATATGTGGAATGTACGGTTATGAAGAATTTTGCCAAGAAGAAAAGACTATTTTAACTTCTCCTGCAATAGAAGAAGAGACGCAAGAGAATACTATAGAAGAACAGGAGGCAGACAAAGAGCTCACCCAATTACTCTATGAAACAGCGTCTAGCGTTCAAACCTCTTCTATTGATCTTTCCACGATGAATGATGAAGAACTCGACAAATTGACGGTTGAAATGGATAAGGAGAAAGCATCAATGAAATTTAAAGATCAAGTAGAGATGGTTGGAGAATTTGGAGTAAAGAAAATGAAAAATGAGGAAGAAAAAGAATGAAACCTTATAAGACCTGTAATATATTTCATACCCCGCATAATTTACATATTGTTCAATGCGAATCTGTTAAAGAAGCATTGGAAAATTTTAGATTAAAAGACCATTCTTTTGATGAAAATGACAATGAATGGCTTGGAATTAAGGGAGGAGTACATCTAATAGAACATCAATATTATGATTTATGTATTCTTTTAAAAGAGAATTTGCCAAGAAATAAAATGATAGCTGTATTAGCTCATGAATTAATTCACGTGGCTTATGCTATTGAAATAGACCATGGAAAATTCTTTGGAAAAAATGCACAAGAGACACTTTGTTATTTTATGGAAAAAACTATAGAGGATTATCTCAATTATTATGATAAGAGTGGCATTCAATATAATGCAGAAGGTTCAGAATTCTTAGGATTAGGAGGAGAAATAAAAGAATGAGAAATTATTTAGGAATATATTTATTTGTGATGGGAATACTATTATTTACTATATCTATAATAGGAATAGGAATTGCTATAGCATGGTTATTTAAGAATAATTATATAGTATATGGAATATTATTAGCTATTTTTTATGTTTTTTATCTACCAGCAGGAGTTATTTTTATGGAGTTTATTACGTATGAGTAAAAAAATGAATGATGATATGTTTTTTAAAGGAACGCCATATAGTTTACCTATACCAAAAAAAATGGGGAAATATGTTAATTTATATAAGGATAAAAAAATAATTGTGGTGACAAAAAAATTAATAGGATATATAATAGAAATATTTGAAGTAAAAAATAAAGATAAATCTTATATATTTAAATTCTTTTTAAGAAAAAATTCAATGATTGATTTTATAAATAACTTGTGAGGTGAAAAATGCAAAATCAACGTAAAAATACATTAAGCGAAAATTCAGCAAGCACAACGAATGATATGCTGGATAATCTGGAAAATTTATTGAGAAGACCAACTAATTTACCACCTCTTGATAATATTCCTATTCAAGAATTAGAATTAGAAGAAGAAAGTAAAAATGTGACGCCTCCCGTGACGCCTTCTCCTTCCCCGAAAGTGATTAATGTGCGCGGTAACAATAATGTGGTAATTGGCAATCAAAGTTTGAACCACACAACGCAGAATTTTTTTAGAGCGCCATCGCCAGATTCTCAGCAATATGCGCTTTATGCAGCTCATATTGACGTTGATAATCCACAAAATAGCCATCAAGGAACTCCTACTTTGTATCATAATTATTTTAACTCGCCGTCTAAACATTATCTACGCCAGATAGCACAGTTAAAAAGACAATTGAAAGAAAAAGAAATGGAAGATAGAAAAGATCAAATATGTAATATGAGGTGCAATATTTTGTGATTAAATTAACAAGTTTTGAAGAGCCTTATACTTTTAATGTTGATGTATATATACAGCCTGAAACAGAGAACAATTATCAACAATTTTTATTAATATATTTTTTTAAAAAGCATAGTATATGGAAAGTCATACCATGGGGAATTGATGATAATAATTGTTATGAAATATCTGAACAACATATTCTTGAATTGGGAAAAAAATATCTTGATGAAATAGAAAACAATAAAACTAAATGGACAATGACAATTTTAGAAAAAGGTGAAAAATGGTGAAAGAATAAAGGGTAAATAGAATGAAAATGAAAAAATAATTAAGAATTAACTGCTATTTTTATTTGTGATAAAGTATCAGTTAATTTATTGTAATATCTTGAACTTGTTAGCCAAGGAACGGGGATACGGAAAACTTTCCATCCAAGTGACAACGCATAATTATATTTTTCGCAGTCATTCATATAGCCAACCAATCGTTGATGACGGGTTCCATTTGCGCTTATCCCTTCTATTTCTACGGCTACTTGAGGAAGGACAATAGCAAAGTCAAACATATAACGTCTACTATCACTAAACCTATAATCATATTCATAATCTATTTTTAACTCATCCAACATTATACTAAAGTGAACCTCGGCCCATGACCGATATTTTTTATCCTTTTTCATGAAAATGATTTGATCGTAAAATGGCCCATATAAAACCCTAATACCACATCACAATATTGACGGATATAAGGCGTCATTACAATACCCTGGACAGTTTTTACCAGATAACTTGACCATTCAAAGCCTAGAAAATGATGCTTTATTTCATAGACCAAATTGATGGGAAGCTGCAAAAGACCGCCGATAATAATGCTTAGAAAGATAAAAATAACTACCCAGGCTAACAGCCGTCGCGTCCATCCTATAAAGGAACCTTGCCAGAAATTTCCCGTCTTGTCACGCTCTGGGATGGCGTCACGCACTTCTTTTACATCCTCATACGATTTAGTCAGTTGCCATTTCCAGCGCTCCTGATCGTATTTTTCGCGTCTTTCTTTATTAGATTGAATAGTAGCAAGAATTTTCATGAAAACGCCAGATGCCGCCGTTCCTCCAAAGGCACCCGCAATCATTGTTGGGTCAGTTAAATTCTCTAGCATTCTTGATTTTCATCATTATTCACTGTAAGCTAGTATATCTAAATGAAAAATGGGTGTCAAAATGGGTTATATTGAATTACCTTTAGTTAGAGCAAGACTTACTATAAATAGTCAAACTATTTTAGCTATGCAAATTCCAGATACTACTTATATAAGCTATATACATTGGTCAACAGAATATAATCAACCTTATTTTGCTTTTCAGCATTTGCCACGTCCGGCCCTTCTAACTTGTGATTTTTCATTAATTTATAATGATGTACAAACCCTTTCGCATAGTGTTTACGCTGACCAAGAGGAATTAGTGCAATTTTGGTTTCTAACTCCAGACGGCAACCCTTCTATAGGTAATACACTATCAAAAATTAACCAAAGTATGGTTGCAACAGATTTAACTGTCACGATGAACGATGGAAATAGTGATTTTTCATTTCGTTACGATTTTAACATTAAATTATTAGAAACTACTGATTTTTCCACTTATCACGAGGTATTGGCAAGTGGTGTAATGTATAACCCTTATACGTGATGATTTTCTAAATGACGCAAACGAATAAAAACATTATTCATGATTCGCCAAAAATCTGTTACATTCAGCTTATTCTCAGCTACCTCTTTTACTTCGGTACGTAATATCTGCTGATAATCGCTTATATTCTGTACATTTCCCTTGAGAGAAGAAAGCCGCAAATCAATGGCATGATTGGCGCTATCGAGTTTTTCATCCATCAGCAGAAACTTGTTATGCTCGTCTTTCAGCGTTTCAATTTGCTGGTTAATCGCGCGTATCTCGGCTTGCGCCCCCTCAATACTCTTGTCATTAATAATGTTTTTCTCGATGTAATGGGTATAACCTGTAATGCAGATACTGAGTGTCGTAATAAGAGATGTTGTTAAAGTTATGATAAAATGAATAAATGTTTTATGAGTGACAAAATTCCTGATAATTTCGCCCATTTCATCATTAATCCCATAGTCTGTATATCATAACTTTGAAGGCCGGTATCAGGGTAGTAGTCGCTGGTTCAATATAACTATTGAGATAAACATTATCACCCCCGAGGGTTACTGTCCAAATCGCAAAATGAAAACCATCCGTTGCATTAAAATGACGAATCTCTGAAAAAGTTGCAATATTTCCCATTCCGTTGTATGTATAGCGTCCTACACCTTCGATTCCCTGAACGGAGCCATTGACAAATAAAGTTTGCACTACTTCATTATTTAATTTAAGAATATCCGTCACATTGTTTACACAATAATAAGACCATCGCATAAAATAATAACCCGACGTATTGATCGTTCCCAATCCTGCTGCTGTCATTTGGACAGGATCAGAAGCGGTACCAACAGCCGCGTCAATTGGCATAATATTAGGCGATTGTGGTTTTCCGGAAAAAAGATACATACTCGTGTATTGGGCATTAAATACAATCTGGCCAGAAGGAACAACGGTTAAACGTTTAGGTTGAATATATGGCATTATGGTGTACCTGTCATTTCAAAAATAGCTAAAACACTACTGCTCGTTAAACTTGCATTACTAGTTACGCATACAAAATCAACACGGTCACCGGCAGTAAAAGCCGTCGTTGAGGAATTATTTGCAATAAAGCTGCCAATAGGAATAAAGACCTGTTCTACAATAGAACCATTCTGCCGAATATCCAGTGTGGTATCATTTGTCACTGCTACGCCCGCTTCATTGGCCGTTAATAAAAATGATACCAGATTGGCATCAACAGGTAGTGTAAATCCGAGAGAAGTGATGCTGCTACCACTTGTGTTAATACTGCCAGCTCCAAAAGAATAAGGGTTATTTCCTATTATAAATTGTGTTTTAGGGTCACTCTGTGCAGAATAACTACCAATAAATGAAATGGTATTGGAAGCAATAGAGGGTACTTCTACATAAAATGTCGTATTGGAGATCGGTTTACCCTGTGTACCCGCATTTTCCTGAATAATGCGCATTCTCTCCAAAGCACCAAAAGGAATATCAGTTGGCCCATACGCCTGATAGCCGACAGTCGCCTGATTGCCAATCGAAAAAATATTCGAGTAAGTCGTCGCTGTTTCTTCATTGTAAATAGAAAAATACTGCTGATTATTGCCAGGGCCTCGCGACATAGCAATGTATTTGATATAACCACTATCGGGCAATGCAAAATGCTGTTGCGTTGTATCACTATTATAACTACCGTATTCTGTATTGATATTCAAAATACGTTGCGCTGAATTAATCACTACAAGACCCATGTTAGGTGTCCTCCCTTAATGAAGCGACAAGTAATATATTTACTTGATAATTGGTAGCACCATTACTATTGATATTACCGATATTCAATCTATCTCCGGCACTGAAAGTAGGTGGGGCTGACAATAGACTGATTGCCGTAGAGGAGCCATTAGGTACCTGCATCAGACAATCTGTCAAACGATTACCATTTTGGTAAATATAGAAATTTAAATCTCGATCGGCAGTCGCGCCATTCAGATCAATCGCGTATTTTAAAAAGACTGTTGTTGCTGGCACAATGACGCCGGTGGTATTTAATGAAGGCGATTGAGCTTGTGCATTATTATCCTCTCCCGCTCCCCATGAACCATATAATGGAGGTTGATTGACAGGCACAGCAAAGTTTGATGAACATTCCCATCGGAAAGTGATATAGGATTGACCAATAGGATTATCATATTCGGTTAATTGACCATTAAACTGAATAATATTTCCTGATGGCCCCCGATAGCAGTCAACGGTCAAATGATAGGTACTTAATGAGGGTGATAGTGAACTTTCAAAAAACGCATCAATAACAGTGCGCGAATTGGCAATATCCAGATCAATCAGAGCATTCAGCGTGCCGTCATCGGATAAATAATAGGGCGTATTGGCAGAAAACGTAAAAATACCGGAAATGCTGGTGGGGCCACTCGAATTAATAGTCGTTCCCAGGAGGGCAATTGTATCAATATTTGAATTGGTAATGGTAAATGTCGGCTGAAAATTCGTGCCATCCCAACTTAAATAGCCTAAGTTAGGAAGTCCCACTACTATTGCACTATCAACGGTATAAATGCTTGCTGAAAATCCGTTACCACTTCCATTAATAATATTATTGATGCGCTGATTTAATAAATAGCCCTGATTAGCTGACAAAGGAAGATTGACCGCCGTGGTATTGATATTATCAATAACGTCCTGCTGTGCGACTGTATTACGTGGATTATAAGACATTATACTACCTCATATTCGCCTTTTATTTCAATATAATTACTTGCTGAAGGATATTCAGTTCTCATTAAGGTACAATCCAGTAAAATAGTACCGGTGGTCAATGCGCTCGAAATGCTCAAATAAAGATCAACATTGGATGGAACCGTCGACAAATCAAGACCCGTAATATAATCATTGGTATTAGTCAGAATAATATTGCCAGCACCCACCAATTGCGCATTGTATTGATAATGTCTGGCTGGCATTCCTACGTCCAATGTATCCCAAATAGCGCGTAATGAATAAGACAAGGTGTCGGACGCATCGGAATTAACAATAATTACCTGCTGATTAGCATAATTCCACTGAATGATTAAACTACTGGAGAATGATGTTGGAAAAGTAAAGAGCGTAAAATTAATTGGGGGCGCAACACTCGTTTTAAAAGCAAAATTGGTATCGACTAATGATAGCGGATGGTAAGCGCCATCATTTCCCAGAAAAAGCGAACCGGAACCATCTTGTAAAAATGTAATATTATTGATCTGAAAATTACTATTAGTATCATTTTCTAATATTAAATGCTGAGGAAGGGTAACTAAGCCAGTACCACTATTGTAACTTCCAAAGCCGCCAAAATTAATAGTATCCAAATTATATTGAAGAGAATTAACAAGGCCGCCTGGATTGCCTGATCCGCCCCCTCCTGACCCTCCATTACCTGGAGAATAACTATATGGACTTTCCGTGTAAGTTCCCATTTTTTTATCCTTGGTAAAAATTAATTACTACGTCACAAATTTGGCGAGACCAAACATAAATAGTCGTTTCATCTTGCAATATAATCATTGGCGGATTCATAAAAAGACTTCCCGTTACAGGAGAGCCCGCTGTTGGAATGCTGGTAATAGGATTTGGCGAAACCAAAATAGTATCATCCGAAGCCACTTGAAGTAATTTAATACCCCCCGGAATAGTTATAGCAGTCGACGTGGCGGCCGCCAATAATTCCCAATGGGTAGCATCTGGAATATTAAAAGACCGTCTATAATCTTGAGCTAATGTATTATAAGGATTTTTTGTAACTAATTCCATGTTAATTTATGCCTCCATAAATAAATTCATATCATTACCAAGTGTGATATTTAAATCTGTCGCATTAGGAATGCAGCTAATTTGATTAATAAAAGCATTCGATGTAGCAGTTACCACATCTTGAACCGATGCGGTAGGCGAAAGCGCAATATAAATAGCGGGGCGACTGGGTAATGGATTAGTGGGTTTCACTTGACTCGTAATCCAGAATATCCCGATAAAATTCTTATAAGTCGAAGAAAAATAAAAGTTTTCTCCATTAGAAGGAACGCCGCTAAAATCAAAATTATAAAAAGTTCCATCAGATAAGGAATTAACCATAAAATTTGCTAAATCTGCGCCTGTTGTGATTTCTGAACTAGGAAAATTAATTGTTAAAAGTGTATCACTAACTTGAACCGTAGCGCCTTGGGAATCGACATGAAATTGTATCGCATAAGGCGGAATAGCGGGTAACATAAAATAAGGAGAGGAAGAGGAAACATTTGAAAATTCTAATGTATTGGTATATTGAGACCAATTAGCCCGATTGGTGCTTAAATTATTTTGAGTTGATCTTATTTGTGCAGCCGTTAAACCCCCTACGGGCCATGTAAATCTTACCGAAGCCGGTGTTGCGCCTGATCCAATATTTAAAGTTGCTAATGTCACCCCTGCTGTTGGATTCCATGTTAAATAAGGAGCGGTTTGACTACTTCCTGTAATAGTGCCAAACCAATTAACCATTGCCGTTAAGGAGCCGGTAACATCTGGATTATATTGATTTTGAGGCGTTCCTAGTGGCTGCAGAGCACTATCTCGGTAGGCAAAGGTTCCCGCATCATAATTAGAGGTAAATGTCATATCTACTTGATTAGAAGAAGGCCCAATTACTGCGGTTAAAATATGATTGGATGGATTAGAAAGAGGCGTAATTGTCAATACTCCGCTATTACTTACCCAATCCGAATAAGGTGTGTGCACTAAAACAGTTTGCACATTAAAACCAGTCGCTGTAAGAGCAGTAATCAAAAAACTATTATCTCCCAAAGCGCGCGTACTTGAAGAAACTTGTTCAAAATAACGATTACATAATATTTCTCTTTCAGCTTCTGTAGCGGTATCAACATTTGTTCGTCCAGCTTCCGCATAAGTATAATCAACGACAACATTTTGCGCATTAGCCGGGACTGCAAAATTATAAGTAGGAATAGTATCATTATAATCTACCGGCGAACTGCTTTGAAAAAATATACCAGTGCGATTTTGATAATTAATTGCGCCAGCGGCCCCCCGACGCATTAAAGGCTGGTTATTGGATTTATAATCATTTAAACTTAATAAGAAATTATTCATTGCCTGTGCAAAGACACGTGAATTACGATTCCCTAAATTATCACGAGTGACAGCAAGCGTTTCGCCTTCTCCTTGATAAGGATAAAATCCAGTTAAAGCAATTTTAAAATTCTGATCTTTTGGCATTTCAATGACAAGATAAGTAAGTGATGATTCTTCCGGGGTTGTCACTAAGGAAGGCATTGTAAACGTTACTGTCTTCAATGAGAAAGAAGTATCTAAGGCCACACTGCCTACATTAATAGGAGACGATGCCATTGTCCAATCTACAAGGTTTGTAATATCATTCATTGCTGGACTTCGGACAATACTAATATCAAGACTTGTCACTGCCGTATTGCTTTGATCCTGAGCAAGAAATTGAAAAGTAATAGTAGAATCAATGAGTTCCTGATATTGGCAAATGGGAAAACCAAACCAGATATTAGTTTGATCGCTGCCAAAATTTTCCTCGGTTAAAATAATATAATGAAGCGGATCACCTTCTAACGTGCCAATAGCAGGCGCTACAAATTCATAAGAAAAATCACCGATTGAAGGATCACTAATAAACCATAAATAGCCTAATGCTGGATAATTTGCTACTTCATTTAGATAAATATCTGTGCTGCTGGCATAATAATCTGACCGAAAAAGCACATCAAAGCCATAATCAGGCGCTAAATTGACAAGAGAAGTAGTTGTCGTGCCTCCTCCACTTGAGGGGGGATTGATAACGAAATTATTCGTTTCATAGATAGTGACGCTATCCGTATTGACGACTTTAATGTAATATAATTCTTCATTGGTAGGTGTCTCATCATCTTCATCAAAAAAGTAATAATATATTTTTTGCTCAAAAGCGCCAGCCGTATTTAATGTTTGCGGATTGGCAGCCACCGTAAAAGGATTTAAAGGATCATCTGTTTGAATATAAATGTTTTTTGGTGTAACTTCATCTGTTTTATAAAAGAAAACTTGAGCGCCAGATGCTGATTGACTAACATCAGTCGACTTGAATTTATCAACAATCTGATTTTGAATACTTAAATCAGTAACTAAAAAATCATAATCAACGGCCATGCTTCTTTTTCACTTCCTTGGATGTTTCACGTGGAACGTTTTTTCCCTCTTGTTTTAAATACCTTTTAGCAAAAGGGGCTTTCCCTTTTGATTCTACCCGTTTTTTAGCTTTTTTGATATCTTTTTGTTTAATCGTCTTTCCCGCTTTCTTTTCATTTTGTGCGATTTTTCCTACAACTCCCCAGGGAATTTTTTTACCCGCACTTTCTGACCCTGGTTTTAAACCCATTTGAGTTTGCAAAAGATTGCGTGCGCGAACAACATCTTTCTGTCCATATTTTTTAGCTAATGGTGATTTAGTTTTATTAACTGGCATTACTGATTTCCTCCTCGTGTAATAGCTCCGCCAATACCAGTTCCAAGTGCTGGCATTACTTGTTTTGTAATAACATTTTCTTTATAAGGCGATAAAAGATGTAATAATAATTTTTTAGAAGAAGGCAGCAAATCAGCAGCCAAAGAAGTAGCGCCTTGAGAAATGGGCTGATGTGCTGCTGCTCCCCCCGCCATCCCGATTAAGGCGCTCGTCAATGGAGAAATCCCGGCATGCCCTCCTATTACATCGGCTGCCGCTCCACCCGCTGCTACACTTCCTATTAATTTACCCAATGAATTAATAAATTTTTCAGAAGATGATCCTTTTCTTTTTTGAAATTCTTTCATATTTTTTAAAATTTCATTTTCATCAGACGAAAATATAAAGTTTTTTTGGTCTTCCGTTAGAGAATTATATTTTTTAATATATTTACTAATATCAAAATTTTCTGCTTTATCTGGTGCCGCTTCTTTAAAAATTAACCCTTTGGACAAATCGGCAGCCTGTTTATAATCAGGCTGCCCTTGTGGAGATTGAAGAACTTTTGCTAATTTATTTAATCGTGTCATATCTTCTGAAGAATTACCAGAAGGTCTAAAATCATTAATATTTAATTTATCTCCTTGAGTATAAAGGGCGTTAATATCCCCCTTGTTTTTATCCATCAACGAAGCAATTTGGGACGCGCCTTGATGTTCATCAAAAGGAACTATTTTTTCACGATAAAAATCTTGTGCTTGTCGGTAAGCGGGAAATGCTTCCGGGGCGTTTTTTTGCATATAATTTTGCATATCATCATGCAGCGCATCGGCTAACGCGCCGTATTTTTTTCCTAGTGTCGAATTATCACTATTAAAAGCATCTCGTTTTGCAGTTAATAGACCAGATCTTATTTTGTTTATTTCGTCCATTGACACGCCTTTCTTAATCTTTCCCGTCACATTCCAATAAGATTGACCTCCCATTGAGTTTGTTAAATTTTCAGGAGAAAACTCTTTATCTATTCCACTTTTGTCTAGGATAGATTTATAAGCATTTTGATAAGCTGGCAAATCACCTACATCTATTTTATGGCCTTTCAGTAAATCACCAAATTTATTATATAAATTATTGCTCATATCTTTTAATTTATTATAATTATTGGCAATTGCTGTTGCGGTTTTCATTAATGGACTATCTGTTTCGCCTAAGGAAGGAGAAATAATATCGGATAACTTTTGAAAAGCTGGCGTACCTAGCAAAAATTTAGGTAAATGTATCGCTTTCCCTACCGCAAGCCCTGCTGGCCCTCCTGCTAATCCCCATAAAGCGCCTTCGGTGCGCTGATTAGTAGGCGCCATAGCAGCCCCTGTTGTCGCTCCGCCAATCATAGTTCGAGGTAATGCTTTTTGTAAAAAAGGCGCTATTAATTTAGGCGCATTCATTGCACTGCGTGCTAGTAGTCTATCTGTTCCAATACCTGGGACAATATAAGAGGCAATATTACCTAATGTATAAGCGCCGCTTTGAGAATCTCCTCCTGGAATTTGAGGAATATCGGGTAATTTTTTATTACTTCCCGCTGCAGCTAATAAACTATTAATACTATCAGGTGTTACATTTAAAAGCTGGACTAATGGATTTACAAATCCACGCGCAAAATTACCCATTCCGCTTGGGGGCAAAGTAACTTTTTTTAATCCTTCTTTAATATCATTTTCAGATAAATTATTATTTTTAGCTGATTTTTCATCAGGCATTGAGTTTAAAACATCACGAATATCTTGATCGGTTAATGCCATTTAATCACCATGCTTTTCTTTTAATTGTTGTCGGACTGATAAAGGCTGATTTAAAAGCCAATCAACAAATTGTTCTTTTGTCTTTATTGAAGAAGGAATAGAAACAGTTTTACCGCCGTTTAATAATTTATCTATTTCAAAATAATTTGGCGCATGATAAGGAATATGGTCTTTAACATCAATTAATGGACTATTGTTAATAACATCATGCACCGAAATATCTGAATATTTCAATAAATTATTCCATACTTTTAATTGACCGCCCATACTTAATTTGCTGAAATCAGGACTTAATATCTGGTCAATGTATTTGGTTTGATAATTTGTCGCATTATCTCCAAGACCAGACCGATAATCGGATACGGCTGCCTGCCATGACTTTTTAACATTTTGATATTCATCATAAAGCGTATTATTATGGCCAATTAAATTTAATAATTTCGCTTCCGTTAATTTGCCGCTTGCTTTAATACCTGACGCATTTAAATCTTTTACAAATTGTTCAGTCATTGGTTTTAATTGCTGATTAAAATGCTCAATAAAGTCAGGACTGGAAATCATTTGATTTTGTTGACGAGGAGGTAAACTTTTGTAAATTTGTGTAGCATAAGCTTGTCGTGTATTTTCACCAGGAGTAAGTCCCAATCGTTTCAATTCTTCATCCGAAGCATTTGCCAAATATCTTAATTGACCAACAGTTCCCCGCTGTTGAGCTTGTGACGCATTAATTTGTTCTTGTCTTCTTGCTTGCAATGTAGGATCAGTAACAGGAATCCCTAATGTTTTTTGAATGAGTGCCTGCATAGCTTGAGATTGTGTTAATCCTCCAAGCGTAGGGGAAGAAGTGCCGTTATTCATTTGAGAAGGCATTAACGGTGAAGACTGCATAGGCATTGAAGAAGACGGCGCAGACGTTCCTGTTGCCATAGAAGAAGGCATTCCTATTAATGCAGATAAATTATTATTAGATGGCATCGACGTATAAGGAAAATTTGGCATTTGATTTTGCGAGGGAATTAAATTACCAATTGACGCAAGCTGAGGGGTTGTATTCATGGCTTGTTGAAAAGCGGCAGCGTTAGGATCTACTGGTTGAGATTGACCAGAAAAATAATTATTAATAGCTGCCATTTTTGCTTGTAAGGTATTCTGGGCAGCAATCTGAGCGCGTTGTTGATCGACAGCCAACTGCGCTTGAGCAATTTTATTTTGAAGTGGTATATTAGCGACTTGACCTTGTAAAAGCTGACTTCTTAATTGCGATTCCTGTAATTCCTGAGGCGTAGGGGTCACTGCAGCTCCGGCCTGAAATCCCTGCATCAGGCCGCTGCCAAAACTTTGAGAGGGAGCCGTTATTTTTATCATAGATTCTTATCCTAATAATTTTGGCAATCCATACTTCATCAAGCCGCCCATTCCGATGCCCAACAGATTACCAAGTAAAGACATTTGATTTCCTTTCATTCCCGCCGCTAATTGTGCTTCATTCGCAAACATATCGCCTAATTCTCTTGTTGCGTCAAATCCAAGGCCGCTACCATATTGCAATCCTCCCATGCCCATTTGTTCCGGCTGCATTACATCTTGATAATATTGTTGTTGATCTTGAGAAATAAGACGATTCAAATTGCCTTGTAAATCAGTCATTTCTTGTGGGGTACCTAAATATCCCCCTTTTGCTGCCTGGTTAGCAACTTGATTAGAAATATAATCAGACTGCATTTGCGCGTACGGTGAAAGTGTATATTGATTCATAATATTATTATAAAAATCAACGGGATTCTGAGCCATTCCTGAAGAAAGATTTGAATAAAGCTGAAAATCATTGAGACCCGTATTGTACCACGGCATCAAATATTTTTGATATTGCTGTAAATAACCCATTGGATCCATAATCTACCTCCTTGTAGGTTATGCTTTATACTTTTTGCAGACGAAATTTTATGTTTCCGCGCACAATATAAATTTCATCATTATCAGTATCATAGACTAATTGTACATTATCTTGATGACTACCGGCAAATGAATTTAACTGATTGTTATTCAATAAAGTAATAGTAGTAAATGTTTTCCATTCACCACTAATATTGCCCTGAAAGACATTTAAGTCACTGTTATAAATAACTTTTTGTGTAGAAGATGAAGCCGTGGCGGCTGCATTTGTTGTCGATAATGCAGGCATCACGTTGCCGTATGGCGTTAATGAGCTATTAAGTTGTTGAGTTAATGAATTAAAATAGTTTATCCATTCAGGATTAAAATTAACCTCTTCATCAGTTTCCTGTAAAGCAATATAGATAGGGGGAGTTGAATAGGGTTTATTATTAATCATCGCATATACGCCGTTGCATCAAGAATAATTACCCTATCCAATGAATAAATATCAATTTTAAACGTCCACCATTTAGAGGCGCCAAATTGATAAAACCGCATTAATCTTCTCCTAAATCCAATTCGTCCATAGATTTTATTTTTGTAAGGACGAAAAACACGCCCGCGATCTTTACTTATTGAAATATGAACCCGTGTAATATCTTGATTTTCACCTTGTTCTACTTGAAGTTCCAATACTGAACAAACTTTTGGTTTTTCAAAATAAACCATATTGGGTGTAATAATACTGCGAGGCACAATTTTTCCATCATTATTGAAATAATCGAGTCCAAAACGATAAATATTACCTTTTTCACTGGAAATAGCAAAAGAAACATTACGTCCTTGATAAGAGGCAACCCCTTGGATGGGATGAACTTTAAATTGATGATTACTTACTCTATACCATTTTTTTGTAGTAATATTATAAAGAAGCGAAATATTATCAGTAAAAAAATTAATCTGATAAAACGTATGACCCCATTGATCGTAAATAAATCCATTATTATCTTCGGGTTTTGTTAATTGATTCAAAATAGCGTCAATTCCAGGCGTACTAATAACTTGAGGATTTCCCCCATTGGAGAGAAGAATTGTAGGCTGCGAATATTGCGTTTGTCCTAACCAAACAAAAAAATCTAAGCCTTTCCCCACACTTTCCGCATTTACTATACCATATTCAAACGAGCGAATAGTATCTTTCGTATAAGTAAATCCTTGTGGTAAGGCTGCGTCATGAAATAATTGTGTAATATCATTTCCAAAAACAAAAAGAATCGTTTTTAAACATAGGCAGCCGCGAGTTTCATTATCAATAATACCAAATTTATCAGCAGGCCATGTTCTGCCGTCAATAATAGTGCTTTGAAAAATTCGATTAGAATTAATATCATTACAAAAAAAAGTATCATCTTGAAATGATAGCATTCCTGGTCTAAATCCCAGTTCTTCACCGCCATCATTTGTCGCTTTTGTCATGACGCCGTTTATTTGATAAATATAAATATTAGCGCCATCTGAGACCGCTACTTGGCCGCCTGGATTCGTGTCCGTCGGCTGTGTTAAGATGGCATTTTCTTCAAAATAAATTTTCCCGCTTAATGTCTCAATATTAAAAAGTAATCGCCAATGAGTAGGTGTCGTTAAATAAATACTATTTCCAATGCCAATTACTACAGCGCTTAATAGATTACTCGAAAAAATACCGCGCCATCTAGAAGTTGCGCTAATTTCATGAAGTAATTCAAAACCTGCGGTGGGAATAAGTGCGCGTTGTTCCGAATTAGGAAAAGTAAATTCAAACATATTATAGGTAGAGCCATTGCTAATTGCTGGATAAGCAACGGTAGCTTCTCCTTGAAAAATATCTAATTTAGTCGCTTCGCCTGATTCTATGGACATTATGGATGATATCCTTGCAGCATGCTATAGGCCTCAGTAGAATATAACCCATCAGTACCTACTTGAGAGGTAGCAGATATTCTTATATCTCGTCTTTTCTCTTTAATGTTTTTCAATTGATCCTTTAGAAATTGCCGTTGTGAGAGAACAAAAGGAGTATGGGGTAATTGATAATAATTCTGAATCCGATAAGCTAATTCATACAAATAATACACTTCATAAAACTCATCAAATCCAATAAGGGGAGAAGCCAAACTAGTAAAAATATCAAGCTGCTTATAACCCCATATATCAAATGTATAGGCAGCATTCAAAGGAAAGAAAAAGTTAAGTTCAATGCCTGATGCGGTTCTTTGTGGATAAGAAGTAAAAGGAATTCCTTGCGCTCCATTAATCACGCGCTGATTCAAAAATTTATTCAAATCCTCAAACGGAAGCGGACGCCAAACATTTCCAATCAAATAAAGAACTTTTAATAATTTTGCCCATCCACTTAAAGTAATAGAAGAGCTATTAATAGTGCCTACAACTTGTTCATTAGTTAAAAGCGCTAAATTATTTCCATTCATATTATTGAAAAGAATCAATTCATTAAGAAGACGTAAGCCAGTATTAAGTTCAATAGCATCAGAACTGCCAATATCGGATCCTACCGATGTTAAATCTTCTTCAGGCGCTATTTTATTCGCATAAATAGATGCCTCACGAATCAACTGTTGAACAGAACTAAATAACATATCACTAAAAGGGAGACTTTCGCCTCCCCTCTCATTAATAGCTTACCCATTTAATGGAAAGAGAAGTCGGCAAACGCCTTCTTCCGCGCTTCCATACCCATAATACAAGTCGCCGACAAATTGTGACGTAGCACCCCCAAATACCGCACCATAGTATGCACGTACTGATATACCTCGATCTGTTGTCACAGTTTGTGAAGGGAACGGGGCCAATGGCGGCAATGGCGGAGAAACATACTTCATGTACTCTTTATAGAACATAAAGCCTGCGCGGTGAGAACGGGCAATACGTAAAGTATCAGTGCCAGGCACAATTGCACGGCTCAAGTTTCTATTGACATCCGGCGTCGCAGACGCATCATATATCCATGCTGGCGATACCGTAATCGTCAATGCACCGGCTCCGTCTGCTGTTCCACCAGTTATGACACGTCCTTGAACTGGATTAAGCGAGAAAATATCATAATTGGTATAGTTAAGGAAAGTCAGTTGACCTAATGCACTTCCCCCAATTAATTGCACTAAATCGCCGGTTACTACCGTTGTGCCTGGCGTCATGCCACTAAGCACGATTTCAGTAGTACCATTTGGGGTTCCTATACCCGGCACGTTTGGCGCAGTAGGAGTTGCAGAGACAATTGTATAACCCGTAGTTAAATTAATATCATCATCCGCAGCGGTTCCCGCAATATGTGATAAAGTAATGGGCGTTTCCATGAAAAGAACGTTAGGAAGTGCACTTAATTTACCGATCGTTCCCTCTTCCGTAAATTCATTATTCTGATCGAGCGTAAAAAGCTGATAAGACTGACTACGAATTTCTGCAGCAGATAGATTAGGAATAAAGCAAGTTGCCATCCCCATCCCGCCAAAACTTCTAAATACCGCACCCATCCGGTTAATAGCTGCCACATTCTGGAGCTGGCCATCTGGTACTAGCGGATCTCCAAAGAATCGGTAACCGCCGTACGTTGCAGCAAAAGCACTATTATATTCTACTTTTTCTGCAAGCTGTTTGGTTTGTGCAACAATATTTCCAGTATGTACACTCGCTTTCGTGAATGTTGCGTCAGTAATATTTGGCACTTGATAGTTAGTCCGGCTTTGAGTAGTTACCGCAACAGACATATATTGTTGCTGGAATGAACCGGTATTAACCGGATCAAATGCCAATGTATCATAGACATTAAAGCGGATAGGTTTTTCAACTAAATAGACAGCGCCTTGCGTCCCATATGATTGCGCTTTTGCATAATTCTTTTGGCTCGTATCCATTTTGCTTGTGATAATGAGATCATTATCCAAACGTGGGGCAATTTCTTCCGTAACGAGACCCTGCACGTTAACTAAAATTTGATTAAAAGACATCCTGATTACTCCTTAAAAAAAGTCCGTTTTAATAAGGAAATGTTAGGTTAGTAAGAGGATTTTTTGTCCTGTTCTCGAACGCGACGCCTTCTTTCTTCCCATGACATTTCGCTAAATTCGCCATACGAAGCAGATTGCGGCATATTTTCATTTGGCTTTCCATTTACTTTCTGAGAAGCCATTTGTTGTGCCGTTTGAGGAGAATTAATTTGATGATTTAATAACTTTTGTCCCCACAAACGAGGATTAGTTGACAGTAAATCATTTCTAAACTTCTCATCAGAAGCTAATTTATAAACGAGATCTTCATTGCCAATTTCCGCAGCTAATAATATAGCTGTTGCCATATCATCATTTTTATGCTCGCTCGCCATTTTTTCAGCAATTTTATTATATTCATTCATTTTCTGAACATAATCATCACCATACTTTGCAATTGCTCTATTGCCGATATTCGTATAATGATCTTGCTTATTACGTTGAGCTGCCAATTGAGCTGCTTGCATAGCAATATTTTCAGGATTAAGAGAATTAGAAGTTGATTGAGTAGCATTATGAGCCGCAGACGTTGTTGGAGATTGCTCAGGCGTTTGGTCTTCATGCAAAGCAAATTTTTGCTTTATTTCATCCAATGCTTTTTGATATCCTTCTTGATATCCTTTTTGCCGCGCTTCTTTCTTTACTCCGCCAATCCAGGCATTATCATTAGAATGTGAGGTGCTTTGTGATTCATTTGAAGAATTTTCATTCGTCTTATTATCCGCAGCACCTTCCATTCTTTCAGAATTTGTTTTCACATTTTCTGACAATAATCCTGATTCGATTTGCTCATTAGCCATTTATCTACTTCCTTGTAGTTGTTGCCGTTACAAACGTCACCCTTTAATAAGGTAAAAGTTATGGATTTTCCGTTCCCACGTTACCTGTGATGCCTCACAGTCGCTTAAATTATAATCATCTTTTTAATTAATTGCAACTTACTTGCTTAAAAATATTATAATAATTATACTATTATCAATAGAAGCCAGGTTGTTATCTCATGGATGAGAATTATTTAACCAAGGGGCTTCTATTTTTTTTATGGCCTTTCTTTTCTTTTTCATAAATGGAATGTTCATGTTTTATGCTAATATGATGAGTACCATGCGGATGTTTTCCTTTGGTATGCTCATGAAAAACATGCCCTTTTTTTTCTTTATCTTCCCTTTTCTTTATCAGATGTGATTTTTCATGTTTCATTATATATACTCCTATTTATTTCTTGCGTTTACGTCCTTTTGACGCCATTGAAGCCATTTTCTTTTCACCGTATTTCTTGCGCCCAATAGCGGCAGCGATTTTTTTTGCGCGTTCTTCGCTTTTTCCAGACGCTTCAATGCTTTTAGTTAAAGCGCTAAATCTTTTACCACTTCCAAGTTTAGTATGCTCTTTAACTTTTTCATATTCTTTACGCGCTTTACGGCGCTTTTCTAGTCCATTTTTCTTTTCCATTACACTATATCTCCAAAATATGGCATTAATCTGATTTCTACGCCCACCATTAATGTGTCATCAAATGATTGGGGGGTAGAAGTATTTCCAAGAACAATAGAAGTAATAGTATTGCCCGTATAAGAAAAACCTACCGGAAGCATTAAATTAATTCCGCCTCCGGTTGAATCAAAAATAGAAGCTTTTCCAATTGGTGGAACCGTACTATATCTGTCAAAAATTGGCGTCCAAAAAGCTCCATTAGAGCTGAAATCAAATAAAGGAATAGAAGGGTCAGCAATAGGTGTAACATCATTCCATTTTAAGGAGCAACGTATAAGCGCACTTCCATCAATTAATTGATAGAAAGTAGGGACTTCAACATGATAAGTAGTAGAAGCTGCATCAGCCGCAGAATTTACCCATGAACCTGCTAAATAATCAGTTAAATCAATTCTATTTTGTCTCATGAATTGATAAGCAGAATATTGCCAAGCTTGCCATTGGCCGTTATTTCCTGTTAATTGATCGGGGTCATAATCTAAAATTTGTGTCATGCTCTTGCTCCTTCCTTGGTGCGTTGGTGCATATTGGTACTCTGAATATGCGTTAATTTCACCAAATTGTCAAGATAGTTCTTTTTCTCACTGCTATTTAATTTTTGCAGCTCAATCAATGCATTAGTCTGTGTTTCATTCTTCTGATGCTGTAATTGCTGGCTATCCAATTGCAAGCGTTGCTGTTCGGTCTGAGCCTTCATCAGATGAGCTTGCGCATTGGCTGCTTGCGTTTGAATCTGTTGCTGTTTCTGCTGCATTTCCATTTGCTGCATTTGTTGAGCACCAGACTGCATTGCCTGTTTCTGTATTTTCTGCTGGTAATTTTGGTAAGCTTCTTCCAGCTTCTCTTTGTCGTTGAAATCCATATTGGCCAGCATGAAGTCAAAACCATCGGTAAACAAGAATTGCGTCAACGGCGGGTATAATTCACCAAACTTTAATAGCATTTCTACATTCTTTTGTTGTTGTAATTTATAATTTACCCCTCTTGTAATATCAACTTGATAGAACCCGCGCATAAAATTGTAATGGTACTGAAATTGTTGTGTTACTTGCGAAGATTCATAATTAGGATTTTGTCCAGGAGGTACCATCCCAATATTGCGGGGAGATAGCACATTCGGCATTGCATCTAAAATAATGCATCCTACTTGCCGCCATGCTTCCATTAAATGCTGCATGAACATTTCATTGGATGCGGACATAAAATCCGCCATATTATACAATGCTTTACCGCTTAAATTCGTTTCATCCATCGAAGGAAACTGAAGACCCAATATCTTTTCAATGTCTTCATTCATCACCTGAGCAGCTTCAACCGGCGCATTATCAATGGGAGGAGGGGGAACATAATGCGGAGTATTCAAAGGAATAAGCTGTCCGTCATTCGGCGATGTCATATATTGTTTGTAATAAACGATATTTTCATCTTGAGGATGGCGCATATTTAAATCGTCTTGATCTGTAACGCTTTCTTCTGGAATAAACATCTTGCCTTTGTCATGATTAAGTGTATCGAATAAGAAGAAATTAAGTAGAAAATTCTTTGTACGTTGTGCATCAAAAGCAGGTTTTGCAACTGGTAAAAAAGTCGGCTTTCCATTCTCCCATGCTATTTCGCCCGGACATTTTACGTGAATAAGATGATGAAAATTAGTCAATTCCGGTTTTTTTAATTCTATATCTCCGCAAAATTGAGTATGCCATATTTCAACAAAATGAGCGTCTCTTTTGCTCATTACTTGCAGCCCGGTGTTTTTCTCTTCTTCTGTCAATTTTCTTTCAATAATCGTATTATTATTAAGCTGATAAAGTTTTTTTACTTTGTATTTTTTATAGTAAAAATCTGCTATTACCACCGAATTTTTTTCTTTCTTAAACCACTCAAATTTATATCCTGTTCCCATGCGTAAATTATAGTTTTCATTCTGCCGTATTACATCATCCCAATTAACTTTTGGATATTTGCACTGAAAAGCTTCTTTTGTCATCATGCAAAGCTCGCCGGTATATTCACCATCTGCGCCCGTAATATGTTTAGCTCTTGGATCGAAAAAAACCATGGCAGGATCATTAATACATTCAATCACAAATTTTTGCTGAAAGTTATATTGATTACGATAATCAGTACGGATTTTGAAAATACCTTTGTTGCCGACGAAACAATCGAAAGCGACACCAAATAATACATGTTTATATTGATTTTGATCTAGTATTTCTTTGAGCGTAATATTAAGAATTTCCGCTATTTTTACAGCGGGAATTTGATAGAAAGGGTCAATACTATCATCTTCAGCAGAATAGACTGATAAAGTCGGAGAAGAATCAATAACATTTTTTAAACTACGCATAACATACGCTTTTAAGATTGGATAATTAAGTGTAGGACGATTATCTAATTGCAATGCACGCTTATCTTCATCAGTTAGAGCATTTTGAATGATATATTGCGTATTCTGACAGAATTTTAAGTTTTCTTCCGATGCTTGATCTACAGCATAAGTGACTAAGCGATTAAAAAGTCTCAGACGATCATCAGTATCAGACGGAATCAATGAAAGATCGTACATACTGTCTGTGCGTGAACGTGTCATAAAGCGATAACTCCTTTTTAATCAGCTCTTTTTTACGCGGAGGCGCATTGATTTTATTGTACAATAAATGATAAACACCGTCCACTAGAGCATCTACTTGATCATCGTGCATGCCAAGTTTTGATCTTTCTTTCGCATTTTCACTGAAAGTAGTTAATTCTGACATTAACTCTGGATAATAAGGACGCTGCGGATTCAAGAATACATAACCACTTTGAATATATCCTTGGATGTCTAAAGCACGGGCATACTTATCTTTTGTACGCGTAATCAACATGATAGGAATGCCTTCTTTGCGCAGCATTTGTTGAAGTGGCAAACCATTTGCTGCTTGTTCAATTAATACCCAATGAGGTTTGTGCGTGTGATAAAGCGTTCTAACGATTTCGACTTGCTGCATAAAATCAAATTTACCGCGCACTGCGTCTTTAAGATATGCTCTGTTATTATAACGTCCCCAAATTTGAAAGACAGTATAATCATTCGCAGTTTTTGTGCCTTGTGCCGTATCAACTGACATAATTACTACTTCATATTGCGGGTCTAAAGCAAAGTTCTGAAAGTCGTCTGTTTTAAAGACTTTACCCACCGCTTTAACAAACCAATTACCTTCAAGTAGTCTTTTTCTTTCCAACGTATCTAACGACGCTAAATTAGCATAATAATTCGGGTCATTTTGCAGCAAAATTCGATTATCATCGAGTTTAGAAGGAATAAACGTGCAGCTACTCGGTTCAATCTCACGCGCTAAATCTTTTGATCGCAAATCGCTGTAAGCTTCTTCTTTGTCATCGAACCAAAATAATTGTTCATTATATCTGTAAAACCAACGAATTACGCCCGATTTTTCGGGATCTGCGTAGCCGTCATCAGTAAGCCACCATCGAATAATATCACATACCCAGTTTGGTTCAGGATTGCTGACAGCTCGCAAAAACGGCTTAATACCTGGTGCTGCTGCGCGTAATCGACTTCTAATATTCCAGAATTGCGCTTCTGTGAGCTCTGTTGCTTCGTCAATCAACGCACAATGAATCTGTGAAGAACGTAAGCGTTTTGCGTCTTCTTCTGTCATTAATCCTTTCATTTGAATGACAGACCCATTAGAATGTGTCCATTTTGCGATGGGAGATTTTACGCCGGAAAAACCAAGATACGGATAGACTTTTTCAGATTCTGGCCAAAAACTACCTACATTGAATAAGTCCATATATTTGCGCCGAAAAGTCATTGTGTTCGCATTAGAACATGACAAAGAAACTTGTGCGCCAATCATCATGAGAGAATAAGATTTACCGCCTCCCGCAGCTCCTCCGCCAAACGCGATTTGTGCGGGTGTAGACATGAATTTTGTTTGAGGGCCTGGCTGCGGAGAAACGATCATTTTTGACATATTAAACGTCTGATTTTTCTTCTGATTCTATGTCAGATTCTTGCGTTTTTTCTTGCAATTTCGCAGCAGATAAAAGATCGTTTTCCGGGACGACTAAAAGAGCTTTCAATATTTGATGCGTTTCAGGCTGATTTTTTACGCCTAAATGTTTTGCAATAGAATCAAGTGCTTGCAATGCAACATTCGGTCTATTCTTGCTTTTTGCAATGTGATAAATAGATGAATATTCAGTGAAAATCCAATTCATATCTGTTTTCCACTCTTTAGATAATTCAGTCTGCAAGTGTATGATCTTACATGATATCTTAGGGTTTTTGAGAATATTATGCGCTTCTTGACTGATTGAACTTTCTTTAAAATTAGACACGTCATACACTTCTCGATAAGCTTGCGTAGCATTGCCATATTTTATAAATAACTCGCAAAATCGCTGCTGCTTTTCAGTCAGCTTCGTTGAGTGCTCAAGATTTTCAAAAATTTCTTTATTTATATGCTCGTCTTTCATAAGCTTCCTGCTCTTCGTAATTCGTGCATTTCTTAAGTATATAATAATTTCAACTATTTAATCAACTTTCATTTATATTAAAAAAAGATGAAAATATTTTAAAACAGTGCTTGACATTATATAACAGTATGCTACACTAGACATATGTAGACAAACAAACTTTAATAGGAGAAATATTATGAAAACTACAAAAATAATTGGTCAATTTAGTATAAACGAATTAGAAATATCAATTACTTTATTGAACATTTTGAAAAATTCAGGATTTTGTTGGATTGAAGAATTAATACACTATGACTATAGCTTAATTCATCAAGTCGCAAAAAAAAGAAGTGAAGAGCTTAGAAAAGCAATTTTAAACTGGTTAAAAATTAATCGAGCAGCTAAAAGAATTGATTTTTAAATTAAATAGAGGCAATAGACATGAACTTACAAATACGCGATCAAGTAAAAGAATACGTCAAGCGAGTAGACGCCTGGCTGGCTGTCATTGATCAAACAGGCGACGTAGAGATACAGGCATATACTGCGATGCAAGATGCGATGTATGAGCTACCAGCTTTCATCAGACAACGACTAATAGTGAAAAATTAAAGGACTTAGGGAAAAATTAAAAAATGAATCTAAAGAATAACAAAACCACTGACGAGCCGGTGTAACTCCGGCGAAACGCCCACCTTGCAGGGCGTCTGGTTAACAAACTTTAATAGGAGAAATATTATGTTATTAGGTAAATGTAAAATAAATGGGGATTGGACATTTTTGCGACACATTGAAGACACAACACTGCTTGTCGTCGTTAGAAAAAGTCATGCTCGCATTGTGCGCGCTAATGTTAACAATGTTAAGTATGTGCTGAATATATTAAGTGCTAAACAGCGTCGCGAGTTCTTGAAGAATCTTTGCATGATGAAAGAGGAGAGCCAAAATGATTAACAAAATTATTCAGCGAAGACGCGAAGAAGACAGAGAAGAATATTGTTCACCTTCTAATACATACAAGCCATTTTTTCGTTGCGAGCGTTTAGAAAGGCGATCGTGGCTTGATGAGCTATTGAGTGATGACACAGATTGTCGGACTGATTCTGATGAAGACCACGCCGGATGGATTAACGAAGAATTGAGAGGATTATAATGTCAGCAGAAAAAATAGTAAAGCTTCACGAGTTAATGCATATTATTATGTGTGACGCGCAAACATTAGCTGAGCATCCTGTGTCTATCGTTAAAAGTGATAAACGCACTAACATTGATTACATTAAGACAAGTGAAGATATTAATAATGAGGATTGGGCTCTCATAGTAATAGCGACAACGTTAGTGCGGTTAGAGCGCGGAGAACAAATGAAAGATTTGATTGATATTCTTGAAAAAGCGAAAAAAGAGGTGAAATAACATGACAAGTTTATTATTAACGTGTGCAAAATTAGCAGGTTGTGCAGTCAAAGCGCAAAGTCGTTTAGATAAATGCTTTGACGAAAAATTTATTTATGATGATCTTATTAAAGATTTAAAAGAAGTAATTAAAGAGTTTGAGAAACTAAAGAGAGAGGACTAAACAATGAGTAAAAATATGTTACAAGACGTGTGTAAACTTTTTATTGATGCTGAAAGAATGGCGGACGATTTAAAAGAAATAGATCGTAAACATGGAAAATATAGATGGGGAAATGATAAAGATCCGTATGATTATATTAAAAATTGTCGTGAACATTTAAGCAAAACATGTAAATATTTATTTTCATTAAGTAAATATTTAATTAAAGAACGCGATCTAGAATTAGGAACATCTGATTATGAAAAAATATATGAAGCGGGGCGTGAGAGAAAAGTAATTGCTTATCAAGTTCTCCCCAAATTTGTTAATTTATGTGAAGAATATAACAATGAGTAAAAATTATTTAGAATTATTTATTTATGCATTACGTAAAAAATGTAAATATCCTTATCAACCCGCAAACATACAGGAAGGACTAGCAGAATTAATAGAGACAATCTGTTGCAATCCGGTTATTTTGTGGGAAAAATTCGAGCATAATCTCGAAGAGGATGAAAGTTGTGAAGTGTTGGAAAATTTCATTAGTGCGCTTCGGGAAGGATATAAAAAAGAACGCGAGAATAAGGCTTTTGATTCGCGTCCACCAGGTGTTTTTAACGTAGCTTCTGTATTAGAAAATCTAATAGAAGATATAATAGAAATTAACATTCCGTGGGATAACCTAGTAGATAAATTTGGAGAAGAAGACAATGAGTAAAATGCTAGAAAATTTTATTAAGGCATTACGTGAAGAATATAACCGTCAAACAAAGACAGGAAACTTTAGAGATTCAACTAATTTGGCGATGGCATTAGAAAATATTTTAGAAGCCTTATCATATATTAACTTTTTGTCATATCAGATAGATAAAAAATTCGGAGGGGAAGACGATGACATTACTAACTAAAATAGGAATATTTTTGATAGCACTGCCTCATTTAATTGGAGGGATAATACTTATACTTTCCATCATAGCAATGGCCGGATTAAGTATAGCGTGGGTAGTCGTCCAATTATTTTTTTACTTTAAAGAAAGGAGGAAAAAAAATGACCAATCTTAATACAATGATAGGCGAATGGTTTATAAACGCTGTAAAATTTGGCGATATAGATACTATGAAGATGATTGCTGATTCAAACATAGATATCAATAATATTGAACAGGATGCATTTATGACGTCAATTATTTTTCATAGTGTAAAATCAATTAAGTTTCTTTTAAAGTGGAGGACAAAAAAATGACTAACAAAGAACTTAATGAGAGGCTACAAAAATTACATGACGAATGGAATTGTTTTGCCTACGAGCGCTTAGATATAGATCACTCTGACATGTTAAAGAATGCTCGAGCGCATATTGATTATGTGCTTAGAAAATTAATCGAGGATACAGAAAATGACAATTGAAGTAATAGACAACGGCATAGTTTATGATGCAGACACACGAGAAAAATGCGAAGAATGTTGTTGTTGCAATAGATGGTTGCCGATTAGTAAATTTCCGCTAGAACCTTATAAAGAATTTGGATATGAGGCATATTGTATAAGATGCTATGACAAAGAAAAAAAGGGGACTGTAATGACTGACGAACAAATAAAGAAATTATTCATAGAAAGATTTGAATCGGAGATGGATAAATTAAAAAAGGAAGGATTGAGAAAATTCAATGAACACGTTGATCTTTTAATAGAGCAGGGCCAACTTAGAGAAGATGAATACAATGAGAGTTGGTATTGTGTAATGGAAGATATTTTAGAATGGGAGATATAGAAATGATAAAAATGAATGAATTTGAATTTAAATGTATTAGTCCGTGGATTCCAGATTATTATGAAAAACTTTTTAATTTACCTAAATTTGAATTTAATGCTAAATGGGAGGATGAACCAATGAAACAAAAAGTTAAATGTATTATGTGCAACAAAGAAAATGAACTACCTGAGAGCGAAACTTATAAACTAATGATAGTGGTATGTAACAACTGCGGTTTAAAAGATATCTGCGCTAAGATTGTTAAAGAATATGAGAATCTTTTAAAGGATGAGAAGATATCTAAAGAAATACCGAGGGGTCATTTTAGTGATTTAGGTATCGCTATCAACGATCTTGAAATGTTTGTGGAGGGGTTGGAATGAAAGATATAGATAAAGCTGGCGTAGAGATCATACAATGGACAGCAGAAGAGATAAAAAACGGCATTTTTTCTTCAGAACACCTAGCATATTCTCTTTTGAATGCTTTAAATAAGCATGATCTTGCTGAGCTTAAAGAACATTTAGAGAAAGATCGAACATGGAGGGAAATCTAATGACCGCCATTTCATATAAAGATAAAATTGAATTAATACCGAAAGATTTTTGTGATAATTGCAAAAATAAAGAATTCAAAGCTAATTTATATTGGTCTAATATTGAGCCGCCAAAATTGGTAGCTACACGATGGAAGTGCACGAGATGTGGATGGAGTTATTTAGAAAGATTTGAAGAGAAGGAGTTAAAATGAATGAATTAGATGAAGCTGGACTAAAAATAATAGAATGGATTAGTGGGGAAATAGAAGATAATTCTTTTTCTATAGAAAAATTGGCTAATTCACTTTGGAGCGCTTTAGATGAGAAATCTGTTGATGAGCTTAAAAAATGTTTAGAGAAAGACAGAACATGGGGGGAAATCGAATGATAACTAAAAACCAAATAGAAGCGCGAGCAGCCTTTAAAGATAACATAATCTTTCAGTGCGTACTTATACTAGCACAGGTGTCTTATGAAAATTTTACAGGTATGACAGAACAAGAAATAGAGAGGGTAAGATCTACGTTGAGAGGTATTATATGTAGATTAGCAGAAAAAGTGGAGGAATTATGATTAAAGAACTTGACGAAAAAATAAGCGAACTACTTTCATTGCGAAAGGAAATCAATAATGCTTTCAAGAAATTTGAATGTATACTACACGAGATAAAAAGAATAATTAAATTAAATGTAAAAGAAAAAGATTATGATAATATAGTATGTTATTTAGATATTTATGAAGAAGAAGGCGAATGGTATTATATATATGGAAATATTTCAGAAGCTTTAGACGAAATGCAAGAATTAGGGTATTTAACGCAAGAAGAGAGAGACCAATTATGATTAACTACCAAGACAAATGCCATGTATGTGGGAAATTTACTTCCATAAAGAGCGGTGGAGAACTGCATCGAGAGATTGACTGTTTTGGTTCGCCTATACACGATATCATGACATGTCGTGAATGCACTTTTACTGGCAGAGAAGAAGGCGTAAACAATGAATTCAAAGAAGACCATGATTATAATGAGTGGAGACAGGAAAATAGAGAATTGGAGGTATATTGATGATTGTTAAGATTAATTATGATGGTAGATGTGTTTCATGCAAAAAATTTACTTCCCTCCGCACCGGGGCTACATTATATAGAAAATATGAGGAAGGAAGAGCCGTCAGCGGAGATTTGCTTTTCTGCAAAAAATGTAATAGTAAAGCACATATTGATAATGATAAATGGGTTACGATAAATTATGAGGAGACCCCCAAAAATGATTAAAGAACGCAATGACTTTTATGAAGATGAAGTTGTAATATATCTCGAATGGCTAGAAGAGGATGACAATGACCAATCGTATGAAGCTGCTAGACAGGAGAATATAGACAATGAAATGTGATACCTACTTGAATAAAGCCCATAGTGGAGGCACTCAACCCAATATTATATATTACCGATGTGGATTATGTCATCGTCTTTTCTTATTAGGAAAACTAATAGAAAAATATATTTATGTGTGTAAATTTTGTAGTCCTGTTGTTAAAGGGATAGCATATGAAGAAAATAAAGACAGCGAATTACTAAGAAAATCTCCATTTTATCATTCTTTAACAGAACATGAAAAGAAGGAATTAGGCAATGAATGAGTCCATAACATTAACTAAAGAAAGATTTTTGATGATTCTTGAGAGAGCGATAGAAAAAGAGTTCAAAGATTGCTTTGACCGTGCTAAGTATGTTAAAACTGTGTGGCATAATGAGAAATATCGACAGAAACGTAATTACAAAAAAAATTATTTATACACTGAGGAATAAAGATGACGAAAAAATACGTAACGATAAATCAACTGGCTGAAATGGGCACCTATCCATTCAGCAAAAGTGCTTTATATAAGCTTTTCAGAGACAATACAGAATTACGTGAGCGCTGCATGAGAAAAATTAAAGGGTCAAAGATGATGATTGATCTCGAGGAATTTGAATTATATATTGAAGAGGAAGGAAAAAAACATGTTTGATATGATTATTGATTTTATCGGCAGCTCTGAAGAGGCCATCAAACGGCTTGAAATAGATATTAAATCAGTTGCTATTGAGGAACTGGTAGACATCTTGTATTCATCTATTGAAAATCAGTTGTGTAATTCTGAAAGGGAGCGCCTTCAACAAATTGCGCGATGTAAAATAATTAAAGGTATTCAAGAAAAACTAATGAGACGAGATAGGAATAGAGTGCACGGAATGTATTCAATGCAAAATTGTTCACAATGTAAGATTCGATTTCTGGATTCACTGCAAAAAATTGATAGTTTAAGGAAAGAAAATGAATAAATTCGAGGCGCCAGATAATAAAAATGCTTTTTCCATGAACCGCTATACGCCCTTTGATCTCAAATATCAGCTCGTGATTGATGTGGTAGACGGTGAGGAGCTTGGAAAAGGCTATCAACGCACTTTCACCGTTTGGAAAGTCACAAAGAAAAACGATTATATGAATCAAATAGAATTGTTAAAGCTTAACTACAAGCGCAATGATATCAGCTTAGACGAACGCGACAATGTCGCGGATTTGATTAGAACACTAAATTTTGTGCCAGAAAAGCCGAAAATGGAGAATAATTATGATTGAAAAAGAATGGAGAACTCTTTTAACCGAAAGAATGGCAGATATGATGAAAGAAATAGAGATGGAGCAGAGAGCTAAAGAAGTAAGGGAAGAACTCGCCCAAACAAAAATAGCTCTTATTAATGAAAGAATAAGCCGTTTAGAAACGATCTGTTATGACATCGATAAAGAAATAGATAATATTGAAAAGGTCATCGAAGTATTAAACGCTACTGTAACGGCTATAGACAATGACATAGAGAATAGAGAGGGAAAGCCAATAGGAAAACGAGGAAATGACTAAAAGAGAATATTTAAAGATGCCTGTATGGAAATGGTGGTTATGGCGATTAAAATGGAGAATAAAAGGTTATTACGGCTTTCGATGTAGCGCGACGTTTGATAACTCCATACATTCTTACGGCATTGTAGCGCGTTATGTATTGAAATCTGATTGGCATCTTTTAGAATTGATAGAAAATTGAACAGTTGATAGTATGTATTACAATAGTTGCTTTTTTTTATTCGTCTGCTATAATCCACGTTGAGAGCATTTCTCTTAAAGTTGTTTGTTAATACATGCGGTCTTTCCTTCCGGATGTTACTGGCTCTCTCTCCGCGCTAGCTATTCTCATCCTAATAACTAACATTGTAGCGCGGAGATTTTTTTATTTCTTTATCTTTAGTGTAAATGAAGCACCTGCAAGCGCTAGCGTGCCGTCTTCTTTATTAAAGCTTTTCTCGTTATTCTTTAATAAGCCCTTTCTTTATTAAACGTTGATGGGTTAATAAAAGGGTGGAGCAACTTTATCATAGCACCTCCACCCATTAAAATGCCTCTACCCTTTGCGTAGTTATTCAATCAAAACCTAATCAAGAACGAATCAAAACCCAATCAATAAAGCGAATAAATGAATAGTTTTTATTCAAAACAAAAAAAAAG
>Ga0075322_1000001_pt1 | contig 55655 bp, 69 predicted proteins | sample MayberryNW_Catta_FD_120086 | JGI IMG/M metagenome (GOLD analysis project Ga0075322, IMG submission 120086) | Natural and restored wetland microbial communities from the San Francisco Bay, California, USA, that impact long-term carbon... | ecosystem: Environmental > Terrestrial > Soil > Wetlands ... | reverse complement strand
GCGAGCCGGAGCCCCGCAGGCGAGCCGGAGCCCCGCAGGCGAGCCGGAGCCCCGCAGGCGAGCCGGAGCCCCGCAGGCGAGCCGGAGCCCCGCAGGCGAGCCGGAGCCCCGCAGGCGAGCCGGGAGCCCCGCAGGCGAGCCCAAAGCAAGCGGCCCGTGGCGAGTGCCACGGGCCGATGGTCAAGGTCGAGTGCGCAGCGCCAGCGCTGCAAGCCAATAGACCAATCTCCCCAGCGCTGGGCGCGCGCGCCAAGCGCGCCGTAGTCGGCTCATGCGAGACCGGCGCACGGCATCGGTTCCGCGAGCACGGGCAGCGAATCCGCCGCGCCGGTCACGTCCTCGGCCCGATTCTGCTCGGGTAGTCTGTTGGATGTCGTCATGTCAGTTCGTGCGGTAGACGTAGAACTCGCCCGCCTCGCGTTCCTCGCCGTCGTACTGCGAGAGGAAGTGTCCGCGGCCGTCGGTCGCGATCGCATCCGCCGCGAAGTCGTCGAAGCCTGCGCCCGCTTCGATGAGCGCCAGGATGGGCGCGTTCGCGTCCTCGCACCGCTCGCCCTGGATCGCTCTCAACGTGTCCGCGTCGATCCCCTCGGGGACGTACCCCGCGACGAACTCGGGCCGGAAGGCCCACACCAATTCGCGGATCGCCTCTCGCGCCGCCTCGTCGGCTTCCTCGTCCGTGAGGACGAGGAAGGCCCCGCCGTCAGCGTCGTAGGTGTGCTCGCCGTAGGTAGCTTCTTGCACGTCCTCCGGGGCGATGTCGAGCAGCTCGGCCAAAGCACTGGCGCGCGCGGCCGGAGCCTCGACGGCTTCCCGGTCGAGTTCCGGCGCGGGCGCTTCCCACGGGAAGCCGTCCTCGGCGTACCGCGAGACGTTGCCATGGTCGGAGACGTGCCAAACTTCCGGGAAGAACTCGGGCGACGTGCTCGCGCGATGCTCGCGGATGGCGTCCTCCGCGTCCTCATCCTCGGCGAAGTCTCCGACGTGCGCGCCCTCGACGATGCCGACCGAGAGCCGGAAGCCGTTGGACGACACCACGTAGTCCCCGGGCGCCGGTTCGTCGTCGGGCTCGTCCTCCGGCTCGTCGTCGTCGTCGTCGTCCTCGGCGCTCCCGAAGAGCCCGGAATCGAGCGCGTCCCCGCCGCAGTCGTCGCAGAAACGGACGGGCGCGCCGTCCATGTCGATGCGGCGGAGCGCCATGGTGGCATCCTTGGCGCACGTCCCGCTGCACGCGCAGCCCGGGCCCTCGCATTCACACATCTCCGGCAGCTCGTCCTCGTAGTCGGTAGGGGTCGGTTGATTGTTGCTTTGCATGATGTCGGTTCCTTGTGGTCGGTTCCTTGTCGGTTCCTTGTCGGTTCCTTGTAGTCGGGCTGGGTCGGTTCCGCGCGACATCAGTCGAGCCCCCGTGCCCATGCGCGAGCGATTCTCACGACACGAGCAAGGTCCGCGCTTGCACCGGGATCGTGCAGCTTGCACAGGCGCGCTTGTTCGCGCGCCGTCCAGGACTGGAGCGGGAGTGTTTCGCATCCGTAGCGGAGCGTAGGGACATCGCCTTGCCCTTTATAAACGTCCCATCGGTAATCGCCGCTTCCCCCAAGGTAATCGGCAGGCTTGAGGATGCGCGCGTGGGATGCGATGATCGCGCCGGTTTCGATGCGCGCGTGGGATCCGATGATCGCGCCGACTTCGATGCGCGCGCCGGCTCCGATGATCGCGCCTGCTTCGATGCGCGCGTGGGATCCGATGCGCGCGTGGGATCCCACGCTCGCGCCGTCTCCGATGCGCGCGCAAGCTCTGATGCGCGCGTGGGATCCGATGCGCGCGCCGGCTCCGATGATCGCGCCTGCTTCGATGCTCGCGTGGGTTCCGATGCTCGCGTGGGTTCCGATGCGCGCGTTGGATCCGAGGATCGCATAGGATCCGATGCTCGCGCAAGCTCTGATGTTCGCGTGGGATCCGATGCGCGCGTTGGATCCGATGCTCGCGTGGGTTCCGATGCGCGCGTTGGATCCGAGGATCGCGTGGGATCCGATGATCGCGCAAGCTTCGATACGCGCGCCGGCTTCGAGGATCGCGCCGGCTTCGAGGATCGCGTGGGATCCGATGATCGCATAGGATCCGAGCATGTAAGTTACGACGCGTCCGTCCGGGTTTGTGTGCGTTGTTTGTTTCATGGTGCTAGGCTTTCGGTTCGTGGTGGTGGTGTTCGTGTTCGAGACTAGCACACTTCTTCTATGGTGCGCTCCACGGTCTCCCATTCTCCGCACCCGTCGAAAGCACGCATGAAAACTTCTTGTCGGATCATAGGACAGGACCAGTAGTCTTCGATCTTCTTGGCGAACGCTCGCGCCAAGGCACGGGTAGGAAAGATGCGGCAGTGATCGTCCACGTCTTCGATAGGGTCAAAGTCGCTGTCAGGGCCGAATCCGTCCCGCAAGGTCCACCAATAAGCGACCCAACGCTCGGATCCGACTTCTACCCTACGCTTTTCGATGTAATCCCAAAGAGTCATTAGAGCACCCCCAGCGAGCGGGCGAGGATCCAAAGCGGGCCGACGAAAAGCGCCACGAGCGCGGCGAGCGCGAGCGCGCGGAGCGCGAGCGGCAGGAGCACGTGCGCGACATCGGCGAGCGCTTCCGCGGTGGCGCGGAGCAGGGTCGGGCGCATGGTGGTGTTTGTGTGGTGCATGGTGTTCTCTCTCGTGTTCATGGTGGTGGTGTGATCTCGAATCCGCACCAGTATAGCGCCCCCACGGCGCCGGGCAAGCGGAATCGAATAGAATGCCCCTAAACCCCTGCTGGAGCCTACTTTAGCGCTACGAAAATCCCCCGCCCCCATCCGCCCCCACGGTTCGCCCCCTAGCGCCCCCATATGGGGGCGGGCAAAATCGCCGCTCCTGCCCCCGTGCGGGCCGATTTTGGGGCGCTTGACCCCCTGCGCCCCCATCGCCCCCGCCCCTACATGTATAACGGGGCGCGTGTGTGTGTGCGGGGCGCGTGGTGCGTGTGGTGCGTGTGGACACACACACCACACACATATAGATGATACTAGGATGGGGGCGATGGGGGCGCTAGGCTAGAATCGGCGTTCCTGCCCTCTAGAGGGCCGATTCTAGCGCCCCCATATGGGGGCGGGCGCCCCGAGCGTGGGGGCGATGGGGGCGCATGCTAGGGGCGCACGGGAGCTAAACCCTTGCGGCGCATGGTGTTATGCTCATTCCGCGCCCACGAATCGCCGCCCTATTTTCGTGACATTCTATTCGTACCGAACAAACCCTAACACCGACCCTAACTGTACCCTAACGGCACCCTAACCCGAATCGCTTTCCGAGGCACGCCCCCCGTGCTAGGATGGGGGCATGGCGACACCACACCCATGGTAGGGGCATCGGGGGCAGGAGCCCGCCCCCATGCGCCCTGCCCCCGTGCTAGGGGCAGGGCACCACACCGCATGCGCCCCCATGCGCGCCCCCATGTGCGAGCGGGGGCTGGGGGGGCGGGCCGAGCGCTTGGCACGGCGCTTGCGTGCCGCTGCGCCTCCACGTGCGGGATCGCACGCAGCGTCCCCTCCCCCGACTTACACCGCGCGGGGCCAAAAATCCGGGGGTGCGAAAGTTCGGGTTTGATGAGGGCTAAAATCCGGGCCAACAAAAAATCCTGGGGCGTGGAAGACCGACTTGTTTGGCACACAAACCGAGGGCTGGATATCGGGGCAATATCCACGGGCCTGCGAAGAAATCCGGGATTTCCGCTTGACACCTGGCACGGAGTGTGCTAGGGTGCTATAGTCAGCACCAGCCCGTCCATGTCCGCCCCGCACCAACCGGAGGCCGACGCCCCCGCGCTCGAAGCGTTCCTGCGGGGCGCGGCCCTGCGCCGCCTCCAAGGAGTCGAGCGCCGCCAAGCCCTGCGCGAGCTGTTCGCCGAGGGTGCCCAGGCTCGTGCCGACGACTTCGACCCCGAGACGAAGCCGCACCGGATCATGGTCATGTGGCGCATCGCGCGCACGACCGCCATCACCAAGGGGCTCTGCGCCGAGGACGAGACGCTCGACGCGGCGACGGACGTGGACCCGAGCCCGTGGACGAAGCCATTCTTGCCAATCCAGGCCATCGCGGCGTCGAGCCCGCTGCGGCGCGCCCGGCAGTCCCGCCTGCTGCGCCTACACTCGGAGGGCAAGGGCCTGCCGCTGCTACCCCCCCGCCCTTTGTTTGGTTACCCGGACACCGTGCTCGGCAGGCGCGCCCAGGCCGAAGCGGAGGCCGCCCTGGAGAGGTGGTGTTCCGCAGCGGCGATCGTAGCGGCTGACCTGGGGATCGAGCGGTCCCGCGAGGGACTGCTGGGTCTCCAGGGCTTGCTCGACCCGCACCAGTGTGCGCGCTGCGACGTGCGCTCGGGCGAGGTCCTGGCCTTCGAGGAGATGGTGCTCATCGAAGCGCTGGACATCCTGCTCGACCACGGCGAGCGCGCGACGATCAAGCACTACCGCGAGACCTTCGGCTTCTCCCACAAGGAGGCCACCGCGCTCGTGCGCGTCGTCAAGACGCAAGCGCTGGAGCGCAGCGCGGCCTCGATCGAGGAGAAGCGCGCGCTCATGGAGATGCGCCTGGAGAACTACCTCGCGCGCTGCAAGGAGACGATGGACATGGACGGCGAGCTGAAAGCCTCGAAGCAGCTCGCGATGATCCAAGGCCTCACGCGCACCGAGCCCGAGAACATGGCCGCCGAGTTCTGGCAGGTCGTGAAGCAGGTCTCGCAGCGGCAGGACATGGAACGCCTCGACCCGACGACGCTCAAGCTCTTGGACGGGCAGCGAGCCGAGGAGGTCGAGGCTGTTGTGATCGAACCGACCGACAACGACGACCCCGACGACGCGGAAGCGCTCGCCGAATACGACAGGGAGAACCGGCATGGCTAACCAGTACCAGCCCCTCGTCGATGCGATGGAGCAGGGTGTGAAGGACATCCTGAACCAGCTCATCGACGGCACGATCGAAGAACTCGACGGCCCGATCCGCGACATCTCGTTGCGCCTCACCATGGCCGCGCGCAAGAACCGCCCGGACCTCGTGGCGATGTGCCGCGACCAGCTCGAACTCATCGTGCTGGAGAAGCGCCTGCGCCTCGAAGGCCAGGGCGAGGGCGTGCTCGGCACCATCCTGAACGTCGGCATCAACGCGCTCGTCAACGGCGCGATCGGCGCGCTCGCGTCGAAGCGGCTGTAGTCCCATGGAACGCCCGCAGTTCAAAGGCGACCCGCGCAACGAAGCGGACCTGCTCGCGTACGAGCGGGAGCTGCGGGCGTGGGAAGACGCGAAGGCCGAGGCAGAGCACTACGACGAGCTGTACAAGGCCGAGCCCGAGCCGACGCTCCAGGAGGCCATCGGCAAGTTCCTCGATGACCCGCAGTTCCGCGAGCGGTTCCGGGGTCCCGAGGGACTGCCCGGCCTGGGCGGCCCTCCCGGCAAGCAGGGCGCTGACGGCGCGCAGGGTCCGCAAGGAGATCCCGGCCCGGCGGGAGCGACCGGCGCCACCGGCCCGGGCGTGCCCGCCGGAGGCACGGCAAACCAGTACCTCGCGAAGATCGACGGCACCGACTTCAACACTCAGTGGGTCTCGTTCCTCTCGCCCAACGTCTTGCTACAACTGGCAGGTGTGGGATTTCCCACGCTCACGGGAACGGTCACGGTCGGGGCCAACAACAACATCATCAACAGCACCGGCGGCGGCATCACCATCGACACGGTGAACGACGAATACACGTTCGTCACCGGCGGGAGCTACCTGATGGCGTTCACCGTCAACATCGACACGGCATCCAGCACGACCACAGAGTCGCGCGTGCGCACGGTCGCGTACTTCGAGATCGACACGGGCTCCGGCTACTCGCCGCTCGGCGTTCCGCACTACATCTCGGAGGACTCGGAGTTCTCCGACAACCAGACGCACACGATGATCTTCCCGTGGGTCGTTCCCGCCGGAGCAAAGGTACGTCTGCGGGCGCAGAAGCTCGGGGGCGGGGACAGCCTGTTTCTCATCGAGCAGAACTGCATCGCTTGGTTCATCAAGCTGGGCAACACCGGAGTCTGACCATGCTCACCACCTGGCTCGTCGTCTCGTTTCCCATCCCGCCCAAACAGGGAGGCACCTACCAGTTCGGTGTCGTCACGGCTGCGGATGAAGCGACCGCGCAGCAGATGGTGTTCGATCATCTGGTGACGCTCGGGCTCGACCCGACTCAACACTCACCGCGCGAGGTCGGCTTGTCCGAATGGTTCTCGCGAACGACTCTCTTCGGCAAGACCAAGCTCTACTTCGGGTGAGACGTGCAACTTGGAGGCTTCACCGTTACTGCAACGAAGATCGCGCGAGCGCTCAATATCGCGCCCAAACCTAAGCCTCACATGAATGTATACCTCATCACCGACTACCCGACCATTCTCGACCCGGATGGAGTGTTCGCCCTCGGGCTCGTCACCGCGCAGACCGTGATCCTGGCCGAGGCAGCCGTGCTCGAAGCGCTGCGCGTCACTGGCCTGGACATCGGAAGCACCAGCACCAACCTCATCACCGCTGTCCAGTGGGACAACACGGTACCCGGCGTCCGGCTCTTCATCGGCTAACTCAAGGAGACTACCATGAAACGCTACAAGAGACTACTCCTCGCGCTCGCGGCCGTCGCGAGCCTCTACCTCGTCAAGGCCACGGGCCTCGACCAGGGCCTCATCAATGAAGTGCTCGACGCGCTCGTCGAGTCCGTGACCGACGCCCCGGTCGAAGCGCCCGCCCCCGAAGGAGTCGAGCCGGTCGAAGCGCCCGCTCCCGAAGGAGTCGAGCCGGTCGAAGCGCCCGCTCCCGAACTCCCCGAGGGCCAGTGATGTCGTTCCTACTCGGCATGTTCGTTGGAGCGGCAGCATGCTTTATCATCTGCGCGCTGCTCGTGGCGAATGACGTGAAGGGGTCCTAGCATGGCGAACCGACAGCTCAAGATGACGACCGAGATGAGCGCCGCGCTGGAGCACGGCGTGGATGTCTCCGGTCGTCGCATCTTCCTGCACGGCGACGTGGACAGCGACTCGATCGCGCGCGTCATCCGGGGGATGTATCTCATGGCCGACCAGTCGGATGCGCCCATTGAGCTATTCGTCGCCAGCTACGGGGGTGACATCGACGAGGCGTTCGCGTTGCACGACGTGACGCGCACGATCGCGGTCCCCGTCCACACCATCGCGCTCGGCATGTGCATGAGCGCGGCTCCCTTCTTGGTCGCCTGCGGCCAGAAGGGGCATCGCTTCGCGAGCGAGAACTGCGAGTTCATGCTGCACACGGCCTCCATGGAGATCGCGGGCACCATGTCCAACGTCGCAGGGACCGTCGAGGCCGTGCGCCGCCGTTGCGAGCGTATGGACCGGCTGCTCGCGAAGTACACCAACCGTCCGTATCGTCACTGGTCGAAGTTCTCGCGGGCTTCGGGCGACTACTACTTCACCGCGCAACAGGCCCTCGAATGGGGGCTCATCGACTCCATCTGGAGTGAGAAGGACTGAACCGACATGAAGACTCTACTCGCTGCTCCCTTGCTCGCGCTCGCCGCGTGCGCCTCTCCTGGCCCCGGGCTCGTGCCCGTCGAGGCGGACGGCCCCGTCGCCCACACCGTCGAGCGCGTGCTCGATCGCGTCGAGGCCTACATCACGAGCGAGGACCCGCCCCTGGAAATCTCTGCCGAAGTGCGCGGGCAGATCGAGGCCGCTGCGCAGGCGGCCCGCACCATGCTGTCGATGCCCTCGGCGTCCGGCGACATGCTGCTCGTCACGATGGGCGCGCTGATGGAGCTGCACGACCAGCTCGTCAAGGCCGACCTGATGCGAGGCGGTCTGGATCCGCTTGAAGCGGACGTGTACCTGGAGGACACCAAGCGCCTCCGCTCCCTGTTCGACGCCGTTTCCATCCACCAGCAGTAGCGCCATGCAGCATCTCCCGGAAGACTACCTCCCCGAATGGGCCAAGTTCCTGATCGCCACCGTGCTCGGCGCGGGCGGACTCCATTGGTTCCGCGCGTGGTTGGAGAGCCGCCGACTCGCGAAGAAGGACTTCCGGGAGCTGCTGCTGGACCGAATCCGTGAACTGGAGAAGACTGTGGCGCACATGCAAGTGCGCATGGGCAACCTTCGCGTCGAGATGGCGCACATCGAGGCCGAGAACACGCACTTCCGGCGTAAGCTGGGACTCCCCGTTCGCGGCGCTGAGGTACAAGATGTTGACCAACAGCCTGATCGAGGAGATGATGATGGCGAGCCTGCGTAGCCCCGAGGATCTGAGCGAACGACTCGGCCTTCGGCCCTCCCCCTACCAGCTCGAACTGATGCACCGCTTCTACGAGGGCGAGAATCCCCTCGAAGTGGTCGAGATCCCGTCGCAGCGGACCACCGAAGCGCTCGCGCTGTGCGCATTGTGGCGTCTGCTGCGCATCGAGGGCTCGCGCGTGCTCGTGATCGCGGCGAATCGCGACCTGGAGAGCCGCTTCATGGGCTTCCTGCACACCGTGACGACGCAGATCGACCCCGCGCTGGCCTCCGTGTGCCGCTGGACGAGCAACAAGGTGCTCAAGATCGGCGACGCGGCGGGCTACGAGCTGCGATTCATGTCGAACCAGCCCGCGTGGGCGGCAGGAATCCACGATCCGAGCCTGCTGACCGTCGTTCTTGGCGCTCGCAGCTCCGAGCCGCACTTCATCGAGACGATGCAGGCGCTCAGCGCGGTGCAGATGGGAGAGAACTGCCGCCAGATCGTGATGTGGTAGCCCGTTGGGACGCTTCGCACGACAGTTCGAGCCTCTGTATGAGCGCTGGCGCGATGACATCCGCGTCTTCGCGCGTGAGGCGATGAACTTCGAGTACACTTGGCAGCAGGAGGAGCTGCTGGATATCGTTCAGCTCGAATCCTGGCTGCCGGTGGAGAAGCGTCTCAAGCGCATCGCCGTGCGCTCGGGCCAAGGCCCCGGCAAGACCGCGATCTCGGTCATCGTCGCGCTCTGGCGCTGCCTGCGCTACCCTGACGCGCTGTGCATCGTCACCTCGCCGTCGATGCGCCAGTGTAAACAGTGGATCGACGAGTGCGCGCGCCTGCTCAAGGACGCGCACCCGGTGTTGCAGAAGATGGTCAAGACCTACGGCACCAAGGTCGAGATCAACGGCTCTAAGATGTGGGGCATCCGAACCGCTACCGCGACGCGCCCCGAGAACCTCCAGGGCATCCACGAGAAGCGCCTGACCTTCATCGCGGACGAAGCCTCGGGCGTCGCGCCCGGTATCATTGAGACGATCAAGGGCACGCTGTCCAACCCGGACGCGCTGTTCCTCGCGATCGGCAACCCGAACACCACGTCGTGCGCGTTCTACGAGTTTTTCACGTCGCAAGCCGACCAGTGGCACCGCCTCGTCTTCAACGCTGAGGACACCGCGCGCGACTACCCGCACATCGTCTCCCTAGGCCGCAACAGGCAGCTCGAATGGGAGTACGGGCGCGACAGCGACGTGTACCGCATCCGAGTGCTAGGCGAGTTCCCGCACGAGGACCCCAACAACGTCCTCGGCCTGCGCGACCTGACGATCTGCACCAAGACCAACCTACTCGGCTGCGCCAGCATCACCGACATGATGCGGGTGAACAAGGCGTTCGGGATCGACTACGCGCGCTTCGGCGGCGACGAAAGCGTCGTCGCCCGGCGCGCGGGGCTCGCCGTTGTGGACTTCAAGGTCTTCGTGAAGACCGAGCCCATCAGCGTGACCGACTACGCCTTCGCTCTCCAGCGCGACGCGAACTGGAGCGACAAGGACTGCTGGTACATCCCCGACGCGGGCGGCCTCGGCCAGGGCGTCATGCACTCGTTCCACGAGGGCGGCAAGAACGTGCTGGAGTTCCACACGCAGGCGCGCCCCTACGACCCGAGCATGTTCGCGGACCTCTACAGCGAGGCGTGGTGGATGTTCCGCAACCTCGTGCGCGAGCACATCGTCCGCATCCCGAACGACGCCCGCCTACTCAAGCAGCTCTCCACGCGCCAATACTACACCGACCGCAAGGGCAAGTTGAAGGTCGAGACCAAGGACGAGTGGCGGAAGCGCATGGAGGTCAGCGAGTCGCCAGACCGCGCGGACGCTATCATCTACGCCTTCTATCCGCACATCGGTGACAGCGGTGAAGTCGTCACCGGGCAGCATCACGGACACACAGTAGGAACCAAGGCCCAGAGGAAGCGATGAAATGCGCCGTACCTACCTGTGACGGAACCCTCCGGGTCTCGCACACCTTTACCATCGAGTCGATGAAGTTCCAGCGCGCCGTCTGTTCGGCGTGCGGGACCGTCCACGCGCTCGAAACCCAGGCCACCGTCGTGACCGCGCGCGGCGACGGAGCAAAGGCACTCGCCGCGCGCGCACGAGAACTCGCATGCGACGACTCCACCTCCCCCTCTGTCTGATTGTCGGGGCTGCGTTCGCAGCCCTTGGCTCCTCCTGCTGCTCCGTCAACGCCAGCGGCCCGACGCCCATCTCCGTCGAGGCCGCTCTCCCCCGGGCCTGGGACGCCGAGGTCTTCAAGACCGCCGTGCGGGCGCTGGAGGCCGAGTGCCCGCTGAACGCGCCCGCGATGGTGTCCGTGGGGCGCATCGACGGCGACTTCTGGGGCCTGACCTCCTGGGTCCCCTCCCTCGGCCTGTACCGCATCCAGATCGAGTCGCGGCAGCCGCTCCAGGCCATCATCGACACGCTCCAGCACGAGTGGGCGCACGCGATGGTCTGGGACGCCTCGGAGGGTCCCGAGTACGATTCCCACGGCCCGCTGTGGGGCGTCGCCCAGGCCCGGTGCTACCGGGCCGTCCTGGCCGCCCTGCTGGAGCTGGACGCGCGCCGGGCCGCCGAGGCGGGTGACGAGGCCCCCGCGCCGCCCGCGCCCGTGGAGGGCGGCTGGGAGGCCCCTGGGGGCAAGGTCCTGCGCTGCTCCCACGAGCCCCGCTGAGGCCGCCTGAGAGCCCCGCTACGCGCGCGGCCCCGCCCGGGTGATGAGACCCGGGCGGGACCGCGATCGTTGAAGGTGGCCCTGGGGGGAGCGCTTCCGGCTGCGCTACGCCCCCGTGCACTTTGCTGAGCGCTCCTCCGGGCCGTGGAGGTGGCAGGGCGACCGTCGTTTCGGTCCCTCGGCGCGAGCTGGAAGCCTTTGCCGATGCTGGGTTCCTTGCCCAGCCTGCCGTGAACCAGCATCCTATCACGGTTTCGGTGGAAGGCAAGCTGATTCCGAGAAAAGTGGGTCCGACGACTGGGGAGGCAATCCAGCCGCCGGACCCGGGCAGATGACCCCGGGAGGGGGGGTCCTCTTACGAGAGCAGGCCGTGGTTGACCAGGGCCGTGCGGATGGCGTTGATCTTCGCCGCGAGGTCGGCGAAGTTGTTGTTGACGTTCGCGTCGTCCCCGGTGCCCGAGATCGCCACGAGCGTGTCGTTGGCGGTGCCGCCGGTCGAGTCGGTGAGCGCGGTCACGGCAGCCGCGACGAAGCGCACGAGGCGCTGCCACGTCGTGCCGTCCGAGGCGTATAGCGACCAGCCGAGCGTCGAGTGGTTGACCACGACGATGCAGCGGTCGTAGCTCGCCGCCGGGAAGGTCGAGGCGAGGTTGGACTCGTTGCCGGTGTGGACGTGAACGGGGAGCGGGCCATTGAACAGCACCTCGTCGTTGTCGTCGATCTTCTGATGCCAGTTCTGGATGCCGCTGTCGATGTCGTTCTTCGTCGGCCTAGCCATGGTGTTGCCTCCTATCAGGTGACGCGGGTGATGGTGAGCGACGGGCTCACTGGAGAAGAGTAGCCGTTCGCGACGTGTGTGACGCGAACCTTGAAGGAGCTGGGCTCGGTGCCGAAGTCGGCCACGAGCTGCGCGTTGTCGTAGGTGTACTCAGCGACCTCGCCGCTCACGGAGTACGAGCCCTTGAGCACATCTCCGGTCGTGAGGAAGTCGATCTGGATGGCGCCCGGCACCACGGGGGTGCCAGTGACCTGCCCGGCGTTCTGGCCGCCGCACCCGGTCTGCTTCGTGCCGGTCGAGATGGCCCAGCCCACCGTGATGTCGTTGCCGGTCTTGAAGGTCGGCGAGTTGCGATACGGCGCGCGGGCGTGGACGTAATCGGGCGCGATCGGAATCTGCCCCTTGCCGTAGACCGCGTTGCCGAACGGCGGCACCGAGTCCAGCGAGACCTGCCCGCCGTTCGTGCCCGGCTGGGACTTGACCCAGAGATTGCCCCCGGTCACGAGCAGGCCGTCCGTGAACTCCGTGATGGCGTCCGAGTTCACGATGAAGACGACCGTCCCTGCGGGGTGGGTCAGCTTCCGCGTGTCGTAGCAGGCGCGAGCGAGGCCGTCCAGGCGACGCTGCGTGCCGCTCACGATGGTGGTCTTCTGCACGATGCAGATTTCCGTGCCCGCGCTCGACACGATGACCGCGAGCTGTCGCCCGAGGCCCCAGCTCGTCAGGTCCGCCGAGTAGTCGGCAGCAGCCGAGTTGTCCGGCCCCAGCTCCGTGAATGTCGGCCCCTGTGCGAGGTAGCTCGGCCCGCTCGCGGACAGCGCAGAGTCCAGCGTGCCGCCGGTCTGCACGTTCAGGTCCGTGCCCTTGAGCGTGTAGGTCGAGTTGTCCTCGGAGAAGTGGATCGACGAGAAGCTGATGTTGGAGTTCGCGCGGATGCGCGGGACCATGACGTAGGTGGTGGCCGGGAAGGACGAGCCGAGGAGCTGCTCGGGGATCTCGACCCACTTGAACGCCTCGTCGATCGCCGGGTCTTCCGGCGGCTCGGGGACACCGCCCTCGTTCGTGATGAAGCTGGACAGCGGAACGCCGTAGAAGTCCGGGATCACGGTCAGCTCGACGCGCTCAGTCAGCGGGTCGATCGCGACCGATATAACGCGCAGCACCTCGTCGAAGCCCTCGGCGGTGATTGCCTGCCCAGGGAGCAGGTCGCGCGCCTCACGGCTGGCGTCCAGTCGGAACTTAGCGCCGGGGGCCAGCTCCTCGGGCGACCGCAGCTCGGCGAGGGCGGCAGCCGTGGAGAACAGCGAGGTCGAGACGATCGGGACCTTGCGCGCCCGCTGGTGCTCGGCGTAGCTGGCCTGTCCGTCCTCGTCTATGGCGATCGTCATATCGCCGTACTGGTTGTCGCGGTCGCTGAACACGAAGATCAGGCGGTCCACCGGCTGCTCGCCGTGCAGGGTCTCGATCTCCGGGAAGCGGTCGGCGTAGATGTCCTCGATGAACGCCAGCAGCGCGCCGTTCGGGTAGCGCACGCGCTGGAACAGCATGCGGCCGCTCGTGGTGTCGATCGGCAGCATCGCGCCGTGGTCCTGGAGCATCGCGCCCAGCATCGCCTCGGCGGTCTCGCCCTGCGTGCCGAACACGGCAGCACGCCACTGGTTCGCCTCGGCCTCGACGCCCAGGTCTTCGAGCGAATCGAGGTCCCAGCTCTCGACGACGTGCGAGGGGTCGAGTTGGAGGCCCAGCGGCCAGTCGGCGAACAGCAGCTCTCCGATGACGTGGGCGATGTTCGCGCCGTCCGTGTTGTCCTCTTCCCAGACCTGGATGTTGGGCAATGCGCCCAGCGCGGCACCAGCCGTGCCGCCCTGGAGGAAGATGCGGGTGTTGGGCGTGTAGGTGAAGAAGGGCGCGGTGCCCGACTGGATCTGCACGATCTCCGAGCGCAGCACCTGGTAGGTGCCGTCCGGGATGCCGCAGTCCGTGACCTCCACATCGAACGTGGGCTTGTAGCGGTTCGTGCCGTCGCCGAAGACTTGCAGGTAGCCGATATCCTCGTTCGCGTTGGCGAGGACGGCGATCACGGTGTCACTCGGGCCGGTCAGCGTGCGGTTAGGCTCGTACCAACTCTGCGACAGCGAGAGCCCGGCCCACGACGGGCGGCGCTCCAGAACGTAGTCGAGGATGTTCCAGGTCTGGCCCGCGAGGCGCTTCTTGTTCCACACGACGTAGCAGGCGTGCGGCCAGCGCGAGGTGATGCTCACGCGGTTCGCGTTGCCCAGAAACGTGTTCGCGGGCTGGGTCGGCTCGCCCCAGTAGATCGTGAACGCACCCTCCTTGCCGAGGTCCACCGTGGTGCCGCTCGGGTGGGACTCGGCGGTGATCGGGCCGGTGAAGATCACCGAGCCCCCCTGGATGATCTCGTGCAGCGCGAACATCGGACCGATGCCGAGAACGTGCCAGCCCGCCTCGTAGTACACGTCCGCCTCGGGCGCGCCACCGCCACCCTTGCCGCCGCCCTGTGACTCCTTGCGGATCTCGCGGTCGCCAGCCCAGCAGAAGACCGGGCCGACGCGGCGGATGCCGACGTGCCACGGCGTGAACGAGCCACGGATCGAGAGTGTTGTCGGCTTGTCGGACTGGATAGGCGAGTCGGACTTCTTCGCGAGCATCTGGCCCGCGAGGAGCGACAGGCCGATGGAGATGACGAGCCACGCGAGCTGGGCCCACGCCTTCTGCTGCCCCTCGGGCTCGACGACGGCCTCGCCGAACGGCGACCCGAACTGGAGGATGCAGCCTGCCGTGAGCACGCTCACCGCCAGCAGGCACTTCTGGTAGAAGCGTGGGCGGTCGCAGTTCCAGTTGTAGGTCACGTCGTCCACGCGACGCCAGAACCATTGAGCTACTCGGTGCATTCTTGCCTCCAGCGGTACTTGTCCTCGATGCGGTAGACCGCGTAGAGGACCTGTTGTTCGAGGAACGACCATCCGCCCTGATGGAACCCGCACGAGGGCTGGGCGTGCCACAGCTCGTTCTTGCGCGGCCCGACGATTTCGACGTGGCCCGGCCCTCCGTTCGGAGCGCCCGTCACCACGATGTCGCCCGGCTCGACCTGAAAGGTGCCGTGCTCGTCGGGCTCGATCTTGACGCATGGCGAGTAGCGCCGCACGATCTCGCGCACGGTGCGGATCGCGCCCGCGCGATCGTGGATCGAAGCGTCGTGCGGGAACCCGGCGGGCTGCATGCGCGTGCGCCCGTCCAGGGCGTCCACGACGCCGAAGACGCTGCCCGTGCAGTCCGCCCCGCGCTGCGGGAAGGACTGGCCGGACTCGTAGCGCGTGCCGCGCCAGCGCTCCAGCTCGGCGGCCAGCGCAGCGGCGATCTCAGGGTCGCCCGGGTTCCACTCCAGGCACGGTCGGTAGACGCGGTAGCCGCCCATCACGGAGTCTCGAAGTTGGGCTGGTAGGAGGGAATGGCGTAGCCGAGGCCCATGAAGAACTGCTCGGCGTTCCAGCGCGCGCGGCACGTCTCGATGGTCTTGTCGCAGCCGGGAACGAACTGGATGCTGCTGAAGCCCGCCAGGATCCAGTCGCTCGGCACCGGGCGGGCCATGTACGCCTTGCTGGTATCCACGTCGCCGTCGTAGTCGCGGATCGCGATGCGCAGGCCGTCCTTCTCGGCGTAGCCGCGCTTCCAGTAGCGTGCGTCGGTCGTGCCCGGCGTCGTGAATCCAGCGTCCGTGACCGTGATCTCCGTGCCGTCCGAGGACTGGATCTGCCCGAGCACCTGCACTGGGGTCACGCCGCAGCCGCCCTTGAACAGGGTCCAGGCACACTGGTGGTTGCAGGGCAGGCCCATCGAGATGTCGAGGCGCGACTTGATGGACAGGGAGAAGAACGCGGCTTGGTTGTTCTGCCCCTGGTAGTTCTTGATCGAGCGCGTGATGCGCCCGGCGTACAGGACCTTCTGCGAGGACTGGTCGCCCGTGAAAAGGCCCTGCGTCAGCTCCTCGACGATGACGTAGATCGGCGAGTGCGGCACGCCGCTACTGGCGCGCGACACGAAGTTGTCGAGCGGCAGCACGATGCGCAGCTCGCGCTTGTCGAACGTACCCGCATTCTCGGGGATCTCCAGCTTCATGCGCGGCTCGGACGTGAAGCCGAGGAAGCTCTGGTCCCAGTCGGTGTAACGCGCCTGCGACGCGAGGTTGGCCCCGTAGAGGAACGTCACAAGGACGAACCCCTCCTTCTCGGGCCGTGCGTATGCCTTCGCCATGGTTGCCTCCTAGACCTCGAAGTCCTGCTCGTTGAGAACCTCGATGATGCCGATGCCAGCCGTGCCGTAGCCGGTGTGGTTCCATGTCTCGACGAACTCGTCCTTGTCGAAGCGCACCAGACGTGCGCGGGCGACGCGATGGTAGTCGTTGACCGAGAGACCAGCGGGTAGCGGGGTGAGCAGCGACACGCGGAACACGGTCAGGATGGCGAGGATGTTGGACACGTCGCGGACGTAGTGCGTGCCGTCCGACATGACGAGCCCGAGGGCGTCGAACTCCTCCTGCGTGTCCGCGAGGTCCAGCGTGTTCTCGGAGATGCCGACGAACGTGCCCCCAGCGTCGATGTCCACCAGCTCGAAATATTGGTCCTGGTCGATGTGCCAGAAGCTCCGCAGGCGGCCCCGGCGGGTCTCGAAGAACTCCAGCGCGCCCCAGATCGTGTCGCGGTTGCCCGTGACCTCGAAGCGGTGTATCTGCCGCGAGCGGTCGGCCTCGACGCTCACGAAGTCGGCGCGCCCGCCCCGGTTGCGGTTGCCCTGGCGCGAGCGCCCCTTGGTGATGCCGCGCGTCCAGTCCGGCTCCTCGTACCACACCGGACGATCGTCGTGAGCCAGCGTCGCGCCCGAGGGGTTGTCCGACTTGATCGGCGGGAGCTGGGACGCGCCAGGAGCCTCAGCGACGGTCAGCTTGACCGAGGGCATGCGGGCGGTAGCGTAGTCGGCGTCCACGTCCAGCAGGACCTCGCAGTCCATGAGCGGGAAGACCAGCGATCCGGCGGCCACGGCGACGCCCAGCGTAGCCGTGAACGTCAGGCTCGCGTTGGTCATGTCGCTGATCTGGTGGAACGAGTGCGACACGGGCTGGCCCATGAAGTCGAGCTGCACGATCGCGACGCGCTGCCCGGGGAAGAACCGAGCCTTGTCCGTGGGCACGGCGATGGTGGTGGCGCTGCTCGCGTAGGAGGTCGTGAGTTCCTGCTGGTCCATGTAGATCGGCACCTGGAACCGCTGATCGGTCAGGCGGCGCAGGAAAACCTCCAGCCGTTCGAGCTGCTCCAGCGAGTTGATGCCGGTGACGGTCTGCGGGTCGCAGATCGTCCACTCCAGGTCGAGCGTGCGCGTCGGCTTGACGCCGAGGCCACGACGCGACTCCGCGCCCGAGTCGGGCGAGGTGGACACGTCGGTACGGAACGAGGTGGCGAGCTTGGCTTGCGTGACCCAGTTGTGCAGGAAGATATAGGCGTCGTCCGCGAGCGCGAGCGGCACCACGGGGCCTGCCGAGCCTTGGCGCGCCAGGGCCTCGCCAGCGATGCGGGTGATCCGCACCTCGTCGGCGTTGTCTCCCAGCGCGAGCACCTGGGCGTCGAGGCGCGTGACGGCGCACTTGGCGTCCAGGGCCCCGAGCACCTCGATGGCGAGGCGGCTGGCCTGCACTTCTTCGGGATTGTCGCCCAGGGCGATGACCTGGGCGTCGAGGCGCGTGGTCGCGCAGATCGGAGGCTCGGCTCCCAGGACCTCGATCGCCACGCGCGAGGCTTGCACCTCGTCGGCGTTGTCCCCGAGCGCCATGACTTGCGCATCGAGCCGAGAGACAGCGCCGACCGTGCCCTCGTCAGCGAGGACTTCGACGTTCTCCCGGGAGATCCTGACTTCGACCATGCCTCCGCTCCCCTACTAGCCGTTGTTCTTCGCGCCGAGTTGGTAGGACTGGAGATCGGTCAGAACCCAGTCCGTCGCGGTGTTCGGGTCGTCCTCGGCCACGACGGACGCGGCCTCGACGGTGGTGCTGTCCACGTTCATCGCCGTGCCGAACTCGGTCTGCGCGGGCGTGCCCGTGGTCTTGCGCCACATGAAGCCGATGTCGAGATCGCCCGAGGTCTCCATGCGCCCGTGCAAGTCCATGCGGACGCCGATCACAGAGGCCGCGTCCATGAAGTCCAGGGTGGTGCTCGTGCCCATCTGCGCGAGGTGGATCTGGCCGATCGTGTCGGACGTGAGCCGGTCGTCGTCTTCCACGGCGGTGTCGGGCTCCTGCCACGCATCCTCGGTGTTGGTGGCCGTCTGGAGCGTCCAGTCGGTCGTGTCACCATCACCGCCGCCCGTCGTGGTGATCTTCATGGGCGTGATGAAGCACTTGCCCAGGAAGTCGTTGTTCTTCGCGCCCGTGCTGTCGAGGACGTACACATTGTCGAACGCGCAGGTGTCGTTGGCCGTCCCGGTGTTGAAGGAGATCGAGAACGAGTCGGCCCCGGTCGAGGTTTGGTTCTGCGTGTCTACGTTGGTGACGCTGGCGTCCCAGGTGAACGTCGTAAACCCGCCGGTCCCGTTGTTCGCCATCTTGATGTGGCGGAAACGCCCTTCTATCGAGCCAGTCGTGTTGTCGATCGTGACCTTGAACTCGAAGTGGACCCAGGGAAGATCCGAGATGTCGGAGAGCGAGAAGGCTTCGTTGGTCCTCGCGATCTCAGTCGCTCCGCGCAGCACGCGCCAGCCGTAGTACAAGCCGCCCGGCTTGGAGCTGGCAGGCGTGTACTCGTAGAGCTGAATGCGGATCTGCTCGCCGTCCGTGTTGTGGAGAGCGACGTACGGGGCGACACCTCCCGTCTCCAGGTTGGTCGGGTCGTCCGAGCGGAACGCGAACCCGATGATCCAGGTGTTCTGCACCGGGCTCACGAGCGTCGGCGTGTGCAGGATCGCACCATCGTCCGACACGGCGTTGTCGAACACCGCGCCACGGTCCTCGGCGGGCGTCTCGGCGAGGAGGATGGACGGCAGCCCGGTCGTAGTCGGGCCGGTGTAGACGCGCGCGAGCGCGGTCGAGTTCAGGGCAACGTCGAAGCCCTCAAGCCAGCGGAGTGTCATTAGCTCACCACCTCGATTCCGAACTGCCCACCGTCGATGTCCGTCACGTCCCAGGCAGCGGCGGACGCGGGGTTGTCGTCGAAGATCTCAGTGAACTCGTCGAACGTCGTGGAGTCCACGGTGTGCGAAGCTCCGTCCGCCTCGGTCGTGTCGGGGTCGCGGTACTTCGTCTTGACCGTGCGCGTGCCTGCTGCCGCCATGCCGAGCTGCACGCCGAGCTGCACGGCGTGGATGGTGCCAGTGATGTTCACCAAGTCCTCGAAGGCGTACAGGTCCTTCTGGCCGTTCGTATCCGAGCCGTTCGTGCTGCCGGCGCTGGTCTCGTCCGGCGCGAAGTTGGCCGGGTCGTCCACGTTCTCGTAGTTGAACGTCGTCCCGCCGTTGTTCGTCCACTGGATCGTGGCCCCGTCGCCGTTCGGCAGCAGACCCTCGACCACCGAGGGGCCGAGGAAGTCGTTGTTCTTCGCGCCCGTGCCGTCCAGGACGTACATGTCGTCGTAGCGCAGCGTGGTCGAGGCGTTGGACGTGTAGCGCACGGCGAAGATGTCCCAGCCGTCCGCGCCAGAGTCCGCGAGGTTCACGCCCGTGCCAGAGATGTCGAGCACGCCGTTGTGCCGCAGCTCGTACGCGCCGTTCGTGGCGGTGCGCACCGTGACCTTGAGTTCGATGTAGTGCCACACGCCGAAGTCGAAGTAGCTCGACGTGGCGACGGTCGTGGCACCGCGCTTGATGTGGAAGCGCACGCCTAGGCCAGAGCCGGATTCCATCTCCAGGTGGAACTGCTCGTCCGGTCCCAGCTCGCAGTAGAGGCCCTGGTTGCCCGAGTTGAGTATCGTGGTGTGGGCCGCGAACCGGAAGCCGAAGCCCAGGACGAACGTGTTCCCGGAGCCCACGGAGGGCGTGACGCACACCGTGGACGTGACCGCCCCGGCGTTGCCGAAGACGCGCCCGGACTGGATCGTCCACAAGCCAGAGAAGGTCGCGTACTTCCGCTGGAACTGCCCGGTCTGGGCGTGGGACTCGAAGCCCTCGATCCAAGCGCATGCCATGGTGTTAGCTCCTACCGTTGCTGCGGTCCAGCAGCGTGTTGATGTTGCCTGCGTTCTCGCGCATGAAGGCGAGTAGCGCGTTGCGCCCACCAGCGGTGAGCGTGTCCATTTCCTTGTCGCCCGCGACGACGGCAGGCACCACGACCACGCGGTCCTGCGCGGCCCCCTGGGCTCTTGCGTTCGCGTTGGCGATTCGATCCGCGACCAGTCCGCCCGAGGCCATCCCCGAGCTGGGTCCGGCGGCTTCTGCGCTGGTGCTTCCCACGACAGGCATCTTACCCCCGTTCATGGCTTGGAGCAAGGGCAAACCGAGGGATTTTACCGCAGAGCGTTTCAGCACGAACTCACCTGGGGTGAGCCACGCGGGCACCGTGTCGCTGGCCGGGATGTGTCCCGGACGGGGAATCCCGCCGCCCGCGAGGCCCTGAGCCTGGCGGGTCCAGTGCTCGGGCACCCGGCCGCCCCTGGCGAATGCCCCGACAACAGGATCTCCAGGGTCGGTTCCTTCTACAAGACCTCCCTCGGAGAATCCAGCTCCTCCAACCCCACGGATCGCTGCGATGGCGACGGCATTAGCAAGTCGAATACCTGCAACAGTTGCGGCGGCACCGATCTGAGTAGCTGCGATCTCCTTTGCCTTCTTCACATCGTCGTCGCCGCCCCCGCCGAAGCCCGCCTCGATCAGAGCCTTGGCGATGGCGAGTTCGATGAGCTTCTGGAGGATGAGCTGCGCGATCTGTTGCAGCAGTCTAGCGAAGTTCTCCTTGATCGTGGCCGAATCCTTGGTCGGATCGAACACGTCAACGATGGCCTGCGAAGCGAAGGACACGAAGCCCTGCAAGGCGTTGGTCGCGATCTCGATTCCAGCCTGGAACTTCGAGGAGAAGTCGTTCGCGAAATTGTCGAGCCCTCGCTCGAATCCTTGGTTGATGCTGCCATTGGCGACCAGCTCGGCCTCTTCCTTCGCCTTGGCGAGCTGCTCGATGCGGAGTTGCAGGATCTCCTCCTCAAGCCTTTGGCGCGTGCGCAGAGCGGAGATGGCAGCGTTGAACACAATCCGCTCCTCGCTTCCGATCGTCAGCTTGTTTCGCTCGGTCTTTAGGCTCTGGATATCCAGCGCGTCCTTCTTCTTCTTGGCCTCCAGCTCGGCCTGCGCGAGCGCGAGGGACTGCTGGGCGGACACCAGGGCGAGCTGGCGGTCGCCCGCCCGCGCCTGGATGGCAGCGGTCTTCGCGCGCTCGGCGGCGACCTCGGCTTGGAGCTGGGCCGCCTCCTCGCGGATCTGCGGGAGCGTGTTGGCCGCGATGGTGGCGGCCTTGAGCCCAGCGAGTTCGAGCGACTGCTTCTCGGAGTTCGCGATGGCGACCTGGAGAAGTTGTTGATCTCGCAAGGCGGACACAAGCCCGCCTTCACCTTCGAGGATGTTGAGCTTCTCTAGGGCCTTTTTGCGATCTTCGACCGGCGTGAGCAGCGCCGCCTGGATTTCGGCCTCTCGTTCAGCGGACACGCCGCTGGCAATCCGCAACTTTTCGATCGCGCGATCGACGTTGAGCAGGTCGCCCTGGATCTTGCGGAGGCGCTCCGCAGCGGCGATCTCCTCCTTGTTGAACGCGCTCTCGACCTGACCAGCTACGCCGCCCGCACCAGTCGAGCGGCGAGCCTGCTCGAACTCCTGCCCGGCCTTGATGATCTCGTCGTTGACCTTCGCCAGCTCCTCGCCCAGGGCGGAGGTCGAGCGGAGCGCCGTGGACACGAAGGCCTTGGCCGCGTCGGCGGCGTCCTTCGCGGCCTTGGCCGGATCAAAGCCCGAGCGGAAGCCCTTACCCTTCGCGTTCTCAGCAGCACGAGCGGCCACCGTGGCCGCGATCTCGTCTTGCACGGCCTTGAGTTTTGCTTCGGTCTGGGCTTTGATGTCTGCCAGTTCAACTTTATTGGCAGCCTCGCGAGCTGCCTGAGACTTCTTGAGAGCCTGTTCCTCCTTGAACGCCAGGTCCTTGAACGCTTGTGCCACAACATCATTGAACAGCAGTTCAGACTGGACGAATCCAAGCGCCCTAAGAGCACTGCTCTTGGCCTTGGACACGATCGTGTCGATCGCACCACCGAAGAAGTTGGTTATTGACTGGGCGATTCGCTGGACAGCGCCTTGCACCTGGTAGAACGCACCGAGCAGACCGAGGGAGATGAGCTGGATCGTGTCTCGGAGGTTGAGATCCACCCCGAAGATTTTCTCCAGGATGAACTCAAGGGCCTTGCCGATCGCCAGGAAGACGACGATCAGGGGCACCGCGCGCACGGCGATGCGCAGCATGTTCAAGTTGATCGACGAGATCGCCTTCTTAATCAGCAGGATGTTCACGAGCCACTTGCCCGCGAGCGCTGCCGCTTGGGCGGAGTTGTCCGTCGTCAGACCGAAGAATTCAGCGATCCCCTTGACGGTCTCTCCGATCGTCTGGAACACGGCGATGAGCTGCACCGCCGCGCCACGGATGAAGTCGATCGAGATGGCGATGGCCGCCATCGTGGTCTCCAGCGCCGTCAGGCCACTTCCGCCTGAGCCCAGCTCGCGCACGGACTCGACGACGCGCTTGATGGCGTCGAAGACCTGCTGGAACGCCGCCACCACGTCGGGGCTCGGCTTGATGTTTCCGGCGGCGTCCTTGATCGACAGGAAGTTGTCGAACAGGTCGTTGCTGAGCGAGATCAGCTCGTCGAACAGAGGCTTGGCGGCGTTGCCCAGGATCTCCTGAACGAGGCCCTTGATAAGCGTCGAGATGCCGGTAAAGGTCTCGCGCGCCTGCTTTCGCGAGGCCTCGGCGAAGCCTGAGAACTTCTCCTTCAGCACGTCGAACAGCTTGCCGGACTCTTTGAGCCGGCGGATGTCCTCGTTCGTGATCCCGAGCGCAGTGGCAATACGCGTGGTGCGCGCCTGGATCGTGCCGGACAGCAGCGAGCGGACTTCCTCCGCGAGCTGGTTCTGCGGGACGCCCAGCGCGGCAGCCGCCTGGGAGATGTCCACGGTGATCTGGCGTATCTCGTCGAGGTTGAGTCCGGCGGCGAGGCCGGGGCCGACCGAGACCTGGAAGGTTTCGAGGAGCTGCTGGAACGTCGCGACGGTCTTGAGGCTGTCCTGGCGTAGCTTGGCGGTCTGGTCGCGGGCGATCCCGAGAGCCAGCGAGAGCTGCTCGGTGGCGTCCACGGAGAGGCCCTGCGCATTGCGCACGTCGCCCAGCGAGGTGACGAGGCCCGCGATGCCAAGCGTCGAGGTCTCCACCGTGTCGTTGAACTTGACGCCCTGGGCGACGAGTTCCTGGAACAGTTGAACGCCCTTGCGCGCGAGGGTGAAGATCGCGAGCACGCCCACCAGTCGGCGGAACGTGAACAGGAGCTTCTGCGCCGAGGACACCTGGGTCTGGAGCGACTTCTCCAGGTCCCTTGCTTGTCGTAGTGTGGCAGTGCCGCCAAGGAGGTTCCCAGCAGCGAACTGGGTCTGGGCGCGCTTCTTGAGCAGGTCGATCTGCTTGCGCGCCACGGCCTCGCGGAACAGCTCGGCGTTCAGGCGGCGCGTGGCTTGCAGCTCGACGTTCTTCGAGTCGGCCACGCGCTCCTGCGCGATGCGCTCGCGCTCCAGGCGCTTGATGCGGGCGGCCTCGGCGTTGGCGTCGCGCTGGGCTTGGTTGCGCAGAGCGATCGCGGCGCGCTCGCGCTCGCGCTGGGCTTTCGCGGACAGCGCCAGCTCGCTCGCCAGCTTCTTGTTGGCCTCGGCCTGCGCGCGAGCGGCCCGCTCCTCATCCGTCATCGGCTTGACGACCGACTTGGTAGCAGCGGACAGCTCGCGCTGGGCCTTCACCAGCTCCATCGTCGCCTTGGCCTGATCGCGGATCTCCTTGGCGTTGGACTTCTGGCCCTGGACGGCCTTCTGGAAGTCCCTGAACTCCTTCTTCGACGCGCGAATCTCCTCGCGGAACTTCGTCGTCGTCTTCGAGAACTCATCTCGGACCCTGATGGGGTAGTTCAGTCCGCCACGATCGACCATGGCTAGATGCTCCCGATCTCTCTGTTGAAGTCGCTGGCCGACCCCATGGCCTCTTGGTGGATCCCGACCTGCTTGAGCAGCGTGCCGACGTACTCCTTGATCGCCTTGCCGTCAGCCTGCGCGCCGTGCGCCATGTCGTAGATGGCGGCCACACGCTGTCGGACTCGGTGTTCGTTGATGGAGGTCATCAGCTCGTTGAACTGCAAGAGGTCGAGACGGTCTAGGTACTCGGCGTCGAATCCGAAACCGACTGCGGCGACGAAAGCATCTTGGAGGGCTCGCCACTGGTCGGGTCCGGCTTCGCCGAGGTTTGCTCGGAGTCGGCCACGAGACCCTCGATCTTGGCCTTGACCAGCCCGACCAGGGACTCCCCCGTGTCACCGAAGGTCGTCGCGTTCGCCTTCATCCAGCCCTGGAACATCTCCACCAGCATGGGCGCGTCGAGGCCTTCGTAGTCGCTGTCCTCGCTGTCGTCCCCGTACAGGAACTCTTCAACCTCCTGGGCCGAGCGCTCCCGTTTGTACGGGAACTCGTCGCGCAGGCTGTCCATGAACAGCTTGCCGAGGAGGATTAGCGAGCGGGCGTCTGCGAGCGTACCGAGGATCTGCGAGATCGCCTTGGCGCGCTCGGTCTGGCGGTGCTTCGCCATCTCGATCGAGATGCCCTTCGTCTCGATGTCCTCCATGAAGAAGTCGCCCTCGTGCTGGCGCTTCACGTTCGAGGACGTGTCCTTCGACTGGTCAGTGAACAAGGTATTGATGGCCTGGGCCACCGGCTCCGCGAGGTCGCGGGCCTCGGTCAGCAGACCGACGCGGTTCGGGTAGAACCGGAACTCCTGGCCGTTGACCTGATGCTTGATGCTCCGCTTGTCGCGGAACGTGAACTTCTTGAACCGACTCATGGTGTCATCTGCCTTTGTGACGGGTATTGGGAGTGGCCCCGGGCCTTGCGAGCCCGGGACCGTGAAGCCTCACGAGATCAGGACTACGTCTGCTGGTCGTAGGTGCGGACGGTGAGCACCTGCGACGTGCCGCTGACCGCCGAGTTGACCTCCGCGACGCCCTTGAAGGTCATCTTCTCGAACTCGTCGCCGATCAGCGGAAGGTCGCCGTCCGAGGACAGTGAGACCTTGTGGAACAGGTACTCGGACTTGTTTCCATCGTCGCAGGCGTTCGTCTGGACGAACAGCAGCGCGCCGCTCACGGCGGCCTCGGTCAGCGCGTTGACCTGATCGAGGTCCTGCGCGACGGTGGCACCCGCCGTGATGTTCCAGCCCGCCACGTCGCCGTCCGCGATGAGCACGGAGGTCGGCAGGAAGCGGATCAGGCCCATCTCGGCATCGATCTCGAAGTCCACGCCCTCGGCGAGAGCGACCGCAGCCGAGGCCGGGTCCTCTTCGACGACGTAGGTGACGCCCGCAGCGCCGAGATCGTACACGCGCTCGCCCGTGTCGCTCTTGAGCTGATACCACGCGCCGAGCTTGACCGAGGAGCTGATGATGGCGTCTTCGGCGTTGACCCAGGTGGTGTCATGAGGGTTGTTGTACACTTCGGTCGAGCCCGAGAAGAAGTCCGCGAGGTTGTCGAAGTTGATCTCGTCCAGGCCGAATGAGAGTCCGACCTCTTGCGAGATGGTGCAGCGCTTGTCCGTGAACTTGAGCTGCGAGCGGCTCGACTGGTGCTTCACGTCTTCGGCGGACACGGTGATGGTGAACTCGGGCGCGTTGCCGAGGTCTCGGAAGCCGTCCGAGTCGGGCAGACCGGCGGCGGTCAGCTTGGCGAGGCGCACGATGCCGCGCCCGAGAGTGTAGTCCCGGGTGTCGGGAGCGCCGCTGGAGTTGATTCCGGGCATGGGTTATCTCCTGTCGGAAAGAAGGGTTTCAGTAGCTACTGATGGCACAGCTCGGCGACGAATCTGTACGTCGCTTCCGTGCCGTTCGACGCCCCGCCACGCGGCGGGTGTTCGTACTGGACCTCTTCGAGCAGTAGCATGACCGATTGGTCCCTGCCGTCGCCGAGGTCCTGCGGGATGGTGATGGGCGAGCGCATGAGGTCGATCTCGAAGTGCTCCAGCACCACTTCGGTGTCGAAGCGGAGCACCAGGAGCCACGCCCATCCCTGGCGCTCCTGGCGAAACTCGCGACCGTACTCGGGGTCCACCCCAAACACGCCACGGATCTCGTTGGCCTCGGCGGACTTGACCGACTGCGCCGCACCCTCGGAGAGGATGCTCGGGCGAGCGACCGAGTACACCGCCTCCGGGAACGTGCCCGCGTAGGCACGCGCTTCGACGGCGGCTTGGATGGCGGTCTTGTAGCCCATGGTCTAGTCTTCGGCGGGTGGATTCACGCCGCCCGAGCCCTTAAGGCTCATGCCCACGCGAGGCGTGTTGGTCGGGAACGAGGTCTGGCAGTCCGGTGTGCCATCCCAGATCTGCACGTCGTCGCAGGAGACGCCGCTGGAGTCGGCCAGCTCCTCCAGCGCGGCGGTGATCTCCAGCTCGCAGCGGCGCAGCTCCTCGTCCAGCTCCATCGAGGATCGCTCGCGGACGGGCGCTTCCTCGTTCCATCGGGCGTTCACGTCGCCGCTGGCGTCCATGAACGTGTTCGGGAGGAGGCGCAGAAGTTCGCAGCGAACGATCTGCACCTCCGTGGTGGTCGCGAGGGCGCGGAGCACCTCGTCGTCGGTCGTGGGCACCTCCGTGAACGGGAGGGCCACGAGCACGTTCGTCCGGGCCGTCCCCAGCGCGCGGTAGAAGCGCAGCCGCGCCCGGAGGGTCGCCTCGTCGATGATCGCCTGCGTGTCCAGCGCGGAGGCGGGCACGGCAGACAGACGCAAGCGCTCCAGGAGCGTCGCTTCGTCGGCTACGAACAGGGGTGCGGCCATGATGGACTACTCCTCGGTGCTGGGGGCTTGGGCACGGACCTTGGCCGCTTCGAGGTTCGCAGCGGCCTCGGCGGACAGGTCACGGGTGCCGGTCTTGAGGGCGGACCCGCTGGCGCTCTGCTCCAGCTTGTCCAGGGCGAGCGCCACCGGGCGCGAGCGATCGTTGACCGGCGCGACCACCTGACGCATGCTGGGCTCCCAGCCGCTCGTCAGGAGCCGCACGGCGGCCTGCTCGTCTTCGAGCTGGTCCGCGTCGTACTCCGGGTCGATCTCCAGGACCATGATGAGCAGATCCTCCATGGTCTTGCCGACCAGGGTGCTCGGGTCCACGCGGAACGGGTTGGCGGCGCGCGCCTCGACGGCGGCCTGCGCGTCTTCGACCGAGACCCCGGCGGGGGCGATGCGCCCCTCGGAGAGCCAGCTCTGGATGTCGGCGGCGGGGAAGATCCCCGGCGGCAGCAGTTCGCCCTGCATCACCATGTCGCGGCGCGACATGACGAACCCGGTGGACTTGCCACGCGGCAGACGGATGGACCCTCGGACGACTCGGTACGCTTCGTTCTGTTCGCTCACGGTTGCCTCCTTGGCGATTCGGCACATTGGCCGAAGTGTGTTCGGATTCGGCTAGGAAGGTGAATCGGGGCCGGGCCAGCCGAGCAGCCCGGCCCCGATGTCGTTGTCGTCCGTCAGGACTAGGCGAGGACCTGGATCGAGACGGTCGCGTTCGAGCGACGCGGCACCGGCATCGGATTGGACTCGACCAGGAGCATGCGGGCGCTCGGGTCCTCCTCTTCCCAGGACTTCGAGAAGCGCTTCGACTGGAGCACCTTGCCCGCGCCGATCGCCTTCATGTCCTCGATCGCACCGTAATAGGTGACGAACTGGGCCGCCGGGGTACGCGCGACGAACTCGGCGTACTTCGGACGGATGAGGTCCACGGGGGAACCGGCCACGTCCACGGTGCGACCGTAGCGCCAGACGCGGATGCCGTGGACGTAGGTGCCCAGGTACAGCGCACCGCTCTCGGCGATCTGCTGGGTCAGGTCCACGGTGCCCGTAGCCATGCGCCGCACGTCGAGCAGGCTCGATAGCTCGCTCGGGGCGTCCGCCAGGAAGGCGTCCGCCGCGTCGGTGCCGAGGATCACGTCGGTGACGTTCAGGCTCACCGCGTCGTTGACGAGCTGGGCCGCGTCGAGGAAGTCCTTGCGGAAGCTCGCCGTGGTCTCGTTCCAGCGGTCGCCCGCGCCTAGAGCGTAGTCGTGGGTCGCATCGCGCGGGAACGTGATGGTGAAGGCAGCCTCACCAGCGGTGTAGCTGATCGCACCGCGCAGAGCGAGCGCGCACAGATACTCCTCGGAGTTGGTGATGTCGTCCATGAGCATCGACAGCTCGGACGCCATGTACTCGCGCATGGCCGACTGGATGCCGCCCGCACCAGGGAAGATGACCGACCCGGGGCGACGCTTGTTCAGCAGCTCGCTCGGGGTCATGGGCCGCTTCACGCGGATGTGGGGCGGGGTGATGACGCGGAACGATTCGTCGCGCCCCGTGGTCATCACGGCAGCGCCGTTGCGCTCCACGAACGGGGCGATCTGACGCCCACGGTCGAGGAAGCTGAGTTCGATGTTCCGCGTCGGGACGGTCACGGCCCGCGAGAACAGCATGTTCTTGAGGAAGGCGTTGGGGGCCTTCATCTCGTTCACGGCGGGAGTCAGCGTGCTCCAGCTCAGAACGTCGGCAGAGGTCGGCATTTCGATTCTCCTTTACGTCGGTTGGTTGTTGAGCGGAAGCTCGGACTAGGCCACGTCGGCGAGGCCCTGGACGATGATGCCCGCGTCACGGACGGACGAGTCGGCGAGCGCGGTGTCGAGCGTCGCCTGCGTCTGCCCGGCGGGCAGCGGGATGTCGTCGTAGTGGACGAGGCCGCGCTTGAAGACGACGATCATCGTCTCCCCGGTGTCGGACCCGGCGTGGGGCGCGTCGGGAGCCCACAGGAGGCCCTGCACGGTGTTGGCGTCGGCGTCGGCCCAGACGCCCCAGGTGCCGTCGCCGTTGTTCACGAGCGGCGTCAGGTGGGGCAGGTCGGCGGCGGCACCGAGGGTCTCCAGTTGCGACGGCACGATGCCGTCCTGATAGGGGAAGGCGCGAAGGTTCGGGGTCTGCGAGACGGCATCGCCGAACAGCTCTTTCGGTTCGAGGGCCATGATTGGCTACTCCTTGTCGGTCGGGTTGTTGGTGTCGGAAGAAGAGGTTCGGCGGCGACTAGCCGATGACCTTCATGCTGGAGGGGGCGCTGCCCATCAACTCGTTCGCGAGCTTCGCGATCGCGAGGCCCTCGTCGCTGGCGGCCTTCGCCAGCTCGTCCACCTCGTCCTGCGCGGACGGGGTGCGGGCGGGCACGTTCGAGCGCTTGCGCGCCTTGAACAGTTGGACCTGGAGCGCGCGGACCTCCTTGGAATCCTCGGGTTTGGCCTCGATCCCGGCCTCGTTGAGGTCGGCCAGCGACGGGCCGGTCTCGGCCATCGCCTTGCGCATCTCGGCGATGTCGTCGGCGGACAGCTTGCCCTCCGCGACGGCCTTGCGCAGCTCGAAGCCGCGCAGCGCGCTCTCGTAGTCGGCGAGCGCCTGCGGGTCATTCACGTCACCCGTGAACGTCGGACGCTGCTCGGCTTCGGCTTCGGCTGTGGCGGCGGCGGTGGCGTTCGCGTTCGCGTTGCCCTTGTCGCCACTCTCGTTGCTCTCGGACTTGGCCGTGAGGACTTCCTTGAGCGACTTCGCCAGCTCGGTGAAGCTCGCCTTCTGGGCATCCAGGATGGCCTGGAGTTCTTCTTTGGTCATTTCAGTCTCCTGAACGCCGCCCATGCGAGCGGCAACCCGTTGTGACGCAGCCACGATATCCACTTGTTCGACGGCTGCGGGGCCGAACAGACTCACACCGTCCCAGTCACCATCGCGATAGGCCGCGCGGAGAGCAGGGTCGTTGATCTTGATGCGGGCGGCGGCACCACCGGACACGTCCACCGCGTTGCCCTCGTAGTCCTTCCAGTCCGCGAAGCGCCCGTCGGACTTCTGGATGGTGAAGACCTCCTGGATCGCCACCGCGCCGCGCGGGAGCACGTCGCCCTCGTGCTCGATGTCCAGCTTGCCGCCGTTCGCGATCAGCGACTCCATCATGGAGTCGATCGCGGTCTCGGTGTCGGCGAAGTCACCGTCCGCATCGGCGAGGCCCTTCGGCCAGATGACCGTGAGCAGCTCGCCCTTCTCGGCGTCGATCGCCTTCGTGAGCGTGGCGAACTCGGCGGTGCCGTCCGACTTGTAGAGGGTGGTCAGGCCGTTCTTCCCCCGCTTGCAGAGGGCGAGGCGCTTGACCTCGGCGAGCTTGATGCGACGCATGGTGGTCTCCTAGCAGACGGCGAGCTGGCCGCGCACCGGGGTGCGGTGCGCGGCCTGCGTCGAGCCGGGGGCAGAGGTGAGGCGGTGGACGAACAAAACCAGGATTCTGCTTGCAGACGGCACTAGGATGTGCTACCGTTCGTGCATCTGCCAAGTTGGCAGGCGTGGCCTGCCGATCTGGCAGTCAACGGCACCTTAGCACGCCCAGAGGGCTGTGTCAAGGAGAAATCGCGATTTTCTACCGGCAGGGATAGAGCTATCCCCGGGACGCTGGGGCGCTCACCTGCACCACCCTGACGAGGGACCCATGACCGACACGAACTACGAGGTGATCCGCTCGGGGCGGCCCGACCCCACGGACATCCACGGGAATGGCTCGATGCTGTTCACCGTGCTCAAGAAGGCGGCCAAGCTGGCCGCCGACGACGCCGAGCGCGGCCAGACGAACCAGGGCATCGCGGTGGGCAAGAAGGCCCACCTGATCGACAAGCTCACGGCGCGCGACCTGCGCGACTTCAACGCCACGCACGCCATCTGCATCGACGCCAAGAAGTCCTCGACCGTGGGGCTCGGCCACCGCGAGCAGGAGATCCACGACGTGCTCGACCCGCTCTGCCGCTTCTCGTGGCAGGACACGCTCGACGCGCTGGCCGAGGACTACTTCGAGACCGGCGAGTGCTTCCTCGAAGTGGTGTGGGACAGCCCCGCGCGCAACGAGATCACCGGCCTCTACCACATCGAGTCGGCGGCGATCCACGTCGAGGTCGAGGAAGAGGACGCGGCCAACCTGTTCCACTACATCGTGCAGGGCGAGGAGGACGGCGCGGCGACGCTCGTGCTCGCCAAGTGGGGCGACCTTCAAGACCTGCGCCAGCGCTTCGGCCAGAGCGACGAAGGGGCTGTCGAGGGCGGCGACTCCGAGCTGGGGGGCATTGACAACACGCCCGCGAACGACGTGATCCAGCCGAGCGACCGCGCGAGTGCGCTCGGTGGCGCGATCGCGAACAGCGAGGTCATCCACATCCGGCAGGCGTCGAACCGCTCGCGCTACTACGGCTACCCGGACTACATGAGCGCGGTGCCGTCAATCGAGCTGGTCCAGTGTATGACGCAGCACGAGTTCGACTTCTACTTCAACCGTGGCGTCCCAGAGTTCATGCTGTTCCTGCTCGGCAAGAACATCGGCTCCTGCTGGGACAAGATCAAGTCGCTGTTCAAGGCGAGCCAGGGCATCGGCAACTCGCACAAGGGCGGCGCGGTCCACATCCCCGGCAACCCCGAAGAGACCAAGGTGCAGATCGAGAAGCTGGCGATGGAGGACGCTGGGAAAAGCGGCTTCGCCGAGAAGTCCGGCACGCTCGACATGCGCATCGCCACCGCCCACGGCATGCCGCCGCAGCTCGCCAACATCGCGCTGCCCGGCAAGATCGGCGCGGCGAACGAGGGGCCGAACGCGATGTTGACCTTCCAGATGCGCAAGCTCGGGCAGGCGCAGAAGAACTTCTCCCGCATGTTCGCGGCCACCCTCGGCGACGATGGTGTGAAGTTCGCGCAGCCGACCGGCGGCTCGAAGGCGCTCGGGGCCGATCTGTGGACGGCGAAGAACGCGAAGCCCATGGATGACAACGGCGTGCCGCAGTTCGTCCAGCCGGGCAACGGCTTCGCCACCATCCTCGACGGCATGACGCTGGGCGCTCAGAACACCATGGCGTCCATGCGGGAGCCGATGGCCGGGTCGGGCCGCAACCCCGCCGACGGCCTGCTGGGCGGCGCGCGTGACCGCAAGCCCGGCGATCCGAAGCAGACCCGTCCCGCTGCTGGTCAGCGTCCTTCCGCCGCGCCGAGGCCGTAGTGCTCGACCCGAAGAAGGTTGTCCGCCGAGTGCTCCAGGAGATCGGCGAGCGCGAGCTTCGCAGGGTGCGCAAGTCCATAGGCTCGCGCACCCTGCGGGCCGCCATCCGGCTCATCATCAACGAGTCGGAGGAGCGCGCGGACCTCTTCATCCCACACTACTGGGCGGTCTATTACCACGACGGGCGCGGCCCGGTGCGCCCCGTCAACGCGCGCAAGCTGGTGTTCTTCGACGACCCGCGCGACGACCCGCGCCTGCGCAACGGTCGTCCCGTGCGGGAGTCGGAGGTGCAGCGCCTCACGCGCGAACAGTACCAGGAGGGGCTGCGGCGCAACGCCGAGCGCGCCGCGCGGGGCGGGCGTCCCTTCATGTACGTCGTGGACTCCGTGGGTCCTGCGGCCCCGCGCCCGTTCTTCACGCAGCTCGAACAGGGCGCGGCCAAGCGGGCCGACGATGTGGTGCTGCGAACCTTCGAGCGCGAGCTGCTCGACGCCATCGACAAGGACCCGAGCACGAAGTCCGAGACGCGGATCGCCGACCTTGGCTTCGGCTTCTAGGCATCACTTCTGAGCGCTCGGGCAGCTGCCGCACCCGTCCTGTACCACCGGCAGGCTGGAGCGTCCCAGCGCCTCGCGGTAGCGCAGCACCAGCTCGTACTCGGCCTCCGTGATCGCCATGTCCACGGCGACCTCGTCCAGCGCCGTCTCGCTCACGCGCGAGCGCACGGGCCGCCACACGGCAACCGCCGCCCAGGCCAGCGTCATCACGCCCTCCATGGCGGCAGCGGCGTACATCCCAAGGGAGGCGTAGGCGACGGTGTACAGCCCCAGGAACGCCGACGTGACGATGCTGCTACGGCGCGGCACGCCCGCACGAGGGTCCATCAGGATCGGGACCAGACAGGCGGTGAATACGAAGCCGCCCGCCGCGAACGCGAGGTCTTGCCACATGGTCAGCTCGGCTTGATGTCGAGCCCCTCACGGGCAGGGGCGACGATGGTGATGGTGCCTTTGGGAGAGGTGGGGCGGACGTACTTGCCCGCCCCCTCCCAGACCCGCCGGGCAAGCTCTCGCCCGCTCGGGTGTTCGATGAGCCTCAGCACCACGTTGGTGCCCTCGACGGTGATGCGCTGCTCGACCTTCATCAGATGGTGAGCATCTCGGAGATCGTGTCGCGCTCGTGCTGGCAGATCGTCCAGCGCTTGCCCCGGAAGGTCGCGACATCGCGGCCCACCTTCACGAACTCGCCATCGACGTGCCCGGTGCTCGGGTCGATCGTGACCACCAGGAAGCCGCAGCTCCAGCCGGTGAACTCGACCGGCCCCTGGATGTATCCGGCGGCGACGGCCTCGGGGTGCGCCATGCACGGCGTCTGATACCAGTCGATCACCCCGGTCGAGAACGAGCCCGCGCTGACCATCTGCCGGTCGTGCAGGTGGCCGTTCGTGCCGTTGGTCATAAACCGGGCCATGTGCTTGCGCGGCGCGTCCTTGCCGGTGAGGAAGCCGTGAACGGTCGTCCAGAGCATCTCGCCGTCGCGCCCCACCAGCGTCTCCCAGTTCTGCGCGATGTCCACCTGCCGCTGGCGCGCGGAGAGGTGCAGGAAGTTCGAGCGGCACACGAGACCGATCTCCAGCTCGTCGAGCTTGAACAGCTCCGCGAAGCCGAGGCTGTCGAGCGACGCGAACATCGGCCCCTTGTCGGCGAGCGCAGTCACGAGGCGTACGTCGTGGTTCCCGATGAGGAATCGGATGTCGCACTTCGGCCCGGCATTCTTGCGCGTCGGGCGCAGCACCTTCTCCACGGCCCAGTTGATCTCGTCCTGCACCGTCATCGGGAAGTGCCCCGGGAACTGGCGGTGCGTCGAGAGCTGCGGGAAGTCCACGAGGTCGCCGTTGATGCGCACCGCGTCCGGCTTCAAGTCGCGGATCACGTCGTGCCAGACGCGCAGCGCGAACGGGTTGCAGAAGTGCGAGTGGAAGTCGGAGCCGATGACCAGCGTGATCGGTTTGGTGCCGATGCGCAACTTGCGGTAGGCGTCGCCCCACGGGAGGACGTGCTTGTCCGCGTACCGGGCCAAGTCCTGCGCCCGGCTGGTCTTCGAGATGTTGCGCTTGACGGTGCGCGTCGCCAGCGTCTCGGCGAGCCCCGCCTTGCGCTGGAACTCGGCCCAGGTGCCGAAGCAGAAGTCCACCAGCGTCGTACTGTAGTGGCCGAGCTGGCGGTAGCGGTCGCGGCTCGACGACGGGCCGAGGATCTCGCGCGGGATCTCGGACACGCGCACCAAGTCCTCCTTGAGGAGGTGCATGATGTCCTCGGCGAGCGTCGGGTCCTCGCGCAGGTCGCGGAGGAGCTGGCGCGTCTCGGCCCGCTTGTTCTTCGCCTCGGAGACGAGGGCGGCGAGCTTCTCACCTCGGGCTTCGTGCTTGGACGGCTTCTTCTTCTTGTCGGTCATCGGGTTTCGTAGCCCCACTTGGCGAGCAGCAGCGCGTCACCGACGTGCTTCCACTGGCCGCGCGAGATGTGGTTGAAGGCAGCGGGTGGTGTGTTGGGGCGGGCGTAGCGGTTGCTGCCCGACCCGACGATAGTGTACCCCCATCCCAGCGCCTTGTACAGTCGAGCTTGCATCGCGTGTTTCGCGACGCTGCCCTTCCACTCGAACGGGGTCGGGACGACGATGCGCGCAGCGCCGTACCACTGGGCTGCCCAAGCTATTGCTGCGCCGGTCGTGTGGGCCAGTGTGAAGAGGTCGCGCGGCCGGGCGCGGCGGCCGTCCACCTGCTGCCCTTCGATGGCTACGACGCCCACTCCCATGGGCCAGGCTTCCGGCCGGGCCTTCCACAGCCGCCGGGCCATGAGCACCTGCGACTGCTCGCCCTTGCCGGTGGCGTGGACGACCATGGCCGTGACCGGCCCGTCGCCCCACAGGGCGATGGACAGGTCCTTGGTATCCGGGTCGATGCCGATGGTGTACTTGTGCGTGCTCATGGTCAGGATGCTGGAGCCAGGAGAAGTTCTTGGGGGCGCAGGATGCCAGTGTGTGCTGCCTTCCCCCGTGTCGAACTCTGTGCCTCCAGGTCAGGGCATCATATCCTGGGTCCGGGTGCCGGTCAAGCGGAATCCCGGATCAGTAGCGCTCCTCTTCGGAGATGCCGTGCTCGACGACCTTGCGGTACATGGTGCTCGCGCCGATGCCCAGGATCTCGGCAGCGGTCTCGGCGTGGCCGCCCGCCTGCCGCAGGGCGCGCACCAGGACGGCGCGCTCGGCCTGCACCAGGGAGTCCGGCCCGAGGTCGGGGATACGGAGGATGATTGCCATGGTCAGCGCCCCTCCCCGGGCAGGTCGAACGGGTCGAGCGGCGCGATGGGCTCGGTCGGGAACAGGTCCATTTCCATCTCGGGCGCGGCCAGCGCCTCGGCCCGCGCCCGGCTCTCCTCCTCGGCCTCGGCGTCGGCCTGCGCCTCCTCCTCGGTCATCCCCGTCAAGCTCGGGTCGCCCGGGAACACCATGGCGACAGGGCGGCGCAGCTCGCCGTTGACGTACTCGGTCTGGTCCGCCATCACCTCGACGCGGTGGGCCGCCTCCATGACGCGGATGACGCGCTCGCCGTAGCCGCCCTCGCGGAGCGCCTGAGCGATCGTCAGCGCGAGGTCGAGGTTCGTGCGGCGCGAGCCCTGCCGCATCCACACGAAGCCGACCGGGGCGTCGGGCGCGGGCAGCATGACCTCCACGTCGTAGCCGAGCACCTGCCCCGCGCCGATCGAGACCGGCATGTTGCGGATGTGCGCGACCTCGCGCTCGGTGTACGGCGGGCGCGGGCGCGGGTAGCGCTCGGCCAGCTCGTCCATCCGCGCCTGCATGGCGGACATGAACTCGGCGGCGCGTGGCGGGCGGTCATCGTTGACGAGCATGCCCTGGATCATGGCGTCGCGCAGCACGGTCAGCGATGCGATTGCCTTGGTGATGTGGGACAACCCGGAGTCGGGGTCGATGTCCTCGCCCTCCCACCACGAGTCGAGGTGGCGGCGCGTGGCGTTGATGTAGACGCTCGCGCGCACGCCTGCGACGCGCCAGTTGTAGCCGCCGTACTTGCGCGCGCCCTCGGACAGCGCAGCGCCCAGCTCGTACAGGACGGGGACGGGCACCGCCGAGTAGCTCGGCTTGTTGCCCCCGATGGCGTCCTTGGGGTTGGTGTCCTTGGTGCGCTGCGCGCCTTCCTCTTCGAGGTGCGCGAACTCTGAGATTCCCGGGCTCATGCTGCTGGTCTCCAGACTTGAAGTTGGTTGGTTTCGGGGTCACGCACCGGCTTGGCAGCCTTCGTCCACACGGAGGTTAGGAGCGCTTCGTCGGTTCGCATCTTGATCGAGGTGAGCACCATCTCCGCGCCCTCACGCATGAGTCGTGCGACCTCCTCACATTGGGCAGCCCACAGTGAGCTGTCCTTCGTCGTCTCGCCGATGAGCTGGTCATGGACGAACGCGATCGGTCGGCACCCGTACAGGATCGAACCCTGCGTCGGGTCGTAGCAGGCGCGGCTCACGAGGATTGCGCCCATCATGGCGGCCTCGGCACCGGGCGACTGCATGCACATGCCGTTGGCGGCAGCGCAGAACGACGCGCCGCGCCGCACGAGCCCCATGGGCGTCGTGTACTGGTAGAGGCTGCCGTCGCTGGATCCGTTGTACGGGTCGGTCTGCCCGCTGATCCAGTCGAAGAACATCGGCATCTCGGGGTACGTCGCGCGCCAGAACTCGCGGTACTCGAACGCCTCTTCCTCAGTCATCTCGACCTTGTAGGTCTTGCGCGCGAACTCCACCATCGTAGCCGGGCCGAGACCGCCCGGGAACCCGAGGCCAACCGGCTTCGCGAACGAGCGGAAGTGTCCGAAGAACTCCTGCACGTCCTTGTCCTCGTGCGACTTGAGCAGCTTGAACGCCTCGTACACGCCCATCGGCGCGCTGATGATCCCCTCCTCGCGCACGGCGGTCTGGAAGTCGCGCGCCAGGGTCGGGAGCCACGGCTTCTCCTTGGTGGCTCGCGGGTTGGACTTGAGCGCGAGCTGCGCGCCCAGGTAGCCGTGCAAGTCCACGCCCGCGTTGTACAGGTCGCGGTGGACCGACTCGCCGAACAGCTCGCCCGTGACATGGCCGACGCACGCCAGTTCCAGGCCGGTGAAGTCCACGTCGAAGAACACCGTGCCCGCGCGAGGGCGGAAGCAGCGGCGCGGGTCGAGGCCCTTGATCTCGTTCGGGATCTGCTGGATGTTGACGCTCGGATAGAGCCTGATCTCCTGGCCGTTCTCTTTGCGCTTGCCGCCATCGTAGCTCGACGTGCGACCCGTCTCCTTGATCGCATCGTAGCTCGGGTAGACGACGGGACCGCTCTGGAGCACAGGGATCATCTGGCTCTTGAGCTTCCCGAGCGACATGCGCTGGTGGTACTGCTCCATCACCGGATCCTTGAGCGCAAGGTACTCCTGCACCTCGGCGTCGCACTTGATCTGCGGCTCCGACTTCTCGCCGCCGTCCGTCATCGGCGGGATCTCGCCGAGGCGCTTGTACAGCGCTGCGAGGTGCGCCTGGAGCGCGGCTTGGTTCATCGAGCCGACCTTGCCCTTCGGCTTCTTCATCTTCACGCCGTTGTCGGCGAGGAACTGGCCCACCTCGGTCCAATCGTCGCCTTGCTCGTCCCAGGCGTTGTAGAAGTCCGCACCGTACTCCTGGTGGATCAGGTCGAGCGCCCGGTCCATGTCCTTCGTGTACGGCGGGCCGAAGCGCCCCTCGCCGCGCAGGATGCCAGCCTCTTCGAGCAGGTCCTTGGTCTGCTCCATCACCTCGTCCACCTTGGCGGACATCGCCTCTGTGGCCTCGGGGTCGGTCTCCATGCCCCACGCGCTCATCATGTAGAGCACGAAGTCCTTGACGATCTGGAACTCCTCGGTCTCGACGGACGCGAACGCGAAGTTCCGCATCCGCTCCTCCTGCGCGAAGTAGATGTCGGCGGTGTGCTCGCCGTCGTCCTTCGCGTAGCGGTAAGCGTCCTCGGGGTAGTCGGCGGCGCGCCAGCCGTCGAGCGTGCCGTAGTTCGCGCGCCAGCTCTCCTCGGTGTTGCCCTTGTCCTCGCTCAGGTCGAGCCCGAGGTACTGGCCCGCCATCGCCTCCATCGAGTAGCTGATGCGCTTGGAGGAGCCGTCCGGCAGGACCATGTTGTCGAGCCGCCCCGTGGTCGAGAGGTTGAGCAGCTTCTCGCGCCACATGGTGTCCGTGGCGAGCCCTGCGATAAGCTTGGCGTACACGAGCGGGATCAGGCGCGGGAACGTGTTGCAGATCACCGCGTAGTCGAACCCGCCGCGCTGCGTGACGACCTTCACCTCGTCGTCGGTGAGCATCCACTCCAACATGGTCTCCAGGCCGTCATCGGGATGGTTGCCCAACACGCGCGTCTCGTAGCCGTCGCCCTCGTCGTTCAGGACGGTGAAGATGCCGCACACCATGGGCGGCGCGATCGAGCCCGCGCCGATGCGGTGCGTCTCACTGTCAAAGAAGAGGAGGTCCATGGTTACTTGCGCTCCAGTTTCTCGAGTTGCTCGATCCGAGCGCAGACATCAGCGTTGTAGCGGATGATGTCCCACTCAGCTTCGCTGTCTGGCTTGGCGTGCTGGATGTTGTCCTGCAACCAACGCAAGGCTTCCCTCAGTTCTTGCAAGTTCATGTCGTAGATGCTGTGTTTGGTGAAGTGGTTCATCTCGGCGTGTACTTGTCTCGGGGCCTGCGCAGTTCGCGGATGATCTGGACGGGCATGCCCGCGACCACCACGGCCAAGAGTACCGTGACGATCGGGTGTGCGCCAGCAAAATCGTAGAAGGCTTGCATGGGATCAGAGGTCGATCGGGTCGCGGAAACCGAGGTACACGGGATGTCGCGGGCGCTGGCCCGGCTGCCTCCCGCCGGGGTCAGGGAGGTGCTTGAACTTCACCAGCTTGCCGATCAGCGTCTCCCGCAGGTGCCACATGACCTGCCGCTCCTCGGCGGTGAAGCCCGTCCCGAGTTCGACGGTCGCGCCGTCCTCGGTCTGCCCCACGAGCACTCCCATGACCCCGGCGGGCCGCATCCCCTCCTTCGACGTACTGCGCTTCGCGAGCCCCAGCTCGTTCGTCTCCAGCGCGTTGACGTTGTGCATCATCTCGACGAGGCCGGTGACGACCATCTCCTCGTCTGCGAACTGCTTGATCTTGAGCAGGAAGCCCTCGCGCGTGGTCGAGCGCCCGAACTTGTACGGCCCCTGCGGGTCGCGCACCATGACGCCCTCGAAGCCCTCGGCGAGGCATTGGGCCTCGTAGACCGCGAGATCGTCGGCGTTGGAGATGAGGACGTGCTCGACGACGTGGAGGTTGTTGTGGCCGTTGTTCTCGCTCCAACAGATCAACCAGGCCAATCGGTTTTGGAAGGGCGACTGCTCAGGCGTTTGGCTTCTTACCCAGTCGAACGCGAAGAACCAGAAGTTCGGCTCCACCTTGTCGTGCGACATGAAGAGAGACTGGCAGGCATTGAAGCCGCCCTTGACCATCAGCTCGCCATCCACGCCGTTCGGGATGCCCTGGAGCATCTCGCGGACGTAGTTGTTCGGGATTGGCTTGAGCGAGCGCGCGGTCGCCACGCCGTCGATGATGGTGCAGCGGATTCCGTCGAGCTTGGGCGACGCGAGCACCGGGTAGCGGAGCTGCGTCAGGTCGGCGGGCGCTTTGCCCGCGAGCATGGGCTTGAAGGTCTTGGTGGTCATCGGCTCAGTTCCTTGCGCGCAATCTCGATGCACTTCTCGCAGATCGCGCTCGCGTTGTCCAGCGGAATGCCCATGAGCTTCGCACCACAGAGGGCCAGCTTGCCCTCCTTGAGCGGCCCGTCGCTCTTGCGCTCGATGTGCGCGAGAGGAGGCCACTGGTCGCTCGGCATGCCGAGCTGCGGTTTCGTTTCGGTCGAGGTGCTCATGGTGTATTCTGAAAGTGCGGGCCTCGCACCCGCTCGACAGCTTCATTTAGTCGGCCCCTGCTCTGGCCGTGCTCCCTACAGGCCGTTCGGGAAGAAGCGCTCGACGCCCTCCTGCCCGATGGCCTCGACGATCTCCTCGTCGGTCAGGGACGGGCTCCACGAGTACACCGTGTACTTGAACGGGTTCCCGTTGTCGTCGCGGCTCGACTTGCTCGCCTGATGGCGGCCCGTCACCACGGTCACGAGACCGACCATCGGGCTGTCGTCGGACAGCGCCGCCTCGGCCTCCTCCTCGCCGATCTCCTCGTCGGCCACGTCGAGCACGCCCGCCATGAACGACTTGATGTTCTGGAGGAACACCTTCGGGTACTGGCCCTTCTTGAAGAAGACGTGGACCTGCTCGCCGACCTTGTGCGGCTGCTCGCCCCCGTCCTCGACGGCCAGGATGGTCAGGGTGTTCTTCCACATCAGACCCTTCTGCTCGGCCTCGAAGGAGTCGCAGGAGTCGATGCGGGCGACGTAGCGCCCGGGACGGAGAGGGTTGGAGGAGAAGCCGCGAGCTGCGTCGCGGAGGCCACTGAATGCGCCCATTGTTGTTGTCCTTGTCTGGGTTCTGGTTCGGATGCTTGCCGGGCCACATCGGCCCAACAGGAGCATCATACTCCCGTACTCGGGAGGGGTCAAGAAGCTTCCCCGAACTTTTCTGCGAGTCGGGCCTTCGCCTCCCTGTCGAGCTGGGCCACGTCCGTGAACCCCCTCTCGCGCAGGAAATCGGTCGGGAACCGGCGGGGCATGGGATCGTACGAAGCGTAGATCGCCTTCTGCCGGGAGCCCGTGGTCTGGTGGATGTAGAGACTGTCAATAAGGCAGGCCCACAAGTTCTGGTGGTCGAAGTCCGTCGTGTGGCAGGTCACGGGCAGCAGCTCGTCGGCGTCCTGGCCGTTGCGGTGCGTGCGCCCGAGGACCTGCTCCAGGGTATCGGCCTGCCGGGGGAACTGCAAGAAGAACTGCTCCGAGAAGTGCTGGAGGTTTTTTCCCGTGCCGTGCCCGCCCATCGAGGCCACCACGATCTTGTCGGCGTTCGAGGGGTCGAGGATCAGCGCGTTCGAGCCCTTCTTGACTGACTCGCTCGGGCAGTAGACCGCAGGCAGTCCGGCCTCGCGCAGCAGCTCCGTGACCCACACGCCGATCTCCTTGTGGTGGAACCAGATCACGCCGCCGTTCACGCCCGTCTTGCGGTGGTTCAGCTTCGACGCCCAGGCGACAGCATGGCGCACCTTGTAGTCGCAGATGCGCACGGGCTCGGAGATGCGCTCGGGCATCCCCTCGAACTCCAGGTCCTTCATCGCTCGCCACAGGCCGAACAGCTCGCCGCCCACGTCGCACGCCTGATGCTGCGCCATGTTGCTCGTGACCAGCAGGGGCGTGTCCATGCCGGGCCGCCCCTTGTGCTCGATCCAGCGGCGCAGCTTGCGGGCGAACTCCTGGCGCGCCTCGTGGTGCGCCATCGCCTGCTCCAGGTACACGACTGCCTCGTCCTCGCTCAAGCCCCTGCGCGTCAGCTCCTCGATGTGCGGCCAGCGCAGGCGGTAGTAGAAGCCAGACGACAGCTCGTTGAGGTAGCGCCACTTGTGCATGCCCTCCTCGATCTCGTCGCCGCTCGGCGTGATCCACTCGTCCTCGACCTGCTTCATCAGTTCTTCGAGGAGAGGCCAGTCCTGGTGCTGCTTGTGCTTCGGCACCGGGTCGTTGCAGATCGTGAGCGACACGCCGATCTCGGCGTCACCCGTCGCGACGACCCCGGGGGTAGACGTGAGCCTCAGCCTGTACGCCTTCCTGAACCCAGGGACGCCGCTCGGGATGTCCTCGTCGGGGAAGTGCTTCCGCGCCCAGTCCACGAGCGGGGTGAGCGGCCCGGTCTTCCCGTGGCTCCCGCCCCGGTTCCCGAAGTCCGCGCCCGGCTTCTCCGGGTCGAGGACGTAGGACCAGTTGGTCGCCAGCGTTTCGCTCTGCGGCAGCGGGCACAGGTGCTTGAGCGCCGCCGAGATGAGGTGGTGGTAGTCGTTGATCGACTTGCTCGTGATCGTGCCGGACAGCGCCACCACGGCGGGCTGGTGCGCTGCGAGGTAGCGGCGAAGGCGCTGCGTGCGCGCGGCCTTCGCATTCTTCACGTTGTGCGCCTCGTCCAGGATCAGGAGGTCCGGGCGGATACCCGAGATGCCGCGCTTGTTCGGCGGCGGGTGCTCCATGTCGCCGCCCAGCAGCGCTTCGGAGTCGCGCGTAGAGAGCAGCGAGTACGGCAGAATGTAGCAGCCCCTCTTGCCCGACGCCGCCATGCGCCGCCGGTCGTTGAGGCTGCGCCCGCCGAGGTAGTGGAACGGCACCGTGAGTCCGACCCACTTGCGCGCCTGCGGGATGTCCGTGCGCGTGAGCTGGTCGTAGACCTGCGGCGGGACCACGAGCATCGAGCGCTCGGAGTCGCCCCGCAGGTAGGCGCGGTTCGCGATCATCAGCGAGATGAGCGTCTTGCCCCAGCCGACCCCGATGGGGAAGAAGCCCCCGCCGTAGAGGTCGTACGCGAGCACCGCACCTACCTGCGTGCCGAACAGCCGGAACCCTTCCTCGAAGTACCGGCCCTGCACCTCGTCGGAGCAGAACGCCTCGATCACCTCGTCATCGACGGGGTAGACGAGGGGCAAGTTCACGATACGCTGGATCTCCAGTGAGTCAGCGGTGTCGCGGCGCTTGCCTCGGGCTTTGTGGAAGGGATCCACGAGAGATCAGGCCAGCTTGCCATGCTTCTGCGGGCGCCGGGAGTTCCTGACCATCTTCGCCTCGATCTCCTCGGCGAGGTTGATGCCCATGTACTCGGCGAGGTCCATGGTGCGGATCACGATGTCTGCCAGCTCCGAGCCGTGCTCGGTGCCGGTCAGCTCGCGCGCAGGGCCGGGACCAGCGTGTTCCCCGCCGACCCAGACCGAGAAGGCAGGCACGTTCACGTCGCTCTGACGCACTGCGTCCACCGCCTCACCGACCTCCGACGCGATCATGGCGAGGCGAGCCAGGATCAGACGACGGCGCAGCGCCGTGCGCTCCTCCGTGGTCAGGCTCGCCTCGCGCATTACGATCTCATCGTCGTCGTAGAAGCCCTTCTCACGAGCCATCTCGTGCGCTTCGCGCTGCGCCTTGGGGAAGTCCATCAGGAGATCCTCCCGATCACGAGGTCGATGCCTTCGCTCAGTCCCATGAGCGCCTGCACGAGCTTGCCCTCGTCGTCGTTGCCCAGGATGCCCGGGTGGATGAGGACGTGCTTGGCGAGCGACGACGCGATGTAGTCCGCCTTCTGGGCGAGCCGCTCGCGGCGCTTGAACGGGTCCAGCTCCCAGAAGGAGTCGGCCCCCATGTCCGCCGCCAGCTCCGCGCCGAAGCGCGCGATGACCTCGGACGAGGTGACGACGGTGCGGTTCTTGGGCAGCCCGCGCAGGTAGGTCGCGCCGATCAGGATGGTGAGCCCCACCGAGGGCCGCCCACGGCCCTTGGTCGGCTGCTGCGGCTCCGGGGCATCGTCGTCCCCGGCCTCGTCCTGGGCGTCCTGGAGCGCCTGGAGCGCCTGGAGCGCCTGGGCGGCCTCCCGGTCCTTGGCCGAGGGCTTCCGGGTCCGGGCAGCGGCCAGACGCTCCTTGCCCTTGGACGCCGCCGGGGCGGCCTGCTGCTGCGGCTCGGGCTCCGGGTCCGGCTCGGGAGCCGTCTCGGGCTCGGGCTCCTCCTGCGGCTCCTGGGGAGCCTCCTGGGCGGCCTCGGACTCGTCCCACTCCAGGGGCAGCCCGGCGGCCTCCAGGTCCTCGATGCTCTCCTCGCGGGCGACGGCGATGCCGAGCCCCTCGTCGGTGGTCTCCAGGATGTAGGCCATGGAGGTCGGGCGACCCGCCTTCTTGGCCGTGTTGTCGCAGATGGGGCACGCGGTGTGGCGGCTCGTCAGGCCGCGCCCCTTACACGCCTTGCAGTTCGGGTTCGCCCACGGCGCGCCCCCGGTCACGGTCACGGTCGGCTCGGGCTTCCCGCCGTTGACGGGCGGGGCCTCGGCCTGGGCCACGGCGGCCTTCGCTTGCGCGCTGCCCGCCTTCCCCGCGCGCTCGGCGCGCGCGGCCTTCTGCTTGTTGGCTCGATCGAAGATGCTCACGGTGTTGTTCTCCTTGGTCTTTCGTCTCTTGGGTTTCGCCAGCGGTAGGTTGAGTCGGGCAGCAGGGCTCCCCGCCTTGAGGCGTTCGAGCCTCGCTTGGTAAGCGTCGGGTGTCTCCACCCGACCACAGATGTCCGAGAAGGGGCACGGTTTACCATACCACCGCGCACACTTCCCGGTGTCCTTGGGTCCGGGAACATCGTCCCACTTCTTGATCTTGCGCGTGCGCTCCATGCGCGTCGCAACGTCGCGCAGGTACTCGCCGTGCTCGACGATCTCCTCGCGCGTGATGACGGTCTCGACCGCCGTGACCTCGCGATCGGGGAACTTCGGGAACTGGTTGTGGCGCACGGTCACGTCGCCCTCCCAGCCGTCGAGCATCGAGATCGCCCAGGCGTACGTCTTGAGCTGCTGATTGTCGCCCAGGTAGTTCGGGCTACTCCGCTCCGCTCGCTTGAGGTAGCGCAGGCTGCCCTTGCCGTAGCTCTTGTGGTCCTCGATCAGCGGAAGCGGCTGCACCTCGTTGTGCGGCTTGAACACGTCGATGAAGCCGATGAGCTGGACGCCCTCGATCACCTTCGCCAGGATCTTGCGCTCGACCTGCGAGCCCTCGCGCCAGCGGAGCACGCCGTTCTCGATCGCCTGCTGCACGAGCTGGCGGATCAGCTTGGCCTCGGGCTTGGTGATCGTCGCCATCGAGCCGTCGCGCTCGGTCGCGGTCATCCAGCCCTCGGGGTAGAGGTTCACCGGCTGGCCGCCGATCTGCCCCTTGAGCGGGCCATCCGCGACGATGGTGCCTGCCGGGCCGGGCACACGCTGGTTCTCGGTCGCCGAGAGGTAGCGCTCGTTCACGGCGTGCAGCACGGTGCCGAACGTGAAGTGCGTCGCGGGAGGCTCCTCCAGCCGCATAAGTCTGGTGAAGTACCAAAACCTATTACAGTCTTCGTAGGTGTCGATCTGACTTGCCGAAATGTAGTTGCTCATGCTCGAAGTTTTCCTGCCAAGACGCGGCTAACGTGAGACTGTGACGATCCTAGCATGCTGGCTATGCTTCGCTGAGTCAAGCCTTTTCGGCGTAGTTCTTTGATCTGCTGAATGTCAGCGTCGGTAAACTTGGAACGTCCGTGCTTGCTGCCAACGGCCCGACGCCCCTTGTTCGTCATGTCCGTGAGATTCTCTACCTGCGTGCCGAGGAACAGGTGCTCTGGATTGACGCATGAAGGGTTGTCGCACGAGTGCATCACGACCATGCCGTCCAGATCGCGAATATGCAGCCCGTGTGCCTTGGCATAGGCGACACGATGGGCTTTGCTCTCCCGCCCGTCGATCCACACCCTGCCGTAGCCTTGACGATCTCTCGACTTTCCTGTCTGAATGCAGCTCATCGGACTGCCGCCTCGATCGCTTCGGCGCGCTGTTCGCCGCCTCGTTGCTCGCAGAGAAGCCTACGCACTTGGTCGGCGTTCATGCCGTAGATGAGGGCCTGCTCGTACACGACCTCCAAGTCCAGCTCGAACCACCGACCGCGCTTGCCGTCGATGGTCTGTTTCTTGACCTTGCCGCTCTGCTCCTCGGGCTCGTGGGCGAAGCGACGGAGCTGCGCGCCCGCCGCCTTGAGCGTGATGCCGCCCTGCACCATGAGGTTCGCCTCGGCGAACGCCTGGACGCCCGCCGCCGTGACGAACACGCCGCCGTTGTCGATGGCGATGGCGTCGGCGTTGCCGCCTCCGTGCGCCTGCGAGATCAGCTTGACGATGCACCGCAGCACAGTCTCCGCGCCGCGCGTCGTCAGGCGCAGGTCCTTCACGAGGCGCGTGCTGATGTCGCCCTCGACGAGCAGGCGGCCCGAGCCGGTCTGCGACTCCTCGCGCGTGTCGTATAGGTGCTTGATGTGGTTGGCGAGCACGAGCTTGCTCGGACAGTCGCCAGCGATCCAGCCCCGCGTGTAGGCGAAGTTCCCCTTGCCGGTCAGCAGGCGTTTCGCGGCGTCGCTCACCTCGATCGAGAGCAGGCGCATCTCGACCGCTTCGGTGTCGTCGTCGGTCAGGTCGCGGTTGCCCACGATCGAGCGGATGATGTCGCGGTCATTCGAGGTGAACAGGATGCGCGGGTAGATCCGGGCGCTGAACGGGTCCGTCCGCATCTTGCGGATGGTGACATTGCCGCCGGTCACGAGCGAGCGGAAGGCTTGGTCGAGCGACAGGCTCTCGCTGCTGGAGATGTTCGGCACGCCCTCGTCACAGTTGACTACAGGGTTCTCCAGGAGCCCGCCGTTCCACTGGCCGAGAGCCTTGTGGTCGTTCGGGCGCATGGACTCGAAGCACTCCGCGAGTCCGGCGGCGAGCATGCCCTTGCCGGTGCCCGGCGCACCGTAGAGATTCAGAGCGCAGATCGCGCGCTTCACGTCGAGCGCGTGCGCAAGCCACTCCTTGAGTCGGTCTGCCTGCTCGCCGCCCAGGGCTTCGAGCCACTCGTCCACGCGGGCGTCGTAGCGCGCCTCCAGCTTCGGATTCAGACGGTGGACCGGGATGTGCAGCTTGTCGTAGCCCGGCTCGCCGTCGATGTACGCCACCTCGGCGAGCGCGCTCGCCTCGATGTCCACGATCGGCATGGCGTGGTCCGCGAGCAGGTCGCGCGTGCTGCGCATCTTCAACGACTTGCCGACGATCTCGGTGACGGGGATGATGTCCTCCATGCCCAGGCGGCGGATCATCGGGATCAGCAGCGAGTCGGGGCAGGGGTGGATGTTGTAGTCGCCGTTCGGGCGCATGACGTAGTGCTGCGACCCGCTCGACGCGATCATGCGGCGCATCTGCCAGACCTTCGCCTCTTCCTCGTCGGTCGGCACATCGGCGGGGCGCGCGGCGCGGAGCTGGTCGAGCAGGGACTCGCGCTGCACGTCGGCCTGAGCCTGCCGCGCCTCGTGCTCGGCGCGGCGCTCTGCGAGCTTGGCGTCCTCCTTCGCCCAGATACGGCAGATCATGTCCCAGGTCGTCGCGTACCAGTCGGTCTCGTTCGCGCCGCGCATCTCGCGGTCCTGGAGCTGCTCGATCGACGAGTGCAGGAGCGCGTAGATCCCCTCGGGCGAGGTGCAGGCTTCCTCGCTCATCATGCCGACCACGGACGACACCACGCGCAGGACTTGGTTGTTCCAGTTGGTGTCGCCGCGCACGATCGGCTTGTGCTCGAACACGATGCCCTCGGCCTCGCGCCCCTGGAGCATGATCCTGGCGCGCTTGACCAGCTCGGTCTTGTACTTGCGACCGTTCTCCTTCGTCTCCTCCAGCAGCTCGGCCACCTCGTCGGGCGTGGGCATCTCCCCGACGTACTGATCCACCTCGCCGATGGCCTCGGCTGTTTGGACCTCGCCGCGCGGGACACCCGCCGGGTCCAGCAGCGGGCCGGGGCCGAGCAGCTCGGACTCGTAACGCCCGTAGCCCTCGCGCTCGACGTGCGGGCACCTGAACATCCGCGTCCAGTCCTTGCACGCCTCGTCCAGCTCAATGCCGCGCTTGCGGAACTCGTCCATGATGCCGAGCATCATCGCCTCCGCGTCGAGCGGCGCGACGGGTTCGGTCAGGACGTAAACGAACCGTGATCCGTGGAGCGTGGTGTACCACCACGTCGGCTCCAGGTTGGAGGTGCCGAGAGCTTCTTGCAACGAGCCAAGGAACTCATCTAGGCTCTCGGCGGACCACTCCTGCTTCTCGCCATCAGCGTCGCGAGGCAGGTCGTGGTCGAAGGCCAGGACGCGCACCACCACGCGGCCCCCGGTCTGTTCGAGTTGGGGGAGGAACACGCCCTTGTTGATCCGGGCGTACAGCTCGTTCCCCTCGCCGTCATCGGCGACGTAGCAGACGAAGTGCGCGTCCGTGTCCCACTCGGTCCGCAAAGCGTCTTCAAGGTCGATGCCGTCCGTCACGTTGACGGACGCGGCGAGCGGTAGGATCTCCTCGTTCTGGAGATCGGCCAGCCGTTTCAGGCCCGGCACCCGCTTGCTCGTGAATACGCTGATGTGAACCACTACAGCAGCCCCAGGTCAGCGTTGGTGGCGGCGAACTCGCCGAAGAGTTCGAGCGCGGCGCGGTCGTAGGCCAGCGCGGCTTCGCGCTCGTCGTCGAAGTAGCCTAAATGCTTGAGTTTGTTCTCGAACGTGATCCTGGCCCGCCACTTCTCGTATGCTTTGTCCCAAGACACTCCCTTGAACTTGCTGCTTGGTTTGATCCCAGCGTAGAGACCTTTAGACTTCCCACGCTGCTGCTCTGCTCGACAGGTATCTCGAAGGTTCGCCTTGCGATTGTCCTTCTTGTTGCGATTGATGTGGTTCACTTGTGCGAAAGCCACAATCTCTTGATGCAACAATACCATCTTGCGCCAAGCCCCGCGCTGTGCATAGCCGCCAGTATTGATGTGCCAGATGTGCTTGCGGAGTAGGTGCTCGTCTTCCGGGTCAACGAGAATCCCGCGTCGCAGGTTCTCTTGCAATCTGTGGTCGCTGATGTTCAAGGTGTTGCCGGGTGGTGGAGAAGGTGTGTCGGTCGGGCTGACTAGTACCAGCCTGCATACGGAGTGCAGAGCCCATAAAGGTTTTGAAGCGATGGACGAGCTTCTCTCTGCCGTCTGGCGACCGTCACACAGCACTGTAGCACAGGAGAGTCCCGCGCGCCAGCGCTTTCTATAGATTTCCTCCGAGTCCCCATCCCAAGTCGTGCAGCCGAGCGCGGAACATGGCGCGAGCTTCGCGCCAGTCGAACCCCACGGGTTGTACCTGCGGAGGCACCTGCCCGTCCATCTGGGGGTCGTACCATCGGGGCAGCAGCTCCGGGGCACGGAACACGCGCAGCTCTCGGTGAAGGATCATCGAGTCGTACTTCGCCACGCGAGCCCACACCGGATCGTCCGGCCCGGGGAGGTGCAGCGCCTCGCGCACCGTGTCCTCGTAGCCCTTCTCGAAGCCGACGAAGGCCGGGAGCATGCGCTTGTGCGGGGTAGGGATGTCGCCCGAGTACGCCTCGTGGGCGTCGTGGAACAGCGCCGGGATGATCGCCTCCTCGTCGCCCAGCAGCTCGGCGATGCGGGAGACCAGGACCGAGTGCTCGGCCACGGAGTAGAACTCGGAGACCTGCCCGTTGTAGCGGCAGATTTTCGAGATCCCGTCGAGGATGTCGGACATGCGCACCTCGCACGCCTTGAACTGCTCAGGAGAGAAGACGTTCACGCCCGAGTTCGTCGTGGTGTACGGGTGCTTGCGCACCGGATGATTCGGGTCCAGGGCTTCGTTCAGTCGCTTGTGCATGGTCAGTCTTCCTTGGTCTCGCGCAGGGTGGTCACGGTGATCGTGTTCGACGCCACCGGGAGGATGTGCATGGGGCCTTGCATCCCCGTCAAGCGGATGCACTTGCGTCCGCAGTGGTCGGTCTCGACGACAACACCGATCTTGTGCTGGCGACCGTAGCGGTCCACGCCGAGCTGGATCTTGAGCTGGCCCGGCGGCAGGGCCATGTCCTTCGGGAGCGGGTCGTCGCTGTAGTGCCACGACTCGAACACCATCTGGTCGCCCAGGTCTGCGGGCCGCAGCGTCATCGCCAGCTCTGTGCGGAGCCCGGCGATGGTCTGCTGCTGCCGCTCGATGATCTGCTGCGCCCACTTGGGGAGCTTCGCGATCTGGTCGGTGCGGTCGGCGTAGGCGCTCATCGTGCCATCCGCAGGTCGGCGATGACCTGCTGCGCCCAGAGCGGCAGGCGCTTGACGCGGCGCAGCTCCTCGCGGGTTACGCTGCGCGGGTTCTCGCGCAGCAGGTCGCCGATGAGGTCCTGCGCCCAGATCGGCAGCGTGCGGGCGACGCGCGCCGCGACCTCGGGCGTGTAGGTCATCGGGATGCGCGGGTCGATCACGGCGCGGTAGGAGCGCACCTCGTCGAGCATCAACTTCTCGAAGTGCTCCAGGCCCAGCGTCCGGCGCGCCAGTCGGCGCGTCGCGCCTCGCAGTCTGCCGAGCTGGCGCAGCGTGAACTGGACGCCCGGGATGACCAAGACGAGCAGGAGGAACGCGCAGAGCGCGCCGTGTAGCATGTTGGTCAGGGTGTTCATGGATCAGTCCTCCAGGATGATGGCGTTGCCGGTGATCTTGCCCGAGACCGTCTTGCGCGTCGTGCCCATCAGGGCCTTGAGCGCCTCCTCGGCCTCCTCGTTGATGGCGCCCTCGCGGACCTGGAAGCCTCCGTCCTCGGCGGACTCCAGCAGCTCGCGCACGAGCTTGTCGCGCGTCGCGGCGTTCAGCTTGCCGAACAGCGCGCCCGCGATGGCCTTCCACGGGACGGTCTGCGCGACCTCGGCCTCGTGGTCCTCGCCCACGGTGATGTCGTAGACGAGCTTGAAGGTGGCCTCGCCCTCGTACTTGCCGGGCGGCACGTCGCCGCGCAGCGCCTTCACCGCCGCGTTGGACGCGAGGTTCCGGTGGCTCAGGCGGGCGAGGGCGAGAAGGGCTTGCGAGTTCTTGATGGTGGTCTTGGTCTTGCTCATGGTCGTGTCCTTGGTTGTGGCCCGGTGGGCCGGTCTTGAATCTGAGAGCAGTATAGCGCGGGGAGAGCCCGAGTCAAGGACTCTCCCCGAAAAAATCCGGGGAGTCGAAAATCAGGTGATCTCCCCGAGGCCGCTGGAGGTCGGGACTGCCGTTTTGGCAGCCGGCCGCAGGAAGTGGCGCTGGGACACTACGCTGCGCGCCTGGAACACGGCGTCGCCCAGGGCGTCGTGCTTCACGATGTCGTCGGGCGCGAGGCGCGTGGCCTCCTTGCGGTTCCAGCCGTACATCTCGGCCAGCTCGATCATCGTGCGGCAGCAGCGCGAGCCCCGGAAGGAGATCGGCAGCGGTGCGTTGTAGCGCGCGAACGCGGCGCGCAGGATGGTCTCGTCGAACGTCGGCCCGTTCGACCACATGCGCAGGTCGCGCACCTTGACCGTGATGCTGTAGACCCAACGTACGAACGCTTCCAGCGCCGCGCCCAGCTCCAGCCTGCCCTCAGGCTTGGTGATCGAGTCGCGCGCCTCCTGCGACTGCTGGAGCCACCACTCGACGGTGCTCGCGTCGATGACGCCCGGGTGCCGCGAGCTGGCGAGGTCCACGTTCGCGCGGAAGCCCTGGCCGAGCGAGGCCAGCATGTCGGGCGAGTTGGTCCAGAGCGAAGCGTTGTCGCCGTCCGCATTGAAGGCGACGGCTCCGATCTGGATGATCGCCGCATTGTTGCCGGTGCCCAAGGTCTCCAGGTCCAGCATGATGTCGGTGAAGTTCATTCTTTCTCCTGTTGGTTGTTTCGGCAGTAGCTCTCGATGCGCCTCCGCACTTCCTGTTGCTCGGGCGTGAGCTTGAAGTCAGGGAACACCACGTTGGAGACGAAGCCCTCGCCTCCAGCGAAGATGTCATTGATGGTCTTGGTTCCCGCGTCGCGGGACTCCTTCACGAGCCCGCCGCGTGCGGGCTCCAGGTCCTCGGGCGCGACCTCGTGCATGAGGCCTGTGCTCGACACCGTGCCCAGCTCGTCGGCGTAGTCTGTCGTGCTGATCTCGCCCTCCGGTCCCTTGACCGTCGAGATTATGGAGTCGATGCGTGGATCGGCGGCGCACACGCGCGTCATCTCCTTGTGCGCCTCGACCAGCGCACACCGCGCATCCTCCTCCGCACCGTCGAATGTGTCGGCGGTGCGGAGGGTGCGTCCGCTCTTGTCGCGGAACTTCGAGGTCACGCGGTAGCGCTTCACGCCGCCTCACCTCGCATGACGTAGCTCAGGAACACCAACTCGTTGATGATGTCCCAGAACTCGCGCGTGATCGAGAGGCCGCTCGCGCCGCCTTCGATGTGTCCCGACTCGCGCCAGCGCTGGAGCACCTCGCGGTCCTCGGCGTTGCACTTGCGTGGGTCGATGCGCTGCTCGTTGACCATGACGTACTGGACGTACGGCATCATCCGCAGCTCGGTCACGGTGATGTCGTACCCGAGCAGCTCCCTGGCGCGCTGCTTGATGGCGTCGGTGAGTTGCCCCCGCATCAGAGCCACCCCCGGTTGCGGGCGAGGTCGTACTCGCGCTCGGTGAGCGACGCGATCCGCGCGGCGCGCGTGTTCGGGTTGAGCTGACGGGTGAAGAACGAGCGGCCCAGCTTGCGCTTGACGGCCCACTCGTCGCCGTCCAGGCGCATCTCGTTACGCGTGGGCGTGTCGTCGCCCGTGGCCTGGAACAGCGGGGCGAAGGCTCGGCGTGCGGCGTTGAAGCCGCGCTTGATGGGGTCGAACATGTCAGGTCCTCTTGAGTTGTTGCACGAGGTCGTAGAGCAGCACCGAGCAGATCCCCGAGAGCCAACCCACGACGTAGATGGTCGCCACGGTGAGGAAGCTCACTGCTCGTTGTACGGGTAGCCGTACCTGCGGAGGAAGATGCGCTGCCGTATCTTGTACGCCCACTCGGCCGCGAGGCGGGTGCGCTCGGGCGTGAACTCCATGTCGGCCAGTCGCGCGAACCCTTCCGGGTCTTCGAGGCGCAGGTCCTCGGGTTCGATGCTGTAAAACTTGAGTAACTCCAGATTCACAGGGTCCGCGCCGCCACGCGGGCGGACCTCGCTCGTGTAGCGCTGCTGGAAGTCCAGCAGGCTGCCGGTGATGAAGGCCGTCGCCGCGCACGCGGCGAGTAGCAGGAAGGTCAGGTTTCTCATCGGTTGTCGTCCTTGGTCTTGTCCAGGTAGCATGCCGCGTCTGCGGCGTCAGTCGTCTGGCCGATGCCCGCACTCGCGCGCACCTCGCCATCGTTCGAGGCCCATTCACGGATGGCCTCCTTGATCCGCCGGGCACCTGCCCGGGTCTCGGTCCAGATGGTGAACTCGTCACCACCCGTGCGCGCCGCCAGCAGATCGCGCGCTCGCATGTCGCGCTGGCGGGTGTTCGTCAGCAGGAACTCGGAGAACTCCACGAGGACGGCATCTCCGTAGGCGTGTCCGCGCCCGGGCTTGTCCTGTGCTCGCTTGAAGCCGTCAAGGTCGGCGACCACGAACCAGCCCCAGTCGCGGTCGTGCGTCCGGCGCGTCAGTCCGCGCCGGTTGAGCAGGCCGGTCAGCTCGTCCGTGTCGGCCTCCATCATGCGTTGGTCCGCTCGATCCTCGGCGGCCACGAGTGCGTCGGTCAGGCGCAGGTAGTTGGTGCGGGTCAGGTCGTCCATGTTCGCGTCCTCGGTCATAGTTCTTCGGGCAGATGGTCGGGTACTTGCACTCCTGCGAACGGGCCGGTCAACTTCCTGAGTTCTTGTCGTAGGTCGTAGAGCTTGTTCTGGATCTCGTGTCCTTGTTCGGTGAGCTTGCGGAAGCGCTCGCCCATGTCGGCAGGGAAGCGTCCGTGCTCCAGCTTGTAGCGAGTACAGGCGGCCAGCTCGGCGACGAACCGTTCCCGCAGCTTCGCATATCGGGCGATCAGCACCGCAGTTTGAGCCTGGATCTCGTGCGCGTCCATCACTCCAGTCCGCCATCCCAGATTTTGCGTACTCGGACCGAGTCGATGCGGAAGTCCTGCGCCACCTCGAACGCGGGCTTCCAGCCCTCGGCCAGCTTGATCTCGTTCCGCTCGTATTGCGTCAGTTCGCGGTCACGCTCGCTCGGATCGTAGTCTACTTCCATGCCCTCGGCGTCGTCACCGAACGCGGCCAGCATCAGCTCGTCGATGGTGTAGCGCTCGCCCTTGAGCCGGTACACCACCGTGGACCCCTCCACGAACCCGCGATAGGGTCGAGGTCTCGGCCTGCCATCTACGATCGTCCACCGGCGTACTCGGCCCGTGTTGCTCACCTCGTAGCCGCGAAGGTCCGGGATCTCGGCCCACATTTCCGTGTCCATGAGAGCATGGTACTCGGGCCGCGTCCCCTGCGCAAGTCGTTTCCTGGATTTCATCGCTCGCACGTCCAGCCCTCGCCCCTCACGCCAGGTCCTCCAGTTTCGCGTCCTTGGATAGAGTCCGTATGGTGAGTCCCTAGTGGAAGTCGTCCGTGGCGGTGAAGTCGTATCCGTTCGCTTCCAGGTCCTCGGCCACGTACTCGTCCAAGGTCTGGAATTCGATGTCCTCGGCCCATCCGGTCGCCCATGCGTCCGCGCATGCGTCCATGATGTCCTGCACCGTGTCGTGCGTGTTGGGGCGCTTGAGGAACGCGCGGAGCGGGCCGAGCAAAGTCTCGTCGCTCATCACGCCGGTGAAGGGGCAGTCCGTGGCGATTGCGTCCGCGTAGTTCGCGCGCAGGTACTTCCACGCGCGCGCCCCTTGCAGCTCGGCCACGTCATCGTCAGTGACTTCCACGTCGCAGTACGTACCGCGTCGCCCGCACGGGTCGATGCTCCAGCCTTTGACCCTGAAGTCGAGCGCGTCCGCGGCTTTGGTCAACGAGTCGCGCCATTCCTCGCTCCATGCGTCGCCGTACCATCCGCGGGCGCGGGCCGCGTCACGGGCGCGCTTTTGCGCTTGCTCGTCCAGCTCGGAGTAGGTGTAGAGGGTCACGGTGCAGGTCTTCATGGTGTCGTGTCCTTGTGTTGAGTCCGTGGTGACAGTCCTAGATCAGCTCGAAGATGACGGGCTCGAACGTGAGCCCGACCGCTTCCTGGTGCAGCTCGGCCTTGATCTCGCGGGCGATCGCGCGGGCGCGCTCTCGCTCTCGCTCATCGGCCTCGCCGATTCGCTCGATGCGCAACGTGGGCTTGCCCTCGCCGCGCCACATGCCGTCCACGAGCGCGACGGTCGCGTATTCGTAGGCTTGTCCGATGATCGCCCGCACACGCTCGGCGCGCGCGCCGTCGTCCAAGGGATCGACGGGCGAGTGCAGGCCGACGTAGAAGGTGGTGCGTTCGTGTAGCATGGGGGTAGTATAGCGCTCTCGCGTCCGAGAGCAAGTCCTTTTCGCTTTTTCTTTTTCGAGTCCAAGAACAAGTCCCGCGTCCCAGTCCAAGTCCCGCGTCCCAGTCCAAGTCCCTAGCAGGAGCCGAGCGGTCCCTAGCAGGGAAGCCGAGCAGTCCCGCTCGGCGCTCGCGCGTTACGAGATCGGAACTGCCAGATTGGCAGGCCGAACTGCCTTATTGGCAGGTCTGTCATTTTGGCATGCGCCAGCCTACCCTGCCCGCGCGAGCGCGGCGAGCTGGAGCCCCGCAGGCGAGCCGGAGCCCCGCAGGCGAGCCGGAGCCCCGCAGGCGAGCCGGAACCCCGCAGGCGAGCCGGAACCCCGCAGGCGAGCCGGAACCCCGCAGGCGAGCCGGAACCCCGCAGGCGAGCCGGAGCCCCGCAGGCGAGCCGGAGCCCCGCAGGCGAGCCGGAGCCCCGCAGGCGAGCCGGAG